>ERZ1106932.338-NODE-338-length-14004-cov-7.096925_pt1 | contig 14004 bp, 16 predicted proteins | sample MGYA00403665_ERZ1106932 | MGnify/ENA primary metagenome ERZ1106932 (study PRJEB35170, sample SAMEA104062448) | human gut metagenome | biome: human gut; feature: human-associated habitat; material: faeces | place: Denmark | collected 2012-08-24 ... | reverse complement strand
TCTTCCGATCTAAACTTAAAATAAAACGCCCGCGGCGGAAATATCCGCCGCGGGCGTTCTTTATAAAGACATACGTCCCCGCTGTTTTTATTCAAAATCGCTCAAAGCCTTGTTGATATTCTGCATCTCTTCATCCAGCTTGTCGGTGATCTCGGCGCACGCTTTCAGCCTTTCCTGCAGATCGAAAGACATCTTTCTGTCCTTTTTATAGCGCAGTTTGTGTTCGAGACTCGCCCAGAAATCCATGGCGATGGTGCGTATCTGTATCTCGATGGGCACCGTTTCCGCGCGGTTGGTGAAATACACGGGCACGGTAACGACGAGATGATAGCTCCTGTACCCGTTTTCTTTCGGGCTCTTTATGTAGTCCTTTTCCTCCACTACGGAAACGTCGAGCTGGCGTTTCAGCACTTCCACGATGGTATATACGTCGTTTTTATAATTGCAGATGATGCGCATGCCCGCTACGTCCTTGAGGTTGCGGCGCACCGCGTCGATGGATATTTCGAGATTTTTCCGCCGCAGTTTATTGACGATGCTGAGCGGTTTTTTCAGCCGGCTTTCGATCGTGTGAATGGGGTTGTAACCGTGCGCGAGCGAATACTCCTTCTGCAGTACGTCGAGCTTGGTACGCATGATCCCCATAGCCGATTCGTAAACGAAACTCATCTGCATGAAATCGTTGAGATTTTTCAGCTGCTGTTCGTCGGTGATCAGGCTTTCGAGTTCTATCTGATTGTTTTCTTTCATTTCATTTTCTGCTGTTTTACTTTTTTATCGACTACATGCCGTTTCGCAAGCTCCGCTATGATGTCTTTCGGCAGAATATTCATCTCCACCATGAGCACCAGCACGTGATAGGTCAGATCGGCGATCTCGAACACCGTTTCCGCCTTGTCGCCGCCCTTGCCGCCGATAATGACTTCGGTACATTCCTCGCCTACCTTTTTGAGGATTTTGTCTATGCCCTGCTCGAAAAGATAAGTGGTGTACGAGCCCTCCTTTTTCTCCGTCTTGCGGCCCTTTATCAAATCATACAGCGCGTCGATTGAAAAATCGTTGAATTTTTCGCTTTCGTAAACTTTATTGAAAAAACAGCTCTCCGCGCCCGTGTGGCAGGCGGGGCCGTCTTTTACGACCTCCACCACGAGGGCGTCCTTATCGCAGTCCGCGGTGATGGAAACGATATGCTGCACGTTGCCCGAAGTTTCGCCCTTTCTCCACAGCGTTTTGCGGCTGCGGGAATAAAAGCACGTTCTGCCCTCCTCCATGCTGATCTTCAGACTTTCCGCGTTCATATAAGCCACGGTAAGCACTTCTTTGGTGTAATGATCCGTTACTACTGCGGGGATAAGCCCCTTTTCGTCGAATTTAAGTTCTTCTGTCTTCAACATCATATCCTTACTCCTATATCGTTATTTCCGAGTTCTCTCTTCAAGTCCCTTATGGCGATCTCCCTGAAATGGAATACCGAGGCGCCCAGCCCCGCGTCCGCGCCCGTCTTTTTGAACAGTTCCACAAAATGCCCTATGCTGCCCGCGCCGCCGCTCGCGACGACGGGAATATTCACGGCGGCAATGATCTCGTTTAACATTTCGAGATCGAAGCCGCCTTTGACGCCGTCGGTGTCGATACTGTTGACCACCAGTTCGCCCGCGCCGTTCTTTTCCCCGAACCGCGCCCATTCCACCGCGTCGAGCTCCGTTTTTTCCCTGCCGCCCTTGGCGTAGACAACGAACCTGCCGCCTACGCGCTTGACGTCCATGGACAACACCACGCACTGATTGCCGTATTTTTTCGCCGCCGCCGCAATGAGCGAGGGGTTTTTTATCGCGCCGCTGTTCACGCTCACCTTGTCCGCGCCGCATTTCAAAACGGTGTCGAAATCCTCCACCGTATTGATGCCGCCGCCCACCGTGAGCGGGATAAACACGCGTTCCGCCGTACGGCGGAGCACGTCGGTAAAGAGCTTGCGTCCCTCAAAACTGGCGGTAATGTCGTAAAATACCAGCTCGTCCGCGCCGCTCTTATTGTAAAACTCAGCGTATCCGACGGGATCGCCCACGTCCCTCACGCCCTCGAAATTCGTCCCTTTCACCACGTGCCCGTTCCTTACGTCCAGACAGGGAATGATCCTTTTCGCCAACATATCACTTCTCCGCAAGTTCCACGGCCTTTTTCAGCGAAAGCTTGTTTTCGTACATGGCTTTGCCCAAAATAGCGCCGTAAACACCTATTTCTTTCAGTTTTGTTATTTCTTCGGCAAAGGTGATCCCGCCCGAAGCGGTGATCGACAGTCCCTCGATTGCGGCGAGTTTTTCATAAATTTCAAGATTCGTGCCCGAAAGCATGCCGTCTTTGCCAATATCGGTATAAATTACGTATCGTACGCTTGCGTCGCGCAAGCGGCGGCAGAAATCGACCGAATTAAGATCCGTTACCTCGCGCCAGCCGTTCACGGCGACCGCCCCGTCGAGCGCGTCCACGCCGACGGCTATCTTTTCGGGATATTTTTTCGCCATTTCCGCTACGAAAGGGAAATTTTTTACGGCAACGGTGCCCAAAATCACCCGTCCCGCGCCGTTCGACAGGTATTCTTCTATCTGAACCTGCGTCCTTATGCCGCCGCCCACTTCCGCAAACAACGGCGCCGCGGCCAAGATGCGGCCGACGGCCTCCGCATTTTCGGCGCGGCCGCTCTTCGCTCCGTCGAGATCGACGATATGCACGTTTTCAGCGCCGTCCTGCGCGAAACGCCTTGCCGCCTCCTCCACGGACAGCGCGTATTTTTTTACCTGACCGTAATCGCCCTTGCTCAGCCTGACGACCTCGCCGCCGATAATGTCTATCGCGGGAAATATCTTCATTTTACCTCCGAAAACGCTTTCAGCATTTTAAGTCCGGCCTCTCCGCTCTTTTCCGGATGGAACTGCGTGCCGAACACGTTGTCCCTTCCGACCGCGGCGGTTACGCGCCCGCCGTATTCCGTAACGGCGGTAACGAAGGGTTCGCAGTTCTTCGCGTGGTAGGAATGGACGAAATAAACGTAATCGCCTTCTTCGCTGTAGCGGAATATGCCCTCCTGCTTTTTAATATGCAGGCTGTTCCAACCCATGTGCGGTATTTTCAGGCCTTTCGCGTCGGGCGCGAGCGGTCGCACCTCGCCGCAGATAAGAGAAAGGCCGTCGTGTTCGCCGTATTCGTAACTTTTGCAAAAAAGCATCTGCATGCCGAGGCAAATGCCGAGCAGTGGCTTTCCCCTCTGCGCTTCTTTCAAAATCGTTTCGTCGAGAGAGGTTTCGCGCAGTTTTTTCACGGCGTCCCCGAACGCGCCCACGCCGGGCAGAATGAGCCTGTCGCACTTATCCATGGCCTTTGCTTCGGAAACGATCACGCTTTCCAGCCCCAGATATTCCAGCGAACATTTCAGCGAAAACAAATTTCCCGCGCCGTAGTCTATAATGCCGATCATAACGTGCCCTTGCTCGAGGGAATTTCGTCCCCCTCTATTTTGACGGCCTTTTTCAGAACGCGCGCGAAAGCTTTGAAAATGCCCTCTATGATGTGATGCGTGTTTTTGCCGTACAATTTTTTGACGTGGAGCGTAACCTTCGCCTCGCGCGCAAAGGCTACGAAAAACTCCTCCGCCAGCTCGCTGTCGAACGCCCCGGCATACTTTGCCCGCGTATCGCCGTCGCCGTCGAACACCTTTGCGGCTGGCATTTCCGCGTCGAAATTGAGATATCCCCTGCCGCTGATATCGACCGCGCACAAAACGAGCGTTTCGTCCATGGGCAAAATGATATCCGCATAACGCGCGATACCGCGTTTATCGCCGATCGCGCTCAAAAACGCCTGCCCCAGCGCGATCCCTACGTCCTCCACCGTGTGGTGGAAATCAACCTCCGAATCCCCCCTGCATTCCACTTCCAAGCCGAAACCGCTGTGCACGGCGAAAAGTTCAAGCATGTGATTGAAAAATCCGCAGTCGGTCTTCACCGATTTTATCCCGCCGTCAAGGCAAAGCGTAAGCGCAATCTGCGTTTCGTTCGTCTTTCTTTCTATTACCGCTTTTCTCATGAGCGCCTCCCCGTGATGTCGTCCACCTCTTCCAGAAATTTGAGCATATCTTCCTTTGCGCCTATGCTCACGCGCACGAAATTCTTTATCCGCTCGTCTTTGAAATGCCTGACGAGTATTCCCCGTTCCTTCAATGCGAGATAGAGCTTTTCGCCGCCGATCGCCGCCGAACCCGCCATCAGAAAATTCGCGCTGGAATCGAGCACGGTAAACCCGCGCTTTTCCAGTTCCTTTTTTGTAAACTCGCGCGACTTTTTCACTTTCGCCACGCTCTCTTCGAAATAAGCCTTGTCCAAAACAGCGTTCGCGGCAAGCAGCGCGCTCAGGCGGTTGACGTTATAGGGATTGAACGAATTGCGCACCCTGTTCAGATCCGCGGCGAGCGCCTCCGACGCAACGGCAAATCCCACGCGAGCGCCCGCCAAGGAGCGCGATTTGGAAAAGGTCTGCACGACGACGAGATTTTCGTATTTTTCCGTCAGTTTCACCGCGCTTTCGCCGCCGAAATCGACATACGCTTCGTCGATCACGACCACGCTCTTCCGATTTGCCGCGAGTATTTCCTCCACCGCGGACAGCGGCAGAAAAATGCCCGTCTGCGCGTTGGGATTGGCGAGTACGACGAGTTTGTTTTTTGAAAAAAATCCGCCCGCGTCTACCGTAAAGTCCTCTTTTAACGGGATTATCTCTTTTTCAACGCCGAAAAGATCGGCAAAAACTTTATAAAATCCGTAAGTTACGTCCGGAAAGCAGGCGCCGTTTTCCCCGAACGCACGGAAACAAAAGGCGAGCAGTTCGTCCGAACCGTTGCCGACGACGATCTTTTTTTCACATACGTCATACGCTTTTGCGATGGCGGATACGAGTTTGCGGCTGTCGGGATCGGAATAGAGCCGCAGATTTTCCAACTCGCTTTGCGTTATCGCCTCCATAGCCCGTCTGCTCGGATAAAACGGATTTTCGTTTGTGTTCAGTTTGACGTATCGCTTATCCTGCAGCTGTTCGCCCGGTACGTACGCCGCGAGTTTTTTAAGGTCTTCCGCCAAAAAAACGCTCATCTTCCGCACCTCCTCGCAACGCTGCGCGCGTGCGCGGCCAGCCCCTCGGATTCCGCGAACCGCTCTATGTCGGACGCCGCCGCGGCGAGCGCTTTTTCGTCGTAATAAATATACTGCGTGGCCTTTATGAAATCGTGCACGCCGAGCGCCGAGGCAAAACGCGCCGTGCCGCTCGTGGGCAGCGTATGATTTGCGCCAGCATAGTAATCTCCCACCGCTTCGGGCGTACCGTAGCCGAGAAACACCGAACCGGCGTTATGCACCTTCTCAAGATAGGAAAACGGCTCCTTCACGCAGAGTTCCAGATGTTCGGGCGCGAGAAAGTCGGACGCCGAAACGGCCTCGTCGAGAGAGTTTACCACGATGATCTTGCCGTTGTTTTTCAGCGATTTTTCCGCGATCTCGCGGCGCGGCAGTTCCTTCACCTGTCTTTCCAGCTCTTTTGAAACGGCGGCGGCAAGAGCTTCGCTGTCGGTAACGAGCACCGCTGTGGCGAGGGCGTCGTGTTCAGCCTGCGAAAGCATGTCCGCCGCGACGTATTCCGCCTTTGCGTATTTGTCCGCTATCACTAAAATTTCGCTCGGTCCCGCCACCATGTCGATGCCGCACACGCCGTAAACGAGGCGTTTCGCCGTGGCGACGTAAATGTTGCCGGGACCTGTGATCTTATCCGCTTTCGGCACGCTTTCCGTGCCGAAAGCGAGCGCGGCGACCGCCTGCGCGCCGCCGATCTTGTAGATCTCGTCCACGCCGGCGATCTTCGCCGCGGCAAGCACTTCCGCCTTTATCCCGCCTTTTTTGTCGGGCGGCGTTACCATGACAATTTTTTTCACTCCCGCGACCTTCGCGGGCACAGCGTTCATGAGCACCGTGGAGGGATATGCCGCCGTACCGCCGGGCACGTATATCCCGACGCAGCCGATCGGCGTGAATTTCTGCCCCAAGACCGTGCCGTTCCGCGAAATTTCAAAGCCTTCCGGCAGCTGCTTTTCATGGAAACGCGCGATATTTTCCGCCGAAGTTTTCAGTATGCGCACGTAATCTTCATCCACTTCGGCAAAAGCCTTTTCGATTTCCTCTTCGCCGACTTTCAGTTCGGAAAGTTCGGCCTTGTCGAATTCGGCGGTGAATTTTTTCAGCGCCCTGTCGCCGTCCTTTTTCACCTCCGCAATGATTTTTTTCACGCTCTCTTCGGCAAAAGACGCGTCCGAAAAGCGCCTTGAAAGTATATTTTCCTTCAGCTCCTCGCTGAATTTTACAGGTCGTATCATATAAGCTCCTTTAACTTTTCCGCCATGGCGGAGATCTCCGCGTTTTTGAATTTACAGGCGGCTTTGTTGGCTATGAGCCGCGTGGAAATGGGGTAAATGGTTTCAAAAACTTTCAGATCGTTTTCCCTGAGGGTCGCTCCCGTTTCTACGATGTCCACGATGACGTCCGACAGTCCTAAAATAGGCGCCAGTTCTATCGAACCGTTCAGTTTTATGATCTCCACGTCCCGCCCTTTGTCCGCATAGAAGTTTTGCGCCGTATGCACGAACTTCGTCGCCACCCTGACGGGACGGAAAGTATCTTCCTTATAATCGCTTTTCGCGGCTACGCACATACGGCATTTTCCCATGCCGAGGTCGAGCAGTTCGTAAATATCGGGCTCGTTTTCCACTAAAATATCCTTTCCTGCCACGCCCACGTCGGCCGCGCCCAGTTCTACGTATTTCGCCACGTCCGCAGGTTTCACCCAAAAGTAACTCACGCCGCGATTTTCGTCCGTAAACACCAGTTTTCTCACGTCGGGAGAATATTCGTCGCAGGCGTATCCCGCGCGGGACAAAAGCGCGTACACCTTTTCCCCAAGACGGCCTTTCGGCAGCGCTATATTGATCATTTTACGTACTCAGCCTCCTTGAAGTCCTCGCCTTCCGCGTTTTTAACGAGTTTTACGCTCTTTCCCGCCCGCTGCAACTCTTCCGCGCGGCGGAGCGCTTTCACTTCCGCCCCGTCCCCGTAGACGAGCAGCACGTCGGTCTTTTCTATATTTTCCTTGAGATATGCGCACAATTCGCCGAGATAAAGGGCAAATCCGATCGCCCCCGCCTTTTTGCCGAATTTCCGTGCCAGCTTATCGTACCTGCCCCCGCTCAGCACCGCCTTGGGCACGCCCTCCACGTAGCCGCTGAACACCAGTCCGTTATAATAGTCCGCGGCGTTCGCCACCGAAAAATCGATATTTATGTTTTCCGAATAGCCGAGGCTGCCGAGCACCTCCACGAGCGAACGCAGTTCCGCCGCAGAGGAACGCATTTCCTCGTTTACGCAGAGTTTTTCCGCCTTTTCAAGCACTTTCTGCGGATCGCCGCCCAGCCGCATGATCTCTTTAAATATCGTTTTATCCGCTTCTTTCAGGCCGATTTCCTCTGCGTACTTTTCAAAATCGTGTGCGTTTTTTTCTTTAAGACAGGCAAACAGCGCGCGTTTTTCCTCCTCCCCGACGGAAAAACTTTCCAAAAGCGCATTGACGTACCCCATATGCGACAAGTCGAGCACGCTCCTTTCCCCTACGGCGGAAAGCGTTTTTAAAATGAGCAGGGCTACTTCCGCCTCCGTAGCTTTGTCCACGTCGCCGAGCACCTCCACGCCGATCTGCGAAACTTCCTTAAAAGTTTTGCTGCCCCGTTCCAGCCGATACACTTTTTCGTTATAAAAAAGTTTTTCCGTATGCCCGAAATCCGCCTTGGTGTTCTTTACGACGGAAAGGGTAACGTCGGGGCGGAGCGCCATCAGCCGTCCGTCCATGCCGCTGAACGTAATGATGTTCTGACTGATCAGAAAATCCTTGTTGTCCATGTACATGGAATATTCCTCGAAAGCGCTCATTTTATATTCCTTATATCCGCGGTCGGTGTACAGGCAGGAAAGCTCTGCAGCGATCCGCTCTTCCGCGCGCAGTTTATTGAATTCGCACCGCATTTTATTTATCTCCTTTCTTCGCGTCGACAAACTTGGCGTAGCCGCCGCTGCCGTGATTGATGCATCTCGAAATACGGCTGAGCGTTGCCGAACTCAGTTCCGTTTCCTCGATGATGGCGTTATAGGTATATCCTTCGAGAAACAGTTTCGCGGCGAAAGCCCGCTGCGCCATCTGCTCTACTTCGGTATACGTGCAAAGGTCGGCGAAAAGCATCGCGCAGTCCTCTTTCGTCTTCAGCCGCAGAATGATTTCGTAAAGTTCGTCTATTCTTTCGCCCAGATCGCGTTTATCCATAAAATCCGTTTCCTCTTTCTTTATGCTTTCATTATACTTTATCACAGTAAAGAAGTAAAGCGTTTTTGAGGCCCTTTCGTTATTTTTTTTCGAATCAAAAAAACCGTTCTGACGCGCCGTACGGAAAAAATACCGTACTTCAGATTACGGTCGCATATTTGACTTTTGTCGACGCAATTTTTGATAAGAGAGAAATTTTATACCTTTTCAGCGTGTTTATATGTACAAACGGACATTTTTTAATGCAGTTTTTCACCTTTAATCGCTTAATTGATTTTAGACTGATATTAAACGGAAGTATATTTAATTGTGTAAAAACGTTATTTTCCTCCGCTCAGCGCGTTTTTATCCGCACATGAACACATGTCCATATGAAAAAAAGCGCAGAAATAAAAAAGAGGGCGAACCTCATTCGCCCTCCGTAAATTTTTTCCCGCCGACAAAGTAACGGGAAACCATTCCCCTTTCGGATAAAAACGCTTTCACTTTGTCTTCCTTTTCTCCGAAACGCTTCAAATCGTGCGCGTCGCTTCCGAACGTGAATTCCCTGCCGCCGAGTTCGATATACCTTTCGGCAATACTTTTATCGGGCAGAAATTCCGTTTCCGATTTTGTCGAAGTGTTGAGTTCCAAACAAACGCCCCGCGCGACGATCGCTTTCAGAATTTTATCGAACATTGCGGCGTGGTCGGCGTAAAGCATGCGCCTATCCCCAAACGGGGCATAACGCGACGGATAGCCTATATGCCCGACGATCTGATAGGGATAATCGGCCGCCACGCTTTCAAGCACCTTTTCGAGATACCGCCCGTAAGCCTGTTCCTTCGTCAAACCTCTGCAGTATTCGTTATAATAACAATCTTTCTCTCCCACGACGTGCGCGCTGTTGATCACGTAATCGAAACGGTATTTTTCCGTCATTTCCCGATAGTGCGGCACGGCTTCCCTGCTGAAACCGAATTCCACGCCGAAAAGAATATCTATTTTTCCCGCGTATTTTTCTTTCAGTTCTTCCGTTTTCGCTTTATAACGGTCGAGATCGCAAAGCGGCGTGCCGTCGCCCGTCAGAAAACAGTTGTAGTCGTAATGCTCGCTGAAACCTATGCGCTTTTTCCCTGCGCCCACGGCGGCTTTTACGTAATTTTCCATTTCTTCCCTGCCGTCATAGGAAAAAAAGGTGTGCAAATGCAGATCGGTCATAATATCTCCTCTTTTTTATTATATCAGCACGCGCCCGCAAAGGCAAGAAAAAAAGCAAGGTAATACCTTGCTTTTTTTGAAGACCGCCCTGCAGAAGGGCGGTCCGCGTTTATAACCGATTTAATTATATTTCGGCAGCCAATCCTTGTGGGCGGCGAACAGATCGTCGCAGAGATTTTTGATGTCGTCGAGCGACAGCTCCGCCGCAGTATGCGGATCGAGATACGCCGCCATGTAGACGAGTTCCTTTTTGCGCTGTTTCGCCGCCTCTATCGTCATATTCTGCACGTTGATGTTCGTTCTGTTGAGGGCCGCGCATTGTTCGGGCAGTTCGCCGACAAAACACGGATTCACGCCGTTGCCGTCTATCAGACAGGGTACTTCCACGCAGGCGTTTTCGGGCAGATTGGTGATCAGCCCCGTGTTCAGCACGTTGCCGTGGATTCTGTATGCGGAATCGTTGATATACGCGTTGATGATAGGCATGCCGAATTCGTGGCTAATCTCGTGTTCCACGGTATGCGCGGTAACTTTTTCGCGCAGCTCCTTCCAACCCGCGATCTGGTTGACACAGCGCCGAGGATATTCGTCGAGGGGAATTTTGAAACGCTCTATCAATTCGGGATAACGGGCTTTGATGTAATACGGGTTGTACTCCGCGGTGTGCTCGCTCGATTCCGTGTTATAGTAACCGAAACGGTGCATGATGTCGTGCCGCACGAGATCCCATGCCATTTTCTCGGTATATTCGCCGCTCAAAGAACGTCTTTTGATCTCGGGATACAGGTCTTTGCCCGCCTTATCTTCGATCTTCAAAAGCCACGCCTGGTGGTTGATGCCCGCGATCTCCCATTTGCAGTTGCCTACATATTCGTTCATGCCGAGCGTTTCGAGCAGGCCTTTCGTGCATACCTGCACGCTGTGGCAAAGGCCGACGGCGCGCAGATCGAGATATCTCAGCATATACCCCGTGAGCATGCACATCGGGTTCGTATAATTCAGAAAGAGCGCGTTCGGACAGACTTTATGGATATCTTCCGCAAAGTCTTCCAGCACGGGAATCGTTCTCAGCGCGCGGAAAATGCCGCCGATACCGAGCGTATCGGCAATCGTCTGCCTTAAACCGTACTTTTTCGGCACTTCGAAGTCCGTAACCGTACACGGTTCGTATCCGCCCACCTGTATGGCGTTGATCACGACGTCCGCGCCGCGGAGCGCCTCTATTCTGTCGGTATAGGAGGCGATCTTCGCTTTGCCGTTATATTTTTTGTTTATGTTCTCTAACATCAGGCGGGAATCTTCCAGCCGTTCTTTATCGATGTCGAAAAGAGCGATATCAAATTCGCCGAGAGACGGCGTCAAAATACAATCGCCCAAAACGTTTTTCGCAAAAACAGTGCTGCCTGCGCCCATAAAAGTTACTTTAAACATAATTTTTACTCCCGTTATCGGATTTTTTTGTGCTTTTATTGTATCATTTCAAAAAGTGTGATACAATAAGTAATGTAAATAAAAACTTTAGATTTTGTTCACAGTTGCAGAGGCTTTATGGAAAACAGGATCATCATTGCGGGCAACAAATATTTTCCCGTGAGCGACATCAATTTCGACATAGTAAACTTCGGCTATCAGGACGCCGATCCCTCACACCGACAGGGGCCGTATTTCAAGAGCGAACACGTGTTGCAATACGTTCTGGGCGGACGAGGGTATTACGAAATACACGGCAAACGGCATACCGTAAAAAAGGGAGATCTGTTTTATCTTCCGAAAAACGTACTCCTTGCCTACTACGCCGACGAAAACGATCCTTACTATTATTACTGGATCGGCATCGACGGCGCGTCTGCAAAAAAGCTGACGGAACGCACGGGGCTTACGGAATTTTCTCCCGTAAAATATTACGGGGACGACGAAATCACCGCTTTCTACAAAGAAATCGAAAAATACCTGAACGAAAACACCTTTGCGGGACATCTCGCCGCCACGGGAAAAGCCTACGAACTGATGGCACGCCTGCTTGCCGGCAACGAGGATAACATTCAAAAATTAAAGAGCGTTTCCGTGGAATACGCGGACGCCGCCATTCAGTACATAAAGAACCATTTCAACGAAGACATCACCGTACAGTCCATCGCCGACCATATCGGCATAGGCAGAAGTTATCTGAGCGTTATTTTCAGCAGGCATACGTCAATGCCGCCCGTCGAATATCTCGTCCGTTACCGTGTGGATCAGGCGGGCAAAATGCTTAAACAAGGGCTTTCGGTAACGGATACGGCCATCAACTGCGGATTCAACTCGCCCTCGCATTTTTCTGTGCAGTTCAAAAAAATAACGGGCAGAACGCCCGCGGAATTCAGAAAACGGAAAGGACAATGAAAAGAGGCCCGGGGAAATCCCCGAGCCTTCTTTTTATACGAGTTTGAGTACGGACAGCGTTACGTTCGTAAAGTCAACGGTATTCGCGGAGTTGTTGTACAGCGTAAGCGTGGTAGGCGAATCCGCCGTAACGACCACGGTCTTGCCGCCGCTCGCGCTCTGCGAAGTATTTCCGTAAACGGTGGTAGTCGCGCCCGAAACTTCGGTGTCGTTGTCCCTCAGCTGAACGACGATATCGCCCGCCGTCTGCGAAGTGCCGCTGAAAGCATACGTTACGAGGTAAGTGCCCGCGGGTACGTTGACCGCGTTGCTCGAAACCGTCATCGTGCTTGCGGGAGAAGCCGCGAGCTGCGTGAGGTTGATCGGCGTAGCCGTTGTGACGGATTGCGAGGCATTACCAGCGGTAACGGCATCAGCCGTTCCAGTAGGACCGGTCGGCCCCGTCGGGCCCGTGGCGCCTTCCGCACCAGCAACGCCCTGAATACCCTGGGGCCCTTGCGCGCCTTCCGCACCCGTCGGACCCGTGGGACCTGTCGGACCCGTAGCGCCGACCGCGCCTGCAACGCCCTGGATGCCCTGCGCACCCGCAGGCCCCGTCGGACCGGTAGGACCTGTCGGGCCGGTGGGGCCGGTTGCACCCGTAGCGCCAACTGCACCGGCAACGCCCTGGATACCCTGCGGTCCCTGCGCGCCTTCCGCACCCGTCGGCCCCGTGGGCCCCGTCGGGCCTGTAGCGCCGACTGCGCCTGCAATGCCCTGGATACCCTGCGGACCGGTCGGACCGGTTGCCCCTGTGGGACCTACGCCTGCGGGGCCGGTAGCGCCCGTAGGACCTTGTATACCCTGAACGCCCTGCGCGCCCTGCGGGCCGGTAGCGCCGGTCGGGCCGACAGGCCCCTGGATACCTTGCGGTCCCTGCAGTCCGGTTGCGCCTATCGGTCCCTGCGGACCGGCAGGCCCCGTGGCTCCCGTAGCGCCCGCGGGACCGGCCGCGCCCGTTACGCCTCTCGGTCCCATCGGACCTATTACAGGCTGCGGAACGATGACTACTTCCCTGCGCGGGCAGTTTCTGTCAACGCCGTTATTACAACAATTAAATGACATAAAAAAATTCCTCCTTTTCTTATGTACCGCGTGTCATTTGATTCATTGTATGAAAAACGGCGTATAAATTGTTACGGTTGCGAAAGCAGTTTCTTTACCCGCTTGTAATCGGGGAAATTGTAATTCAGGTAATTATAAAACCTTTTATCGTGAAATCTGTTCAAGATATGCCCCAGTTCGTGCACAATGATGTAATCGAGGCATTCTTCCGCTTTTTTCACGAGCTGAAGATTGAAACAGAGACGGCGCGTTTTCGTATTGCACGTACCCCAGCGCGTGGTCATGTCTCTGATCACGAACGAAGAGGCCTTTAACCCCGTCCGCTCCTCCCAGAAGGGCAGGCGCGCGGCGATTTTATCCCGCAGCAGTTTTTTCAGTTCCCGCTTGAGCGCTGTTTCAGCGGGATCGAAACAACCTTTCAGCAGAAAGTCGCCGCCGCGGATCCCGTTCTTTGCCGCGTTGTATTTCAGCGAGTACGTCTGTCCGAAAACGCGAACTTGCCCCGCCTGGTCGTATTTCCAGAAAGTTTCCGTCTTTGCGGTTTCAAGATGTTTTTTCAGCCACTCGTATTTATCCGCGGCAAATTTTTTTATTTCCGCGTCGGAAACGAAAACGGGCACGCTCATTTTCACCTTGCCCGTCTGCGTGATGCGCAGGTGCAGATTTTTCACGCATTTTCTTTCGCCCTCGATCTTTATATCGCCGACGGACAGCTCGAATTTTTTTTCCATATTTTTATTGTATCACGAAAAGTCCGCGCTGTAAATAAAAAAGGACGGAGCTTTCGCCCGTCCTTTTTGCTTATTTATTGAAATATCTCTTCAAAAGCCCTTCGAACGCCTTGCCGTGACGGGCTTCGTCGCGCGCCATTTCGTGCACGGTGTCGTGAATCGCGTCGAGGTTCAGCGCCTTTGCCAG
>ERZ1106932.332-NODE-332-length-14382-cov-159.240385_pt1 | contig 14382 bp, 10 predicted proteins | sample MGYA00403665_ERZ1106932 | MGnify/ENA primary metagenome ERZ1106932 (study PRJEB35170, sample SAMEA104062448) | human gut metagenome | biome: human gut; feature: human-associated habitat; material: faeces | place: Denmark | collected 2012-08-24 ... | reverse complement strand
AAAATCCGCCCATCCCGTCTCTTTCAGGAGCCGGATCTGCTCCCCTTTGCGGTGCAGATACTCCTCCTCTTCGGTTATGTTCGGATTATAATAATACACGGTCACGCGGAATACGTCTTTGAGCGTTTCCAGACAGCGCGACGAGCACGGCCCGCAGCAACTGTGCAGCAAAAGCCGCGCGCCCGCAGGCACCTGCTGCAGCGTCTCGCGCATGATTTTGTTGTAATCTATCCTGTTCATACGCACATTGTACCACAAATCTGCCGAAAAACAAACAGCGCGGCGGCCCGTTCTGAAAAAATCCGCAAAAAAGCGGACCGGCTTTTATTTTTTCCGCACCGGACAAAACTCTCCCGAAAGCCTTTCGCTTTCGGGAGAGTGCATTCAGACGATATTTCAATATTCTACGGTCACGGCGACGCTGTCCTTTCCCGTTTGCGGAGGAAGGATGTCCCCCTGTATCTCGCTGCCTTCGACGGCGATCCGTCTACGGCCCGTCCTCCGATATGAAATTTTATACAGGACGCCGCGGAAGATCCTCTCCGCATACGCCTCGTTCCAGCAAGACGGGAAAACGGGCGAAATGCGCAATCCGTCAAATTCCGCTTTGATACCGAAAATTTCTTCCGTAAGATCGCGGTATAGCCAGCCGGCACTGCCCGTGACCCAACTCATGGGAGCGTCGCCCGCGCGATAAGGATTGTCCGGCCCGATAAACATGTTCGTCACCGCGTACGGCTCCACGCCCGATGCCTGCACCTTCGGATTCGTGCACAGCACCGACCGAAGGGTGTCAAAAGCGAGATCTCCCCTGCCCAAGCGGCAGTCCGCGGCGATTTTGAACGCCACGCCGTGCACGTAGACGGACGCATTTTCCACCATGCCCGGCACGAAATAGGAGACGCGGCCGAGCCTGTCCGACCCCTTCGTATAGGGCGGCGCGCACAATTCATAACCGAACGCGCATTTCAGTTTTTCCTCGACGAGGTCCATGACGGCGTTCTGCGTAGTATCCCGATCTCCCACGTCCGCGAGCACGGCCCACGTCTGCGGGTTGAGATAAAATTTTCCCTCTTCGCTCTCTTCTCCGCCGATCACGCCGCCCCAATCGTCGTAAGCATATATGAAATGCCCGCCGCTCATGCCTTTTTTGAGGATGTTTTCCGACAATCGGCCGGCCAAGCCGAGAATTCGCTCTTTTTCCTCTTTCTTCCCGAGTTTTTCAAGGATTTCGGCGCACTCTTTGGCGGCCTTGACGGTCGCAAGAGACAGCCAGACGCTTTCCCCTTTGTTCAGATTTCCCGCTCCGTTGAGCGAATCGTTCCAATCGCCCCCGCGAAGGAGCACCAGACCATGGCTTCCCAGATCGCCGAGAAGATACTCTACGCCCCGCACCATATGCCCTAAAACGGAATCCTCTCCCCCGTCGAGATAAGGAACAATCTCTTCCAGGATGCCGAAATCTCCGCTCTCTTTCAAAAACGCCGAGATCGTAGCGGGGATCCACGCCGCGCCGTCGTTATACGGAAGAAGCAGATCCGGCTCGAACATGCGGATCGTATTGCCGTTCCCGTACTGTTTGGCAAGCGCATACAGGATACGCGTCCGCGCGAGCGGAATATCCAAAGATACGAACGCCGCAATGTCCTGCATGACGTCGCGGAATCCCTTTCCGTAAATCCTGCCCCACGTTTTGCCCAGAGAAAGTTGCCTTTTCAGCCAGGTATTGCCAAGGGAACGAAGCAAAGGATCGGGGATCTCCGCACGGAATACGCGCTGATATGAAGCGTTCTTTTCCTTCTGCAATGCAAGTTGACTATAAAAAACGGACGTCTTTGCAAGCGAGGATGCCAGCGCGCCGCTCTCCGCCGCGCTTCTTCCGGCCGCAAGCGCAAAGGCAAAACTCTTTTTTTCGCGCGGGCCGAGGCGGAGGGGCAGAGAGACGGCGGCGACGTAATCGTCCTCAAAAGTCGTGCCGCGCGAGGGCAGCGCTTGCGCCGCAACCCCGTCGGGATGTTCCCAACTGCCGTACGTGCCGCAAAAATCCCCTTTCGATACGCAATAGGAAGTAAATCCGTGTTCGGAAGCAAAATAGAGACAGCCGTAATCCGTCTCTGCCTGATAGGAAAAGTGCGGATAGCACAGCCCGCCGAACTCTTTGTCGCGATCGGCGCTGCCGTAGGAGGTGTGTACGGTAAGATTCGCCTGCGGGCGCAACGCAAAGTACAGGTCAAGATCTCTCTCTTTGCCTGCAAGTTCCTCCGCTTCCGCCAGATAGAGCACCGCATATCCCGCATCGGGAACGAGAAGGGTGAACGTAACTTTTAACCCGTTATATACGGAAACGATCTTCTGATACCCCAGCCCGACGTGACAGCGGAATTGTTCGAAGGGCAGTCTGCCGTAATTTCTGTTCGGGCTGTACAACTCTCCGCTCTTTCTGTCTTTGATATATACGAGGCGTTCGCCGCAGTCGAGGCCGCGCCTGAAACTGCCTATCCCCGCCAAAGATTTTCCGAAGCCGAACTGGTCCGCATCCGCGACCGCGTCTTCGCTCCATAAATAATTGACGAGCGGCCGTTTCGGAAACATGTCCGTGATCACGAACTCGCACAGATCGTCGTCAAAATATCCCCTTGCGTCGGAATACCTCTCTTTTCCCACAGCGGCTTTGCCCCTTGCTGACTCTTTCATTATACAATACCTCTCGATTCTTTCGGTTACGGGCAGATTTACACCGATGCGTATATTATAAACGGAAAATTCCGCGTTTTCTATCATTTATGTATTGTAAAGTATCGTTTTTGTACGATCTGCAGACAGCACGCCCTTTCAAATTATCCGTAAATCCCGCAGCGCGCGTTTTAGGCGAGATACGCATTGATTATTCCGCGTTTTTCTTTTTAACGCCGCCGTCGGATAAAACGCGCCATTTGAGAGAACTTGCGATAATGTATGAATCGGCAGGCTCTTCCAGACTTTCGCCGACGGATTTCGGATCGAACTCGCTATTCGACCACACGATCACGCGGGGAGGGGCAAAATGTTCGCACGGCAAAATCCCGTCGAAAAATTTGATGAATGCCTCAAAGATCTCGTTCAGGTAGTTGTCCTGCAATCCGATCAGCCGAAAACGGCGCACGCCCTCGAAATACAGTTCGAGGTAATACGGCTCCCATTGGCTGTGAAAAAGCACCGACAGGCGCTGCTCGCCGGGGCCGAACCACATCGCGCCGTCCTCTGCGACATGCGTGCCGCTCACATACTGCGCGGAAACGATACAGGCATCGTGAAACCAACTGTACGAATCCAGCAATTCACGAATATCTTCATCGGTTTGCACCTGTTTCCATTCCATACTCCCCCTCCACACTGCAAAAACGCACGCTTACCGCATGAACGGCAACCTTTTGCCTCCGCGGATCTGCTTCATCATCAGTTTTGTCTGTTCGAATTGTTTGAGCAGTTGATTGACGTCCTGCACGTTGGTGCCGGACCCCGCGGCAATGCGTTTTTTGCGTGAGGAATTGATGATCTCCGGCCGTTCGCGCTCTTTTTTTGTCATGGATAAAATGATCGCCTTGAGTTTTTCTACCTTTTTTTCGTCGAAATCGCTCTCTTTGATCTTGAATTTTCCCATGCCGGGCATCATGCCCATCACCTGCGATATGCCGCCCATTTTTTTGAGCGATTCGAATTGTTCGAGATAATCTTCCAACGTAAACGAGGCGTCGCGGAGTTTTTTCTCCATCTTTTTCGCCTGTTCTTCGGTGACCGCCTCCTGCGCCTTCTCGATCAGGGAAAGCACGTCGCCCATGCCGAGGATGCGCGACGCCATGCGGTCGGGATAAAAGGGTTCCAGATCGGTCAGTTTTTCGCCGACGCCGATGAATTTGATGGGTTTTCCCGTCACCGCTTTGATGGACAGGCAGGCGCCGCCGCGCGTATCGCCGTCCAGTTTCGTCAGGATCACGCCGGTCACGTCAAGCCTTTTATTGAATGTTTCCGCCACGTTTACGGCGTCCTGCCCCGTCATCGAATCGACAGTGAGCAGAATTTCGTTCGGCTTGACTTCGTTTTTGATGTTTTCAAGTTCCTGCATCAGCGTATCGTCTATATGCAGGCGGCCCGCCGTATCAATGATGACGGTATCATACCCCATGGACCGCGCGTACTCGATCGCCTGTTTTGCCGTTTTGACGGGATTCTGCGTGCCCTTTTCGAACACTTCCGCGCCCGCCTTGCCGCCCACCACCTGCAACTGATTGATGGCGGCGGGGCGGTAAATATCGCCCGCGACCAGCAGGGGCTTTTTGCCCTGCTTTTTCAGATACATGGCAAGTTTGCCGCAGAGCGTGGTTTTGCCCGCGCCCTGAAGCCCGCACATCATGATGACCGTAGGCGGTTTATCCGCAGTTTCCAGTTTGGCATTGGACGAGCCCATCAGCGCGACGAGTTCGTCGTTTACGATTTTTATGACCTGCTGCGTAGGGTTGAGACTTTTTAAGATCTCCTGCCCCACCGCCTTTTCGGATACGTCCGCAATGAATTTTTTTGCAACAAAAATATTGACGTCCGCCTCTAACAGGGCGATCCGTACTTCGCGCATCGCGCCCTTGATTTCAAGTTCGGTCAGTCTGCCGTGCTTGGTAAGTTTTGAAAATATGTGGTTGAGCCTTTCGGAAAGCGATTCGAATAAAGCCATACGGTTGCTCCTTTTTGATTCAGTGTACGGGATGCGGCTCTTCGCCGATCTGCATGAGGGAGATAATCCGATCGATCTCGGAAGCGAGATCGGGGTGCGCCGCCTTCATGTTTTCGAGAGCGCGTAGGGTACGCGTGAGCATCTCCGAATATTTCAGATCCGCTTCGCGATTCAGCGCGACGTGGCGCAACTTTGCCTCGTATTCGTCCATCAGAGCGCGGCTTTTGGCAAGCGTATCGGAAACGCTTTGCTTGGAAATGCCCTTCTGCTCGGCGATCTCGGTAAGGGAGAGATCGTACATATAGTATAATTCGCAGACATCTTTCTGACGCCCCGTAAGCAAACCGCCGTACGCATCCAGTAAACGCAGATATTCCAGATTTTTTTCGTCGGTACGCATGTCAGATGATGCCTTCGGTAAATTCTTCCGCGTCGAAAAGTTGCAGATCGCCGATCTTTTCGCCCGTTCCGACGAATACGACGGGGATTTTGAGTTCTCCGCAAAGGGAGACGACAAACCCGCCCTTTGCGGTGCCGTCGAGTTTTGTCAGCACGATTCCGTCCAGGTCCACCGCTTCGTCAAAAATTTTCGCCTGAGACAGGGCGTTCTGCCCCGTGGTGGCATCCAGAACGAGAAATTTATAAAAATGCGCTTCGGGATAGTCGCGCGAGACGACGCGCCCCATTTTTTTGAGTTCTTCCATCAGATTGGCCTTGACGTGCAGTCTGCCCGCCGTATCGACGATGACGACGTCCGTCTTTTTCGCCTTGGCGGAGGAGATCGCGTCGAACACGACGGCGGAAGGGTCGCTCCCCTCCTCGTGTTTGACGATGCGCACGTTTGCGCGGTCCGCCCAAACGGAGAGTTGATCCGCCGCGGCCGCGCGGAAAGTGTCTGCCGCAGCGACGGTCACGCTCTTTTTGTTTTCCGCAAAATAATTGGCCAGTTTTCCGATGGTCGTCGTCTTGCCGACGCCGTTCACGCCGACGAGCATGATCACTGCCGGATATTGGATTTCGGGGACCTCCGCCTCGCAGAGAGTATCTTCGATCACGTCTTTGAGAAGGTCGACGACGTATTCTTTGTCCTTCAGCTTTTCGCGTTTGGCCTCCTCACGGATCTGCTCGACGATCTCTTCCGCCGTAACGACGGAGATGTCCGCCGAGATAAGGATCTCTTCCAGTTCGTCGTAAAAATCCTCTCCGAGCCCCTTTGCAAACAGCGCCGAAAGTTTGGACGAAATATTGTCTTTCGTCTTTTTCAGCGCACCGATAATCTTGCCGAAAATTCCCAAAACCGTATTCTCCTTCATTCACCACGCGGCGCATAGACAAAACCGGATCTTGTCCGCGCGCGTAATTTTTCTGTTTGTCCGGATCTTTTCCTTAATTATATTATGCCACCGTATCTCCGCCCAATTTGCTTTCCACCTCGGAAAGTTTGACGGAGACGATTTTGGAGACGCCCTTTTCCTCCATCGTGACGCCGAACAGGCTGTCCGCCTTTTCCATCGTCGGCTTTCTGTGGGTGATGACGATAAACTGCGTTTCTTTCGCAAACTTTTTAAGAAACTGCGCAAATTTGTCTACGTTCGCTTCGTCGAGCGCGGCCTCGATCTCGTCGAGCACGCAGAAGGGCATGGGGCGCAGCATCAGGATCGCGAACAGAATGGCGATCGCCGTGAGCGCGCGCTCGCCGCCCGACAGGAGGGAAATTTTTGTCAGTTTTTTGCCGGGCGGGCAGGCGACGATCTCCACGCCCGCATTGAGAGGGTCTTCCGTTTCGGTGTAGTCCATCTGCAATTCCGCCCTGCCGCCGCCGAACAGTTCGCGGAAAAGTTTTTTGAAGTTTTCGTTGATCTGGTTAAACCCTTCGTCGAATTGCTTCTGCATTTCCCGCTTGAGATCTTCGAGCGCGGCGGAAGTATCGTCTATCCCCTTCTGCACGTCGTCGCGCTGGGCCGCCATCTCCTCGTACTGCGCCTGCAAAGCCTCGTACTCCTCGAGCGCGTTGTGGTTGATGGCGCCGAGAGACGAGATCTCGCGTTTCAGGCGGTTGACGAGCGGCTGCCCTTCTTTCGGATCGAAATTTTCGTCCTTGTACGCGAGGCAGGTCTCGTACGTTTCCTGATACTCCTCTTCGATGCGCGCCTGCAGATTTTCGAGTTCCGAATCGATTTTCGTCAATTCGATCTCCTGCCTGTGCCGCTGCTCGGACAGCGCTTCCGCGCGCTCGGAAAGGGAACGGTTTTTGCTGAGTATATTTTCAAGATCTGCGTTCAGGCGGTCTTTTTCGCGCAAAGCCTCTTCCTTTTTATCCCGCAGCGCGGTCAATTCCGCGCGCTGTTCGGGGGAGAGGGCCGCCTTTTCCGCCATGTCTTCGAGATCTTCGATCGTTGCGGCGATGTTGCGGATATTTTCCCGCGTTTCGGCGATCTTGTTCTCCAACTCTTCCTTCTCGCGCATGAGCCGCGCAGCCGTTTCGCGGCCGTTTTCCGCCGCCGCGCGGTACTGCGCGATGTATACCTGCAGAACATTGCGGCGCATGTTGCGCTCGCCGAGTTCGGATTTCAGTTTTTCGTATTCTTCTTTGCGGCGGTCCGATTCGCCCTGCGCGTCGCTCTTCATGCGGGCAAATTTTTCTTCGCCTTCGGAAGAGGTGGAGAACGCCGTGTCGATCCCCTCCCGCTTTTCGTAAAGGATCGCCAGAGCGCCTTCCTGCGTTTTCAGGCGCTTCTCGCTCTCTTCGATCTTGGCGGCAAGGGAGGTCTTCTTTTCGTCGAGCGCGGCGATCTTCGCGCGCGCTTCCTGAAAACTTTCGCGCAGCGTTTCCGTCTCTTCGGCGGATTTTCTCTTTTTCTCTTCGAGCGCGGCGCGCGAAGCCGTCAGTTTTTCGATCTCTTTGCGCGCGGCCGCGACGGATGCGGCCGTCTCTTCGATCTTGCGCTCGTTGGCAAGAAGGCTGCCGCTCCCCTCCCGTCGGGAACCGCCCGTCATGGAACCGCTGGTGGAGATCACGTCTCCGTCAAGGGTGACGATGCGGAACGCGTGCGGGTATTTTTTAGAGATCTCGTTGGCGTTGCCGATATTGTCCGCGATCAAGGTGTTGCCGATGAGATTATATACGACGTTGTCGTAATATTTATCGTAGCGGACGAGTTCGTTCGCAAGGCCGACCGCGCCCTTTTCTTTGAGCGCGCGGCGGGTATAATCCGTCTCGTAATGCGGTTTTAAGGAGGCGACGGGCAAAAAGGTGACCGAACCGCCCTTCGTGCGTTTGAGATATTCGATCAGCCAGCGCGCGTCGTCGCTCGTGGCGGTCACGATGTTCTGCATGGCGCCGCCGAACGCCGTTTCGATGGCGACTTCGTACTTTTCGTCGCACTTGACGATGTCGGCGATCACGCCCTTGATGCGGCGGGACAGATCGGGATTCCTGCGGCTGTCGCTCATCAGTTTTTTGACGGAAAATTTATAGCCTTCGAAATCCTCCTTGACGCCCTGATAAAAGCGCATCCTGTCCTCGAGCGCGGAAACGCGGGCGTTGGCGTTGAAGAGGGCTTCCGATACGCGGTCCGCCTCTTCGTTGATGGAGATCAGTTCCTCCTCTTTCGCGCTCTTCATCTCTTTTTCGCGCGAGACGTAGGCGACGAGTTCTTCGTACCATTCCTGCGTTTCGGCAAGCGATTTTCTGCCCTCCGCAAGTTCCGCTTTCGTATTTTCCGCCTCGGAGACGATCTCGGCGATGCGCTCCTCCACCGCTTCTTTCTTGGCGGACAGGTTGCCGATGCTCTGGCGGATCTCGGACAGGTTTTCGATCGTGCTGATCACGTCCTGCTGGGTCTTGTCGTTGAGTTCTTCGAACTCGGAAAGTTTCTTATTGTATTCGGAGATCTCCTCGGCGAGCGTCTCGCTCTCGCGGGCGGAATCTTCAATTTTTTTGTCCGCCTCGGACGCGCTCTTTTCCGCGGCGGAAATTTCCCCGCCGATCTCGGCAAGACGGGCATTCCCCGCTTCGATCGACCTTTCTCCCTCCGCGCTCTGTTCTTTGAAAAACCCGATGCGCTCGCGGATGACTTTTACGTCCCCTTCCTTCTTTTCCAGATCGACCGTATATTTTAGAATCTGCTCGTTGAGTTGTTGCAAACGAACGTCGCTTTCGGAAAGGAGCCGCCTTTCTTCCTCGTATTTCCCGTTCAGGCGCTCCGATTCCGCGCGGTTTTCCTCCACTTCGCGGCGGATGCGGGAAAGCACTGCGTTGATGCTCTCGCGGGCGGATTCCGCGTTGTCGTGTTTATAAATGTACAGGTTGATTTCGCTGTTTTTCAACTGACCGTACAGTTCGTTGTATTTTTTCGTCTTTTCCGCCTGGCGCGCAAGGGGGGCAAGCATATGCTCCACCTCTCCGATCCTCTGCAGAAAGATGTTCAGGTTCGTATAGGAATTGGCCAGCCTGCGTTCGATATCCTGCTTTCTCGCCTTGAAAACGATGATGCCCGTCGCCTCTTCGAAGATAGAGCGCCTGTCCTCGGGCTTGGCGTTCATGATCTGTTCGATCTTGCCCTGCCCGATGATGGAGTACCCCTCCTTGCCGAGGCCGACGGCATGCAGCCTGTCCACGATGTCCTTCATGCGGCAGTTCTGCTTATTGATGAGATATTCGCTTTCGCCGCTGCGGAACAGCCTGCGCGTCATGGCGACCTCGTCGTAGTCGAGGTCGGCGAACATATGCGTGGAATTGTCGAATGTGAGCGTCACTTCGCAGAAAGACTGGCTCTTCCTCTGCTGGGTGCCGCCGAAAATAACGTCCTGCATGTTCGAGCCGCGCATGGTTTTTGCCGACTGCTCGCCGAATACCCAGCGGATCGCGTCCGCCACGTTGCTCTTGCCGCAGCCGTTCGGCCCCACGATGCAAGTGACGCCGTTGTCGAATTTGATTTCGGTCTTGTCCGCAAAGGACTTGAAACCGTTGAGTTCTACCTTTTTGAAATTCAATGCCGGTATTCCCCCGATTTTTTTTGTAGTTTGGCAAGCAGTTTTGCAGCCGCGGCCTTTTCGGCCGCCGCCTTGCCCGTGCCGACGGCGCGGGCGCTTTCCCCCTCGGCGGAGACCTCCGCCTCAAACAGGGGCGCGTGCGGTTCGCCGGAACAGTTCACGATGCGGTACTCCGCCCGCGCGAGGCCCCGCCCCTGCAAAAATTCCTGCAGTTCGCCCTTGTAATTTCTACCCGAATGGGGCACCGAAAGCAGTTTTTCGCGGACGAATCTTTCCGCCGCCTTCATGCCGCCGTCGAGATAGATGCCCGCGACCAGCGCCTCGAACAGGCTGGAAACCGCCTTGTCGCCCACGCCGGAAGGAGACGCCGCAAGCAGAAACCGCGTCAGCCCCATCCGTTCGACCGCCTCTTTCAGCGGAGGGGCGGAAACGAGATTTTTTCTGAGGTCCGTCATGCTCCCCTCGTTTTTTACTCCCTCGCGGTACAGTTTTTCCGAAACGAGGAAGCCGAGGACGGCATCCCCCAAAAATTCGAGGCGTTCGTTGCTCTCCGTCCCGTGCTGATGCGCGTACGAAGAATGGGTAAAACAGACTTCGAGCAGTTTTTTATCTTTGAACGTATAGCCGATGCGCCTTTCGATCTCGGCTGAATCACGACTCGGAAGCACCTAAATTCTCCAGATCCGCCTCGGACAGAAGCGCCTTGATATTTTCCGTCACATTGTGTTCGGCGGCCTCTTTCGCCTGCAAAAGGGAGGCGCAGATAGAGTCCGCTTTGCTCGAACCGTGCGATTTGACGACGACCTTTTCGATGCCCAACAGCACGGCGCCGCCGTATTTGTTGTAATCCATGACCCTCTTGATCTTTTTGAACGCCTTGCGCATGAACAGCGCGTAACCGACTTTTGCCCAGAAAGATTCCGAAATATTCTTTTTGATGATCTTCATCACCGCCATCGCGGTGCCCTCCGTCGTTTTGAGGGCGATGTTCCCGGAAAATCCGTCGCAGACGGCGACGTCGATGTCGCCGCTCATGATGTCGCGCCCTTCTACGTTGCCCACGAAACAGATCCCGGGCAGTTTTTTCAGAAGTTCGTGCGCTTCCTGGTGGAGCGGATCCCCTTTATGCTCTTCGGTGCCGTTGGTGACAAGCCCTACGCGCGGATTCGCGATGCCGAGATTCGCCTTTGCGTACGCCGTGCCCATGATGGCAAAATGCGCGAGGTTGACCGGCTTGCACTCCGCATTCGCGCCCGCGTCGATGATGAGCACCTTTCCCTCTTTGGCGGTGGGAAGAACGGGGCAGACGGCGGGACGGCTGACGCCCCTGATCCTGCCGACGCGAAGGAGCGCGCCCGTAAGCACCGCGCCCGTCGACCCGGCGGAAACGAACCCTTTCGCGCTTTCGTCCTCTTTGAGCATTTTCAGCGCCACGACGAGGGATGAATCCTTTTTTTGGCGTATGGCGAGCGTGGGAACGTCGTCGTTGGTGATCACTTCCGTGCAGTGCACGAGAGAAATGCGCTCTTTATCGTAGGACAGCCCCGCAAGGACGGGGGAAATTTTCCCTTCGTCGCCGGTGATGACCACGCTCAGTTCCTTGTCCGCATTGACCGCGCACACCGCGCCCTTTACAATCTCTTCGGGCGCGTTGTCGCCGCCCATTCCGTCTAAAATTATCTTTGTCATAAAAAACTCCTCTTCGCTCTGTTCACGCGTTTCTCGCGTAAAAGCACTGCGAAACGCCGCGCGTTTAAGGAAAGCCCTAGGGTTTCCCCTCAAATCACGAAAATCCGCAGGCGTCGTCTTTCCGAGAATTTTGCGAATATTTTTTAATACTCCAGATTTCCCACCGTTCTCGGGAAAGGCAGGACGTCGCGGATATTGGAAATGCCGGTAAGGTACATGATCAACCGCTCAAAGCCCAGACCGAACCCTGAATGCACGGTGCCGCCGTATTTGCGCAGGTTCAGATACCACCAGTAGTCCTCTTCGCGCAGGCCCAGTTCCGCCATGCGCGCGCGCAACACCTCTTCGCGCTCCTCTCTCTGCGACCCGCCGATCAACTCGCCGATGCCGGGAACGAGCATGTCGACCGCGGCGACCGTCTTCTGATCGTCGTTGAGGCGCATATAGAACGCCTTGATCTCTTTGGGATAGTCGGTAAGGAACACGGGCTTTTTGTAGACCTGTTCGGTCAGATACCTTTCGTGCTCGCTCTGCAGGTCGCATCCCCAATAGACGGGGAATTCGAACCTGTCTTTGACCTTTTCCAAAATTTCGATCGCTTTCGTATAGGTAAGGCGGACGAACTCGTTTTCCGAAACATTTTTCAGCCGCTCGATCAGCCCCTTGTCCACAAAATTGTTCAGAAATTCGATTTCGGCGGGGCAGGTTTTCATGACGTGGCGGATGATCGCCTTGACCATCGCCTCCGCAACATCCATATCCCCCTCGAGGTCGCAGAAAGACATTTCCGGCTCGATCATCCAAAATTCCGCCGCATGGCGGGTGGTATTCGAGCGCTCGGCGCGGAAAGTCGGCCCAAACGTATATACGTCGGAAAAAGCCATAGCATACGTCTCTGCGTTCAGTTGCCCGGAGACGGTCAGGCTCGCCCTCTTTTCGAAAAAGTCTTTTTTATAATCCACCTCGCCCCTGATTTTATCCAGGTCGAGCGTTGTGACCTGAAACATCGCGCCCGCGCCCTCGCAGTCGCTGCCCGTGATGATGGGGGTATGCACGTAGACGAACCCGCGGCTGTGAAAAAATTCGTGGATGGCGAAAGCCGCCTCGCTGCGGATGCGGAAAACCGCGTTGAACGTGTTCGTGCGCGGACGGAGATAGGCGATCTCGCGGAGAAATTCCATCGTATGGCGCTTTTTCTGCAGAGGATAGTCGGGCGTGGAGGTGCCCATTACTTCGATCTGATCCGCCTTGATCTCGAACGGCTGCCTGTTTTCGGGCGTCAATACGAGCGTGCCCTTTACGACCAGGCTCGCCCCCACGTTCTGGCGGGCGATCTCGTCGTAATTGGAAAGTTTTTCGCGCTCGAAAACGACCTGACAGTTTTTGAAGCAGCTGCCGTCGTTGAGTTCGATAAAGCCGAATGCCTTGCTGTCGCGGATGGTTTTTGCCCACCCCATGACCGTGACCGTTTTGCCTCCGTAAGCGGGGCTGTCCGCATAGATCTCTTTGATGGTAATCCTGTGCATAAATACGCCTCTCAACAGTAAATAAATTTGCGAAACTTTTTTAATATTGTATCAAATCCGCAAAAATTTATCAAGTATATTTTGTCGAAATAGCAAAAACCTTAAATAAGCGCTTTTTGCCGTGAAACATTTGCACGGCGACGCAAAAACACACGGAGGAAAATTATAAAATTTTTTGCATCCGCGCCTTTTTATATACCCGAGAAATACAAAAAGCGCAGGTCAAAAAACCTGCGCATCGGACGTAAAATTTTTGTGAATAAAGCGCGTTTACCTGCCGAGGCTGAGGGTGACGGAAACACTGCCGCTGCCGGCGCAGAGGAAATCTTCCAACTGCTGCAAAGCAAGCCCTTCGATCCGCCCCAAACGGGTATACGAAAAGGTGTTCGAGCCATAAAAAAGCACGATCTGCGTGCCCTGATACAAAATCACATCGCCCGGCTGCGTCTGTATGCGCGAATCGTCGCGCGGAAGCGTAAACCCGAGATCCCCCACCTTTTCAAAACCACCGTAATCATCCGCAGTATAACGGATCTCACCCTGCCGCAACCGCGCGACAAGCGCTTCCGCGGCAGCGTTTTCCGCAAGCAAAACGGTCGCGCTTTGGTTATCGATCGTAAGAATCATGCGCTCAGCCACAGAACTCTCCTCCTCTTTATCGTCCGCCCGCTCCTGCGCGGCGCAACCTGCCGCCGCAAACAGGAAAAAGCAAACGGCCGCCAAGATGAAAACAAATTTTTTTATGTTCCTGCCCATTTTCGGATCCTCTCCTTTGACACGCTCTGCGCAATATGTTATCCCTCCGCCCGCGCGCATTGACGAGACGCACCGACGGCGACCTTACCGTGCGCATGCGGATCGTCGAGAATGATCTCCCCTACGGCGGGAACGCGGATGGTTCCCGAAAGCGGATTTTTGATGCTGACGACGGGCGTCGTGATCTCCGCTTCGACGTCCGATTTTTCGAAACAAAGGTCGGCATTCTGCATTTCGCAGCCGATCAGTTTCAGATTTTTGCAGTAGCAGAAGGGCTGCGTGCCCTTAATTTTGCAATTGACGAGGGTAAGCCCCTCCGAGTACCAGGCAAGATATTCGCCGTTGACGACACTGTCCCTTACGACGACGTTTTTGCAATGCCAGAATGCGTCTTTCGTATCGAACGTGCACTTTTCAAAAACGGCGTTCTCGATATACTGAAAGGAATATTTTCCGCTGAATACAACGTCCGTCAGCCTTAAACTTTTCGCACGAAGGAAAAAATATTCGCTTTCCGCCCTGCAGCCGCGCATGACGATATTTTCGGACGACCAGCCGAATTCGGGGGAAACGATATCGCATCCTTCCAATAAAATATCCCTGCACTCGCGCAGCGCCTTGATCCCGTGCATTTTCGTATCAAAAACGGAAACGCGCTCGGAATACCACAGCGCCGCGCGGCATAACTTTGTCATCTCCGAATCGCGCACG
>ERZ1106932.330-NODE-330-length-14428-cov-5.183956_pt1 | contig 14428 bp, 12 predicted proteins | sample MGYA00403665_ERZ1106932 | MGnify/ENA primary metagenome ERZ1106932 (study PRJEB35170, sample SAMEA104062448) | human gut metagenome | biome: human gut; feature: human-associated habitat; material: faeces | place: Denmark | collected 2012-08-24 ... | reverse complement strand
GTGACTTTGACGGTCGTCGATCCGACGTCGATGCCGAGTAATTTTGACATTCGTATTCTCTCCCTTCGGGCGCAACCCCAAAAGGCCCGCCCTTTTTGTTATAATCGATAATGTTTCAGCATCTATTATATCACAACCTGCTCCGCTTGACAAGGTTTCGCGGGTGAAAAACCGAAAGAAAAATGCGGATAATCCATCCGCATTTTTCTAATCCTGCCGTTTCTTGCCGTAATTTTCCGCACGATTTTTCCAAGACGTGCGTTGGCCTCTTCGAAAAGATTGGTAATATCCTCTATCTCTTTGAAGGTCTTGGCAAGGATACTTTCCATTCGGTCGCGCATGGTTATCCGTTAGGAGCCCGTTCCCATCTCGTTTTCAAGCCGCTCTATTCGCTTTCTGCCGCCGCCCGCCTATCTTCTCGTTGATCCTCTCCCTTGTAATGAGTCCGTCGGCGTACATATCCGTATATTTTCGGCGTGTATTCTGCAACTCGTCCATCGCCATATCTTTATACTTGACTTTGAACCTAACTACTTCTTAATATTTTTATTATTTTTTGTTTGAATTTTATTAAAATTTGTTTTATTTTCGATGGAAAGAAATATTTTTTTATAGCCTTACTTTTATTTTTTAAATAATCTTTCCAAAACTTATTGTATTTTTTTCCTTTTTCTATGGGGTGAACAAGTTGAGGTTGCAGAGAATTATTAAGTTTCGTCTGAACGACCCTTAAACTATCTTGTATCTCCGCAAAAATTTTCTTAGCTTTTTCTCCCCTAACTAAGACTAATGACACACCCTTGTTATCGTCAAACTCGGGAACGTTTTTCTCAATACCCCAATAATCAGCAACAGTAAAATCTGTCTTCCTATTAGGAGTAGTATACTTACAATTATAACACGATTCTCTGAACATACAATGGCTATAAAAGGCATTTGTCCAAATAGTAGTAGTAATAGTAGTTCCTGATACCATTAAAAATGATTCAAAGTGAGCTCTCCAACCACACTTTTCTTTATCTCTGAAATTCACCTTGGCTATGCCATCATTATTTCTACGTTCAAATTCCGCAACGTAATCCCGCCATAATTGAGGTGAAGGTACTCCATGGCATACAATATCACAAGTTATTAAATTTGACGTATCAACTTTTGCACACTCTAAAAATGATATTAAGCCATGTACCTGACATCCTGTTCCGCTAAACAATACGATTACTCCTTGTTTCAAAAAGTTCTCACACTCTTTGAAAGTATCAAGCAAATCGCTTTGAACATATTTAGAGCCTTTAAAAGAATTAACTTGTTGTTTTGTAGAGGCAACTTTATGTATTATCGTGTTTTTATCCGTTTGTACACAACCAAAAACCACCCCTTGTTTTTTCAAGACATAATCACATAATGCCATAAAAACAGCACCTGAACGGGAAGTTTTTATTTCTTCTTCATCTTTGTGTTTTACAGCGTAACAATCCGGTGTTTCCTCTGTTGCGACAAACTTTTTGAAGTCACAGACCTTAATGCAAAGTCCGCAATCTATACATTTTGCTTCATCAATTGACGGATAAAGAAAACCTTTTTCGTCTGTTCGCATTTTGATTGCCCCATTAGGGCAAATACTACAACAGGCCGTACAACCACAACATTCTTCTTTTTTGAAATTTTCTTTTAAATTCATTAATTTACATCTCCAGAAGACGACTTTTTCCTACGCAACTTTTTAAAGACAGTAAGCATGTCTCTGTTTACAAGCACGTTGAAAAAGAAAACAACAATAAAATAACCTACGCTTAATCCTAAACCAACTAAAATAAACTGCCAGTAGTTTACAATAGGAATATCCGCAACCAACTCTTTAATAAGTACCGTAACGCCAAAAATTAAATAATTTATGCCTATAATGGCTAATGTCCTCCATGGTTTGCGTTTCATTATTTTTTTATCAGCAACATAATTACAATAGATAGCTTTTATGGGCAGAGCAATAACTGTTGCAATTAAAACTCCAATGATACTAATAAATTGTACAAGCACAATTGATAATATTATATTAATCATCGCTTCAGTTACTGATATAAAACTTGTGGGTTTTGCGTATCCTGCAATACCGGTTAAATTTCCGGAAACATATCTGATCCATGATAACATCTGAATAAGGCAGAAGAATAGAGGAACCCAGCGATATATATAGTTAATATCCGCTATGCCGTCTGTATATAAAGTTACAAATGGTATAGCCAACCAATAGGCAACACACATCATTGCCGTCATCCCGCCAACAAATATACTATTATATTTGTCATGCAGTTTTTTATATTTTTCAATATCCGTATGATATGTTTGTCCCAAATTATAATTCAATGCCCAATAAACACTATTTAGTAAACCATTCAATGATACAAAGATCATGTTGTAAGTCGAATATACGCTCGACATGGATGTTGATACGAATATCGATAGTATAATCAAATCGGTAGAAGAAAAAATAGTCCACGCAATTTCCGTAAGCACATATGAATTTCTATCAGCAAGTTTATAATCTTTAGGCGCAGCTTTATAATCTATCCAACTATAATGCTTACGCATATACAATGTATAGATAACTAACTGTATTAGCGATATAACAAAATAGCCAACTTGGATAAAAGCTATATTTATACCATAAAGAGCAAGAACAATTCTGACACCATAACAGAGCACTTTATTAAGTAACGAAATGGAATTGGTTATATAACTTTTTCCGCTAGCCAAAAGCAAACAATTCCAAGTATTAATAAAATAAAAAGCCACTACGCTTGTAAGCCCCTCAAAAAGGACAAAAACGAAAATCGTCCAATAATCTACTTCTGTTTTCAATATAAAAGGAACTATAATGGCTAAAACTATTACCGCAACAAAATAAATATACGATATCTTCCTGTAATATCTACGCGAAGCAGACATTACTACAGATATTTCATCTCTATTATCACTTGTTATATATTTATAAAGAGCATTCTTAGAGGCTTGACTAATACCAGCCTCCAACAATGCCATATAGGTAAATATTTGTGTAATGGTATTCATTAACCCATTAGTATCTGAACCATAATGAGTTAATATTATTCGAGGAACAATAAACCCAAGTATAAGTATAATTATTTGACTTGAGAGTCCTACTATAAAATTCTTTATGTTTTTTTTATTCATTGCATTATATTTAATGATTTAAAAAGAATTTCTTTTGAACGACAGGAATAATCCTCAATAATACTGTTAATCTTATTCCAATCAAGACGATTATTATAATCTCCCGACAATACTTTTGATGTAATTTCCCTTTTTTCAATTTTTAATTCATCAACTAAATTTATGATCCTATCGTTATTATTCACTATTGATTTATCCAACTCATAAAAGAATGGCACATTAAAAATTAACGAATATGCCAACGCATGAAACGATGTAGTAACAACATAACTTGCATTAAGTATCAGATCCAAAAACTCGCAAGGCCCAATAGAATTTAAGCATTTAAACCCGTATGGCAGTTTAATTCTTCCCTTTATATTTATATAATATATTTTTAAGTTCTCTTTTTTTGCCAACTTTTTAGCGAACTCGAATGAATACGTCATTGGTGCAACTTCCGCCAACAAAACATATTTTTCATTTAATTTTTCTTTATTTAAATTCAATCCACTTATCCACTCTTCTTTTCTTATTAAAAAAACGGGGTCGCATACCGTTAAAACTTTTCTATTAGTTGTGTCGTAAACAATTTTCGCACCCCTATCTTCTCTAACCAGAATAGATTGAAAATGTTTTAGTTTTAAGCCAATATTATTAGCATCCTCATTCAGAATATCGCCACCAAAACTAGCAGCATAAGAATACTTTTTTCTCTCTTCGGCAAAATCCAAATAATAATTCCAATCGTGCCCTGTCATTCGCAAGTTCCAGACCTGATCACTCCCGCTAATAAATATATCATATACGTTATTAGCTTCACTAATATTGTTTTGAAAATATTCCTTTTCGCTAAGAATAAGAAATTTCTGATCAAAATTATTAAATTTTAAATACAATTTATCTTTTTCTTTTTTTATTCTTCTAATCTTCCCATAAAAGAATAAATATTTAATTATTGTTTTTAAAGAAACTTTGTTTTTTTTGCCATAATAAGAATTCTCAATAAAAGGACATCTATAATCTATTATAGAAATATCGCATTTTTCTTTAAGCACTTCCTGCAACGCATAAGCCTGCAATTTTGCGCCATAATTTATTGCTCTATGGAATGTAATTATGCCTACCTTTTTCATAACACACCTTAATTATTTTTTTAAAAGATTATATACCATTAAAGAAACGTTCTTAAAATGAGCGGTTAGCCACAATTTTACCCTGTAACTAAACTTTGCATATTTCATACTATATTTATAATTATTATTAAAAATTTGAAAAACATAATCCAAATATTTTTCTTTAAATAAACTATTATCTGAATATTTTACAATTAATTTTCGGCTTACATTTCCCAACCGTGCTTTTGCAGAAATAAACCCTTTGGTTTCTGCAGAAAAAAGCGCAGAAATCTTTTCCCAAGCATACACCTCTGTTATTTTGTTTTCATTATAACACGACAGCAACTCTGACCCGTCTCGTTCTATATAATGGTAAAGAATATTTGGTATTATCTTAATCTTAATTGATTTTTTGATTAACTCCGCAAGAAATAAAGCGTCCTCTCCAATAGTTAATTCTTTATTAAAGCGTAAATCTGCTATTAATTCTTTAGAAAATATAGTACCCCATACTCTGCCATGAGCAGTTTTAACAAAATCATATGTTTCAGAAGTAAACTCACCGTTAATTTTTAAAAAACCGGGTTTTACTGCATCTTGATTTTGATAAATATCAAATTTACAAATGACGATTTGACTATTGTTCTCATAATTGTCTAATAGAATTTCTATGTAATTCGGTTCAACGAAATCATCTGAATCTATAAAACTAATCAATTCTCCGTTACAATGGTCCAATCCCAAATTCCTTGCTGAACTTACACCACTGTTATCTTGATGATAAACTTTCACTCTACTATCAATATTAGCATATTCATCACAAATTTTACCGCTGGAATCAGTAGAACCGTCATCTATAAGAAGAATCTCTAAATTTTTATATGTCTGACATAAAATAGAATCTAAACATTTTTTTATAAATTTATCAACGTTATATACGGGAACAATAATACTTACAATTTGATTTTTCATATCGAATTCTTGGGCTCTTTTAAAGTTACAGCGTGAGCAGGATTCCCCACAATAGTTAATCCTTCCTCATAGAAAGAAGAAATAACAACTGCATTAGCACCTATTTTACAATTATTAGGAATATTTACACCGCCAATAATTACGGCACCGAATCCTATATCAACATTATCACCAATAACAGGCGCATCTAATGTTTTCCCATTATTTCCTACGCAATTATTACCGTGAAACCTAACATTTTTACCTATTTTAGCATAAGAATTAATTACAATATTTTGATGATATATTATTGTACTCTCATCAAGAATTCCTGGCTCAACTTCTATTCCTATTTTAAACGCCAATTTGTTTAGTATAATTTTTCTTATACTTTTAATAAATCTATTTTTTGTATTTGAGCATTTGATGTAGTATTTTTTATATCTATAAATATATGCATCAATACAATTATTTTTAAATAATTTACTGAATAGTGTAATCCGTGGTCCCATTTGCTACTCCCGATTATATTTTTTTTAAGCAGAATTTAAAGAATTTTACGCCAAAATATGATAAAAAACTATACAACTTTCGTTTCGCGCACGAGGATTTAAAAGTCAACACCGTTTTTCTGGATTTTTTTATTTTATCCCACATTTCATAAAATAAATCATAATATTCCCGTTCATTAATAAGTCTGAATGTTGCGACATACGAATCAAAACATCTACATTTACAAATTTTCTTTAATCTCGGATATTCCTTTATAATCGCCTCGGCCATTTCCTCAGCAAACAGAACCGAATCCAATCTATTCAAATTAAAAATTTTATTCCTTGAAATAGATCCGTTACGGCATAAATAACAATATAAATCTTTGCCGCCAAAAATAAGTCTTGAACTTTTCAAAAACACTTTATATGTGGTTCCGACGTCCTCAAAAATCCTACCTTTGGGGTATCTGATCTCTTTGAATAAAGACGTTTTATATAACTTTCCCCAAGCAGAATTAGAGTAGTATTTTGCTCTAAGCATTTCAAATAGCGCCTCTTGCGTATCCATTATTTTAGAATTATACTTATATTTGGCGCTTTTAATCATTTCATATTTTTCATTAAAAAAACATGCTGAACATATAGAGATATCTGCATTGCACGATTTTATCAGATTATAAAGATATTCGACGTAATCCTCCTTTACAAAATCGTCACTATCAATAAATGTAACATAATCGCCCGTTATCAAGTCCAAGGCAGCGTTTCTTGCATCCGACAACCCTCCATTGGGTTTATGAATTACTCTTATCCTTGAATCCAATATCAAATATTGATCACATATTGCTCCGGAATTATCTGTTGACCCATCATCAATCAATATTATTTCTAAATTTTGATAAGATTGATTAAGAATACTATTAATACACTTACAAACATACCTTTCAACGTTATAAACCGGCACTATTACACTTATTAGTTCATTACTCATATATTACTACTTTAAAAAGAGCCTTCTTTAATATCTTTTAATGATTGTATTCTATTATCTTGCATATTAATATCATTGACTAAAAATGCGAATAAATAAAATAAAGTCCATTCGATAAATCTACCTAAAAAATGGCTTACAATTAATTCTACAAATAAATACATAAACATATAAAATACACGCCAGTTCGATTTAGCGATATTCATCATAGCAAACACATAGACCAAGACGCCTACGAAAGAACACTCCAGATATATTCTTAAAATATCACAATGAAATGTCCCCAATTTTGCCATTTGTCCGCCAAGACTAGCGAAATAATTCGCAACAGTCCCTAACCCGTTATAGTTTCCATTAAAATGATTTAGCGTTTGTTGAACGAGTCCATACCGCCCCGTCGTAAATTCATTTAAATCCATCTTAAATAAATCATAAAACAACGCATTTCCGGCAGGTGAATATATATACATAACGATAAACGGCGTACAACAAAGCAAAACAGATATTATCCAGGAAACATACTTGTTTATCTTTTTATTCGGAATAAATCTGAAAATGATCCAGGAAGCTAAACACACAACAACAGCAAATCTTTTGAAGGAGATAAGACATAAAATTGTAGATAATATAGCTGTTATATATTTTTTTTGATATAAAAATATAATAGTTAATAAACAAAAAATATGTGAAGCCGGTGTTTCTGTCAACGATGATGACGAGTCCGCCCAATTAATTGAAAAAATGGCTTCCCAACTCAGATTTGAACCACCCTCAATAAAAAATTGCATTATTGCCCTTATAAACAATATATAAATATAACTATTAATATTTTCAGCATCCGTATTAACAATGCAAAACACTACTAATGTCGGCATCAGTAGGTCAAATAAACCTCTAAACAGATAAAACTCTAAATCATTATTTTTAATTTGCGAAATAATTGAAACAAGAAAAAAAGTAATGATAATAATAAAAACATTTTTAATGCCGTTAAAAAACTTTAAATCACATATATTCGTGTTATAATCTTTCCAAATGATGAATATTAATCCGTAAGCGCAATACAGTATGATCGTCGCATAATAAAATAATTGCGAAAGATATCCTGCAATATAAATCAAATATGTTGCATTAAATAAAATAAAAAAAAGCAATGGTATAGTGGGGACTTTTATAATATTATTCATTTTTATTTCCCAAAAAAGTTAATATCTTTTGAAATATAAGAAAAACTTAAGAATACAACTCCGGTATTATTCATCAAAAATAATTTTTTTCAAACTTTCCATCGTTCTGATTTTTTCTTCATTAAGAATTTTATTTACCGAGGTATAATCGATATCCTGTTGAAGAGTTGTAAAATCATTATATTGTTTTAATATACGATCGGATAATCCTAAAAGGTCAAGCAAACTCGTTATTCTATTGCCTGAATTCTGTGGCAATACATCAACAAATTTTTTATTGAAAATGATAGAGAATACTGTCGCATGAAAAGAATCAGTAATTACATATTCGCAATTCCTAAAATACGAAAGAAATTCTTCCGGACTCGGCATATAGACAAAATTTCCGCTTTTAAACCGATAAAGCCAGGATATACTAATCCTTATCAATGGTTTACCGATTTTTTTTGCAAATTTTTCTGCAAATTCTTCTAATTTTTTATCTTCATGTAATTGATATGTAAGCACATATCCACTTTTTTTTATTTCTACGGTACAAAGTTTAGCCCAGTCTTCCTTAGTCAACAACAAAGTAGGATCTAACATAAGTTCCGCTTCTATTCCGATACTTTGAAGTAAATCTTTTGCGCATTTCTCTCTTACTGTTATGGCTGAATATTTACTCAGCAATTCTGGTAGTTTGCTTTTCAACTCGTCAGAAACAACATCCTTGCCAAAACTGGAAGCAAATGATATACATTTTCTTCCCTCCGGAACAAAAGAAAGAAAATAATTTTCATCAAATTGTACATTTCCTATTTGTCCCCAAACCTGATCGCTGCCTGTGCAATATATGTCCGCTCCCGGCAAAGTTTCCAACTCCTTCTCGGAAGAATATTCCCGTTCACTTTCCGTTAATAGATGCTTTCTAAATTTTTTAAAATTATTATACGAACCATTATATATAGGCGTTTGCAACATTAAATATATAAAACGTAATACAAAATTGCGATTCCATTTTCTATTTCTTTTAAGCATTGTTCTGCTTATATTTTTTCCCTGCTCATCGGACCGCACATAGTTGATTATTTCACATTCACATCCGAGGCTCTCAAATATTTTTTCAGTTGCATATGCTTGTAAGATAGATCCGTAATTTGCTACCGCATGACGGGTAATTATTTTTATTGTCATTGATGCTTTACCCTCTGCCAGTTGTTAATAATTTCGGTAAACTTTTCTGCGGAATATTCAGATGACAAATTATCTCTAAAACCAATACAGTTCTTTGTTAAAATATTAAATCTATCGACAATAGCTTTTAATTCTTCCTTACCCCAATCATCTTTTACTATACCCAAATTATGATCCCTTATATAACAACAATTATATGGTACAGAAGTTGTTAAAACAGGGGTCCCTGAGGCAATTGATTCAATAATTGAAACCATATTGTTGTCTTGCTTAGTATAAACCAGCAAACCTATAGACTCCCTATATAACTTAGATAATCGTTCATGGTCACATTGTCCCAAAAACAACACACTATTACCTAACGACAGTTTATTAACCAATTCTTTCAGTCTTTCTTCCAAATCTCCAATGCCACATATAACAAGTTTAAAACCACTATTTGTGGTAATAAAATCTGAAAAAGCTAATATAATCTTATCAATTTGCTTTCTTTCAATTAATTGAGAAACTACGACAAATTGTTTCAAATTATCTCTTGGCTCACATGGAAATTTATCCAAATTCATACCGTGTTCCACTATCAAATCAGAAACATTCTTTGCATACCTTGATATGAATACTTTTGCTTCTTGAGATCTTGGTACAATTAGACATTTATTATAAAATAATTTAACAATAAGATTGTGCCATATTTTTGACGGAATATGATGAAATTTTTTTTGATGAGTAGCCATTTCCTGCCAAACTATACACTTTTCCTTAAACACTCTAACCGCTGTATATGTTGCTAAAGAAAATGCTTCACTACATATAACAATATCAAAAAAATCTTTATTCTTTTTTAAGTATTTCCTAAGACCGACTAAATGCGGAATAATCCTTGGATAACATATTTTTTTTAGATTTGTTTTAAAAAAAATAACATTGAATTCATATTCTTCTTCTTTTATCGGTTTAAAATCTTGCGATGTAATCAATGTCACCTCATAACCTTTTGATATAAATCCACGGCAGACATTATACATTAATGTATCTTTGATACTTTCTACTTTCTTAATATTATCGGTTTCATTAGAATACATTATAGGATTAATTATTAGAACCTTCAATATTGCTTTCCTCCATTTAAAAAACGCCTCCAAAACATTGCTTTTTGTTCTTTTGCTGACTCACTTTACTATATATTCTAAAAACTTTAACATATAAAATCAAAACGACATCAGCAATTTTAAAATTAGTAAATACTGAAATACTCCCAATTTTTCTGTAATTTGTTAATCAAGTCTATTAAATCCCTGAACCATTTTTTATTCTGAAATTGATTTAATCAATAGATTTGAATCTGAATTTCTGTTACTGATCTGTTTTGCAGGCACTCCTCCATACGTTCCAACTTCATCTATGCTTTTTACCACTACTGCTCCTGCTGCAATCTGACAATGAGATACTATACTTATTTCACCGATAAGTTTTGCTCCGCTTCCCAAATAAACGTAATCACCAATTATCGGAGCTATTGTTGATCCATCTGTTGCGCCAATCGTAACCCCCTCTTGAATTCTACAGTATTCACCTAATCTTGCATTCCCATTTATCCTTATGCCTCCAATATGCGCTATGGATAAGCCTTTTCCGCAGGTATTCATGGGAATAAACGTCTGATACTTTAACTGTAATCTTCTCAACTTAAAAAGATAATAATATCTCAGCGGATTAAATCTATGATTATTATAATATTCTGCTTTTCTCAACACAATTTCATAACGCCATTCGAAATCAGTCATGAAACGAGGATGCGAAGAAGTTTTTCCTAAAGCTTTTTTATCCGCATCAAGATATTCTCTTAATTCTTTTTTCGTATTAATCATATTTATCTCACATTAAAAGCCCAAATAATACTCTTCCAGGAAGGTGTGGGCGGATTTTATATCGTATCTGATGTTTACAAGATCTTCTCTGCTGTTGGAGCGCGGTGCCGATTCCTTAGTCCTTAAAATCTCGTCTGCCCAATATTCGGGAGATTTGTCCAAACCTACAAACTGACATTTACTGTTAAACTTTACCTCAGCGGGTGTTTTATCGGAAAACAGACAAGGCAAATCGGCAAACTGTGCTTCGATACCAACTACGGGAATACCTTCAAACCGTGAAGGCAGTACGAAAACGTCCATAGCTTGGTACAGTTCTGAAACGTCACTACGATTACCGAGAAACCTGACTTTTTCTTCTATGCCGAGTTTCTTAATCTGCCGTTTTACTTCCGCTTCTTTTTCTCCAACCCCTACAAGCATCAAAACAGCCTTATTGTCTTTTTTCTGCAGTTCATGGAAGATCTGAATTAAAAACTTGTGATTCTTCTGATAAGAAATTCTTCCGACGTGACCGACAACAAACTCGTCGGTAAGTCCGAGTTCTGAACGTTTACTCTTTCTGATCTCCTCATTGAAATAAAACTTTTCAGCCTCGACTGCGTTGGGAATGACTGTAAAATCTCTTTTACCAAACAAGAATTTTCCCGCTTCATCCCCGCAAGCCAAACGATTCGTAGTGACCGAATTTATGCGTATTTTGAAATATCTTTTTAAAAGATACTTAAAATCTTTATCTATCGCCGTATTATGGCTATGAGCGATTCTTACAGGAACACCTGCTTTTTTTGCCGCTTTTAACGGTAAAAAACTCATTGTATCGATGTGCGAATGAATGATCTGATATTCAGGATGTTCCGCAAAAAAATTCTTCATCCACTTAAAGTACTTTGGATAATTTTGCGGATATAACCTGGGAGCATAATACACTTTACCACCCATTGCGATTATTTCGTCATCGTAATCACTTTTATTGGGTCTATGCATAAGAAAATCAAATTGAATTTGATTTCTGTCAATATTACGATAGTAATTCATAAGCATAGTTTCCAATCCCGCTCTATGCATATCGTTTACTACTTGCAAAATTCTTATCATAGCTACCTTTTATAAATTTCCAAAGTTTGGTCGGTTACCTCCTGCCAGGTGTAGGGAGCAACCGAATTAACGTGCGTCGTTAAATTCAGATTTATTATCTTCTTTATTTGATGTCGTAACCTGTCCACGTCGCCTCGACGGAAAACGAAACAGTCTTCGTTGATTACTTCCGTATTTTCGGGAATATCGGAAACGAGACAGATATTCCCATAGGAAAGAGCCTCCAACAAACTTATGGGCATACCCTCTATATCCGAAGGCAACACATATAAATAAGCATTCGAATAAAGTTCTTCCAACATTTGCCCCTGCACGAAGCCCGTCATAATAATACTATCGTCGCCTTTTACCTTTTCGCAAATTTCCCGATAGTAATTGCCCGAATGTGAATCGCCTCCCGCAATAACCAACTTCTTGTCGGTATTGGTTTGCTGTCTTACGAGTTTCCAGGCATCGATGAGATAGTGCACGCCTTTTTCGGGCACTATCCGCGCTAAAAATAAAATATAGGAATTTTTTTTCAATCCGAATTGTTCGGTTATGAGGTTAGCCTCCCGTATTTGCGGCGCTTTAATTCCGTTCGGGATAAATTCCGTATTTCTATGATATTCCTTTCTAAAATACGACTGATTATTTTTTGAAAGGACGATGATTTCGTCGGCATATTTTATGGCTTTCTTTTCGCTTGATTTTAAGATTCTTTTTGCAAACCCGCCCCATTTTTCCCTTTGCCAGTCAAGTCCGTGGATGGTGACTACGATTTTATACTTCCTATTCTTTTTCCTCGGCAATAAATTCAGAAAAAAACACGGTCCCTCCGCGTGAAAGTGCAAAACGTCAAACTCTCCCTTCTTCGCCATTTTTCCGGCTTTTAACGTCGCAAAAAACGAATAAATAATTGCGTCGAGCGATCTTTTATTGATTGTGAAGATATTCTCAACTTTACAACCGTTATATTCTTTAATTAAGGGATATTCTTTCCTCTTCCTGTTAAACAAGGTTACTTCGTGCCCTTTCTCAACCAATTCTTTTGAAAGGTTTTCAACGACGATTTCCACACCGCCTTCACGGGAAGGCACATATTTATGACCAATCATCGCTATCTTCATACGCAACTCCTCTTTTATCTACTCCGAGTCTACCGAACAGATTATCATAACCGAATAGATTTCCTCTGTTTCGCTCCAACGAAAACCATATTCACGAAAACCTTGCCGCCTCTGTTTTTTCTATCTACCGAAATGGTATAAAAACCGATTATTATACCATTTAAGTATATCATATTAATTTAACCATTGCAAGAATTTTAATCGGATTGTCATATTTTTATATAATTTAGAATATGTTGCACACAAACAAGTGGACAATTAACCAAATAATAATAAATTAATGTTTTTATTGCAAGGCGCAACGGCAATAGCCCGGATCGCCCCCTGCGACTATCCGAGGGTTTTCTATTGCAAGAAAAAATGCGGATAATCCATCCGCATTTTTCTAATCCTGCCGTTTCTTGCCGTATTTGAGTTTCGTGGCGATGCCGCCGCGGATATGCCGTTCGCGCAGGTTCACGTCGAGCACCTCCCGCGCTCTTGCATACAATTCGGGATCGATTCTTTTGAGCCGTTCGGTCACGTCCTTATGTACGGTGGATTTGCTCTCGTTAAAGTGCGCCGCGCAGGCGCGCACCGTGCAGCCCGTCGCGGCAACGTACTCCCCGTTGCGCCGTACCCTCTCTTCAATATATTCCCACAATTTGCTTCCCTCCGACAATTTTCGTACTCTATACTATGTCGCGAAAGAAGGTTTTTAGACTAAATTCGTAAAAAAACGGCTTGCCCCGCCGCCGAGGACGGGCACAAGCCGCCAAAAACTTAAAGACTTCTCATATATTCGTCCATTGCCTCCGCCACGCGCTTGGAAACTTCCACGGCGGCAACCACCGTCTTGGCACCCGTCACCACGTCGCCCGAGGCGAACACGCCCGCCCGCGTGGTTCTGCCGCATTCGTCCACCGATACGAGTCCGCGGGCCCCCACGTCGATACCCTTGGTCGAAGATACGATGACCGAGCGCGGTCCCTGTCCGATGGCGATGATCGTGCTCGTGCAAGGTAACCGTTTTTCGCTCCCCGCGATCTTTTCTTCTCTCCCCTCTTCGTCGACACGGCAATCGGCAAGAATCACGCCGTCTTCGCAAAATTCCACCGTCGACTTCCAAAAGAGGATCTTCGCCCCGTCGATGCGAGCAAACTCGGTCTCGACTTTGCGGGCGGTGAGGTCCTCCTCGCCGCGGTTGAATACGAGCGTCACGTCGTGACAGCCGTGGCGAATGACCGTCCGCGCGACGTCCATCGCCGTGTTTCCCCCGCCGATGAAGATCG
>ERZ1106932.326-NODE-326-length-14847-cov-12.150960_pt1 | contig 14847 bp, 15 predicted proteins | sample MGYA00403665_ERZ1106932 | MGnify/ENA primary metagenome ERZ1106932 (study PRJEB35170, sample SAMEA104062448) | human gut metagenome | biome: human gut; feature: human-associated habitat; material: faeces | place: Denmark | collected 2012-08-24 ... | reverse complement strand
TCCCGTAGGGGTCACCAAACAAGTTAAAGGCGAACCCGTTTCCATTAAGAGACGGATTTGCCTTTATTATATACTTTAGAAAGACTTATTAAACGAAAAACGGCGTGTGAGAGTTTACCTCACACGCCGTTTTTGTTTTGTTACCGCCGTTTTTCAAATACGGCGATTTTGTCGCCTATGTATTAGCGACATCCTTTTGTTCGTCAAAAGAATTATTCATTCGTAATTTTTTATTATTAAGTTGTAACTTTTGCCTTTCGGCTTGCCATATTTCAAATGCTTTTATATTCTCTTCCTTTTCATAAAATTTGCGAATCGCGTTTAACAATGTTCGCGAAACATTGTTAAAATCGCTTTCCGTCATTCCCGTAGTGTTCTTTCGCTTTCTCGTGATTTCCCCTCCGATAGAGTTATTCGTTAAATTTTATATTCAGTTTTCTTTTCATTTTTATGGCTCCTTTTTCTATTTTTTTCTCAGCCTCGCATGAATGCGATTTGAAAACAGGTCGGGCTTACTTTTTTAATTACTTTCATCTCGGTATCATACCTTTTCTTAAAATGCCGACGCTTACGTTTCCGTTCGGCAAGGTTATTACTTGCCTTTAAATTTATTGCTTGAATTTATGCGGGAATGCTTTTGCTCCCGCTCTTGTTCTTGACGACAACTTGCTGCCTGTTGTGCCGTAGCGAGTTCTTCGGGCGCGTATTCGAGCAACGATTTTAGCAACCTTACCGCGCCTTCGTTTGTCGTTGCCGATTTTTCTTGCTTTTTAAGTTCCGCATATAAATCGCCGTTATCTTTTGCGAGAATATCGTTTTTACGTTGTAATTCTCCGTTTTTCGTGCGTAACGCAACAATTTCCGTGTCCTTTTTCTTTCCGGAAAACGGAATTTTTTCAGATTTTGCCGATTCGTAACTTTCAAGCAATTCTTTCACAGACTTTGCAGAGACATGTGCTTCTTCCGCTTCGCGAATCTTCGCTTCGTCAGCTTCGATCATCTTTTTCGTCTTGTAAGTAACCGTATCCAAATGTTTCGCCGTGCTTCCTTCTTTTCCGCGTTCCAAGCCGTATTTTTTTCCGACGGCTTCGTAAAAATCCGTTTGCAAATCGCGTAATGCGGTTCGGTCGAAAAGAACTGTCCGAGTCCACAAAAGGGAACGAACAATCGGGCAACATCTTCACGCCTGATACAACGCCTTTTCTTACGGCGCAACACATAAACTCTTAGTGAGTTAGGGTTATTATAACACACGAACATTTGTTCATCAAGTATTTTTGATTAGAAAAATTGAAATTTCACATAAAAAATTTTGTTTTTGACCTATCCCTGCTCTTGTAAATTATGAATAATTATGTTATAATATTGTTATATAGAACACTTTGGAGTATAGTATGACTTTTGGTGAAAAAGTAAAAAATGTTAGGCTTCAACTATTTCTTAGTCAAGAAAAATTTGCAAAACAATTAGGAGTCTCGTTTGCAACGGTAAATCGTTGGGAAAAAGGTGTTTGCGAACCGAACTATGAAGGGCAAAAAGCGTTTCATGATTTTTGCAAAAAAAATGATATTCATATATAATATGACCCAGTATTGTCATATTTACTGTTGTATAATTTAATTTAAGATGATCAAGGAGCATAAAACTCGTGTCTTTTGAAATATGGAATAGACGCTATACGGGAAGCAAATATAAACTTGCAGATTGGATATTTAACATTATAGATCTTCATTGTAAGGGAGAATCTTTTTGCGATATTTTTGCCGGAACAGGCATAATTTCGTATTACGCTCTTTCCAGAATGAAATCGGTAATAATTAATGATTTTCTTTTTTCTAATGAAATCATATATAAAGCCTTTTTTCTTCAAGAGTATTTTGATGAGAATAAAATAAACACTTACAAAAAAATATTTCAAACCTATGACACAACTAAAATTAAAAACAATTATGTGTCTAAAAATTTTGGAGGTAAATTTTTCTCTCCTAAAGATGCACTACTGATAGGGGAAATTAGAGAATCTATAGAACAAGCTAATAATTTAAACGAAAAAGAAAGGGCTATTTTAATAGCTTCATTGTTATACTCTGCCGACAAGGCTGCTAATACAGTCGGTCACTACGATGCATATATAAAAGGACACATCATTCCTAATCATTTCAAGTTTGAATTGATTAAACCATATAAAACCACTGCTACTGTTGAAATTTATCGGCAAGATGCTAATATATTAGCGAAGGAAATTCAAAGCGACATAGTTTATATTGACCCGCCATACAATTCGAGACAATATAGTCGTTTTTATCATATTTTAGAAAATATCGCAACGTGGAAAAAACCTAAACTTTATGGCGTCGCCTTGAAGCCAGAGCCGGAAAATATGAGCAACTATTGTAGAAATTCTGCCCTATCCGCGTTCTCAAAGTTAATAAATGATTTGAAATGTAAGTACATTGTTGTATCTTATAATAATACTTATTCATCAAAAAGTAGCTCTTCCGCAAATAAAATGACACTTGAAAACATAAAAAAAGTGCTATCGGAAAAGGGGCAGCTCTCTTGTTTTGAAAAGCCTTATCAATTTTTCAATACGGGGAAAACTGAATTTTCAGACCATAAAGAATTCATCTTTTTAGTTGAGGTAAATGTCTAATGAAAAAGTATAACACGACAGATGTCGAATTTAACCGATCTCCGTTTTTCTATGTTGGTGATAAATTTAAGTTATTGCCTCAATTAAAAGAAAATTTTCCTAAAGACATCGAAAAATTTATTGAACCCTTTTGTGGGGGCGGAAGCGTTTTTTTAAACACACCGGCAAAAAAATATATTTTAAACGATATAGATAGTAATATGGTTGCGCTTCATAAGTTTTTGATTGCTTATAGTAAAAACGAAGCGGAATTTTGGTCGAAGATTGAAAACATAATAAATCAATATCACTTATCTGCAACATATAGAGGGTTTTCTATCCCACAAGAATTGCGAGCAGAATTTCCTAAAACGTATTTTGCAAAATACAACAAAGAAGCATATATCACGCTCAGAAATGACTACAATGCTCATAAAGATGACTTAATGAAACTTTATATACTGCTCATATACGGATTCAATAGAATGTTAAGGTTTAATGCGAAAGGAGATTTTAACCTTCCCGTTGGAAATGTGGATTTTAATGATAACGTTGTGCGGGCATTAACATCTTATTTTAATTATGTTAAAGATAAAGAAATTCAGTTCTATACTATGGATTTTGAAGAGTTTTTAAACCCTTTAGAATTAACGTCGAAAGACTTTGTTTATCTGGACCCACCTTATTTAATTACTTTTAGTGAGTATAACAAGTTGTGGGATGAAGATTGCGAAATGCGCCTTATTAAGGTATTAGATGAGTTGAATGAACGAGGTGTAAAATTCGCTGTATCAAACGTTTTATGGCATAGGAAAAAGTATAATGGAACGTTTAATTTGTGGGCGCAAAAATATAATATAGTCAGAATAAAGAGCAATTATATTAGTTTTAACGATAATACAGACAAGGATACTTATGAAGTTCTTGTAAAAAATTATTGAGGTCGATATGAGTAAAGAAAGAGCAAAAGAATATAAACCATTGTCATTTTCAACCACAATGAGAAATCCAGCGAGGATTGCAGCTTTTTTAAACTGCATATTACCTTATGAAGGGCAAATTCTTACTAACGTCATCATAGACCAAGTTGCGATAAATCTAATAAGGAAGAAACTTTACATCCCTGTTGCGGTAAGTAAAAATTCCATATGGAAGTCTATTCTCGTTTCAGATGAAGAGTTTGATGCCTCTACAGCTATAGCCATAAAAGAAGCCAGTCCACAGCAACATAAGGAAGCTGGATTTGAAAAGGGTTGGCCTTCAAGATTTGATACATGGTATAAACTTCCTATGGAATTCGGCTTTATTTACTATGAGATAAATAAACCTATTTTAATTTCCACCACGGGACATATGCTGATTGATGCTTTAAACGAAATCCCTGCTAACGATGAGAAAATTCAAAAGGTTTTCTTAAATGCTTTGATGAAATATCAAACGAACAATCCGTTTAGAAAAAATGCAAATGATAATGCCCCACTTCCCCTACTTTTGCGTGTTATAAAGCTTTTAAAAGATGATAATGAGGAAAATGATGCCGGCATATTTAGGAGTGAGTTGTCTCTGGTAATTTGTTGGCCGGACAATGATGCAGATAAATTATATTATACCATTAAAGATTTAAGGAAAAATTACGGTTTTACTTATGGTGATGAAATTATTTATGAGCGTTGTTTAAAAATATTAGGAGTTGGGGCTGACAAAAAGAAACGTTTCAAGATAGAACAAATTACGAGTGAAGTGGTAGATGAATTTATACGAAAAATGCGTATAACGGGTATTGTTTCACTTAGAGGAAATGGTCGTTTTCTTGACTTCAATAGTTTTGAAATTGATAATATATATTACATACTAAATAATTACAGCGATTACCCTAAATTCACATCAAAAGAAAAATATTTTGAATATATGGGTGCAGTAGATTCAAATATTCTCTCTGTACACGAACTAAAACAAGAAAATATTGACGATGTCAGACAAAAGACTTTAAATGAGTGGGCGGTCAATTATTCCAAAGATGATATATTCAAAGAACTTTACATAGTTTGCGGTAAAAGCGAAAGTAAAAATCCAGTCTTGCGAATAATCGATAAACCTACAAGATTTGAATTTTTAACTAGCATTTCTTTAAAGCAACATTTTAAGGATTTGGAAGTCAAACCTAATTATCATGTGGATGACGAAGGATTGCCGACCTTTACGGCAGCCGGAGGATTGGCTGATATTGAATGTTTTGATACGGATAGTAATCCTCTTGTTGAAGTTACATTAATGACTGCACGCACACAAGCAACCAATGAAATGCCTGCAATAACGAGACATTTATTAGAAGCAAAAGAGAAATATCCGAGCAAACTTGTTTTTTCTATTTTAATAGCCCCGTCAATCCATGCGGACACAAAATATATGGCGGGATATTCAAAATTTCAATATAAAGTTGATATTTTGACTTATAACACAGAGGAATTTATAAATAGTATTCAAAAAAATAAAACAATTAGCAATCTATTAAAAGCATAGGAGATAAAAATGGAAAAGTCAACCGAAAAGATGCAAAGGAAACTTTTTATAAAACCATATGACAGAATGGTGAAAGACTTAGTAAAAGATATTCAAGATGGAATGATTATTTTGGACCCCGATTATCAAAGAAATTATGTGTGGAATAATGCGAAGGCCTCCCTTTTAATAGAATCTATTCTTTTAAATATACCCATTCCAGTTATTTATGCTTCTGAAAACGAAGAAGGTAAATGGATAATTGTTGATGGCCTACAAAGACTTTATTCATTACAAAGATTTTTTGAAATGCAATTTAAGTTAACCAGATTAGAAACACTCGAGGAACTAAACGGGTTAAAATATAACACTATTAATGATATGGTAAGAAATCGTTTGGATCGTGGCGAATTACGAATTATAGTTTTACAAAATGATTCTGACCCTAATATTCAATTTGATATTTTTATGAGATTAAACACAGGGGCTGTTAAGCTTAACGAACAGGAATTAAGAAATTGTTTATATCGAGGGAAATTAAATAATTTAATAAAAAAAATTGCGAAAGAAGACGGAATTTTAAAAAAATTAATTTCCGTAAAAACGGATCGGATGCTAACAAACGAACTAATTCTAAGATATTTGGCTGTTTCAGAACATTTTGACAAGGAGAAAAATAAAATTCAAAATTATGATGGACGTATAAAAAATTTAATCAATTCATATATGGACCAGCATAAGAACGATGAAGATGAATCTTTAATCTCAATTCAAAAAAAGGTAGAAACTCAACTTGAAAAGGCGTATGAGGTTTTTGGCGAGCTTGCATTCAAAAAAAATGACAAGACCACAAAACCCAATGCAGCTTTATTTGAATGTATAATGATCTCTTTTGAAGATTTTTCGTTGGAAAATTTAAAATCCAAAAAAGAAGATATTAAAAACTTGCTTCATTCATTATTAAGTAATTATGACTTTGTCAGATCAATAGATAAAGCAACTGGAAATACTGAGGTTATTAACTTACGCCTCTCTACGTTTAGAACACAACTAGGAGCCTTAATGAACGATGCAGGCTAAATTAGATTTTGATAAAAGTATTAATGAAGTTATTTATCTTAATACGTTATCGGAATCTGATGATAAAAATGATAAAATTTATTTCAAGGTTATTATCTTACTACTATGTGCAAAACTAGAGAAGTTTGTTAAGGATAGCACAAATGAATATATAGATGCACTGTTGAAAAAAAGATTAAGTAAAGACAAATTGCCCGAAAAACTCGTAGTTGAAATAATCAAAAACGAATTATCAAAAATCCAAAATGATTCCGTAGAGCGTTATATGCATAACGAGATATCTAAAAAAAGATCAAAAGTTCTCTCACTGATCTGGGATAATGAGTACTATCTAGAGGTTTTGCAGAAAAATGATTTTGTTGTTTCTATATCTAATAACGGGACAACAGCGTTTGAAGACACATATAAGAAAATTGGATTGCCTGATATAATCAAAAACTTATCAGATTATCAACAAGAAGATGCTGTCTCAGATTCAATTACAACAAGTACAAAATATCCAATTTCTGGAACAATTAATAAAGTGATTAACATGAGGCATAAAATAATTCACGACGATGCCACCCCAGCCATAACAAAATATGAGGTCGATTTGTATGTGGAAATTTTTAAGGAATTTGTAAAACAGATTAATGATGAATTAGAGAAAGAAGTTTCAAAATTATAAAAATATTAGGATAATTAAAATACATTATCAATTAATTCAAAATAAAAATAGCATTTTAGCGGTTTTACTTCTTTATTATGTTTCACGAACCAGATACACTAATAAAAAGGAGACAAATTAAATGAAAGCAGTAATATATGCGCGATTAGTTCGGACAAGCAGAACGAAGCGAGTATCGAAGGACAGCTTCGCGAGTGTATGCAATATGCCGAATATAACGGTATGCAAGTCATCGGCAATTACATAGATCGCGCATTTTCTGCAAAAACAGATCACCGCCCCGAATTCCAACATATGATTAAGGACAGTTATAAGAATCTGTTCGATATCGTTCTTGTGTGGAAATTAGATAGATTTTCGCGCGACCGTTACGATTCCGCTCATTATAAGCGAATATTAAAAAAGAACGGCGTGCGCGTAATCTCGGCGACGGAAGCTATTTCCGAAAGCCCGGAAGGAATTTTGCTTGAATCACTGCTTGAAGTTTGTGCCGAATACTACTCTGCCGAACTTACCGTAAAAGTCAGACGCAGTATGACCGAAACGCGTTAAAAGCCAAAGCAAACGGCGTTCGCGCACCATTCGGTTATTATATCGACGGCGACGACAAATATCAAATAGACGAAACTCTCGCGCCTGTCGTAAAAGAAATTTATTCGCTTTATCTTGAAGGAAAACGCGTAAAAGACATTGCGAAGTTGATGAACGCTCGAGGAATAAAAAATCGTGGCTACGATATGAATTACAATTCGGTATTTCGTATCCTTACAAACAGAAAATATATCGGCGAATATAAATTCGGCGATATCCTTCTTCCCGACGCTATTCCTGCGATTATTGATAAAGATACATTCGACGACGTCCAGCAAAGGCTTAAAAACAACAAAAAAGCCCCTGCAATGCACAGAAGCGAAGACGATTATCTGCTGACGACGCGGCTGTTTTGCGGTAAATGCGGCGCAATGATGGTCGGCGAAATCGGCACGAGTCACACGCAGTCGAAATACCGTTATTACAAGTGCAATCAAGCAAAAAAGCATAAATGCGATAAAAAAGCCGTAAAAAAAGATTGGATAGAAGATTTGGTTATTGAAGAAATCCTTTCTCTGATTTCCGACGACGAGGTTATCGACGAACTTTCCGACCGCATATATGAAATGCAGACGGAAGAAAATGCGGCGGTAGCGGTCGTGAAAAATCAACTGTCGGAAGTCGAAAAGAAATTAAATAACCTTGCCGAAGCAATAGCTCAGGGCGTATTTTCTTCGACAACGAAAAAATTGCTCGACGATTTGGAAGAACAAAAAAGCAATCTCGAAGCAGAATTATTTCAAACGCAAATCAATCACCCCGTATTTACGAAAGAACAGATTCAATTTGCCTTGTATAGTTATCGAAAACTCGATTTATCGTCGCAAGAAGGAAAACAACAATTGATTGACGGTTTCGTAAACAGCATTTTGCTTTACGACGACCACTTTCTTATCACCTTCAATTACAAAAGGCAAAGCAAAACAGTTACGTTTGAACAAGTAAATAGTTCCTCTTTAACTTCAAAGGGGGCACCAAAATCACGAAAAAACAGCCAAAAACGGCTGTTTTTTCTCTTTTTAACGTTTTAGCCATTAAAATGGAGGCGCATAGACAACTTTTAAATCTTGCTTAATAATTTACTGTTTCAGAACAGTAATCACGAAATAAATTATAGCATATTCCTAATAAAAAGCCGCTTTAAAAGCGGCCGAATAGAAGGTCGTCCGTAAATCATATAAAAAATCTTCCACCCTTATCGACAATTATGTCATACCATGACAATAACCGTCCTTTATAATTTAATTACAATACCAACTGTAATTCAAGGAGGACGTAAAATGGAAGAACTTATGAAAACAATTGCAAAAAACAGATTTAATCCCGATTACAAAACAGAGTTAAAAGCGCTTAATCTTACGTATTTTTACTGCAAACAGAACGATAGCGCGGAAAATAAAGGGTTAGCCGTAATTTTTGAACATCTTTATCTGGAACCGGAACATTTTGATGATACAAAAGTAAAAATCAGTTTAGATCTGCATGTGAACGAAAGAACGTTGCTACGGTATAGAAAGAAGATTGTAAAAGTATTTTCCTTTACTTTGGAACAAATAAAGCAGGAGACCGCTCAAGCGTTAGTCTTATAAACAAGATACATTTTTCTACGCATATATGATATCACCGAATATACAGCAAATCGCAAAGCAGCCTGCGGAAAATCCGCAGGCTGCTTTTTATTTTTCGTATATTTCACGTTTCAGAACGCCTATTTCGGGAAGATTTCTGTATTTCTGCGCATAATCGAGCCCGTATCCCACAACGAATTCGTTGGCGATGTCAAACGCTTTATAGTCGGCGGCGACGTCGGCTTCGCGGCGCTCGAATTTATCCAAAAGAGCGCAGACTTTGATCGAGGCGGGGTGGCGTTGATTGAGCATTCTCTTTAAATAAAAAAGAGTGTGCCCCGTGTCCACAATATCCTCCACAATGACTACGTGCTTGTTTTCGATACTGCGGTCCAGATCTTTCACAAGCTTGACTTCTCCGCTCGTCGTGCCCGTACCGTAGCTTGAAATCGCCATAAAATCGATTTCCAGGGGTATTTTCATCGCGCGGATGATATCGGAAAAGAACAACACGCTGCCCTTAAGTATGCAGAGCATGAGCGGCTGTTTGCCCGCGTAGTCCCGATCGAGTTCCGCGGCGATCTCCTTCACCTTCGCGTCGATCTCTTCCTTACTGATAAGAACTTTTTCAAGATCCTGATGCATTTAAAAACTCCTTTGTGCGTTATATGTTAATTTTACCACGTTTACCGTGCTTTTGTCCACTTTTATTTTTTGAGAAACGTCCAAACCGGAAAATAAAATTTCCCCGCCCTCCGCTATAAGCAGCAGCTTAGACCTCAGCCGCGCGGGATATTTTAAATCGATATAGTAACTTTTCAGTTTTTTTCGGCCGCCTCCGAATTTTTCGAACACGTCCCCCTCTTTCCGCGTCCTTACGACCGCGGACTTGCATATTTTGTCTTCGTCGGCAAAAAAAACGCCCTCTTTTCCGCATCCGCCGTTAAATTCGGCAAGGGAACTTTTCTCCACCGTCAAAATCCGGCCGCAGAATTCGAACTTTCCGTACGAAAACGGTCTTTTTTCATATACGTCCCCGTCTTTTTTGAAAATCACAATCTTTTTATATTCTCTTTTCGCAACATAGCCGCAAGGCAGGTCGGCCTGCGCGCCGTTTTCACATTGCGCCAACGCGGCCGCGGCCTCGATATGTTTATTCGTATAATCTTTGCGAAGGCCCGTTTCTTTTAAAGCAAGAGCGAGCGCCCTTTTCAGCAATACGGGATTTCCGCCCAATTTAACCTCTGCAACGCCGCCTTCCGTTCCGACGAACGGTAAGGCCAGCGAATCCAAAAACTCGTCCTCCGCCCTCGCCAGGGCGGCAAAACGCGATAACGCGCCCTCGGCGTCGGGAAATGCCGATCTGATCTCGGGCATTATCCGATGGCGCACATAATTGCGCAGAATATCCGTGTCGCCGTTCGTCTTATCTTCAACGAAAGCGAGGGCGTGTTTGTGTAAATATTCTTCTATTTCTCTCTTCGACGTATATAAAAACGGCCGCACGATCCTCTCGTTTACAGGCTTTATTCCCGCCGCGCCTTTCAGCGAAGCGCCGCGGAAAAGATTCAGCAATACGGTTTCCGCATTATCGCTTTCGTGGTGCGCGGTTGCCAATTTGTCGACGGCGCCGCTTTCGAGAAGTTCTCTGAATTTCTGATAACGCAGAATACGGGCGGCCTGTTCTACGGAAATGCGTTCTTTTTCCGCGAAAGCCAAACTGTCCACCCGATAGAAATAAAGCTCCACGCCGAGCTTTTTACAAAAATCCTTTACAAAAGCGCTGTCTTTTAAAGAATCTTCGCCGCGGATCCCGTGTTCTATATTGACCGCACAGACAAAGAACCCGTCCGTCTTCGACCTTTCGCATAAAAAATGCAGCAAAGCAACGGAATCGCTGCCGCCGCTCACTGCGACGGCAATTTTTTCGCCCTTGAAAATCAGATTTTTATAAAAATCGTTCATAAAATCATTGTATCAAAAATATCATAAAATTACAAGATAATCCGCAAAAATACAAAAATTTTATAAATTTAGAAAAATACGGGTATTTTAGTTGACAAATCGCTCATAATAAACTATTATAATAAAGCATCTTGAGGGCGAGAAAGTGTTCCGCTTTCGGGATCGCTTCTATCGCGGGATGGAGCAGTTCGGTAGCTCGTCGGGCTCATAACCCGAAGGTCGTGAGGTTCAAATCCCACTCCCGCAACCAAAATCAAGAAAAAACAGCCAAAAACGGCTGTTTTTTCTCTTTTTTCAGCGTTTTACCCCATAAAATAGGGGGCTTTAACCACTTTCCGGGTCAATAATTTACTACATTCATAAATTTTGGGACAGCATTGGGACAGTGAAATATAGTAAAAATGATAGAAAAACGCTAATAAAAAAGCCGCTTTAAAAGCGGCTTTTAATATTCATATTTCGCTCCTTCCTTTAACAAATACTCATCTGAAAGGTCTGTATAAGTATTTCCTAAAGTGCCCAAAGAATGCCCGACAAATCATTATGTTATTTGACAAAGAAAACAAAAACTTTTACCAGTCGATAGACTCTTCATGCAATAAAAAATCCTGCACGCTTAAATATAAAATACCTTTATCATCATGCCACGGCAAAATATCGTTTTTTACTACAACTATCTTCTTAAAAGAATCGTCGATTCTGTTTAATGAATTGGTTTCCTGTTCTTTTTTACTCTCCTCATCAACGTTCAATGCCGACTGAATATAATACTTTCTGCTGCCTTTATTCGCAATGAAATCTACTTCGAGCTGCGTTCTCATATTTTTACCGTCGTTGTCTTTATAATTATATTCCACAACCCCGATATCAACGCAAAAATCTCTTACTAATAGTTCATTATAAATTATATTCTCCATTAAATGCGATTCTTCTTGCTGTCTAAAATTTAATCTTGCATTTCTTAACCCTACGTCTGTAAAGTAATACTTTAACGGCGTGTTGATATAATTTTTTCCCTTAATATCATATCTGATGGCTTTATTCAGCAAAAAAGCATCGATAAAATAATCCAAATATTTTGAAATTGTAGCCGGAGTAACATTTTCCTGCTTTTTACTTTTAAAGGTATCGGAAAGTTTTTTTGGATTTGTCAACGAGCCGACAGACGACGATATAATATTCAACAAATCTTCCAAAACCGCATTTTTCGATTTAATGTTATGCCGAGCGATAACGTCGGTCAAATACGTTTTTTCAAATAAATCTTTCAAATATTTGATTTTCTCTTCATTCGTATTTTTGAGTACGGCAAGCGGCATTCCGCCATAAGTTATATATTCTTGCCAAACCAAATATCCGCTTGTACCACGTACTTCGCAGAATTCTTTATAAGTTAATGGATTCACCCGAATTTCATCGCCGCGGTCTTTAAATTCAGTCAAAATATCGCTGGAAAGCATTTTTGAGTTACTGCCCGTTACATATAAATCCACATTCGTTATTTTCATCAATCCGAGCAAAGTATCCACAAAAGTTATTTTAGAATCCTTATTATCGACATAAGGGTTTTGAATTGCATCAACTTTCTGAATTTCATCGATAAACACATAATACATTTTATCTTTATTGACGATTAAACTTCTAATGTACTTATCTAATTCAATCGGATTTCTGTATTTTGCATTACGAACTTCATCTAACGCTATCTCGATAATTTGAGAATTCTCCACTCCGATTGAATTGAGATATTCATGATAAAGATTAAAAAGCAGAAATGATTTTCCGCATCTTCTAATGCCGGTTATAACTTTAATAAAACCGTTTTCTTTTTTTGACTTTAATTTGCTAAGATAAACATCCCTTTTGATTTGCATGCAACACCTAAACAATAAATTTTTGCGGATATACGCATTTTTTTATAATGCAATTATATCTCATTTATGTTAGGAAGTCAAGTGTTTACAATAAATTTTTGCGGATATACGCATTTTTTATTTATTCAAAAGCATATTTATTTTGATAAGCAACTTAAAAACATTATGACTTTTTTGTAGTATCGTTTTGCTTTTATTTTTAACTTTCTTTTGGGACAGCAACGGGACAGCGCAAATAATCATCAGTAAATCACTAATGATTTTAACCGTATAGCTATGTTCAAATCCCACTCCCGCAACCAATCGCAACCTAAATTGAACGCTGTAAAAGTTTGATTTAGGTTGTTTTTTTGTTTTTAAAACGGTATTTTATGCCGCGAAAGGCACTTGATACGAGTTGGCCGCGTGTTAGGCTGTCTTTGCCGCGGCAAAACAAAAATCCACCCTTTCGGACGGATTGTCGCGTTTCTGCTTTATAACACGCACCAAGAACGGTTCGCGTCAAGTGCACCGTGGACTAAATTGCCGCTTGCTGTTATATAAATAATTCTATTTGTATAGACGTCTCGCTTAATTTTATTGTTTTTTCAAATAACAAAAAGCCCCGATTTTCGTCGGGACTTTTCTTTATAGGGCTATTGAAATATATTTCGGTTTAGGGTAAAAGTTTAAGGCGCGGTAAAATACGGGTAAGTTCTGTTTTTGTCCCCTAACAGTATGGAATTAGGTCCCCCTACAACCGCGCCCGACGGTAAAAACGGAAAACGCCCCAGCGGTTTAGCGGGCGATTCCGTTTCCGTCGGGACGTTTTATTTATTTGCCGTAATTATTTTATATGCATACTTGTCTTGGCGGAACGCAAAACCACTTATCTATGACAAGTACACGTCATGGTACCCAATTATCTCTTTATTCATCAATATTCATTTTTTTCAACGTACTGAATACGGTTATTATTACAATAAGCACAACGCTTGAGCTGACCGAAAATTTAGGAAAGTATTGATACAAGTTCGTAATTATTCGCCTTATTACCGACAGCACCTAGGAACGTAAACCGCGTTTTTATGTTCAAAACTCGGGAAAAGAATAATAAAGAACAAAACATTTTAGCAAATAGCTAAACAGCCATAACCCAATTATAATCCGAAAACTATATTCTGCTACTATATTTTCCGGGCTGAATAAACTCCATATCCCCGTTCCTATTCCTAAAAATGCACTTATATTAAAGATATACGTTAATATTACTGCAGTTATATCTATTTGGCCCCTTAACCCATATAAAAACAGCTTCTGAATAATATTTCCGGAAAAATACGGATACGTATTTTTACACTTATTCCATTTCTTTTTTGCCCGCAAACGTATCCATACTCTTATCATTATTGTATCCCCTAACCATAGAATTATAATCATTAAAACAATAATTAAGTTATCAAGTCCATGCATTTTTATCACCTATACACCTAATTCACACTGTTACCAAAAACACGAAATACCTGCAGATATTCCTCCTGTTATTAAACTATTTTTAAACGTTGGCAAGATAAATTGATTTATATATTTTGCTCCACGTTTGCTAATTGTTTTTATGATTGACTTTCCATATCTGCTTATATCCCGCTTTGCATATTTTACAAAAGACTTTTCTATTTGCCCGATCCTTTTGAATCCCTTTGCCGCACCTTTAGCACCTATTGTACCCAAAACTCCGGAAAAAACAAACGTTCCTACAACTTCACCAAAGCTTATTGAGTATACCGTACCATTTAATGCTGCACTGGAATAAGTTTCAGCCACCCCGAACGCGCCCTGAATTGCAAACTGACCAGCCACGCCACCTACTCCAGTAAAAGCTAAAGCTCCACCAACAGCACCAAATGCTGCGCTTATGAGCCGCGCATCTATCCGTCTATATTCTTACGGCGATTTTCATCACGCCGTCAAGTTTCTTTTCAAACAAATCAT
>ERZ1106932.324-NODE-324-length-14873-cov-177.463760_pt1 | contig 14873 bp, 12 predicted proteins | sample MGYA00403665_ERZ1106932 | MGnify/ENA primary metagenome ERZ1106932 (study PRJEB35170, sample SAMEA104062448) | human gut metagenome | biome: human gut; feature: human-associated habitat; material: faeces | place: Denmark | collected 2012-08-24 ... | reverse complement strand
ATGACGAAAACCGCAATGCCGTAGGCAAACAAAAAGGGAAGGATCTGGCGGCGGCTGTTGATCACACCGTCGCGCAGAAGGCGGAAAAGATTTTCCACCACAAACCCCGCAAAAGACATGACGAGCACCATCAAGAGCAGATAGACGAGTTTATAATTGAAAATTTTAACGCCGTAAACGCCCTTCTTTTTTTCCGCCGCGCCGTTCTTTTCCTGCAGGGAGGCCGCGCGTTCCGGCGCAAGCGCGGTATTTTCGCCGCAGGAAGCCGCGGTTTCCGGTTCGGAAGAGCATGTTTCTTTTTCTTTTGACTGCATTTTTCTCATTTTATCCATTTTCGCAGTTTCCATACCAGCCGCAGAAACATCTTTATACCCGAAGGATCAAGCGGCGTTTCCGTATTTTACTTTTTCACCGGCAAAAAGCGAATGCCGTCCCCCTGCCCTGTAAGCATTCGCATATGCGCATGTATCTATGAAATCATGCGCATCCTTCAAAAAAGTGAGTCCTCTATACTATATTATACATAGTATAAAAAGTCAAGTATTTTTATTGTTTGTCGGAAAGTCAACGGGAAGTTTTTTTGCTCGGCCGTACTTTGCCATAAATACGAGCAAAATGGCCGACACGAAAGGCACTGCGGACAAGACCAAAAAGGCAAACCGCATGCCTGACATATCGGCAAGCGCTCCCGCCGTAACAGGAAGGGCCGCCGCTCCCAGATCCGCCGCGACCGCCAAAGAGGCGAGCATCCAGGCGCCCGCCTGCGGAAGGTTGTCGCTTGCGGCGGTCATGATGCCCGGAGACAGAACGCCGACGAACAGCCCGCACACCGTTGCCGCCACGAGCGCCAAAACGGGCGAAGGCAACAGCGCAACGGCCAAATAACAGCCTCCGGCGATTGCGGAGGAAACGATGAGAGCGGGGAACGGAAACTTACGGCGCTTTGAAGAAACTTTCACATAAATCAGCCCGCCCGCGCCCAAAAACGCAGCAAACAAGGCCATGCCGATAAATTCGCTGACATATTCGCCCAGCCCCAACGCCTCGCCGGCAAAAGCGGCGATCCACTGATTGAGCGTAACTTCGGCCCCGTAACCGAAAAACACCGCCGCAAGGGCGAGAAAATACAGTCCGCCGATCGTACTTTTGACTTTGACGCACCCCTCGCCCCGATCTATTTTTGCCCGTGCAAGGAGCGCGAGCGTCGCGGCGGGAATGAGGGCGAACAGGAACATGACGAAATTCCAGCACCTTGTGCCGAACACGCCGAGCCACAGCCAGACGACGGCCGCGAGCGCGACCTGCGTCCAGGCGTACGCCGTATGCAACAGGCAGATGGAAACCCCGGAGCCGGACGGCAATCTGTCCGCCACGTTAGAGAGCACGACTTCGAGCATGCCGCCCGAAAAGGCAAAGACGCAGGTCGCGAGCACGATGCCCGCATATACGAGCTCCCCCGAAAAGAGCAAGGGCACGAAACCGTAAAACAAAAGCCCCGCAAAACTCATGGCGGAAGCGGCGATCGCCAACTTTTTCAGCGAACACTTGTCGATAAAAAAGAGCAGAAACAGATCCGCGCATACCTGCGCGGCAAAATTGACCGCCGTCAGAAGCCCGAGACGTACGAGCGAAAATCCGTACAGTTGGATAAAGGGCACGAATAAAAGAGCGGTGACATTGGTGATGATTGACTGATTCACTACGCCCGCATAACATGATAATGCGGTGCGACCGTATCCTTTGTTCATAATTTTGCCGCCGTAAATAGGTTCTCTTACAATGTATGCGGCAAAAAAATCCGTTGCCACTTTATATTTACGGAAGTTGACTGAACCGAAAATACTATGATATAATAACCGTGACCAAATAAGGAGGTCTTGTTGAATATGAAAAAATTATTTACGTCCATTCTTACTATGATCCTGCTGAGTATGGCCGTCGCTTTCGCCGCCTGCGGCGGAAGCGGAGGGAACGCTCCGAAAAACGGCACCTATACCGAAAACGGGCTCGTTTTTGAGGTCAAAGACAGAGACGTGCACGTGATCGGTGCGGAAGAGGGCGCGGCCGAAGCGACCGTTCCCGCAAAATTCCGCGGACTGGAAGTGGACGGGATCGCGGAAAACGCGCTGGAAGAGAGTTCGCTCAAAAAACTGACCTTTGCAGATGATCTGAGCGTCTATTTCAGCATCGGCGCGTATGCGTTCAATCTGTCGTCCATCGAAGAGATCGCGGGTTTTCCCGCGGAAATTTCCATGATCGATTATAACGCGCTTGCGGGGCTGAAAAATCTGAAGAGCATCACCGTATCCGGCGAAGGTGAATTTTCCGTCGAAAACGGCGCGCTCATTCAGACGGACGAGGGCGGCGCGAAGATCCTGCGGCTTTTGCCCGCGGCGAGCGAACCGCAGGCAAATTATGACAAAGAAACCAAAACGTATACCGTTTCGGGGTTCAGTCAGGTCTTTAACCATGCGGCCTCTTACAATCAATTCATCGAGAATGTAGTTGTCGGAGCGGATGTCTCGCGCGTGCAGGAAGACGCTTTTTCCCATATCAAACTCACCTCGGTTACCATGGAGGGAGACGAAGACGAATATAACGGCGTTTCTGACGTGATGATCGAAGGCGGCGCGTTTACCGCCCATAAAGATCTGAAAATTTACGTTCCCGCAACGGACGATTCGCAGATGCGTACCTGGCTGAGCAATTCAAAGAATTATATTTACGGCCACAACCTGCTCGTTCACCCCGTTGCGTGCTCCAGAACGGATGCGCACATACACGGAGTCAGAAACACTTTGGCCAGCGGCTCTTACGCAGGATATGACATTACTTTGAACGATAGCAACCGAACGATCGACATCGAAGCGCAGTATTCCATTATGGGGCATTCCGCCCCCGATCTGTTCCAGGAATACGAGGGATAACCCAAAGTCCCTCTGCGGCAAATTGCCGCAGAGGGACTTTTTGATTTTTTCCTACGGATCGTTTCCTCTCCCCGCTTGCGTACGGCTTGACTTATCGTAAAAATTCTGCTAATATTTGCCTATGGACATTCAAGAAGTGATCGGACGGCATGCATTTCTACCGATCGGCGAACAAAACCCGAAGATCAAGCAGATCAAGGGCATTCTTTCCAATTCAAAACCCAACCCGCACAAACTTTTCGTTGCGGAAGGGATATGGATCCTGAAAATGTGCGAACAATTCGACACCCCGATCGATTCGCTCATCCTCTGCCCCGACCATATCCGCACGCCCGAAGCCTGCGAACTTGCAGAGAAACTTGCCGGAAAAACGGATCTTTTATATACCGTTTCGGAAAAGACGTTTGAAAAGATCTCCGAACGCGGGCAGCCGGACGGACTGATGGCGCTTGCCAGACTCCCCTCGCACGATATCGCCTCTTTCAACCCGCCGAAAAATGCGGTCATTCTGGTTTTGGACGGCATCGAGATCCCGGGGAACGTGGGCACGATGCTACGCATGGCGGACGGCGCGGGACTGGACGGCGTATTTTTATGCAACCGGAAAGCGCGGCTGACGCATCCAAAACTCATCAAAGGCAGCCAGGGCGCCATCCTCTCCGTTCCCGTGTTCGAATTTGAAAGCGTCGCCCTCTGCCGCAAGTGGCTCAAAGAACACGGCTTTACCGTTTATCTTGCGGATACGCGGGCGGAAAAGTACTATTACGACGAACCGTTCGGTATAAAAACCGCGCTCGTAATGGGAAGCGAGCGTTACGGCATAACGCGCGAATGGTACGACGGGGAATATAAAATGATCGCCATTCCCATGCTGGGCAAGTGCGATTCGCTCAACGTGGGCGTTGCCGCGACCGTTTTATGTTATGAAGCGAGCATGAAAAACAAGATGCGCTGATCTCAAAATGTTTTTGAAGCGGCGCGCTTCGGCACCGAATAAAAATCCCCGCGTGGAAACGCGGGGTATTTCATTTTCGGGTATAACCCTAAACTTTACTGGCTGCGCACAAGTGCGCTTTTTATTGGCCTGCCAGCCATGCATTGGTTACTTGCTACCCGTAAACGGGTCCCGCGGGTCAAATATGCTTAACTGCTCGCTTTCCTTATCCTTCTTCAACTGGTTTGCTATATATTCTTTTATCGCTGCCGTGTTCTTTCCTACTGTGTCTACATAGTATCCCTTACACCAAAATTCGCGGTTGCGGTATGCAAATTTCATATTCCCCCATTTTTGATATATCATCAAACTACTCTTCCCTTTCAAATACCCCATGAATCCCGCAACGCTCATTTTGGGCGGGATACTTACCAGCATATGGATATGATCCGGGCATATCTCTCCCTCGATCACCTCCACTCCTTTCCACTGACACAGCTTTCTCAGTATCTCTCGTATCTCCATTCGCTTTTCTTCATAAAATACTTTCCTCCTGTATTTTGGTGCGAACACGATATGGTACTTGCAATTCCATTTCGTATGTGCTAAACTGTTTACGATATTGTTTTGCTCCTGCATTATGATATCCTCCGATTGTGTATTCTTTTTCTGACTGGCAGGTCAGTTCTCATTTTACACAATCGGAGTCCTTTTGTCTTCCTCATCGGCTTAGCCTTCTCTGAACCCCGCGACTATCGCGGGGTTTTCGTTATACAATAAAACAACGGCGAAGAAAAATCTTCGCCGTTGTTTTTCTGTCTGATTTTTTTCAGAACTCTATTTCCAGTCCGTCGTATGCCACGATCACGCCATAATTCTTTGCGCCTTCTGCCATTTCGTCATAAGTCTTTGCACCGTTGTGCGAAAAATGGCTGACCGCTACAACCGTCTTACCGTCTGCAATGCCCAACGCCTTCATTCGATCCAGCATTCTCAAATTGGACCTCAGACTCATATGCCCGTCTTTCCATTCATAAAATTCGTCGTCCATACCCGCAAGACAGCCCGTACAGTCAAAAGATATAAAATCCAATCTGCCGAACGCACGAAGGGGTTCCCATACGTCTTCCGGAAATATACCCGTATCGTGCGCGTAGAGCATTCTCTTTCCGTCCTTTTCTATCGCATAGATCAGCGGAGACGTGTCCTTGGAATGGTTTGCCGAAAGGGCGAGAACTTTATATCCGCCCGCCGTAAATTTCTGCCCCGCTGATACTACTTCTATATCCGCACGCTCGGGACAGATACCGCCGATACATTTACGCATTGCCGTTGCGCCGCTTTCGCCTGAAAAATATTTTATAGGCCTTATATCGTGACTGTATCCCGGGTGCGCCATTAGCATATCTTCGGGGTACAGATGATCGCTGTGACTGTGCGTGATCAGACAGTTACCTATCTTGCTCCAATCTATACCGTATTTATGAGCGTGCCAAACCGTGTCCGGAGGAAAATCGATCAATAAATCGTCATTTACCAGCATCTGAGACCTTGATCTCAGATTCCTTCCTCCCTTTTTCATTGACTCTTTACACACCCTGCACTGACAAAACAATGAAGGAACTCCTTCATAAGCCGCTGTTCCGAGATATCTGACTTTCATTGCGCAACCTCCTTATCGTAACTTTATTATATCACAGTAATATCTGCCGCGCAAGGCTTCTTCAAAATTAAATAAATATTCTTTTCCGCTTGCAAGCACCGAAAAATAAAGCCGTCCTTTTTACGGGCGGCTTTTTACTTTTTATTGTAAAAAGGGCGATCCGCAGTTCGGGCCGCCCTTTTTCAGGCGCTTACGCGCTCTTTTTGATCACTTCCGGTTTCGCAGTGCCGAGGACGCATTCTCGCGTGATCTTCACTTCGCTGATATTATCGCTGGTGGGGATATCGTACATGACATCCGTCATAAGGTTCTCGATGATGGTGCGCAATCCCCTCGCCCCCGTTTTGAGGCGGATGGCGGTATTCGCGATCTCGCTCACCGCGGCGGGATCGAAGGAAAGTTTCACCCCGTCCATGCCGACCAGTTTCTGATATTGTTTGATGATCGCGTTTTTCGGTTCGGTCAGGATCTTTACGAGCGCCTTTTCGTCGAGCGGCTGCAAACTTACGACGATGGGCACCCTGCCCACAAATTCGGGGATCAGGCCGAATTTGGTCAGATCCTGCGGCTTTACGTCGTCGAGCGCGTCGTAATCCATCTCGCCGTGGCTGCGCACTTTGCCGCCGAACCCGAGAGACGTGTCGTCCTTGCGCTTTTCTACGATTTTATCCAACCCCACGAACGCGCCGCCGCAGATAAACAGGATATTCGTCGTATCGATGCGCATGCACTCCTGCTGCGGGTGTTTTCTGCCGCCCTGCGGGGGAACGCTGGCGATCGTGCTTTCGATAATTTTCAACAGCGCCTGCTGTACGCCTTCGCCCGAAACGTCGCGCGTGATGGAAACATTTTCGCTTTTCCTCGCGATCTTGTCTATCTCGTCGATATATATGATGCCGCGCTCTGCCTTTTCGATATCGTAATCGGCGTTCTGTATCAGTTTGAGAAGGATATTTTCCACATCTTCACCCACATAGCCCGCTTCGGTAAGCGTGGTGGCGTCCGTCGTGGCAAACGGCACGTTGAGGATCCTTGCAAGCGTGCGCGCAAGAAGTGTCTTGCCGCAGCCCGTAGGCCCCAAAAGCAAAATGTTGCTCTTTTCGATCTCCACTCCGTCGTCGGAAGGCGTGATCTCGCTGTTGATACGCTTATAATGATTATACACCGCGACGGAAAGCACCTTCTTTGCCTTATCCTGCCCGACGATGTATTTGTCGAGTTCCGCTTTGATCTCGGCCGGTTTTTTCAGTTCTACGGTCTCCGCAGACGTGCCCGCGACCGATTTGATCTCTTCGTTGCAGATCTCGATGCATTCGTCGCAGATATTCAGGCCGTTCGGCCCCGCGACGAGACGCTTTACCTTGCTCTTTTCTTTTCCGCAAAAAGAGCAGAACTGCTGTTCGTCTTTCATGATCTGTTGCCTCCTACAGGTTTTCGCCCGTACGGACAAAAACCGCTATCGATGAAGATACCGTTGCCTGCGCGCCCGTGCGCGACCAACAACGGTCTCTTTTGAATTGACTGTTCAGTTATCTGTTATAAAAAACTTTGTCGATCAGGCCGTATTTCTGCGCCTCTTCTGCGGACAGATAATTGTCTCTGTCCGTATCCCGTTCGATCTCCGCGACGCTCTTGCCCGTATTTTCGGACAGGATCCTGTTCATTTTGTCGCGGATCTTGAGGATATGTTCCGCCTGGATCTTGATGTCGCTCGCCTGACCCTGCGCGCCGCCGAGCGGCTGATGAATCATGATCTCGCTGTTGGGAAGGGCGAAACGCTTGCCCTTCGTTCCGCTGGAAAGAAGGAAGGCGCCCATGCTTGCCGCCAGCCCGATGCAGATGGTCGAAACGTCGCAATGGATATACTGCATCGTATCGTAGATCGCAAGCCCTGCGGACACGCTGCCGCCGGGGCTGTTGATGTACAGGCTGATATCTTTGTTCATATCCTTGGCTTCAAGATAGATCAACTGCGCGACGATGGTGTTCGCCATGCCGTCGTTGATCTCGCCCGAAAGAAAGATGATGCGGTCTTCGAGCAACCTCGAATAAATATCGTAAGAACGCTCTCCCCTGCTCGACTGTTCGACGACCATGGGGATCAGATTCATGGAAATATCTTGTTTCATTTTCACTCCTCGCGCCGTTTTGCGCTGTCGGAACATTACTCCGCTTTTTCTTCCTCTTTTTTCGCGGCCGTCTTTTTCGCGGCGGGCTTTTTCGCAGCCGTCTTCTTAGCCGCAGGTTTTTCTTCCCCGCTCTTTTCTTCGGCCGATTTCGCCGCGGATTTTTTTGCGGTCGTCTTTTTCGCGGCGGGTTTCTTCTCCTCCGCCTTTGCCGTCATATTGTTGTTCGCTTTGAGGAAATCAAACAGTTTATTGATGACGATATCGTTCGCGATATATTCCCTCTGCGAATCGCTCACGTCTTTTTTGTAATCTTCTAGCGATTTGCCCGCAGACTTGGCAAACTCTTCGAGTTTCGCCTCGATTTCGGCGTCCTCTGCCTTGATGTTCTCCTCGCGGATGATCTTGTCGATGACGAGTTGGCTCTTGACCGTCTCTTCCGCCTGCGCGCGGTAGCCCTTGCGGAAATCTTCCATCGTCGTGCCCATGTATTTGAGATAATCTGCAAGTTTGATCCCGCCGTACTGCATGCCGAGGCGATATTCCGCATTGCGGACCATGATGTCGATCTGATTTTCGATCATGGCTTCGGGGATCTCCGTCTCCGCCGTTTCGGTGATCGCCTTGACGATATTGTTTTCCGTCTCGGCATCGCCCTTTTCTTTCGCCTGCTTTTCGAGGCGTTCGCGCGTCTCCTTTTTATATGCGTCCACGCTTTCCGCACCCGCGGCGTCCTTGATGAACTCATCGTTCACTTCGGGCAGTTCTTTCTTTTCGATCTTATTGAGTTTTACGGCAAATACCGCATCCTTGCCCTTGAGTTCTTCTGCCTGATAGTCGTCGGGGAATTTGACCTTGACGTCCTTTTCCTCGCCCGTCTTCATGCCCACGACCTGCTCTTCGAAACCGGGGATAAACGAGCCGCTGCCCAAAACGAGAGGATAATTTTCGGATGTGCCGCCCTCGAACTTTTCGCCGTTGACGCTGCCCGAAAAATCGATGGTCGCGGTATCGCCGTTTTCGGCGGCCCTGTCCGTCACTTCCACAAGGCGGGAATTGCGTTCCTGCAATCTCTTCAGTTCCGCATCCACGTCTTCGTCCTTAACATTATACTCCACTTTTTCGATGTTTATACCCTTGTAAGCACCCAGTTTGACGTCAGGCTTTACGGGGGTCACGGCGATGAGCGTCGCGCCGTTTTCGGAGATGTCGCCCACGGAAAGTTCAGGCTGGCCGACCGCGGTAAAGTTGTCCTTTTCCTTTTCGATGATATCGTAATAGTGATCGCCGTACAGGTTATTGAGCGCGTCTTCGTAAAAAACGCCCTTGCCGTAATTGAGTTCGATCACGTGTTTGGGAGCCTTGCCCTTGCGGAATCCGTTGACAAAAAATCTGCCGCGGGTCTGCTCGTACGCCTTCGTGTTTGCGGCGTCCCATTCTGCCTTATCAAATGTCATCGTAATTTTGACGGTGCTCTTTTCATTGGCTTCGACTGTGTATTTCATAAACTTTCTCCTAAAAAATCTGCCGATTTATTTTAATCCGTTATAGTATTTTAGCACAAACATTCTGTTTTGCAAAGCGTTTTTCGTTGTCTTCCCCATATTTTTTCTCATTGCCCGCACAGGCATGACAAACGGCGGAAAAAAAGCGGAAATCAGAGATTTCCGCCCGCCGCATATGTATATCATGCGATCAGTTGTCAAAATTTTGCGTCACCATTCTGTTCTGCGTCAAAAAGTGCGTTAAAAAGAGCAGCAGCGAAAAGCCGTACATGAGAAAAAACGCGACTCCGTCGCCATACCCCTCTTCAACCGCTGCGAGATAATATATGCCCGCGCCGGCCGAAAGGACTGCAACAGTGAGAAACAGACAGCGCAACACAATGCCTGCCGGACGGCGGACGCCTTTTTCAGCGCGGAACCCGAACAGTACAGCCGCATACAGTACGGGCCACAACACAATATTCGGACATGCGTCGGCAAAGTACAGGTTGTGTATGGGAGAAGCGGGCGCGACAACAAAAAAGGAAGACAAATAAAAGGAATAGAACATGTTGGCGCACCAAAGCACGCCGATCGCCACGGTTAAGGCGGGATGTTTTCCCTCTTTTCCGATAAAGAACATTGCGCCGGACAGCAAGGGAAAAAAGAAAAGAGGAACAAAAAAATCGGCCGAAACATTGGTGTGTATCTGCGAAAAAAGGGATAAGAACGGAAGTATAAAACAAATAAAAAATACGTTCGGCAAAACCGATTTTTGAAATACGGGCAATTTTTCTGCCGGAGGAAGTTCAAAGATATCTCCGCCTTCCGATCCGCCGATACGTTTATCCCCCTTTATGCGGTCGCAAAGGGCGCGTTCCAAAATAAACAGGAGGATGATATATGCCGCGTCGGCGCACTGGGCCAAAAAAGTATCTATGAAGGGCAGATACTGCGGGCGGGTGCTTTGAACGCTTTCCGGCGCGAACGCCTCCGCAACGATCGCCGCCGCGGACAGCGCCAAATAACAGCCGATCGCAATAAAACAACGCCGCTGTGCACGCTTGTTTTTCGTGCGGAAAGTTACGGGTGCCAATGCCAGCGTTGCCGGTAAAAGCAAAAGAGCGGCAATACCGAATACAAGCGCAAGCACGACGTCGTCGGACAGGAGTGCAAATGAAAAAATTTCGCCCGCCGCAAAGCAGACAAAAAATACAACGCGCAGCGCGGGGCGGCCGCCCGACTGCTTTGCAAACAGAAACAGGACGAAAACGGTAAGTTTTGCCGCCGCGGCAAAAAAGTAGAACACTCTGCCGAAAAACACATATAGACCCGATTCGGAAGGAAACGAAAACAACATTTGCGCCGCATATAGCCATGCATAAATCCAAAGCAGAACGCGCAGCGCTTTTGCGGCAGAAACGGCCTCTGCATGCCCGAAGCCGATCATTCGGGAATGATCGGCATTGTTCCCGCCGGCTTGTGCATCGGACTGCGGCTGGGGCGAAATGCCCAGCAGTTCGTCCGTCGAAATGCCGAAATAGGCAGCGATCACGGGCAGCGTATGCGCATCCGGCTCGGTCACTCCCCTCTCCCAGTTGGACACCGCCTGACGGGTAAAATGCAGTCTGTCCGCAAGTTCTGCCTGCGTGACGCCCTTTTCGCGGCGAAGCGCGGCTATTTTTTCTCCGATTTGCATACGCTTCCCTCCTGTTTTTTATTATACGTGGAACAGCGCGGATTGTCAATATTTTTATAAAACGGTGGGCGCAACGTATTGTTGCGCCCGCCGTTTTTTGGGAAAGGAGGCCTTGCGGATTTGCTTTTTTAAGCGCTTTCCTGTATAATATGGAAAAATACGGCCGCGATGCCGACATACCCTTCTTGAATTTGTATCCAAATCATTTTTCCACGCGATAAAAAAGAACGCGCTTTTTCATGCGGTCCGCCTTTATAAAGTGCAGCAGAAAAAGCAGCAGCATGAACCCCCAGTTGCATAAAAACGCCGCCAAAATGAGGTCCGATTCCCAGCCGGTCAGAGCAAGCCAGATGCACAGGGCGGTCAGAGCGGCCGCGGCGGCGAGCAGAAAACCCTGCGCCGTCCTTCGCGCGGAGGGGCTTTTGTCTGTATCGGGCGGCAGGACAAACAGCAAAACAGCATAGACCGCAAACGCCGCCGCATACCCCGCCGCAGACAGCGAAGGTATCGGCCGAATATCGAAAGCCAAACAAATAAAATACTGAACGGAGAGCAGCGGAGAGACCGCCCATAGGACGGCTAAAACAATGTGCAAAACTTTGTTTCTGCCTGCCTTGCCCAAAAAGAATAAAATTCCGAACAGGACGGGAATGCCCGAAAATGCGACGAAAAACGTGACCTCTCCGAAATTTTTTTGATCTGCCAGGTCCGTGATCAGTATGACCAGCAGAAAAAGCAGGAACGCACAAAACAGTGCTACAGGCAGCATACGTTTGGGAAATACGGGTGCTTTATCCGTAATTTCGCGAAAAAACGGCCGCGCGGTGCGCGCGCTTTGTTCGGATACAGCCGCTCTCTCCTCGGGCACGGCATCGGCGCGTGCGCTTTGCGCCGCGCGCAGGTGCTCCGCATTGTCGGCGGTGATTTGTTCGCGCATCGCCCGCGCCTGCGCCAGTTGTTCGGGAGATACCGCGTGCCGCCCGCCCGTTCCGCCATCGGAAAAAACGGACATTTGTTCCGTATAATAGTACGATTCCGCCGTACGGTCGCTAAGGGCGCGTTCCAAAAAGAACAAAGCGGCAAGGTTTGCCACGTCGCTGAGTGCCGACAGATAAAAGGCGAATTCGGAAGAAAACGCCGCCGTCAAGACAACCGCTACGGCAAACGCAAACCCGATGCCGATCCCGATGAAATAACTGCGCAGCGCGGAAGCGTCTTCCGTCTGAAAAGCAAAGGGCATCAGCACGAACGCCGCAAGAGCGAGCAACAAGGCGGCGACGCCGAAAACCAGCGCGACGGTGCCGTGCGTGAACAGGTACACGAAAGAACATACCTCGCCGGCGATCCAGCATACAAAAAAACCGATACGCAAAAAGAAGCGGCCGGAAGGCTGTTTCGCACAGAGAAACAGGATAAAAACCGCAAGGTTTGCCACGGCGGCGGCGATGTCGAGTATGTCTTTCAACAAAATGACGGCGGCATTTTTAGAATAGGAAAGCAAAAAAGCCGCCGCAAACAGCCCGGCATACACCCATAGCAACACGCGCAACGCCTTCGCCGCCGGTACCGTTTCGAGTACCTCTACGCGATGCTTTTCGGACGGGGCGGAGCCGTTTCCGCCGGCGGACACAAATTTGCGCGGCGGGGATATGCCCAGCAATTCGTCCGTCGTGACGCCGAAATATGCGGCGAGGCGGGAGAGCGTGCCAAGATCGGGCTCAGAGATCCCCCTTTCCCAGTTGGACACCGCCTGATATGTAAAATGCAGTCTGTCCGCAAGTTCCGCCTGCGTCAGATTCCTGTTTTTGCGCAGGCGGGCAATATTGTTGCCCAAGGCATTGTCCTCTTTCATTTCCCCTCCAAGCATCCTCTTTCGTCTGCTATCATTATATACCAAGGCGGATGAAAAGTCAATGTTTGCCCGTTTTTCCCTCTCTCAAAGAATTATCGAGCGGGAAAAACGACAGATCTCAAATATTTTTTCAAAGGAGCGATATGCATGCCGCAGGACGCTTTCACTCTAAGACACATCGCGCGCGAGTTGAGCGAAATGCTCGCGGGCGGAAAGGTCAATAAAATCATACAGCCCTCTCGCGACGAAATCGACCTTCTGCTGTACGCGGGCGGAAAGACGAAAAAACTCGTACTCAACACGAACGCTTCCATGGCGCGCGCCGTCGTTTCGGAATCGGACAAAAGCGCGCCCGCCGTGGCGCCCAATTTCTGCATGCTGTTGCGCAAACACCTTACGGGCGCGCAGATCATAAGCGTTGCGCAGGTCGGCTTCGAGCGGATCCTCGCCTTCACGTTCGACTGCGCGGGCGAATTTTCCCGTGCCGAACGCATACTGTATGCGGAGATCATGGGCAAGTATTCCAATCTCGTCCTGACGGAAAAGGGGGTCATTTCGGGCGCGCTGAAAATTTCTTCCCTGCAGGAAAATTTTAAGCGGGTGCTCTTCCCCGGCGTGAAATATGCGCTGCCCGACCCGCAGGACAAAGTTGATCCGCAAAACGCAGACGCCCTTGCAAAGTGTCTGCAAAATTATACGGGCGGAGATTTTGCCGATTATCTGTTCGCCCGCGTGGCGGGGCTCGCATATGCCACGTGCATGCAGATCGCGGACGCATTTTGCCCGAACGGTCCCGCCGAACAGGGTCCCGAAACGCTTGCGGAAAAAATAAGGGCGTATATATTTTCGGATGAAACGCGCCCCTGCGTGGAACGGACGGGCGGCGAGGCGAAAGACTTTTACGCGCGGGCGGATTTCGGTGAAACGTATCCGAGCGTGATGCGCGCCGCGGACGCGTATTACACGGAAAAAGAAGAGCGAAAAGAGTTTGCGGACAAAAAAAGAAAATTGGAATCTTTGCTCGCCGCTCGCAGGAAAAAGGAAGAGAAAAAACTTGCCCTCTTGACCGAGCGGGAGCGCGAATGCGCCTCCATGGAACAAAACCGCATTTTCGGCGAACTGATCACCGCGAACATTTACGCCGTTCAAAGGGGCGCCGCCCTGCTTGAAGCGGTCAATTATTACAGCGAAAATGCAGAAACGGTCAGGATCCCCCTCGACAAGACGTTATCCCCCGCGCAGAATGCGCAGAAATACTATAAAAAATACAACAAGCAGAAGCGCACGCTCGCGGCAATCGCTCCGCAAAAACAGGAGGCCCTCGCGGACTGCGATTATACGGCGAGCATGCTGTCCGCGCTCTCGCGCGCAGAAAACATGCTCGACCTTGCAGAAATCGAGGAAGAGTTGAAACTTGCCGGACTGATCAAAGAGGAAAAAAACGCGCGGAAAAAGCGGACGGAGATCCCCTTCCGCACCTTCGGCGCGGGGGATTTCCGCATTTTTGCGGGACGGAACAACGTGCAGAACGACAGACTGCTGCGTGCCGCGGCGCCCGGCGATATTTGGCTGCACGCTCAAAAATTTCACAGCGCGCACGTCATCGTGCGTACCGAAGGCAAAAAAGTGCCCGACGAGGTGCTTTTGGCCGCCGCGGAGATCTGCGCATATTTTTCGGACGGAAAGGGCGGCGGCAAGATCCCCGTCGATTATTGCGAGCGCCGATATGTGAAAAAGCCGTCCGGCGCAAAGGCGGGGTTCGTCGTGTATACCGATTTCAAAACTTTGCTCGTTACCCCGAAACGGCACGAAAGGGAGGAGATTTTATGAAAGAAAAAACTATGATCGCGGAGTATGAAAGGGATAAAATCGCGCCCTGCGGCGCGGCATGCGCAGAATGTGCAAGATTTCCCGCCGAATGCGCGGGCTGCCGCCAGATCGAGGGCCGGGTGTACTGGCTCGAATTTACGGGAGAAACTCTGTGCCCCGTCTACCGCTGCTGCGTAAAGGGAAAAAACCAGCTCGACTGCGGAAATTGCGGCGATTTCCCATGCGACAAATTCGTCAAAGATCCCACGATATCCGACGAAGAAAACGCCGCACATCTATCCGAAATGGTCCGCCGCATCAAACGCGGATGATCTTTTATATATAAGGGAGCGGCCGCCTCGTACGAGGAGATCGGAAG
>ERZ1106932.312-NODE-312-length-15396-cov-152.065120_pt1 | contig 15396 bp, 10 predicted proteins | sample MGYA00403665_ERZ1106932 | MGnify/ENA primary metagenome ERZ1106932 (study PRJEB35170, sample SAMEA104062448) | human gut metagenome | biome: human gut; feature: human-associated habitat; material: faeces | place: Denmark | collected 2012-08-24 ... | reverse complement strand
GATGCCCGTAGTCGCCAGCGCGACGCTGCAATCGCCCGTAGACAGCAACCCTGTCGCCATCTCGTAGGCCGTCTCGTCCGAAACGGCGCCCTGCGTATCGAGCGTCTGGCGGGATACCCCCAGCCTTTTTCTCTTTGAGCCGTTGTCATAGGCGACTACGCTTTCAAAAAGCACGGCGCTCGCGCCGGAGACTTCGACAATCTTCTGCGCAACGCCACCGCCCGTAAAGGACTCGGCCATGCTCAGTTTCAGCCCCCTCAGTTTCAGAAGTTCTACGACCAAAACATTCAGGGGGATATCTTCTACGGCGTACAGGTATTCCTGCAGACTTTCGGCCGCCTTTCTGGTCGCCTCGTCGACGAGCATTTTTGAGGTTTTGTCGTCATAGAGAATTTCAAAGCGGAAATCGCCGTCGTTTTCAGACACCGTGCAGACAAAAGCGCCCTTTCCCGCCGCGACGGTATCCTCCCGCAATTTTTTCTGCGTCTGTTCGGGTACGCCGAACGCGCGCAGGACGACCTTGCCGTGGCGCACGCCGTATTTTGCGTCGAGATAAGGGACCGTTTCCTCCCGCGCGATATCTTCCCCCGCCCTGCCGCTTTTGAAAAAGAAGAAACTCTTCTGCCCGACATGAACTACGTCGGTATCCGTTTTTTCAACTTTCAGCAGTTCGCACACTTTTGCGCGGATCTCGGGCAGAGCGGATGACGGGGAGACGATAAAGACGTTTTCGAAAAAATTCTTGCATTCGAGAAAGGTCTGGGCAAACTCCTGTTCTTCTTCCGCCGAAAGCAGATAGATCTTTTCCGACGCATACCCGCCGTCGAGAAGTGCGGCGACGATTTTTTCAAATTCCGTCCCGCTGAAATAGTTTCGGTTGTCCCTGATGACGATACAGGCGTTTTTCATTTGGATTCGGAAAACACCGCCCGATTTTTAACAATATACGAAATTCCGGACCAGACGGTCAGAACGGTCGCGATCGCCAAAGCGACGAGCCCGATCGCGCAGAAAACTTCGCTCACTTTTGCAAGGCCGAAAAAATCGGCTCCCGCAAGCAGCATCGCGATGGAAATATCCTGAAAAGTCGTTTTAACTTTGCCGACTTTATCCGCAGCCAAAACGAGCCCGGTAGAAGCGGCGACCATGCGGAACCCGCTTACGATGAGTTCGCGGGCCAGGATGACCGCAACGCAGACGCCGCAGGCGATCGTGACCCATTCTCCCTGCCACGCTACCGTAAGCACTTCCTGTTTGACGAGCAAAAGGATCAGCGCCGTGGAGACGAGCACTTTATCCGCGATCGGATCGAGAAACTTTCCGAGATTGGTCACAAGATTCCTTTTGCGCGCGATATGCCCGTCGATAAAATCGGTGCAGGAAGCCGCAATAAAAATAATGCAGGCAATAAAATAATTATAGGGAATGACCGTAAGAAAAAATACCACGGCAAAGACGGGTATCATAAATATCCTTGCCAGCGTGATCCTGTTGGGTAAATTCATTCGAAGTCCTCCGTACGCGCAAAAAGGTCGTAACTGTCCGAACCGGTAACCAGCACGGTATACCGCTCTCCCTGACATGCCTCAGGCGCATTGAAATATACTTTTCCGTCAATCTCGGGGGCGCTGAAATACGCACGCCCGACAAATAGTCCGCGTTCGTAATCGATGCCGTCACAGACGACCTCGATCTTTTTTCCGACCCAGCCTTGCAGATAGGATGCGGAAATTTTTTCCTGCACGCGATACAGTTCTCGCACGCGGCGCTGTTTGACGCGTTCGGGGATCTGCCCTTTCAAACGATAGGCAGCCGTCTCCGGCTCTCGTGAATAGGCAAAAAATCCGCAATTCGTCAACTTTGCTTCGCGCAAAAATTCGCCGAGGGCAGCAACTTCCTCTTCCGTCTCTGTGGGAAATCCCGCAATAAACGTGGATCGGATCGCGATGCCGGGCACCGCGCCGCGCAGTTTTTCGATCAGATGCAGATACTCTGCGCGCGATCCCCTGCGGTTCATCAGTTTCAGGATCCTGTCCTCGCTGTGCTGGAGAGGGATGTCTATGTATTTTGCGACTTTCCGATTGTTTTTAATCTCTGCAATCAGTTCGTCGTCGATCGCCTCGGGATAGCAGTATAACAGGCGTATGCTCTGCACGTTTTCCAGAGAAGAAAGAGCGCGGATCAACTCTGCAAACCGCTTTTTGCCGTACAAATCGATGCCGTACCGCGTCGTATCCTGCGCAACGAGGATGAGCTCGACGTCTCCGAGGCTTTCCGCCTCTTGCAGAAGATCCCCGAAAGGATAAGAACGGTACTTTCCGCGGATCTTCGGGATCAGGCAATACGTGCAAAAATTGTTGCACCCGTCCGCGATTTTGAGATACGCATAATGCAGGGGCGTCGTTACGACGCGCGGCTCCATCTTTTCTTTGCCCTTTCCGACAAAATTGACGCGGCCTTCGGCATAGGAACGCTCGACCGCCTCGAGCAGCACGTCCGCATCCCCGGTACCCAAAAACACGTCCGCTTCCGTCAAAGAGGGAAAGAGTTCTCCGATGTATTTCTGCGGAAGGCAGCCGCTGACCACAAGTTTTTCAAGGTTTCCGCCCCGACAGGCATCGCATTCGAGCACGGTGTCGATCGCTTCTTTGCGCGCGTCGTTTAAAAAGGCGCAGGTGTTCACGATGAGAACATTCGCCTCTTTGATATCGTCCGTGATCGGGTATCCCCTGCCGCGGATGCAGCCCAAAAGACGCTCCGCATCCACCCTGTTTTTATCGCAGCCCAAGGAGATCAGTCCGAATTTTTTTCCGTCTAAAACGCTCATTCGCCGTAATCTCCGTACTTGCTGTCAAACTCTTCCTGCGTCATGAGCACTTTGCGAGCCTTGGCACCGTCAAATGCGGAAATATAGCCCATATTTTCCATCCACTCAATGATCTTGCCCGCTTTCGGGTACCCTACCGAACAACGGCGCTGGATCATGGAAATGGACGCCTGTCCGATGGACACGACGTGCCTGAGCGCATCGATATAGACGGCTTCCACGCTGTCGTCGCCGTCACCGCCGCCTTCGGCGCCTCCGCCGCTCCTTTCGTTGTTGATATAGTCGGAAACGCTCTCGTCGAAATACGCTTCGTTATGCTCCTTGACGTAATCGACCACGTCCTGCACTTCTTCGGACGCCAAAAACGCGCCCTGCTCGCGAGCGGGGAAAGTCATCGTATCCGTCTTATACAGCATATCGCCGTGGCCGAGAAGTTTTTCCGCCCCCGACTCGTCGAGAATGGTGCGCGAGTCTACCTCCTGCGTGACCTTGAAGGCGATACGCGTAGGAAGGTTGGATTTGATAACGCCCGTAATGACGTTGACGGACGGCCTCTGCGTAGCGAGCACGAGATGGATACCCGCAGCGCGGGACTTTTGCGTAAGCCGCTGGATCCTGTCTTCAAGATCTTTCTTTGCAACGAGCATCAGATCCGCCAACTCGTCGATGATCAGTACGATCTTCGGCAACCGCTCTTCGTCGGGAAGCAGGTGTGCGTTGTACTCGTCGATCTCGCGAACCAGCGTCTGCGTGCGCGTCTTTTCCTTAAAGAGCGCGTAGCGGCGCTCCATTTCCGTGATCAGCCAGTTGAGCACGTTTACGACTTTCGCGGGTTCGTTGATGATCTCGTTGACCATCAGGTGCGGCAGTTTTTCATATATGTTGAACTCCACCTGTTTGGGGTCGACGAGGATGATCCTGAGTTGCTCGGGGCTGTATTTATACAGAAGGCTTATGATCAAAGCGTTCAGACAGACGCTCTTGCCCGCACCCGTGGAACCGGCGACGAGAATATGTTTCATCTTTGCGATATCTCCGCAGATCGCCTTTCCTTCGATATCCTTGCCCAGGCCGAACATGAGCGCTCCCTCTTTCGCGCGCGTAAACTGATCGCTCAGGATCATTTCTTTCAGCCCCACTACAGCGCGCTGCCTGTTGGGCACCTCGATGCTGATCGAGCCGTTTTCGTAGTTTGTCTGAATATTGACGCCGTCCTTTGCATGCAGGCGCATGGCGATCTCTTTATCGCAACTCAAGACGCGCGTGGTCGGTATATTCCCCGGGATATCGATATCATAGCGGGTGACCGTAGGCCCTTGCGTCACCGACAACACTTCCGAAGGGATCTTCAACTGATACAGCGTATCTACGATCGTCTCTTTGTTATGTTCGATTTCGGCAACGTCAGCCTCTTCCGGATTCTGATAATCTCTCAGCAGGGAGATGGGCGGCGGATTGTAACGGGCGTAAACGTGCCGCGTTTTGGGAGTCTCCGCTTCCGCCTTGTTTTGCTGCGGGGCAGGCGCATTTCTCCTCGATGAAGCAAGGTTTTCCGGCTCGGCAACAGGACGGGTGCGCTCCATTCTTTCGGGCACGGAAGAAACCTGCGGCTCTTCTTCGTCTTCATCTTCGTCGAACAGATTGACTGCGGAATCGATCCCGTCCGCAGAGCGAAGGCCTCCCGATTGTTCTCTTTCGCCGCGGGAAGACGTTTCTTCCCTGCCGCGGCCGGTCGTGATGCGGCCGTCCGTTGAGTCTTTTTCGATATTTTCTTCCGTTTGTCTTCTTTGAGAGGTCTCTTCTCCGCGCAAAACCTGACCGCGCGAACGAAGATCGGCCGCAGAAGGCTCTTCCTTGATCTCGCTCGTACGGGCAACATCCGTCGGTATGACGTCATCCTGCCTGCCCTCGCTCAAGCCGGTCGTCTTGGGCGGCTCGGGTGCGGACATGCGTCCCCTGTCCGGCTGAGCGGGAGAGGGGCCGGAAGAAAGATCGGGTGCGGAAGAAAATTCTTTGCGCGCGTCGGAATATTCCGTATGCACGTCATTCCGATAAAAATCTTTCGTCTCCTGAACGGCGGTGTCCTGCGTATTTTCAGTCGCGCGCGTCGTATCCGTCACGATCTTTTTCGGTTTATTCACGTAAGTCACGTTGCCGTCCGTTTCGTCCGAATAAAACTGCGTATAACCCGTTTCCTTCGGAGGAACCTGCTGCGATGCCGACGAAGAAGACGCGGCCGAAGGCGTCTGGCTCATACCCGGATTTACGGAACTTTCCGAAGATTTTCCTGCTTTTTCTTCTGCAATACGCTTTTCCGCCTCTGTACGGTTCGTGCGCTCGTGCCCCTCAAATATGGAAGCGGGCCGAAAATTATCGGAATACTGCTGGCGCGAGATCGCACCGCGGTCCGTTCTGTTAAAATAAGAATCCGAATCGAAAATCAGATTATTCGTATAGTTTTCTCCCGAACGGTCGGGATACAAAATGCTCCTGCTCTGCGCATAAGGGCTCAGAGGGCGCGCAGGTTCTTCGGCGCGCTTTGCCGTTTCCGCCGCGCGGCGGTCCTGGCGCAGTTCGCGTTTGCTTTTGAGTTCAAATTCGTCGCTCACGGAAAAGAGGCGGCGGGATCTCTCCTCCGCGCTTTCCGTACGCATGGAGATCTCGCGCGCAGCGCGTTCCGTATCCGTTTCCGAGGGATAGACGTGAAGTTCGGGCTGAGACTGATATTGCGGCTGGTATTGTGCCTGCGGTTCTGCATAATTGAGGTTATACATCCCCGCGGTATCGGCAGAAGCATCGTCGATCATCTTCTCTCTCGTCTGCTCTCTGCGCTTTTTCGCAGACTGAAAAGCGGAGCGGGAAGCATACAAAAGGTATGCGGTCCCCACCATCAGAAGGGAAAAGATGATATAGCCGCCGACGGAGGTCGTCAGTTTGACCACCGGATAGACGACGAGCCCGAAAATAACGCCGCCGCCCGTTCCGTTCGCTTCACCCGCTCGATAACAATCGCCGAGATACTGCCCGTAACTGCCGTAAGCGATATCGGACACCTCCGCCGTGATGGTATGAACAAGGCATACCAAAAACACGAAAAGCAACGTGCAATAAAGCACCGTCTTTCCCGAAGCCGTGATCCTTTTACCGGTGATCAAAACTACGCCCGTATAGATGAGCGCCGCCAGTACGGCATACGCGCAATAACCGAAAACGCCCAAAAGGAAAGAACTGATCGCAAACCCCACGGAACCGAAAATGAGGCTCCGCGTGATCAGGATCACCAGCGCGATCGCCGCAAACAGAACGAGCACGAAGCCGACCGTTTCCCGCGTCAGAATGCGCTCTTTCTTTTTTTTGTTGTCTTCACTGCCTCTTCCCAGATTATTCAAACTGTTCTCCCTTCCGATTCTTACGGAATCTCCTCTCTTATTTGCCGTGTTCCGTCCGCCCGATCGCGGCCGCACGCATTTATATAATATAACGTATCTATTATACCATTAAGAGCATTTTTTATCAACTCTATACGGGCGGTTGCACTAAAAAAACCTGCGCTTTTTCGCGCAGGTTTTGTGTTTGGAGGAAATATTTACATATCTTCCTTTTCGTTGCTCCAGGAATACATTTTGCGGAGTTCTTTGCCGACTTCTTCCAACTGATGGGAAGCCTCCAACGCCCTCTTGGCATTGAAATGCGCCCTTCCGTTGTTGTTTTCCGCGATCCATTTGCTGGCAAAAGTGCCGTCCTGGATCTCTTCGAGAATTTTCTTCATCTCTTTTTTGGTCTCGTCGGTGATGATGCGTTTGCCCGTTTCGTAATCGCCGAATTCCGCCGTATCCGAAATGGAATAACGCATGAGAGAGAAACCGCCTTTATAAATCAGGTCGACGATTAGTTTCATCTCGTGAATGCATTCAAAATATGCGTTTCTGGGATCATAACCCGCCTCGACCAGCGTTTCGAAGCCCGCTTTCATCAGCGCGGTCACGCCGCCGCAGAGAACAGCCTGTTCGCCGAACAGATCCGTCTCCGTCTCGATCTTGAAAGTCGTTTCCAGAACGCCGGCACGTGCGCCGCCAATCCCCGCCGCATAAGCCAGAGCGATATCCAGCGCTTTGCCCGTGGCGTCCTGATGGATCGCAACAAGGCAGGGCGTTCCCTTGCCGGCAACGTACTCGCTGCGGACGGTGTGCCCCGGAGCCTTCGGCGCGATCATGAAAACGTCGACGTTTGCGGGAGGCGTGATCTGTTTGAAGTGGATATTGAATCCGTGCGCAAAAGCGAGCGCTTTGCCTTCCGTCAGGTTGGGTTCGATGCTCTCTTTATAAAGTTTTGCCTGCTTTTCGTCGGGCGTGAGGATCATGATGATATCCGCCGCTTTCGCCGCTTCTTCCGTCGTCATGACCTTGAGGCCGGCCTTTTCCGCTTTTGCCCAGGACTTGCTGCCTTTATAAAGGCCGACGATGACTTTGACGCCGCTCTCGTGCAGGTTGAGCGCATGCGCATGCCCCTGGCTGCCGTAGCCGATGATGGCTACCGTTTTCCCTTTCAGTACGTTGATGTCGCAATCGGACTGATAATATATTTTCGACATTTTTTCTTCCTCCGAAAAAATTTTAGTTTCCGTTCCGCTCTTCGCGTTTATCGGAATTATTATAGTACGAGGCCGCCCGACAGTCAAGCGGAATAAGCAATTTTATTCATAAATTTTTGTCATGAGTTCCATGCGATTTGCGAATCGCTCCCTTTTTCCGCCGGAGCCCCTCAATGATTTGATTTTTTTGCGCAATGAGAGTATAATGTCTGACAAAACCAACCACAGAGGAGCAAAAACAAGGTCATGAAGACTGACGGACTCATTCTGCTGAAAAATATTTTTTCGGACAGCGCCGCCGCGGCATTCCGCGACGCAGTCGAAAAAAACGACGTTTCCCGCTATGCGGAGGCATACGGCCTGCTGCTCGAACGGGACGCCGTCTCCTCGTTCGCGGCATATCTTCAAAACGTCATATTGCTCGACCCGAACCTGTTTGCACGCCGCGCTGTCTCCGGCACCGTGACGGAGGAGATCGAAGACGCATACCGCCGCGATCTTGCCATCCTGCAGGATTTTGCGAGACAGACGGAACATTATCCCGAAAAAATTTCCGGAGCAGAGCAAGAAAATTTACCGAAGATTTCATACGGAAAGGACAACCCTCTCTTCGGAAAGGATTGGAGCGGAAAGCAGACCCTGCAAAGGCTGAAAACTTTCTACAAAGAAAACGGTTACGGGATCTTTATCAGTCATAAAGCGTTTATCTGGACCGATCACGGGCTGAAACAGGTGGAAAACACGCCCGATATTTCCCTTTCCGATCTCAAAAATTACGAAACGGAAAAGAGAGCCGTCGAGGACAATGTTGAAAATTTTGTCCGTTCGCTCCCCTATTCGGACATGCTCTTATACGGAGACAAGGGAACGGGCAAATCCTCGACGATCCATGCGGTCCTCAACAAATATGCCGAACAGGGCCTGCGGGCAGTGGAGATCACCAAAGATCAGATCCCCGAAATCAACAAGATCAAGGAAACGCTGGCAAAACTCCCCTTCAAATTTATGATCTTTATCGACGACCTGTCCCTCGAAGAGCACGACGAAAAGGTCGGTTCGCTGAAGGCGAGCCTCGAAGGAAGCATGAACGGAAAGAGCGCCAACGTGATGATCGCAGCCACTTCCAACAGGCGGCACATCCTGAAAGAAAATTTTTCCGATCGGGAAAACAGCGTGCATGCGAGCGACACTATGGAAGAGCAGTTGTCCCTCTCCGACCGGTTCGGCATCACCGTTCTGTTTGCCTCGACGAACAAACGGGATTATCTGTCCATCGTCGAACAACTTGCAAAAGACAGAAATCTGCGCACGGAGGCAGAAAAACTTGACCTTCTTGCGGAGCGGTGGGCTCTTGCAAAGGGCGGAAGATCGCCGAGAAGGGCAAAACAGTTTATCGATTTTGCCTATGCCTGCGAAAAGAAAAACATAGAAATCGAATTTTGAAAAGGAGGCCCCGTAGGTTACGGGGCCTCCTTTTGCCGGATCGGTCTTTCCCGACCCGTTTCATATGTAAATTATCTATATCACATTTTTCTATAAATCGGAACGCAACTGTTTCAGAGCCAACTTTGCCGCACAGTAAATATCTCCCGCGCCGAGCACCAAAACCGTATCTCCGCCCCCAACGGAACGGCGGAGCCAGAGAGAAAGTTCTTTTACCGATTCCACGTATAACGAATTCGGCAGGCTTTCCGAAAGCGTGAGCGCGCTTCCCGCCGCGTCAAAAAACTCCCGTGCCGGATAGGTGCGGTATATTACGAGATTTTCCACCCCCTCGAGCACCCTGACGAATTCCGAAAAAAGCAACCGGGTCCGCGAATAGGTATGCGGCTGAAAGATGACGAACAGGCGCCCTTTCGCCGTTTCACGCGCGGTACGCAAAGCCGCCGCGATCTCGCCGGGGTGATGGGCGTAGTCCGCGACGAACAGCGCGCCGTTATATTTGCCGATTTTTTCGAAACGGCGCTTGATCCCCTTGAAATTTTCAAGCCCGCCCTTGATCATGGGAATCGGAAATCTGTACCGTACCCCCACCGCCGCAGCAGCCAAAGCGTTCAAAATATTGTGCTTTCCGTAGACATTCAGCCTGATTCTGTCGAATATCTCTCCGCTTACGCGCAAACGGAAAGAGTATCTTCCGCCCGATCCCACGATCTCTTCCGCCGATACGTCGCTTTGCGGAGACAAGCCGAACGTAACGTCTGCACGGCAATGAGAGGAGATCCTGTCATCCGCGCACACGATACAGGCGCGCGCGTTTTCAGCGAACGAAAGATAGGCGTTGAGAAGATTTTTCTCCGTTTTGTAATACTCCATATGATCGGCATCCGTATTGAGCACTACGGCGAGATCCGGACGGAGTTTTAAAAAATTGCCGTTATATTCGCAGGCTTCCGTCACAAAAAAACGGTTACCGCCGATATACATATTGCCATATTCGGCATCTTCTCCGCCGATATGCGCCGTAAGGCTTTCCGCACAGTTTTCAAGAACATGCGCGCACATCGCCGTTGTCGTCGTCTTTCCGTGACAGCCCGCGATGGCGACGACATTCTCACAGTCGCGCGAAACGAGATCGAGAAGTTCCGCGCGGCCGACTATGATCAGACCCGCTTCGCGCGCGGCGCAAAGTTCCGGATTATCTTCTTTTATTGCAGAATTGCATACTACGATCTGTGCACCGAGTATATTTTCGCGCCGGTGTCCTTCGAAAACGCGGATCCCTTTTCTCTTCAGAAAAGCCGTCCGCTCGCTTTCCGCAATATCGCTGCCCGACACGTTAAATCCCTTTTCTTTGAGATAAACGGCGAGCCCGCTCATGCTGATCCCCCCGATTCCTATGAAAAAAATATTGTCAAAGTCTCGCCAAAACGTCTTTTTCATAGGATAAATATATGCTTAATTCGACAAAAACAGTCAATATTTTCAAAAAAAATTAAAATTTTTGAAATTTTTTTGCTTTTGACTCTTGATAATTCGACGATTATATAGTAAAATGTAGATGCGGATAGTTACGTTAAGCATAAGGAGGTAAAATTTTGAAAATATCAGACGTCAGAATCAGATTTGTTAAAAAAGACGACAGCAAGTTGAAAGCGGTGGCTTCCATCACGATCGACGATTGCTTCGTCGTTCACGACATCAAAGTGATCGAGGGCACGGACGGCCCTTTCATCGCTATGCCGAGCCGCAAAACAAATGAGGGCGAATTCAAAGATATCGCGCATCCCCTGAACACGGAGACGCGCGAAGAATTGAAAAACGTGATTCTCTCTGCTTATAACGAAGAACTGGCTAAGGCGGAGTAATTCTCTGCCTAAAATCAAACGTGTACATATCCGTACCGGTATATCTTCGCATCACGATTTTTCTCAAGGTCAAAAAGGAAAAGAACGGAAAGTTCTTTTCCTTTTTCTTTGTACTGAAATTTACTTTCTTCTGAACAGGCGCTGCACGAAAGTGGGAAGTTCTTTGTCACCTTCCTGCTGCTGTTGCTGCTGCGGCTGCGCGGGCCGCACCCCCTGCTGCATCGGCTGTTGGGCATACTGTGCCTGCGGCCTTACCTGCTGCTGCGCATACTGAGGCTGCTGGACCTGCTGCTGAGAATAACGGGGCTGCTCTTCCTGAACGGGCGCCCTGTATGCAGCCTGAGGCTGAACCTGCTCGGGACGGCGATACTGCTGCTGATACTGATCGAACTGCTGTTGCTGATACGGCTGCCGATAGACGGGAGGCTGCTGCCCCTGCATGGTATTATTGATCGGCGTGCGCACGTATGACGGCGCCACGTTCTGCGGCGCGGGCGCGGCAGCGGCGGGCTGTTCGGGCGCATTGCCCTCGGGAAGCCCCCTATTCACGAAGAAATTGCGGCTTGCCACATTCCGCTCATCTTTAGGATTGAACATGTTTTCGACGTGCGGGAATCCCGTCGCGATGACGGTCACCTCCACTTCGTCGTTGATATTGCTGTCTATGCACGCGCCGAAAATGATGTTTGCGGAATAATCCACGACGCTCTGCACCAAAGTCGCGGCCGTCTGCACTTCGTCCATCGTAAGATCGTTGCCGCCGACGATATTCAGAATGACGCCCTTCGCCCCCTCGATCGTCGTTTCGAGCAGAGGGCAGTTGACCGCAAGGCGCACCGCCTCGACGATCCTGTTTTCCCCTTTCGCGACCCCGACGCCCATATGTGCGAGCCCCTGATCTTTCAGGATCGTGCGCACGTCCGCAAAGTCGAGATTGATCAGCGCAGGATTGACGATCAGATCGGCTATCCCGCGGATACCCTGTTTGAGAATCTCGTCCGCGACGCGGAGCGCTTCTACCATCGGCGTGTTTTTGGGTACGACGCAGGTGATTTTATCGTTCGGGATGATGATCAGCGTATCGACGTATTTTTTCAGATTTTCCAACCCCTTCACCGTGTTGTCCATACGTTTTTTGCCTTCGAAATTGAAAGGCTCGGTAACGACGGCGATGGTAAGGATCTTGAGATCGCGCGCGATCTTGGCGATGACGGGAGCGGCTCCCGTACCCGTACCGCCGCCCATACCGGCCGTTATGAACAGAAGGTCGGTGTCTTTGACCGCTTCGGTGAGCACCTCTTTGCTCTCTTCCGCAGCCGCGCGCCCCACTTCCGGCTCCGCGCCAGCGCCGAGCCCCTTCGTAAGGGCCGAACCGATCTGAATTTTGTTTTCCGCTTTGGAGAGGAGCAGGATCTGCTTATCGGTATTCACCGCGACGTAACTTGCGCTCTGAATGCCCGCTTCGATCATGCGGTTGACCGCATTGCATCCGGCGCCGCCGACGCCGATCACCTTGATTCTTGCTACCCCCGACAGACTGTCTAAACTGTTGAACATGGATTTTTATCCTCCGAATCCGTATAAAATTTTATAGATAAAACTTTTTTCGCGCCTATCACTGAGCGCCATATCCAAAAGGCTCAGAAGAGAACTCTGCGCCGCTTTGTTGTAGTAAGGGAGATTGGGCGTGAGAATTTCGACAACTTTGTTCAACCTGTTGCTGATATGCTCGCGCGCACCTCTGATGTGCGTAATGCCGCCCCCCGTCAAAAGGATGGGCTTATAATCGATGCTTCTGTCTCCGCACAGTTCGAGACATTTATTGATGACCTCGCAGATAAGATCGAGCCCCTCTTTCACCTTCTCTTTCACCTCGGAGAGAGAAACGGTATAAGTTTCCGTCTTGTCGAGATACTCGATGCGCGAATCCGCTCCGTCTATACTGGAAAGATTCACCTTTTTGAGGATCGCTTCCGCTACGTGGAAAGGAATATCAATATCCTGTATCATGCACGCAGGGATATGCCCTCCCCCGACGGAACACGCACTCTGATATGCGATGCCGTTGCCGCACACGACGCTGAACGTCATGGACATATAGCCGATATCCAGAAGAAGCGCGTACTCGTCGCGCACTTCCGAAGGGATCAGATAGAGCGATTCCGCCAAAGACGTCGGCAGAAAATTGATCTTGCGAATGCCGTATTCGGTCAGGATATTCGTCAGGATCTCCGTAAAGCGGTCAGAGGCGAGAAAATAACTGAGATACCCCTCCAGCGAATCGCTGATCATACCGACGGGATCGATCGTACGGCGCTTGTCCGACAGAGAATAGAAGATCGCCGAACGGCGGATGAGCGAATACCCGTCCTCCGGAGCCGTGAAACCGTTTTCGTAAAGAGCGCGTATGTCGTAGGAATTCACCTTCCGCTTGCGCTGAAAACTGATCAGGTTCCTTTTGGTGACGACTTTGATGAATTCGCCGGGAACGCCGACGTAAATTTCAGAGATCTTGTCCCCGCAACTGCTTTCGACGTGTTCGAGCGCATTGAAAACCGCGCGGCGCAGGCCTTCCGGACTGAAAAATTCCGCATCGGCAAACCCGTCGTAATTTTCCGTCTGTCTTCCCTTGAAAACGAAGGTATTGTTTACCCCGCGCTCACCGATCAGGGCGGTGACGTCCGACGATTCCACGTCGAGCACGGCTACGCTTTTGCGGTTCATTTTTCCTCTCCCATCTCATCTTCCGTATAAGGTGATTTATACAATCACTATTATATAATAAAAATTTTTCTATGTCAATAAAAAAACGCTCCCCGAAAGATTTCTTTCGGGGATTGCAATGGTAATTTTTACCTTTTTTACAGGGGCGATTCTCCGGGATTGTAATCTGCCTGAATATTCCCTTCGCTCAGGACGGGCATGATGTACCCGTGCAGACGGTCTGCGTCGCCCAAAGCGAGATATTTATCGAGCGCAGCGGAAAAACATGCTTCCGGCATCCCGTTTTCGTCCGCGACATTCATGATGAGGATCTTCATCCCCTCGCGCATGGTAAAGACAAGATTGTTGAATCCGGTATCCGCAGGCAGATATTCGATGCGGGCGATATTGTCGCGTATACCGCCGAGTTTTCCGTTTGCCGCGGTACACAACTGCAATATCAGGGAAAAGACGGAAGGATCGTCTGCGACGATCTCCCCCGTTTGCTCATCCACGGTGATATTGAGACCGACGATCTCTACATTGCTGCCGTTCACGTTGTTGCCCGCGTCTTCCTTGAGTGCGATAAAGTTCCCTTCCGCATCCAGGACGACGTAGCCTTCCTGCGTTTTGAAAGCATATTCCTCATAGACCTCTTTGATCTGTACGGTGATCTTGTTGGGAAAACGCTTTTGTACGGATACCACTTCGAGATATCCGCCGCCCTCTTTCTCCACGGCGGAATAGACGTCCTGTTCGGAAAAGAAGAGAAAACTTTTTCTTAAATAACCGTCCAGCCTGTTCTGCACATTTTTCGAAAGCGTTTCCGCCTTTTCGCTCCCGACGTCGTATCGCACGTCGAACTGCGTTATGGAACAAACGGAATTGAAGGTAATGAGAAATACGATCAGAAATATCGCGACCGCATAGCCTATGACAAATTTTTTGCTGCGCATTGCCACTCCTCTTTTGTAATTCGCCGGCTTCAGATACGCACGCGGCGTATCTTCGCGCCCAACCCGGATAACTTGTATTCGAAATCCGAATACCCCCTGTCGATATGGGAAAGATCTGTTACCGTGGATAACCCATCCGCCGAAACGGCCGCAAGCGTGAGTGCCGCGCCGCCGCGAAGATCCCCCGCAACGACGTCCGCCCCGTGCAACCGTTTGACGCCGCGCACAAAAGCCGTGCGCCCGCGGACGGTAATGTCCGCCCCCATGCGGATCAGTTCGGGCACATGTTTGAAGCGCGTCTCGAACAGATTTTCCACGATGAGCGTCGATCCTTCCGAAATACTTGCCAGCGCCGTCATCGGCGCCTGCAGATCGGTGGGAAATCCCGGATACGGCATCGTCTCCACAAGTTTGGGGGAACGCCTTTCCTTACTCGCTATGTATATTTTATCATTTTTCACAGTGATTTTGCAACTGATTTCACGCAGTTTATGTATGAGCGAGACAATATTGTTCGCATCGGCGTTTTTGACTGTGATCTCCCCGCCGCACATTGCCGAAGCGATGAGAAAAGTCCCCGCCTCGATCCTGTCCGGCATGGGCGTATACTCGACCCCGCCGAGTTTTTCTACCCCGCGGATCACGACCGTAGACGTACCCCCGCCCGCAATTTTTGCCCCCATTTTGTTGAGAAAATTCTGAAGATCCGCGATCTCCGGTTCTTTGGCGGCATTGCGGATCACGGTAAAGCCTTTGGCTTTGACGGACGCGAGGATGATGTTTTCCGTCGCGCCGACGCTGGGACAATCCAGCAGTACGTCCGCGCCGGTCAGCCTGTCGCAACTGCAGTTGATGTACCCGCCCTCTTCCGAGATCTTTACGTTCAGGCTTTTGAGGCCTTTCAGATGCAGGTCGATGGGCCGTAGCCCGATATCGCATCCGCCCGGATAGGCGATGCGCGCCCTTCCGAAACGGGAAATCACGGAACCGAGCATAAACACGGACGAGCGC
>ERZ1106932.306-NODE-306-length-15861-cov-205.060167_pt1 | contig 15861 bp, 17 predicted proteins | sample MGYA00403665_ERZ1106932 | MGnify/ENA primary metagenome ERZ1106932 (study PRJEB35170, sample SAMEA104062448) | human gut metagenome | biome: human gut; feature: human-associated habitat; material: faeces | place: Denmark | collected 2012-08-24 ... | reverse complement strand
CCCATCACGCTGCCGCTCCCCTTTACCGAAAGGTCGCCCGCACCGGAAACCGCCGAATTGCCGATGATCAGTTTGTATCCGACGCCGAGATCGAAATGCACATTCGCGCCGACTTGCGCATTTTCCCCGCTGCCCGGTTCAAGCCCGACCATGCTGAACGAAACATCCGCGCCAGCGTCAAAGCCGAAAGACCAGTCTTCCGCCGCCGTGTCGCCGAGGAACGTATTCCCATCGACTGCATTCTGAAGTTTCGTCAGGACCGCGGTAACTTCTTCGTCCGTGGCTTCCGTACTGAAATCGCCGTCCAATTTGCCTTGATTTTCCTGCTTGTCGCTGTCGCCGCAAGCCACGAACAGCGCAAGAGAGGAAAGCAACGTCATGCTCATAAGCAATGCTGCAAACTTTTTCATTTTCTTTTCTCCTTCTATTTTATTTCACAGGTGAACATCCCCCCCTGCCGCTTTTATAATATATGATAAAACAAATTTTGTCAAGTGTTTTCAAAAAAATAAAACTTTACATAGTTTTGCCTAAAAGACGATATTTTTATTAAAATTTGTAACTTTACAAATAATCGGTGCGGAGTGTGCCGCACCGATTGCCTTATTCCGGCGGTTGTGGTATACTGTTGACAGTGGATCGCATGCGGATTGTTTCCGCTAAAAAATCGATGCGACCGCCGGCAAACGGAACGAATCGGAGCCCTGTATGTTCGAAAATACGGCGCTCCGCTTTGCAACGGCCGGCAGGGAGGTACCTATGAATACGCGCGTGGCTGTGGTAGGGATCATTGTGGAAAAGGAAGAGTCCGTTCCCCTGTTGAACGCCGTTCTGCACGAATACGGTCCGCATATCATCGGCCGCATGGGCGTACCTTACAGGGCAAAAAACATCAACATCATCAGCATCGCCATAGATGCGCCGCAGGATATTATCAACGCGATGTCGGGCAAGATCGGCAAACTGGACGGCGTGAGCGCGACCATCGCCTATTCCAAACAAAAATAAAAGAGCGTTGCAAAAGTCCGCCCGCGTTGCACCCGCTTCGCGCTTTTGCGCTTCTTTCGACCGACGGAAAGCCCCTGCCTGTCCTTCCGACAGGCAGGGGCTCCTTTTTAGCCAAAATCATAGGGCCCGGCCTTGCAGCCCCGAGAATCAAAGCCCCAAAGCCGCCTTGATATTGTGATAGCACACGTTTTTTGCCGTTTTTACGGCGGCATCCCCGTCCAGTTCTCCCTTTTCCGCAAGATTTCCGAGATATTGCGACAGGATCCTTCTGAAAAAGTCGAAGCGGGCGTAACTTGAAAAGGAACGGCTGTCTGTGAGCATACCGAAATTCGTGCCCAAAACGGAATATTCCGCCATTACGGAAAGATTTTTGCGGATCCCTTCCACGGTATCGTTGAACCACCACGCCGCGCCCATCCTGACGTGCCGGAACGCGCCCGTCACGCACGCGAGCGCGGGCAGATCGGAATCGTTCAGCGAATACAGGATGGTTTCCGGCCGTTCCCCGTCGGACAACTGTGCAAAAAACGCGATCACGTTTTCGATTTTCTGGGCCGACGCGATCACGTCGAAACCCGCGTCCGGGCCGCAGGCGCGATACATCGGCGGATTGACGTTCCGCGTGACGGAAAAATGCAACTGCATCAGGATGCCGTGCTTTTTGTAGAGCGCCGCCGCCCGCACGAGCAAATAGCCGAACAGAGCCTCCCTTTCCGCCGGAAGAAGTTCTCTGCGCCGCGCGAACAGTTTTTCCGCCTCCTCCTTCGAAGGGTATCGGTCGGGAAAGCGCGCAAATCCGTGATCGGAGATCTTACACCCGTGCGAGACGAAATAACAGAGCCTCTCTTCCAAAGCGTCCAAAAACTGCGCAAGCGTATCCGTCTTGTATCCGACGGTCTTTTCCAGCCGCGCGATGCTCTCTTCTTCCAGCGCGAGCAGTTTATCGGGGCGAAAGGTGGGCGCGACGAGCGTGTCTCCGTATTTTCCGTGCGCCGCAAGATCGTCGCACGGATCGTCCGTCGTGGCGACGTAACGCACGCGATACATGCGCAGCAGAGAAGAGACGGACACATCTTTCAACTTTTCGTTCGCCGCCGACCAGATCCGCTCCGCACTCTCTTTGCAGAGCGGTTCGCCGATGCCGAATATCTGCTTCAATTCAAGATGCGTCCAATAATAGAGCGGATTGCCTGCCAGATCGGGCATGATGCCCGCATATTTCAGAAATTTTTCATGATCGTTTGCGCCGCCCGTGATGTACGCTTCGTCTACCCCGCAAAGGCGCATGGCGCGCCATTTGTAATGATCGGCCGAAAGCCACAGTTGCCCGATATCGGAAAAGCGCGCGTCCGCCTTGATCAGATTCTGATCGAGATGGCAGTGGTAATCGATGACGGGGAGATCTTTTACCTCGCCGTAAATTTCCTTCGCCATGGGGGAATACAGCAGCAAATCGTCGTCAAAAAAAGTATTCATCGTCTATTTCGTACCACCGAACGACATCGTGTTGTCGATCAAAAGATCTGCCGTCCCCTTTTCCTTGGAAGCGGCGATATGCTCCTGCAGCCGTTCGTAATAATAATCGTCGTCGATCGGCAGCGTTACGCTGCGATCTTCCCACGAGGAGAGGAGCATGGAATCCATCAGTTCCACGCATTTGAGCCCCTCTTGCCCGTCCACGTAAAGGGGTTCCAGCCCCAGCACGGCGTTGGCAAAATTGTTCAGGATACCCACGTGCTGCGGGTTGTCCCCGCTTTGCGAAACGATCTCTGTGGTATGCGACGGCTCGCCGAAGGCGCTCTTTGCATGCATCAGATAATCCTGCAGATCCGTATCGAGGCGTTCGATCAGCAGTTCGTCCTTTTCGCAGACCAGTCTGCCGCGCGAACCGCAGATCTCAAAACGATTGGTCCCGGGGGCATCCGCCGTCGTCGTGACAAACGAACCCGTAGCGCCGTTGGGAAATTCCAGATACGCCGTCACGTCGTCCTCCGTTTCGATGTTGTGCCATTTTCCGAAATGGCAGAACGCGCGCACCTTGGCGGGCATCATGCCGCAGATCCATTGCAGAAGGTCGAGTTGATGGGGGCACTGGTTGAGCAGCACGCCGCCGCCCTCCCCTTTCCAGGTCGCGCGCCACGAACCCGAATCATAATAATACTGCGTGCGGAACCAGTTGGTGATGATCCAGTTCACGCGGCGGATCTGCCCGATCTCGCCGTTCTTTACAAGATCGTGCATCTTTTTATACAGCGGATTGGTACGCTGGTTATACATCATGGTGAACAGCCCCTTGCTCTGCTTTGCGACGGCGTTCATCTCCTTGACCTGCTTCGTGTATACGCCCGCAGGCTTTTCGCAGATCACGTGCAGCCCCCGCCTGAAAGCGCGGATCGCCAGGGGCGGATGCAGATAATGGGGCACGGCGATGATCACGGCGTCGATATCCGCGCGATCGATCAGTTCTTCGCCCGAAGAGTACACGGCGAAGTCGCCGGGGATATTATTTTTTGCGGCGGTCAATTTTTGCGCGGACGTATCCGCGATCGCTGTACAGACGCCGTTCTTCACCTGACCCGACTGAAAAAATCCCAGGTGCGTGAAGCCCATGTTGCCGACGCCGATGATTCCGAATTTTACTTTATCCATACTCCGTTTTCCTCCTTGAATCCGTTCTCGTTTAATATCTTGCGCAGCGCCTCTGCCGCGGCCGCAAACGCTGACCGCGGCGAGGCGTACGTAAATTTATTTTTCAAAACCGTTCTGTCTATTTTATCGTATCCCGTAAAGGCAGACAGGTGCGGCTCTATCGTGAGCGTCGCGTCCGTTTGCAGTCGCGAGATCAGACGGCCGATCTGCCCGTCCCCTTCGCCCGCGGGGACGACCTCTCCCGTAGCGAGCAGGGCGTCCTTGATGTGATAATAATCCACGCCCTCCGACAAGACGGCGAGGGCGCTGCCCGCGTCCTGTCCGCACTGTATGAAATTGGCGGGATCGAACGCGCATTTCAGGCCGCCGACCTCGCGCAAAAGTTTTACACAGCGGGAGGGCGTGTCTCCGTAGATCTCCTTTTCGTTTTCGTGATACAAAGTCACGCCGTGCGATTCTGCCAGCGATTGCAGCGCGCGCATGCGCTTAAATACTTCCCCTTCATCCCCGTCCGGATCGTCCGTATAAAAGGAAAAAACGCGCACTTTGTCCGTACCGAAAATTTTTGCAAGGCGGAACGTCCTTTCCGCGCGGCAAAGATGCTCCTCAAAATCGTCGCGGATACCGATCTTGCCCAGAGGCGAACCGATCGCCCAGACGCATATGCCGCCGCAGTCCAGTAAGGCCCTGTATTCCTTCGCTTCCTCTTCCGACAGGTCGGAAACATTTTTGCCGTCCAGCCCGCGAAGGTCGATCATGGGGATCCGCTCTTCCCGAAGAACGCGGATCTGTTCGGAAAAGTTTTCCGAAGCCTCGTCCGCAAAGGCACTCAAACGTACTTTCATGTTTTACAATTCCTTTGCCGCATATGCCGCACTGCGGGCGACCTGCCCGAGCGTGTCGGGAAGGTCTGCCGCGTCGTCCTGTTCGACGAAGAAATACTTTGCGCCGCATTCCTTCGCCTTCGCGACGATCGCCTTAAAATTCATCACGCCGTCTCCGAGCGGCGCAAATTTCGGCGCGAGATCGCGATCAGCCCCTTCGCCGCGGTAGACGATCATATAATCTTTGAGATGCACGCACTCGGCGCGCCCCTTCATTTTATCCAGATACTCGAGCACGTTTACGCCGCCGTACTGCAGCCAGTACGTATCCGCCGTAAAGTGGATCGCGCGCGTGTTTTCGATCATATAGTCGAGCGCGGTCTGTCCGCAGCTCTTAAAAAACTCGAAATGGTGATGATGATAAAAAAATGTAAACCCGTTGCGCTGCATCCGCTCCGCCGCCTTTTCGAGCGCGTCTACCTGTCTGCGGAATGCATCGTGATCGGCGAACGTCTCTTTCGGCGTTATGCCGCCGAGGCCGATATTTTTACACCCGAAAAGATCGTGCTCCTCCATCAGTCTGTCCGTATCCTCCACGATCCGCTGCATGGGGACGTGCGTCAGACAAAAGGACGCATCCGCCTCTTTGCTCACCCTTGCGATCATTTGTGCGTCGAAGGGCGCCCCTGAATACTGAAAATAATCGTATCCCGACTTTTTCAGTTCAAGCACCGCATTCAGTAAATCCTTCTCGTTTTGGATGAGATTCCTCACCGAAAACAAATTCAACCCGATCTTCACGATCCACCTCTCCCTTTTTATTTTTTTGCCCGGCATATCCGCCGAAGCGGTCAAGCACGCACACGAAGGCGCAAAATTTTCTTGACTTTGCCCGCATACGGCATTATAATAATTATAGCATAATATTTATTTTTTTCAAGGCAGAATCTTAGTGTTTTTGCGCTGAAAATAGCATTATCTTATATAAACCGAACAAGTGCGGCGTCCTGCCGCCGGAGAAGACATCGATGATCGAAATTTTTTATTACAACCACAACAAATTCAGCGTGGCGCCGCCCCTGCAAAAATCGATGATCCATTTTCATGAACTGACTTTTTTGCTGCAGGGCAAAATGGTTTACGTCATAGACGAACAGGAGGTCCCTCTATCTTGCGGAGACGCCATATATGTCCGGCCGAGAAGCACGCGAGAACGCAGGCCGTTTGCCGATTCCGACTATATCAGTTTCAATTTTTACAGCGAAGAGAATTTCGGGCTGCCCGTACGGGTGCAGGAGGGAATTTCCGACGAAATCAAACTGCTGCTTTCCGCAGGCGACGAAATGTATGCAAATCTGACGAACCCGAACTCGTTCGGATGCCTCGATCTGCTCTTGCAGTGCATCATAAAGCAACTGACCGAAAATCTGCATGCAAAAAAACTCAGCCCCCTGACCATAAAGATCAAAGATTATATCCGCCGCCATATCGGGGAAAAAATCACGCTCGAAAAAATCGGGAATGCGCTCTATTTCTCCCCCGTCTACTGCTCTGTCCTGTTCAAAAAGGAAATGGGCAAAAGCATCATGAATTATGTGATCGACGAAAAGATCAGAAAGGCAAAAAATTACATCACGGAGGGGGAAAACCTGAAAACGGCCGCGGAACGGGCGGGGTTTACCGATTATAATTATTTTTGCCGCCTGTTCCGGCAACGGGTAAAATATACCCCCGCCCAATACCGCAAAGCCACTTTTCTGCCCCCTGCCCCGTGATCGTTTGCATCGGGCGATCCGGCACTTTTGTCCGCGCACGCTTTAAGGCGTTCCCGCAAAAACAGTACAAAAAAAGAGAGGTGAAAACCTCTCTTTTTCGTTGGCAAGCGTGAACAAAAAAGATATTTTTGCTACTTCTTTGTTCAGACTCGAACTATCTCATTTTTGAATGATATTTCTTGTATGTTTTTCCATGTAAAACTTTGCCTGGTCCTGCCAACCCAGCGATTTTGTCCATTCATACGTTGTCGGTAAAAAAGACTTTATATTTCCTTTCATCGAAGGAAACGGCTCGTCATAACAGAGGATTGATTGCGGTTTGACCACTTCTAACATCCGATTATAACCGAGCATAAATTCCTCTTCACAATTTTCCGATAATATGTGCAAACGGCGACCGTTGCCCCCTCTTCCACTCCGCCGAAACAAAAATCAAAACTGCTTTCATCGCCCCAGCTGATCGTCGGGATCACGCGCAAACCAAGGCTTTGCCAATACGCACCGCACCATCTGTTTTTGAAAACACTATTGATTTGCAACGCTTTCGGCATATCTGTAAACATACTGAAATCCGGTGAAAGTAGCGCATAATACTGTTTCAGTTTTTCCGCCGATTCGCTTGCTCTGTCATATACTTTATCAAACATCCAATCATAGGTAAAAAAGTGGACAGTCTTATAAGCGTTTGCTTTGTCGTCCTGCTTTGTGTCAGAAAAACTTATCAACTGATCGTATCGAGGTCTATCTCCTGTTTGCGTATCAGCGGAATCTGATAATTCCCCACCGTTTTGAATTCGTTGCGTATAAGTTCCTGCTTGTGCATTCTCTTTTGTAATTCATATTCCGTGTATTCGAACATTTTATTCCCCCTATTTACATATAACGAGGATCCTGCACTTCATCCCATATATCTTTCAACAGGTTCCCGTTAATACTTGCTGATTTATAAAACTCATCCTTCGTCGGAAATGACCAGGCCTGCATTTCATTATAAAATAGTACCGAATAATCATTTCTGTAACATACACCATATTTTACACCTTTATAGGTAAAAGCCATTTCACTGTAAAAATCTAATCCATGGATGAAATCCTCGAAAGTCGCCTTAAAAGGTTTCCCCGCTTTGTATTGCACTTTTGCCCGAGAAAGCGGCACCACCATGGGATAACTAATACCGTATCTTTTCTCATATTCTATATTGTCCCCACCACTCTGCCATCCGCATTTCTCACAACGCATACAAACTCCGGATTCATAATTGACGACAGGATACCCGCATATTTCACAAGAACGCATTTCAGATTTAATTTTTTCTTTCATCCGTTATTTCTCCTCTGGATAATTTTCGTAATCAGGCAATATCCCGTTTGGACTTCTCGGAGGCCTTTTACTCCAATCCCATGGATGATCATGAGGAAAAGTATGTGTAAGATCGCCATCCTGATGAAAATAATCCCTATTTCTTATTGCTTTTCCACTATGGTCATACCATCTACTTTGTTTCCTTTTGCCGTTTACATATAAATCTGTACGCGAGTTTGGTTTGCCTGTCGGCTTTAAGCTTCTTTGTTCAGATATTTCTACAATCGTCACGCCGCCGCTCGGAACTCCTCCGCCTCCCATTCATTATACCACCTTTTTCAAATATTTGCATTCCTTATTTGTAAATGCTTACTTTTATTTTAGCATAAGCTTTTCTAAAACGATAAAGTTACTGCCGCATTATTACTTTATTACCACATATAAACAAAAAAACATCTGTTGCCGTCCCTAAAATTCAACAGATGTCTGATTTCATAATTAAGAAATTACAGGTTATCTCCCTATAATCCCGCTTAAAACACTGTAAATAAGCAAATCTTTCATGAAAACAATGAAGTTTTCGGAAGCAGTAAAATTTATGCGATATTAAAAGATCGTGGTTATGCCATTTCCGAATCTACCGTTGCAAAAATCATGCACCAGAACGGCTTATTTTCAATCAGAGCCTGCGCAAAAACGCTTTATAAGCAACAACTGGAACGAAAGAATAACATTTTACAACAGCAGTTCCATGTTTCCCGTCCCAATGAAGTCTGGGTAAGCGATGTCACATATTTCAGCGTATTTAACAGAATGTATTATATCTGCGTCATTATAGACTTGTATGCAAGAAAGGTAATTGCGCATAAAATATCCAAACACAACAGTACGCAGCTTACAAAGGCGACCGTAAAAATGGCTTATGAATTAAGAAAGCCCACTGACAACTTACTTTTCCACAGCGACCAAGGAAGTAATTATACTTCGACCGAATTCAGAAAATATCTGAAAAGTATTAATATCACGCAATCATTTTCAAACCCGGGAATGCCTTATGACAATTCGGTTATGGAATCGTTTTTCGGGAGCTTTAAGCGTGAGGCATTATACCGCTATCGTTTCAAGACAGAAAAAGAAATTTTTCAGACTATAGATACATACATGACCTTCTATAACGAAAAAAGACCACACTCTATTCTCATGAACCAAACACCAGCCAAGTTTGAAGCCAAATATTTCAATCTATACAAGGAAAATTTCGATTCCTAAAGTGAACAGTTGTAGTTAAACAGAGATAAAAAATTTTTAAATGATATATCTGCCTCCGTCGACTTCATCGTCTTTATCTCTGCAAATTTTTTATGTAAAATGCTCAAAGTCAATTTGGAAAAATTTTTCAACCATTCTTTAAAAGAAGAATCACTCGATGAACTATTATTTTTAGTCACAATGTATTTTCGCATTGGGAATGCGAAAAAGGGGATCCCCTTTTTATCAAATCGATATTTTCACGCCGTCAGAATCAAAATTGACCGTCTTTTTGTTTTTGCTGTCCGCGTTTTCGACTTCCACTTCATACTCTCCGTAAAAGCCGCGGAATGTAAATTCTCCTGCATCTGTAACGATTTCTTCTGAAGTTTTCCATTCGTGATTGATCAGTTTATCGAGAGCGTTGTATGCGGGTTTCTTACTCATATCGAAATGTACGAGCCCGCCTCCGTATCTGTTTTCGCCCTCATCCGTTCCCATCGGAGCATACGCAGCGTAGCCGTCAACCAAATTCCACCATACGATACTTTTCATGTTGCGGGTTGCAAACCAGGTTTCGTACCATATTTTTGCAATTTCTGCCTGCAATTCTTCATTTTCAACAATTCTACCGACATACGACGGAATGGTGATTTCCGAAATATGCATCGGCAAATTAAACCGATCATATAAATCGAGAATTTCAAGCATATATTTTGCATTCAAAAATGCATCTTTTACTCCGTCGCTTTCCAATTGGTCGCTTTCGATAAAAATGTGATATTGTAACCCGATCTCATCGATCGGCAACCTCCTCCGGATAAAATCTTTCAGTTGCATATTGAAAGACATATATTTCCCCTCGGACATATAATCATACCAAATAGCCTGATTGGTTTCGTTTATGATTTTTTTGTTATTCGGGAAATATTTCTTTCCGAGCCGCAGGGAAAACTCATCATAATTTTCAAATAGAGAATCACGCCCGTAACGATAATTGCTTGCCGATTCATTCACAATATCAAAAGAAGGAATCTTGTCTGCATATTCTTCGGCGATTTCTGAAAATCTCCGTTCCAATATTTTTTTGCGCTTATTGGGTGAATATTTTTTCAGCCAATCGGGCGTCATCCAATTCCAGGCGAGGCAATGACCTTTCGGCTCGATGCCGTATTCGCGGCAAAATTCCAATACGAGATCTGGCGCTGGGCGGCGATAAATATTTTCGGAGTCTTTTTGAAAACGAAGTTTCCCTTCTTCGGGTTCCAGCGTGTTCCAATAAAAGGGAACGACCACGAGATTGAAAATGGAAGCGAACAGTTCTTTAAACTTCGTTTCTTTTTCCGCGTTTTCAAAACAGCCGAGCATAAAACCCGTGCTGCCAAACAAGAACTTATGCCTGATCTGGCGAACCGAAACCTTTTTATTTCCTTTCTGCGTAAACCTGATCGTAAAATTCCCTTTGCGGTATTTTTCGATTCCCGACTTATTGCGGGCATTCAGTTCATCTTGGCAACATAAAATTTTTTCTAAAACTTTTTCTCTGTTCAATATTTTCATTCTGTTTTTCTCCCGTCATCTTTCTGCGACACAGCAAAGCGGTGAACAAATTTTTAATTCTCCGACTTTTTTAAGCCTATAGTTTTGTAATGAAAAAACGGTTCCGTTATCGCTGTTTTCGTTACAGCAGACTAAAAATTTGTCGTCTATGATATTGAAGTCGCGCGGGCTGTCTCCGCCGCAGTCTGTTTTTTGCTCTACGGTCAGATTTGCGCCGTCTGCCCGCAGAACGTACAGCGCATTTTCCCCCCGCACGGAACAATACAAAAATTTGCCGTCCTTTGAAAGCCGTATCGCCGCGCCCGTCGAGCCAGCCGTTTCCGTCAGTTTTACCGTATTCAGATAGATTGCCATTGCGTTTTGCCGCTCGAATACGCTGACGGACGGTACCAGCTCGTTGATCGCGTATATATATTTCCCGTCCTTTGAAGAGACGATGTGCCTTATCCCGTACCCTTCCGGTACTTTTGCCGTATTTTCGAGGTTCAGTTCCCTGTCGTATATGTACAGCGCATCCGTGCCGAGATCGGTGCAGAGAATGTATTTGCCGCAGGGAGAGGGAATAACGCAATGCGTGTGCGGCGCTTCCTGCCGTTGCGCGTTTGCGCCGCGTCCAGCATGCGCGACCGCCCTTTCACAGTTTTTCACGATGTTGCCGCTTATATAGTTGGCGATATACACGTCATCTTCTATAACGCACAGATGGCAGGCAACTTTCCCGAGCGTGTCGCGCACATCCGTTTTGTCCGAAAGATCTTCCGGGCAGGAAAAATATCCGCTGTTTTCGCCGTTTGCAAAGGGTGCGCGGAGGAGTATATGCAGCCTGCCGCCCGCTCTGACCGCGTACATAGGTCTGTCGCACGGAAGATACGCGTTTATTTTCAGACTGCCGTCATTTATTTCGCAGCGGTATATGCCGCCGCCCTTTTCGGGCTTTTCGCACGATAAGATATACATGATTCCCTTTACAGCATCGTCTGCGTATCGTTCGGGTCGCCGTTTCTCGCCGCCTCGTATTCGGGCGACCAGTCAAGATTTCGGTACTTTTCGCCCCTCGGATCCGTCCGAATCCAATGCACGAGCATGTCGAGCATCTCTTCCGTCCAGGTGGCGCGGTCGATCTGCGCGGTCGTGAATTTGTTCTGCGCGATCATTTCAAAACCGAAATCGTCCTTGACGTGCGTCTTTGCCGCGCCGTCCACCACTTCCGCCACGAGGTGCGCGGGAATAAACAGCACGCCGCCGCCAGCGCCGTATACGATGTCGCCGGGCAGTACCGTCGCCTTGCCGATGCGCGTGATGCCGTTGAAGTCTTTCATCACAAATTCTCGTATCGGCGTCGGATCGATGCCGCGGTAATACACCTGCACGCCTTCCACCGCCTTCATCTGCTCGGTGTCGCGGATGCCGCCCCAGATGACGCCGCCGCCCGTCTTTGTGCGCGTTTTGATCGCCGTCGTCAGGTTGCCGCCGAGGAAGGTGCCCTTGTAAATTTTGTCGTACATATCCACGACGACCACGTCGCCCTCGGTGAGGCTGTCGATCACCCACTGATTGTAATTGCCCTTTCTGCCTTCCGCCGCGCCCACGCCGAACATCACCTCGTGCAGATCGGGACGGGTGGGAACGAACGTCGCCGTGACGGCTCTGCCGATGAGTTTGCGGCCGTCGTCGTGCAGCGTTTTCAGATCGCCTTCGAACTGGCTTTCGTACCCTTTGAGGAAGATTGGCTTCCACAGTTCTTCCAGCGTCATCTTGCGCATCTCTTCGAGATATCTGTCGGGCACGCGCGGCCGCCCGTCGGGGAAACGTTCACCTTTCCACAACGGCGTAAGCGCGATAATGTCTTCTCTGTTATTGAACCGTATCATCTTTCCGCTCCTTACAGGCTCATGCCGCCGTCCACGGCGATATCCGCGCCCGTTATATAGTCGCCCCCTCTTCCGCAAAGGAACAAAACAGCGCTCGCGCAATCTTCCGGCGTACCAAAGCGCCCCATAGGAATGACGCTTTCAACTTTTCTGCGAAGATCTGAATTGTTATAAACGTCGGCATTCCTCGGCGTATCGATCGCTCCCGGAGATACATTGTTGACGGTAACGCCGAAAGGTGCGGCTTCTTTCGCTATATTTTTCACCAGACGCATAACAGCGCACTTTGTTGCGGAATACAGCGAAAGTTCGGGATGACAACGGTTCTGATTGACGCTTCCTATAGTAATGATGCGCCCGAACCCATTCTCCTTCATCGCGGGATAATATGCCTGCATTAAAAGCAAGGTGCTTTTAACGTTGACGGAAAACTGGCGATCTATCGCCTCTTCCGTAATTTCCTGCCATTGCTGCTTATACTGTACGCTGGCGTTTAATATCAGGCAATCGACCGCACCCGTCTTTTTATATAAACCTCTCACTTCACGCATATCCGAAAGATCTGCGATGACCGCGCCCGTCGCTCCAATCTCCTTCCGTATCCTTTCGGCTTTTTCCTTGTCCTTACTGCAATGTACAAAAACTTCATCGCCTTCTTTTACAAACGCCGCGGCGATCGCTTTGCCTATGCCCTGCGTTGAACCCGTAACTAAAATTTTCATGTTCAAAAACGCTCCTTACGACCATTCTCTGTCGTTTGCCCATTCACCGTTCCATTCTACCGTATCCTCAAAAAAGCCACAACGCTCTTTATGTAAATATTTTTTTACCGTGTTATCGTTTATGTCTTCAATCCCAAGCCCCGGGGCATCCGGCACTTGGACGTATCCGTCTTTTATGAGCGCATCCGGCAGTCCCTTTACCAGACTAAACCATTCGGGATGATCCGCCGAATGAAATTCAATTGCCATAATGTTTTTCATAGATGCTGCAATATGTACCGCAGCCATAAATGCGATCGGCGATTCCGCCATGTGGATCGCCGCCGCTATGCCGTATCGATCGCACATTCCTTCCAGTTTTTTCATCTCCATTGCCCCGCCGATAGTCAGAACATCGGGATGTACCACGGAAATTGCCCGGTCTTTCATGAGTGGTTCAAAGTTTTTTGCAAGATAAATATCTTCGCCCGTGCAGACGGGTATCGTGGTATGTTCCGAAATTTTTTTGAAAATATTCGTATTCATCCACGGGGCAACGTCTTCTATCCATGCAATATTGTACTTTTCCAGCCTGCGCGCTAATGCGATCACGCTACCCTCGCTAATATGCCCCATGTGGTCGATCGCGAGAGGAATTTCAAAGCCGATCTCCTCGCGCACCTCTTTTACATAATTTTCGAGATAATCGAGCCCTTTCTGCGTGATGGATATGCCGGTCGCATAATGCGGGACAGTGAAAATTTCATAATTTTTGCCATACATCAGGCATTTGTCAATGGAACCGCTTTGGTGCGTAATAGCCTTCATATTATACTTTTTCAACTCATCGATGCAACCGGCAGGAGCGTTCAAAGCGCCCTCCACATCGAGCAACAGATCCATTCCCAAATCCATTTTCAGGAAAGTAAAGCCCATTTCCATGCGCTTTTTCAAAGCCTTTCCCATATCGTGCCCCGTGTGCTTGCCGTCAACATCCGTATCGCAATAAATGCGCACCTTATCCCTGTACTTTCCTCCGAGAAGCTGATAGAGCGGTATCCCGTAATATTTTCCGACGATATCCCACAGCGCGATCTCGATGCCGGAAACGCCGCCGCCCTGCCTTGAATGCCCGCCGAACTGTTTGATGCGGTTGAATATTTTTGCCACATTCAGAGGATTTTCGCCCATAATGCGGCTTTTAAGCATGAGGGCATACGTCGCCGAAGACGCATCGCGCACCTCGCCCAAACCAATAATTCCCTGGTTTGTATAAATCTTCAATAATATACAATGTTTGGGCAAACCATCAATGTTCACAACCCGCAAATCTGTGATTTTAATACTTTGATTTTTCATGTTACTCATCACACTATCAATTCTCTGATTTTTTTCTTCACGTCATATTGACTCTAAAGTAATTTTATTATATAATACTTTTGACATGATTTCAACTGCTATGTTACGATGTTTATATACTATGTTACGATTTTTTGAGGTTCAACGCCATGCAGCATCTTATTGGCACATTAAACAACAAAATCAATTCGCCCGTATGTAAGATGTTTATTTCCTCTGCTGATACGCGAACAAAGAGTTATAGAATCCATAAACATATCGAATTTGAAATTTCCCTGATCTTGCAGGGTACGGGAATTTACGACACAAAGACGGGAACATATGATATCCGCCCGGGCGATATTTTCCTCTATTCGACCAACGAATATCATTGTATTACCGATATCTTTGAACGAAACGGCATCGGACATATGGAACTTCTAAATTTACACTTTCAGCCCTCCTTTGTGTGGAGCATCGGCAACGAATATCTGGCAAACAGTTATCTGAAAATCTTTTTTAACCGCAACAAAAATTTTCAAAACAGACTGGATCGGGATAATCCCGCAATCCTGCGTCTTACCGAGCAAATGATTTCCATTAAAGAAGAATTTGAAAATAAGGAATATGATTACGATATTTGTATCAAAACAAAAATTTTAGAACTCATGATTACTATCCACAGAAACTTCTCCATAACGGAAGAGAACTCAATGTATATCCCCAACCAACTGTATGAACGCATGGAGACTGCTTTAAATTTTATGGATCAGAATTATTGTTCCGATCTTTCTCTTTCTGATATCGCGAGCAAAGCCTTTATGTCACGAACATATTTTTGCAGTATGTTCAAAGAAATGAATGGTCTCACGCCGTGGGAATACATAAACATCAAGCGCATTAATAAAGCAGTCGACCTGTTAAAATCAAGCGATCTGTCCATTTCGTCTGTGGCGACACAATGCGGCTACAATAATATGGCGAATTTCAGCCGTATCTTCAAACAAATAACAGGAACCACCCCGAAACATATCCGCAATTAATTGTAATTTATTTAACCTTTCGCTACAATTTACTTGTTTTTATGTCGAGAAGTGGAACTTTTCAATCCTCGGCCAAAGGGAACTCTTTACATTTTTCTCCTCATTCCTTTCTGCGCTTGCCATCTGTTTTCGCTCCTCCTTTTTGCATAAAAAAAGCACACAGGTTTTTTACCTATGTGCTCTGATTTTATGTATTTTTTGCCAAGTTTCAGTTCGAGTCTGTCAAGTCTTTGAAAATCACCGAAAAATATCTACGAAAACGCACTTCATTTGTCAAAAATTTTACCCCCGAAAAAGCGCCACTTTTGCCCCAATAAATGGCAAAAACCTCGGTAAAACCGAGGTTTTTGAAGGCGATATCTTTTTTATCGCCACATTATGGCTGCCCCTGACAGACTCGAACTGACGACACTTCGGTTAACAGCCGAATGCTCTACCGACTGAGCTAAGGGGCAATATGGATGCGGCAACTACCTAACCTTCCGTGGGGAAAAACCCAAAGTACTGTCGGCGTAAGAGAGCTTAACTTCTGTGTTCGGTAT
>ERZ1106932.301-NODE-301-length-16098-cov-5.851275_pt1 | contig 16098 bp, 31 predicted proteins | sample MGYA00403665_ERZ1106932 | MGnify/ENA primary metagenome ERZ1106932 (study PRJEB35170, sample SAMEA104062448) | human gut metagenome | biome: human gut; feature: human-associated habitat; material: faeces | place: Denmark | collected 2012-08-24 ... | reverse complement strand
GCCAGGAAATTCATAGGGCAATCTTCGGTGCGTTCCGTAAAATGGTAGTTGTTCTTGACGACCATCAGCAGATCGCCGCTCTCGATCTCCTCCTGCGACAGCGTCCTCTTTTTGATCGTGATCGTCGGAGGGTCTCCGACTGTCATGTCAGCTGTTTTTATCGACAATAGTTCAAAATAATCCATGTCAAGCGAATACAGATCAGGCGTCATTGCCGCCCAATCCGTGTCGTTGAACTTGTTGATTATTTGTCGGATCCGTTCCATATACGCCGAAAAGACTTCTTGTAGCCGATGGTCAAATAAAAGTTTGTTCTGCCGATACATTTCCAACCGCTCTAACTCCGAATACGGCGGAAAAGTTTTCCCCACTTCTAAAAAATCCAAATCAAACAGCATACGCATTTTCTCCGTATTTATGATCTTCCGCATCGCTATACACGCCGTAGCGCACGGCGTCCATGATATCATCCTTCACTTTAACAGGTTGCCCCGTGCGTTTATCCCATACATAGGCATAGATTTCCGCGCAAAATTCCTGCGATTGACTGCGCCGCACAAATAACTGTTTCTTTTTCAGTTTTCCAGCGACGCATTCCACACCGGCATTGACCGCCTTATTCGCATCCACCGCCCAGATGTTCGCCTTTCTAAATTCATTGATATTATCGGGCCGCGCTGAATCGCAATAGAATTTAATTCCATACCCGTACTCACGGATAATGCCCCGAGCCTGTTCTATCCACCAATCAATCAACATATGCGCAGCAGCAGTGACGCGAAGGATGTACTCTTTCCCATCCTTAGTCACGCCGAACAAGACTATGGCACCCTTGTGTTCATAGCCCCAGTCTACGCCGCAAAAGAATCGGACAAACTCTTTTTTGTCTGGCACTTTGTCGTCATCTATGACGTGTATATTTCTGTTAAAATCCGCATAAACGATTCCGTCAGCCGTAACCCAAAGCCCCTTGATCTTGCGGTCGTAAAAAACTCCGCTCGGCGTGGAGTTTTTAATGTTCTCCCGCACCTGCGAATTTAAAAAAGGGTTATCGTCAAGCTCCCAATGATAGGTCAGTATTCCTTTTTGTTTTCGCTCCTCAAACGGAACTGCGATATAATTCTTGTACAGATAATGCTCCGGACTGTCAGGATTTGTATCGACGATGATCATGGGCGCAAAATCCTTGTCGCCCGAACAACGCTTCAAGAGCTCGTCGAAAACCTCCTCTCGCGCCACGCTCGCCTCATTCAGATATAACCCGAAGGAAGTCATTCCGACAGCTCCGCTGAAGCGCCCGATGTCGTCTGTGCCAAGACAGCACACTATGACGCCGAACAGCTCAAATTCGTTGTGCTGATTTAGTTTTATTTGCAGACCGTAGTTTTGATTCAACTCGCGCAACACGTTCCGGTTGATATTATTGACGCTTGCACCTCCTACGATGTATTGCGGGTGCTTTATGCCGTGTTCCTTTGCATAATCTGAAATAAGTAAAAGTTCCGACAAAAAAATCTCGTTGTCTATGGTCGTCTTCCCTGTACGCACCGCCCCATGGTTGATGATCATGAACGGGCGGCGAGAAAAATATCTTCGCAATACGCGCTGTTGCTTCGAACTAAACAGCTTGTTTAATGCCTCCCTATTCATCGCCGTCGTCTTCCTCTTCCTTTTCTTTCGACTGCCGTGAAAATGCGTCGCGCATCAGTTTTAAGTGCTCCGTGAGAATTTGGTCTTTGCTTTCTATGTTTTTACTACCAAAGGATTCCAAAAGGATTTTGAACGCCCCCATCTTATCCCTTAAAGGCGCTTTTTTGATATCATCTTGCGCCAAATCCAAGATTGCGTCCATCAAACTCTGCGCTTTGTCTTTCCTCGACTCCATAAACGCAAGCATAGACAACGTGTTTTCTCGTTTTTTTTCTTCGCACTTTTGCACACATTCTTTTTTGTCAAGCACTCTCTTTATGGCTGTAGGGGTGACTCCATATTTTTGAGCAAGCGCTCGATGCGAAGTACCGCCTGCAACATATTCAGCGATAATTTGCTTTCGCTGACGGTCTGTCAACTTTGCCATATTACCGCCTCCTTTATAAAATAAAAAGCACCTTGCAGAGCAAGATGCTTGATTTTGCTAACCCGCCGCAAACTCTAATGCCTGCGGCGAGTCATGTAGGGTAGAAAAATGAAGAAGATAGTATTGCTTCGTGTACGCTTTTTTGATAATAGCATTATAACACAGCTAAAACTGTCATTTACTGCCATGATTGATCGCGGAGGAAAGTTTTTGCAGTGCGCGCTCTGCTATCCTGTACGGCTGTCTTTCTTCATAGTGACACTCTGCCTGTATCTTGCGCCAGCTTTTTCCCGACATATACCGCTCAATAATGATCGTCTGCTCGATCGGAGAAAGCGACACGAGGTTTTCGGATATAAAGTCTTCAATCTCAAAGACTTCTGCAATGACTGCCTCGTATCTTTTTTCAAGCCGTTCTATGTATTCGGCAAATTTTTCAGCCGCAGGGACGGCTTGTCCGCCTTTTACAGCAGGACTATCATAAGCGACAGCTCGCAGACCGTCGATCTCTTCGCGTTTTCTCGCGATCTGCCTCTGCAAAGATTTTGCAAGCCTTTTTTTACTCTGCAACTCGCGCAGCTTTTTTTTCAGATCTTCAAGTGTCATGTGGTTCCCTCCGCCGCAAGTTTATAATATAAAGCGCAATGTACGGATAGTCTGTCGGATTATATTTTTCATCATAGCTGCCTGGGTTTTCAATAATTCCATACCACGGTTTGAAAACAACGTAAGGCGTTTTTGTCTGATAAAACTCGGTAAGCTTTTCTAAAAGTGTTTTTACTTTCTCTTTTCTTTTTTCTTCCGTGTCAAAAGTCTTATCAAAATACACTTTTCCGCTTGAAATATGATCACTAAAAACTTTGTCGCTGTAATAATTTAGGTCGCTTAGATCGCCCGGGCGCATTTGTTTTATAGTATTTTTGGGAATATGCATAGGCATAGATTGATCATAAACAAGATAATCTTTCATTCCTTGCCTCAATTCCTGCTCGGTCATTCTTCGTCCTCCAACTTGTCGGAATTTCCGACTTGTTCGGTTTTTCCGAACAACTCAATGCCGTATCTCAATTCTAATTCTCTACAAAATTGTTTGTACCACTGTAAATCTTTGAAATCTTTTCCTGTTGTCTCATCAAATCCTTTTCCAAGCAAAAGCAAAATCTCTTTTGCCGTTTCCTTTCTGACTTCTTCCCGCTCGCAAAGTTCGCCGCTTTCGATTTTGTCTTCAAGTTCGGCAAGACGGTCATAGTTAATTTGTGCCGCACACCTAAGACAATCGTCATTTTCACAATATTCAGCGTCACAAACACCACGACCTTCCGCACCCGTCAATCTCTTATAATCTTTCACTTCTCCACCTCCCATGGAAGCCTATCCTGCCTAAAATCATCTCCCATAATGGTGCGCAAACTTTCTTTCATAAAGACGGCTACGCTTGCCTTGTCGCATTCTTCTGTGATTTTCTCTATCCATTCTTTCTTGGGGACGACTTTATTTTGTCTCTTGCCTGTTTCTGCACCTATAATAACGGCTTTCGTGTATAAATTGTGTTTTAACACAGAGATGTCTATCGGCTCTAAAACAGGCTCTATGGAAAGAAAATCATATTGAGCAAAAATTTCCAACTCTCTTTGCCGCGTTACAGTCTTCCCGATATAGACCATTTTCTTGAGGTCATACAATTTCCGTAACGACCATATTTCATGAAAGCCGCTCGGATAAGTTCTGTCTCCCTTTGTCAAGAAGATATAGGTATGCTGCCGATTTTCTCTAATCGCCGACATAACTTCACGCGCCCACTTAATCTCCCAATACGCTATATCGCTCATGGAATTGATAAACACGCTTTGGGGCTTCTTGACTTTAAACTGTTTTAATCGTTCGGGAAAGAATTGAGGTTCGCGCCAATCGTCTATAAAATGAAATCGGTCATTAAGTTTTCTTGCATAACAGTATGTACATCCATTTTTACAACCCACAACAGGATTTACCGTACAATCGCACCAATCAATTTTAGTTTTTTTCACTTCTCCACCTCCTGCCGCATATTATTTAGAGCATTCACAACATCGGTTGCTATCCGATCTATATCATTAAAGCTTAAAAAATATCCGACTGGATTCCCGTTTGTAGTTTCAATGCTCGCATATGCAGCTATGCACTCTTTAATTGTCATGCTGATTTTGTCCATATTATTTTTCATCTTTTTCTACCTCCTGCCGCATTTCGGCGGCGAGTTTTTCTATCTCTTTTCCAGTGCATTGATAAATTGGAGATTCCATTTTCGTTGCCATCATAAAGAAAAATCTTCTCTTAAACCGCTCCACAAACTCATCGATAACCTCGCTTGCTTTGCGGTAGCCTCTCGTAGGGTTTAAATCGTCCAGCGCATACTGCTCGCACTCTTTTTCGGTCAGAAGTCGGTCATACACAATTATGTCATGATAAATGTCCGTCGGGTCGTCCTCACGCCGCACAAAGCCGTTCATCGGCTGACATCCGATGGAAAATCCGCGCAGGCGCATTCCGTATTTATATAGCATTATTTTACCTCCCAATTTTTAACGCATTTTTACGGCCGTTGAGCACGGCGTTCAGCGCTTTCATGGTTGTGAGCTTGCGTTCTATCGCAATCTCCGCACAATTCGCCCGGATTAAAGCCGTTGCTACAGGCGGGCATACAGCATTTCCAAGGCGCGCAATTTGTTTTGCCTCGCTGTATTTTTTCCCGATATAAGGCTCAATGTCGATAATATAATCGGGCGGGAAGCCTTGCGCAAGTTTTAACTCCTTTGCTTTCAACATACGCAAGCCGATGTCGGAAATAAAGTATTTAACGCCGTTAAGTTCAAGCAAAAGAATTTCGTTGTCATTGATAGAATACCCTGCGTATGTATTTAGAAGCCGCCTAATTTTGTTCCATTGCCCCAAGTTTTGCGCCGTATCTATCTTTTCCAGGTAGGTCCTGACTTGCGCCATATGCCCGGCAGAAGTCGTCAGAGTAGGCATAACGTCATCGATATTTTTTCCGTCCATATTCCTGCGGAACACTGCAAGATGCGCGGCGGCAATTCCGTGCCTGTCCTTTGTCGTAACCGTATGCAACGGATCGTTTATTGCAGAAAATTGATCGCTTCCGCTGTAATACTTGACTATTGTCCCTGTGACCAAAGAATTATGATCAATCGCCGTAACCGTCGGCGCAGGATCCAAAAGATTTGCTCCCGCTTGTTGTTCTCCGCTGAAATACTTTGACAAAAACGCCGTATTGACTGCATATCGGTTTGAACTGTCAACGGTCATAATCGGGCTGTCTATTGTCTGCCCTCTCACCTCTCCCTTTGTCTGCTCTGTGTGGTACTGCATAAGCGAAGGCGCGCATAAATAATTTCTGTTGCCTGTCGTCACGGTAGGCATCGGCTCATCCGCCTTGTGCGGCGCGTTGTTTGTATTATTGCTTATAATAAAAGGCTTTGGGTTACGAATGACAAACTTGTCAATCCCTTTTGCAATGCGGCGCAACGTGTTTACTGCAAGCGGCTTTTTACGTTCAAATATCGAAGGGCATGAAATAGACCAGTCTATACATTCCGCAGCTGTCCGATAAGGCTTTAATCCTTTTCCGTTTCCGTGCGTAGGCTTTGGAAAAACTATCGGCAGTCCGTCGCGTCTCGCAACAAGATAAAACCTTTTACGAATAGTCGGCGCGCCGTAGTCGCAGGCTTTAAGCTCCTTCCACTTGACCTCATAGCCAAGCCCCTTTAAAAGTCTTTCCGCCTGGTCGCTGTCAGTTTTAATTTGAAGGAACTCACAGGCTTCTGCAAACGCAGGATGATCACGATCAATCCCCTGTGTAAGCATCGCTATAAATCCGTCAAAAGTCTGTCCTGCTTTGTCGGGATCAGGATAAAGTTTGCCGTTTATTTCTTTAAGAGGTCCCCACGTTTGAATTTCCGGCACGTTTTCCATGAAAAAAACTCTCGGCGCCGCGCTTGACAGCGCCCATTTAAGAACTACCCAAGAGAGCCCGCGTATTTTCTTATCAACGGGCTTTCCTCCCTTTGCGCGAGAAAAATGCTTGCAATCAGGCGAAAACCACGCAACTCCGACGCGGCGCCCTCTTGTAACTTGTTCAGGATCAATAGCAAATACATCTTCCTGATAATGCACCGTGTACGGGTGATTGACCTTGTGCATTGCAATTGCATCTGCATCGTGATTTATTGCTATATCGACTGGCTCTCCAAGCGCCAACTCAATGCCAACGCTTGCGCCGCCACCTCCCGCAAAGTTATCTATTATAAGCTCTCGAAAAAAATTATCTTGATACATTTTTCTTCCTTCTCCCCATCAATTCGCACGTCCCCGTGCATTTTTCCTTTGAGCAAGACAAACAAATTTTTGCCTTGCGTTCTGCTTCTTTATCTCGCTTTGTTGCTTTTGCAGGGCGCTCATAATATGACGAGCGCCCGCTTCTTGTAAATGTCGGCTTCATGTTGCACCCAATCAGAACGGAATGTCGCTGTCATCGTCAAACGGTTCCAGCGCAGGCTTTTTCTTCGGCGTTTCCTGCGTTCTCGCTTCGTCATTTGACTTCTGTGACAAAAACTCGACTTCCTCGGCTACGACATAAACCGATGTCTTTTTCGCGCCTTCACGGTCTTCATACTGTCTTATCTGAATCTGCCCGCTTATCGCAATCTTGTTTCCCTTCTTGCAGTATCTTGCGATGTTTTCAGCCAGAGCGCGCCACGCCGTAACGTTGAAAAAATCCGTCTGCTGTTCCGCATCTGCCGATGCCCTGCGCCGATTGACCGCAATGGAAAAATTGCAGACGCTCACGCCGCTGTTCGTTTCCGACAGTTCGGGATCCCGCGTCAGGTTTCCGATCAAAAAAACTTTATTCATGCTTTGCTCCTGCTGCGTTTACGCAAAAATTTTCCCATTTTTTGTAAGCGTCCACATAGCAACTCATTTTATTTCCGTCGTATGTAAGCTCATAATACATACCGTCTTTGATCGTCGTGCTTGCAAGAGCCTTGTTGTTCTGCAAGACCTTGACCTGCCACACGATGTACACGTCGTCCTCGCTGATCTGAATGGCGACCGAAACATCAAGATGCGCGTTCGTATACTCACAGACCACTTTTTTTACAAGAGCCTGAAATTCCTTGTCTCCCATATCAGTTGTGCCTCCACGTCAAAATCCTTGTATTCAGAATACCAGAATAACGCAGCATAACGTCGAGCTGCTCACGCATTTGCCCGAGCTGATAATAACCCGCGATTTTGGAAGCCTTTTCCTCATTTTCAAGAAAGGCATTGAGTTTGACAATTTTCTCGTCGAGGGCGCGCTTTTCCTCCACAGGACGGGAGAAAGGCGTGGTTTCGCTACTGTCGCAGCAGCAGACGGGCTTTTCGTCGCATACATTGGCGTCTTCTGTTTTTTTGTTGAGTTCTTTCATAATAATATCTCCTTTGCCTTTCGGCTTTTTATTTTTAATTTGTTTCTTTGTTTTTGTTTCGTTTTTGTGTGTAAAGCACTTCGATTTTCTCCGCTTCTTTTTCGATTTCCGCAAGGCGCGCAAGCAATTCTTTGCAGGTCATGTCTTCCTCGGTGATAATCCTTTTGATGTGCTTGTTTAACGCAGACATCAACGCGTGAGAAATTTTGCCAAAATATCCGACGCTCTTCCACTCCATCCGCGGAGCCTGCGTCTTGTCTTTCGGCTGTGTCACAGACAGCTCGTACAACGTGTAGTTATACTCATCGTCTCCTGTAATCTTAAATCGTTCATTCAGTTTCAGCATTTTTTTATACCTCGTAATTAAAAAAGCTTTTCGGAAACTCTTTTCTGTTTCCATTTTTAAACGTGAGAATAAAACTGTATCCTCCGTATGCGTTATCAAGAATCTCTTCGACATCTTTGTATACAATAATGCCGTATTTACACGTCACTTTTACAGTCATTTGTTTTTTCAAAATACCAATCTATGACCCTTTTTGCCTCGTCAAAGCCGTTGCAGACAAACGTCTTATAACCTTCCTCTTTTAGTCTGGTCAGCCACACAACCTGATCAACGGTCGGCTTCCTTCCGTTCGCCTTCATCTCAATGAACAGTCCGTGCGCGTTTCTTCTCGCGGTCGGAAAGAACAAATCCGGAAAGCCTTTTTGCATTCCCAGGCGCTTCATCCGCGCCCCGTACTGCCAACTGCGCTTCCCTTCGTTCGGGATATGTACATACGGCACGCCGATTAATTCGCAATATGTAACGACTGCCTCTTGCTCCATGTCTTCACTTGTCGGTATTGTTTGCATGAGGTTTCTCCCAATACTCATTCTTTTTGCATGTCTTTTTTACTTCTGATAGCTTTCCTCTCGGAATGAAAAAATGCGTTTTATGGTCTTTCGACCTGTACCGCCCTTTCCATGCACCGCCATCTCGCCACACAAGAAAATCTCCGTACTCTCCGATCGCTTGCCAATCACCTATGCTGTTACGTTTCCAGATCATTCTTTTACCTCGACTATCTTTCCATCTTTCAGCATATAGAAAGTGTCCGCCTTAATTTTTTCGCCATCTACAACAACCATTTTTGCGCCAATAAATGGATATTTTTCACCGTCCCAGTTTCCCCATTCTGACAACACAAGAAAACTTCCTTTTGTTCCTTTGCAGTTATTGTCTTTCCCCCAACCAATAGCAATGTTCGCTTCTCCTGCGGCATTGTTTGTGCATCCACAACCCGTTGATACGTTGACCGAACCGTAGCCCGTCGCGCTGTTAGCCGAACCGTCGCCCGTCGCGCTGTTTAACTTTCTTTTTGCCGTTGTGTGATGTTTATACGACGGAATAGTCTTTTCTTTCACAAACTCAATCTGCGCATTTACAATATCTGCAATATTGATTCTTGCCCCAATTTTAATTTTAGACGCCGCAACTTTTGTGTCGTTTCCATATTCTTCTTTCGCAATTTTCCCATCAAGCTCTACCTCGTGATATACGCTGTCTGCAGGGGTGTAATAAAAAAAGCAATCAAGCGGAGCTTCGCAGGCGTGAAATCCGTTCGCACAGCACTTTATATCTCCGCTCTGTTCATACTCACCGCCTTCTTTATACTGAAAATCGCGGCATTTCATGTCTTTTGTAAATCCTTTATATGCTTTCATTTTTCGTCTCCTTTATTCTCTTTGAATACTCTCACGCATTTTTCAGTTCGTATTATTTGAAAAGTTTTTCCTTTTTCTTTTAACGATCGTAAAACGGCGTTTTCATTTGTTTTCAAGCGTCGGTACAAGGTTCTTTCGCAACATCAAAAAAAGAAATACTGTGTTCACTGTAATCGTATAGCTGATACCTTGAACACTTTTTTATTCTCTTGCTTGCTTTTTGGCATCGTCCAAGCCGCGCGCAGTCCCAGCAGTTCATTGTCCTTCCTCTGATTTTTCATCTTTGTCGTATTTTTTTAATTTTCCATCATCGCTTTGAACAAAGTATAAATCACTTTGATATTTTGCATTTTTCGGAAAAACAACCAATCCATGCCCAGTACCACGACATACAGGTCCGCCAATTTCAATTTTTTCAGCGTTATTTATCGTTTCTACTATATCTTTTCTTCTCCAATCTGCTCCGATAAGCATTCCTCCAGGGTTCGTAAAAACATGAATATCATCACATTTAGGTAAACAATCAATAGCCTGTTCAGCAGATAAAATAATTCTCATTCTTTTTTCTCCTTACAATTTTTCGTAGCAATCGCACGGCTTGCCGTTCGGCAAAAATCCCGTGTCGTTGCATTTTTTGCAGCTGTATTGCGGCAGTAAATCTGCTTCTGTCAATCCAATACTCGCAAGCCGCTGTTTGAGTTTCTCACGAAGCCGTAAAAGCTCGGAAGATATGTCTTCCGTATCATTTACCGCGCCGCTCGCTTCTGCCTTTGCAGATGCTATCTCAAGCCGTTTCACTTGCTTCAAGTCCTCTGCATAGCCGTCAAGCGCTTCGGCTTTTTTCCTGTTAAACTCCGCGACATCTTCCGCGCGCTCACGCCGTGCCCGGTACCACTCTTCGCGCTCTCGGGCCTGTTCTTCCGCGCGTGCCTGATCGTCATACATCCCGCTGATAATGTCGGAATAGTTCTCGATCACCCACTTCGCGGAAAACCGTGTTCGCAAAAACTCAGATTTTTGAAAACGCTTATAAAGTGCGGAATAGTCGGGCTTAAACGGTGCAAGCCTGTCCAATGATTTCAGCTTAGGAAAAGAAGAGAAAAAGCGATCTCTTTCTTCCTCCCCCTCCCCCTTTAGGGGATAAAGGGGGTTATTCTTTACTTTACTTTTCTTTTGTCGAATAATTCCCGAATTATCAGCCTTAATTCCAGAATTAAAGCCCTTAATTCCGGAATTATTCTGAAAATTAGTACAAAAGACAGAGCGGAGAGTTTCTTCTTCGCCTAAAATCCAAACGTCTTTTTGAAAATGATAAAAGTCTCTTTTTGCCGATTTTGCCATTTCCTGAAAGCGTTTTTGTATTCCGTGGGAAGTTAGCACAGTGATGCCGTTAAAAGATTTGCATACGAGCAGTGATCGCTTTAACAGATATGCCACTATCAACCCTGTCTTCTCGGCTGTTATGTAAAGATCTGCTGCGGTGAGCTCCTGTCGCTCTTCATTCCATTCTACATAATAGCCGTTTTCACGGTATGCCGCCTGCTTTATGTAATCCCAGACGGCATACCCGTCACATCCAAACCTCGATATCAATGTCCTGATCTTAGGGTCGTGGAATGTGTCCGTGTCTTGCTGACAATACGGGAAGCCCTCACTTTTAGGCTTCGCCACTTTTTTAAATTCCTCCTTTTATTCCTGCGGGAACGGTACGTCTTCCTTTTCTTTCATGCCTTCAAGCATCCTGAACTTGAGCACAATCTCCATCTCTTTCCGAATTGCCGCGAACCGCTCTTTGTCTTTGTTGTTCCTCAGCCATTCCTCGGAAAGATCTTTCAGCTTGTATTCCTTCCCGCCAAATTTAAACGCCGTTTCGAGCGCTTCATCAAGCGTTGGAGGCTTCTTTTCCTGCGGCTCGGGTTTCTTTCCGTCTGCCGATTTTCTCGCCTGTACGGTCTTTCCTGCGCGCCATGAATAAACCGTGACGCCCTTGTTGTCTACGATCTCCAACGCGGAGATGCGTCGCTTTTCGTCATACTCGATGGACTTGACATCAAAAGAAACGAACGGGTCTTTGAGCGAATAATATGTCCTTCCCCCTTTCTCCGAGCCTGTCGTTTCAACGCGGATAAATATTCGCGGCGCCGTGTACAGTTCTCTGCCGATGCCCCAACGCGTACCCGCGCGCTTGAACGCGTCGGACGCCTCGCCTTTCTTCTCGTTTCCGTCGTCCTCTCGGCTCTCAATGCCGCAGTCCCAACGCCACACCCACTCAGCACCCTGACCTTGGCGCACTCCGATGCCGCAGTAAAGGTTCCCCTTGACCTCTTTATAGTCGCACGCCCAGTTCTCAGGTCCGAATGCGTCGTCAAGCCGCGCCATGTCCGTCCGCGCAGTCTTGTAAAGCAATGCAAAAACGCCTTTCGCAGTAACCTGCTTGACCTTCACCTCAATCTCGTCGGCGCGCAAAGGTTCGATCGCGATCATTTCTTCTCGACCTCCCCCGCTTCCGCGGAAACCGACGTGGACGGTTTAACGGGATATTCTTTCAAGAGTTCGTCCATATATCTGCCGTTTGTCTCCCGCAGTGCCTTCTCGTCCTCCCTGAGCACTTCACACGCATTGCAGAGCATTTTCAGCGCTTCGTCTGCGCGCTCCTTTTTGCCTTCGTGCGCAAGCCCGACAAAATTCTCAGCGTATTCCACAATCGCCGTTCTCAAAAGCTCGACGCGAGTTCTCTGCTTGCGCAACTGTTCGTTTAAATACTCCTTCATTTTTCTTCTCCTTCTTTAAATTTTCGGGCACCCTTCGCAAGGAAATGCCACGATATTGATCAAATACATCATCTGCGTTTCATAGTCATAAGTCGGCACGTTCTTCGTGTCAAGCTCTTTCCCGACCACGCCGCAGAAAAAAGCGTCTTCTCCTACCCTCCGCAAGTTCTCACACTTTCCGCATCCGTTCCTTTTCAAAGAATCGGACAAGCTCTTTCTTCGTTTTTCCTCCTCTTTTTCTTTCCACTCACGCCGCTCTTTTTCTTCAAGCCCGGCTACCGTTTCTTTCAGATGCTCCGCATATGTAAATACACCTTCTGACACATCTACAAGATATCTGTTCGCGTACATCAGAATAGCATTCAACGTGAACGCATCCCTGCGCGCCGCAACCGCAGAATCGTATTCTTTTACGACAGGCGCAAGCCGTGCATATCGTGCGCCGTTGTACTCTTCCCAAAAAAAGTACTTGTCCGCCGCGCCCATAAACGATGAATTTTTCTCCGCGCCGATGCACGCGACCCTGCCGTTGATTATATCAATTCTCATACGTACCTCTGCGCGATCTCGCGCCAAAAGTCGCACCAAAACTCCGCAACGGCATTCTTAACGCTGGGCGCGTGCTTCACTTCCTCAACCTCCTGCGCGACGCTCTCGATCGAATATCTGTCCGCAACACCCGCAACGTACTCCGCCGCCGTCGGCTCAGTTCTCGCCGCGTTCCTCTTCGTCTCCATGATCTTCTCCCGGTTCATTTTCAAATGCTTGCTTCAGCCTGTCCATAGTGTCTTTAAGATCATATGCGATTTTAAGGCGCGGGTTATCATCGAGAATCGTGCGTTTGATAGCATCCATCCCCGCAATAGCGCCCACAAGCGTCATCGTGTCACACGCCGTAAACCCTACGCATGCCGCCTCTTTTTCGTCCAGATCAAAAGCCCCGAGAATGACGCAAGTATCTACGTCGTGCAAGACCTCGCCCGTCTCGTTGTCTTTGATCGTCAAATGAAATTTTGCCTTCCCCATTTTTTAAAACCTCCGTTTTTTTTATTTATCGCCGAACGCCTCTACCGTCTCTTTGTAAAAATCATCAAGACGGATGCGCATCTGCCCGTTTTTTCCCGCCTTCCGCTCGTTCGCGTTGGCGGTCTTCAAAAGGCTGAACGCCTGACTGTACAGCCTTCTGTTTGCCCTGTCCGCTTCCTCCTCCGTTGCGATGTAGTAGCCGTTGTTGGAGGAGCAGACGATTTTTTCAAACTCAGAGCTGCGCCTTATCTCGCTGATATAGTCGCGCAGCTTTCTCTCCGCCACGCCTACCCGCGTCGCAAGCCCGTCCGCAGGTACGGCGTTCTCTTTCCCGACGTGTTCGCAAAGCACGCCATAGATCTGATATACTATGTCCTCGTGGCGCATCTCGTGTCCTCCTTAGACTATGTCTTTCAGTTCACAGCCGAGCACTTCGGCAATTTTTTGGATGTTGTCCGTGCGCGGGCGATGCGACCCGTTCTCATACTGACTGATCGTGTTGTAGTTCAGACCAACCTTTTCCGCAAGCTCGCAAATCGTCATTCCCGCTTCCTTCCGCTTCACCGTCAGTTTCAGCATCGGCGGGTATCTCTTTTTTGCCACTTCGTTCACCTCCTTTAATACTTGATTTTATAAGTGATTTTTGGTATAATTTACTAAAAAATTGTGGGGTAAAAAATGAATAATTTTAACAATCCAAAAAACTATAATGGATTTATGGACGCTATGGAAAATATGGAAATTTCAGGTCAACCCGAACATAACGCTCGTGTACGGGAAAACAAAAATCTTCAGTTTCAAGTTTTTGAAAATCAAAAACTGCGCGCTGAAATTTCCAATATTAACCAAAGTCTGCAAGAACAAATATCCGAAGCAAAAAAATCTTCAAAGCGTTCAGAACTTATCGCATGGATTTCTGTCGGTATTGCGGCGGTTTCTCTTCTTGTCGCTTTTATCGCGCTTTTCAAATGAATTAAAAATAATATTTGTTACTCCCATCCCCATTGAAAAGCCGCTCAAAAAAATTGATATACAAATCAAAACCAACTTTACAGTATCTATCGTTATCATTCTACCCTCCCCGCCCCCGTCGCGGGGCTTTTTTGTTTTGTCTTTCTTGATTTAAAAAACACAATATATTGTATTTATACAAAAAACGCACACAAACGATTGACTTTTATGTCAATATGCTGTATAATTCCTCCGACCTTTTAGGTTAATAAGATAAGGAGGAATGAAATTATCATGCAAAGGATTTATGTCTCATCTACCAATATTCGCAGTATTGGTTATGAAAACGGCTTGCTTGAAATCGAGTTCTTAAAAGGTGGTATTTATACATATCCAAATGTACCTAAATACCATTATGACTTTATGATTAGTCATGACCACCCGGGAACTTATTTCCATAGATTTATCAAGCCGTACTATCCGTACAATAGCAGACGTTAATCTTCGTGCGGAAAAGGCACCCCCACTTTGCCCTCTGTTATTTCAGCGTATCTCGTTGTAATAATGGCGGTCATGTGCGGGTGTCCTTTTTTTTGCAAAAGTTCCACCAAAGGCTTTGCCGCTTTTTCCAATTCTTCAATCGTTATCTTGTTTTCCATACTCACTCCTTATACAATGTCCTTTACTTCGCAATCGAGCTTCTCCGCAAGTTTAGAAAGAATATCTCTGCGCGGAAACCGCCAGCCGCTTTCATACGCGCTGATTGCGTGCCATTCGACCCCGACTTTCTCGGCAAGCTCTTTCTGCGTAAGCCCTCTGCGAATGCGCATGATTTTCAAGTTGGTCATTTCAGGATGTTTCGGGCTCTGCTTTGCCATCTCGCACCTCCTTTTCTTGCCACAGATTTCTGTGTTTTCTGTTTGCATATTACCACATTATTATGTGTTTGTCAAGCGATTTGATGAAAAAGTATTGCGTTTTTCTGTGGTTTTTTTATAATAAAAGTAGGAGGAAAAAAATATGAATTTAGATTTGTGGAAAAAAAGATATAAAGAGCTTGGATTTAAAAATTATGGAGAATTAGCTGAAAAAGCAGATGTATCTAAAAGGTCAATAGAAGATATTTTTCGCGGCTTTACAAAAAACCCCCGCACCGACACTGTCGAAGCGATTGAGCGAGCTCTCGGCATCTACACAAGCCGAAAAATAGAAAAAGACCCCGTCATTCAAGACGAGGTCGAATTGGCAGACTATTATCCTATACCGCTGTTAGGTTCAGTCGTGGCAGGTGTTCCGATCGAAGCGCAGGAAGATTTAGAGGGATATATTTATATATCTTTTCGCCCAAAAGAAGAATACTTTGCCGTAAGGGTGCACGGCGATAGCATGATCAATGCGGGAATAGCCGACGGCGCCGTTCTTGTCGTGCACAAACAGGAATGCGTCGAAAACGGAGACATAGTCGTGGCGATGCTGAACAAAGAACAGACTGTCAAACGGTTTAAAATGTTTGGCGATACGGTTTTTTTAAAACCCGAGAATCCTGCGTATGAGATGATACCCATAACTCAAAAGGACGAGCTTGTTATTCTTGGTAAAGTTGTAGAAATAAGAGTTACATTATAATGGATAACGACGGATTTATAAAAGTCATTGACATCAAAGACAAAGACGAGATCACCCGGGAAGTGTTAAACAACAACGGCAGTTTTTCTGCGGAAACGGAGGAAAAAATGTTGATAAACATGACAGGCATCTCGATCAATGCAAAGCCGCGCGCGGACGGACGCTTTCAGGGCTACGCCATGCGCAACGGCGACAAAAGATACTTTTACGGCAGAACCGCCATAGAAGTACAAAAAAAGATACAGGATTATTTAAACAGCGCGCCCGCGCCAAAGCGCAAGAAACGGAACACCGATACAACGCCGTTATTTGATCACTACGCCGCGCAATGGGTCGAACAGTACAAGAAGCCGAACCTAAAGCCGAAGAGCCTTGAAAGTCTTTCCTTCGCGCTTAGAAAAGCGGTGGAAGCGTTCAAGGGCAGGACGATCGGCAGCATAACGACGGACGACCTGCAAGGCTTTTTTGTCGGCTT
>ERZ1106932.298-NODE-298-length-16289-cov-6.997290_pt1 | contig 16289 bp, 10 predicted proteins | sample MGYA00403665_ERZ1106932 | MGnify/ENA primary metagenome ERZ1106932 (study PRJEB35170, sample SAMEA104062448) | human gut metagenome | biome: human gut; feature: human-associated habitat; material: faeces | place: Denmark | collected 2012-08-24 ... | reverse complement strand
GGGCGGCTTTTCATGGTTAATACCTATTGTTTTTCGGACAATAAATACTTTAATTAAAAAACGAAATTTCTATTTAGAATTAAAATTTATGAAGTAAATAATAAAGAGGATTAAAATATTTTTTACAATTATTTGCTACAATTACAGGGGAAATGTTTCTTAACATTTTATCACCATGTATTCTTTTTGAATAGTATAAATTTTTGGAATTACTAATTTGATTTTTATAATTGTCATTTCCGACAGGCAATTCAATTATGTAATCTTTTACATTGAACTGTATAGCATCTTTTATCTGGTCGCTCAATTTGTAATAGATTCCTTCAAAATAACCATAATTTTCTATATCTGAGGCATATTGCTTCAAGATATTTTGAAAAATATAGGTTTTAAGATGATGTGTATAAAATAAACGAGCGTTTCTTTCTATATCGTGTATAAAATCGTTGCTGGAATACACATACTCGAAACTATTTTTCCAGTCAGAAATAAACCAACTCTCAATCTCAGGTGAAGCATATATAACAAATACAGGTAACTTATTCCCTAATAAGGTTTGTATTTTAGAGATAACATTAGTTGTATATTGAGTTATTTTATCTTCAGTCCAATTAAAAAATCTTCCATCTAAATCATCTTCAACAATAATTGCCTTGCAATTATTTATTTCAGCTTTGTGTTTTCCGAGTATTTTATATATTTCCTCTAATAAACGGTCTCCGGTTAGTCCATTTATTGCGTCAGAAATATTTTTCGGCATACCTTTTTTCTTTATTGTTTTATTAGGAAGATATTGCCTAAATTCATAACGGTCATTAATTTTATGCAAAAATGACTGCATGGCTCCGGCCTCTGTGTAACCACAAGTAAGAAAACAAGCAATTCTTTCTACCACGGCCAACCTCCTAAGGCAGGGTCATTTGTTCTATATAAATCTCCTAATTCCCAATTACCTAATTCATCTGCAATATCGTTATAAGTTATTTTCTTTATAGAATCTTTTGCCCCGCTATCAAAAACGAAAACAGCAACATTTTTGTATTTGAAGCCTTCTGTAAATGCATCTAAAAAGTCAGGAGAGTGTGTACTAATAAAACATTGGTCAAAAGTATCGGAAGTTTGTATCCAATTTCCGATTACTTTTTGCCATGCGGGGTGTAAGTTGGATTCCGGTTCATCAATTGCCAATAAAGGACAATTTTCCGACAAGGGCATATTGATTAACAGATTTAAGATTAAGCCTTTGATGGTTCCCTCCGAAATATCTGATAAGTCATATTGTTCGTCATAGTAAGCTAATCTAAAAATAAGTTTATCATAGAAAGTGACGGTATCCGCAGCTTGTAATTCTGGAATAAGTTCTTTGATTCGTGCTTCAAATCGATTTTTCCAAAGAAAATCTTTGGATTTATAATTGTTAAAGATATTAGAAAAATTTGTGGCGTCCGGGGATAATATCTCGTCAATATTTTTAATATCGACGGGCTCGCGTAATTTTTTTGTATAGAATTGAGCGCTACTATACACATTAAATCCCGCAAAGTACTTTTGTATATCGTATAATAATTGTGCTATATTGACACGGATAAGTTCATTTCCGTAAAGGTTGCGATTTTCCAGTAAAATATCTTTAAACTGCATAATTAATGTTTCTTTGGGATCAAGATTAAAGGATAAACGTCTGTTTGTTTGTCCCTTTTGAATTGCGGTGGAAAATAAACCTTTACCTATTTGGGAATCGTGACACCTAAAGTAATTAAATACTTTATCATAGTGTAACGTAGATTTATCGGCAGAATTTAATTCTTCCAAAACTATATTACAATCCTCAATGGTATTTCCTACTTCAAAACGTAAATTATATTTGACAGGGACTTTTTTTAAATCAAGGACCCAAGAAAAATCAATAGCAGTTTTTTTATCGGATTTTTTGTTGAGCATATGTTCCCAACCGTTACGGGAGATTGCATTTAGAAAAGCCGATTTTAAGTTTCCATTATCCGACTGTTTTAACATATCGGAAAAGAAAGTTAACGCTTTCATGAAATTACTTTTTCCAGAATTATTGGGACCAATTAATACGTTGATTCTTTCAAATTCTAAATCGGTGGCATTTATATTTCTAAAATTATGACAACTAAATTTTTTAATCATATAGATATTGAGTTCCTTTTATAAATTATTACCAAATAGATACTTTTTAATAATGTTTAGAAAAAAGATTTCTACATAACAGGGATATAATATAGGTTAAAATTAGTTCTTATTATCAGTTCTGCCGAGTAGATAGGTAATAGATACATTAAAATATTGAGCGAGGAGACTTAAGCTCTCAAGAGAAGGGATATGTTTTTCCATTTAGTACACATACTTTTATCGAAATTACAGGATTGGGCTATCTGATAATAGGAAGTATCTCCTCGTAATTCTTCAAAGTGCGAAAAAAGGTGATTGAATTTTTTGTTTTGGAGAAATATTCATCATCGAGTTAAAGAAAAAGATTTAGGAATAATACCGTAATTAAGCGCTTTAGAAGAGGTGAGATAATAGACGTACATGATTTTAACTGAATTGCTACGAGTCATATCGCTATAATCGTCAATTATAATAAAATGTTTAAGTCGTTGCTGAAATTGTTCAGAAATAGCCATTTTTACCTATCGTCAGTACGTCCAAGAAGATAATCGGGGGAAACCTGAAAGTATTTTGAAAGAGATAATAAATTATCTACAGAAGGTAAGGTACCACGTCTTAACCATTCTTGAAATAAATTTCTGGAAAATGGCATTTTATGGGCAATTTGTGAGAATTTTGTTTGTTTTTCTACCGTTAATTCCTTTAATCGAATATGAAATGTCGTTGGATTTTCAGAAGGATAAAAATATTCGTCATCTGTTTCAGCCAATAAATAATTAAATGAGACATTTAAGAAGTTTGCGATTTTGATAAGAGATTTTACTTTTGGAATGATACCATATAAAGTCGCTTTTGAAATTGTATCTTTACTAATCCCAATAAGGGAGGCTAATTCGGTTCGTTTATAATTTTTGTCGTCAATGATTTCTAATAACCGAGTTTGAAATTTAGAGGAAATACGGGGAGCAGAGTTTTCTACTATTTTTTCTTTTTCCATGTTTATCTCCAAATAGTTTTTAGTTATGTCGGTCGTTTGTGCGTCCAAGCAGATAATCGATTGAAACGTTGAAGTATTCAGAAAGAGACAATAAATTCTCCAAAGAAGGTAATGTTTTGCGCCGTAACCATTCTTGAAACAAGTTCCTTGCAAACGGCATTTGATGTGCGATTTTAGAATATTTTGTGTTATTTTCGTCTTTTAACTGTTCAAGTCTAATATGAAAAGTTGTCGGTTGTTCTGCTTTATAGAAATAGGGATTATCTGTTTCTGCAAGTAAAAATTCTAATGAAATATTTAGAAAGTCCGCAATTTTAATCAGTGACCGAACGCTGGGGATGATACCATATAAAACAGCTCGAGAAATAACATCTTTACTAACGCCTACTAATTTTGCAAAATCCGAATTACTACATTCTTGGTCGGAAATAAGTTCTATAAGCCTATGCTGAAAGTCCATAGAAATTCGTGTTTGAGATGATTCAAGTAGTTTCGACATAATTCCTAAAAATCTCCTATATTTTTACAAAAAACGATGTTCGAAAAACTGTCTTTTCGAATAAAAATATGTTATAATAAATTTGCAGGTAAGATGTTCGTAGAGCTCGTCACGCTATCAATTTAATGATAGCTTTATTTTTAGGGCGATTGTTCGTAAGGCGTGTTGGGCTCACGAAATATTTTTAGAAATAAAATATTTACTTATTAGACGTAGTAAAAAGAAAAAAGGGAAAAGAAAATGGAAGAAAAACGGTTTAACAGGTTATTGGAGAGATATAAATACAGCCCCGAAGCGGTAAAGGAGCTGTATGAGTATTACTATCCAATAATCGTGCGCTATATCAATCGTCAGTTCCGCGGAGAGGTAGACGGACAGGACGTAGCCCAACAATTCTTTTTAAAGCTGTTTCAAATGAAGTCGTATAAAATCCGTACGCCCAATGCTTGGGTTCGGACTGTTACGAAAAATATCGCAATAGATATTCTGAGAAAGAACGGGAAACAATATCGGGTGAAAGAATTGCTTGTATTACCCGACTATACAGGCCCGCCCGACAATGTAGCGGATATTCTGAAAGTGTTGAGCGAAAGCGAACAACAAATCATGTATTTACGATATTGGGAAAAATATAACTTGAAAGAGATAGCCGAACTAATAAAAATGAAATACAGCTCCGTGAAGTATATTCACAGAGCCGCAAAGAAGAAATTAAGAAAAGCATATATAAAGGAGCTTGATTATGACAAAGAAAATGAATTTATTGATAGGCTTGGCGATAGCGGCGACAATGATGTTGCCGATGACGAGCCGGCTTATATCGACAAAAGCGGAGGTAAGGTATAACGAGATAAGATAGGGAGCAAAGTTCTTGCCAAAGATTTCATATCGGCATCGGATATTCCGTCTGTGGTTTTCGAGTCCTTGATTTCCTCTGACATTTTATTCGATAACATTTCCTCCTTTTTAGCGATTATTCAGTTGTTATTTGCTCCGTTGACGGGCAGACGAATGGAGGGGAGAAGAAGTATATTTAGCCTTTTTTCTCTCCTTGACCGTTTCAATCGTCTCACTGAGTTTATCGGGAGCAAGTTGTTTTAATTCGCGGAGAAAATCGGCATTTTGTTGAAGCTCTGCGTTTTTTCTCTCCGTTTGTTGTAACTCTTGGAAAAGACCGCATTGGTCTTGTATACTGTAATGAAGATCGGATTTCGTTTTGGCGAGTTCGGCGGCAAGAATAGGAATATCCTTTTTATTCGGCTTTCGTTTCCCGTCCGTGTATTCTTGCAAAACATCGGCGGCAGCTTGAAGAGGAGCGACTTCGCGTGTTAGCTGTTCCCGTTGACGTTCCAGTGAAACCGTATGTTCTTCCGCAAGAGCTCGTCTTTGTTCGGCAGCCGAAGCATTTTTTTCTGCGATTATTTTACGTTCCTCAGCTGTATCGGCTCTCTGTTCTGCTTCTTTTGCCGCTTCCTTCATTTTTTTCAGTTTGAAAGCTACGGTATCCAAATGTTCCGCCGTACTTTCTTCCTGTCCGCGTTCCAATCCCCAATGTTTCCCGACTTCTTTATGAAATGCCGTCTGTAAAGAGATGAGCGCTTTTTTGTCGAATAGCTTTTTCGCGCAGGGTCTGCCTTTAAGAATGGGTATCAGGTTGAGATGTAAGTGCGGAGTGGTTTCGTCCAAGTGAACGACGGCGGAGATAACGTTTTCTCGTCCGTATCGTTCAGCGAAAAACTCCGTACATTCGAAAAAGAATGCACCGATGTCCTCCTGACTCATATCTGTAAAAAACTCCGGGCTTGCGCCTACAAAGAAAGACGATATAAGAACGGCGTCGTCTTTTACTTTGCGTTTTGGAGCAAGGTCTTTGAGCCGTTGATTGATGAAAGAGGTATAACTACTTTTCGGCTTAATGAAATGAAAGTTATACCGAGTTTTTTCTGAGTGGATTTGCGGGTTACTTTTAGAGATATAATTTTCGTGGCGTTCGTTCTCGCGTTCGATTCCGACGATGTCGCTCCGATGATATTTTTCCATGTGACAAATAATGTATGCTATAATTTAAACCTCCGAAATAGATTTTGTTTTAGTTACTTTTTTTGAAAAAGGTATAGCTCACTATACCAAAGCCGCAAAGCGGTTTGGTGCCGTTCGCCCTTGCAGGGGGCTTTTAATCCTAAAAAATGAAAGACAAATTTTAGAAATTCAGTGGCTATGTCGGTGCGGAACAATGAAAAATGCTCATGTTTTACCTCCTCGTAATAAGATAGCGGCATACCGATTTTAAGACAAAAAAAGCCCATAGAAAGCAACCTTTCTATGGACATAAATTCAGATAGATTGTCCAAAAAACGGTATGCTTATAACAGCCTTTGTATGCCAAAAAAGCATAACAAAAGCACACGGAAGATTACTCTTCCGTAGACGACGAACGTCGTCTGTTATAAACAGTGACAACAAACGGTCGGCTATTGAACGCTCGTTCAAGTCATCGCACAACGCGCAAGCTGTTCTTTGTAACCCGTCATCGCAAGCCTCGGCAAGTCCAAAGTTAGCTTGCCGTTACGCCGAAAAAGGCGCAGATTAATCGGTTACCGGACTGCTCGGGTACCGTTTTTTGTAAGTAAGAGCCGCTTATAAAGACCGATTCTTCGTTCGCTGTTGAAATCCGTTAAAGCCATATCAGCCGATGAGTAACAAACTCCGTAAAGCAATGGGAACAGACAGCAACCCTGGTTTCTTTCACCGATACGGGCACTTACATAAAGCGTTTATACGCTATAAGTGCATTATACATCATTCTTTTTCATAAGTCAAGTAAAAACAAACAAATGTTTTTATTTTAGTGGATAAGTTATTGTTTAGGAAATAAAACATATAAAGAACCGCCTGTCCGATTAATTCGAGAAGAGCGGTTTTTATTGTTGGTACAACCAAAAAGATAATCAGTGGAAATTTTGAAATATCAGGAAAGCATATAAAGGATTTCAATTTTATGCGTTTTGAAACGCGGTGTTTTTAAGAGAAAAAACGATAGAAAATAAGAACTTCTTCAATGTACTGAATTTATTTTTTATGAAAAGCGAAAAAACATATTTTTTGTGACCTTGTATTTGAATGTTTATATTGCATAAAAATTTTTTACCAACTGTGAAATGTCAGCAACCAACCGTGAAAAAGGTATTGATTTTTTGTAAAGGTTATGCTATTAATAATGCGACTTCACAAACGTGAGGCATAAAAATATTTTATTAAGGAGAAGGAAAGTGAAAAGACTCAAGACACGAAAAAAGATGAAGTGTTTGGCTGCTATGGCGATTGCCGGAGTGCTGTTATCATCAACCGGCGCAACGTTATATGCAAGTGCGATGGGGATTGACCTCAACAAGTTTGTAGGGCCTGATAATTTGTCGTATGGCGGCAAATTTTACAGCGACTATAACTCGTTAGAAGAAGTGTTTAAGGCCGCGGAGGAATTAAACGGAGAAGTTGTAGCAGAGGGGACCGTTTTGATGAAAAATGATGGTACGTTACCTTTGGATCCCAGATATAATGCGATCAGCGTTCTCGGTGTTCGCTCCGGGGATATTCGTGAGGGAGTAGATGGTACTATCGAGGAACCGAATGCTCCGGCTTCTATGGCAACGGGGCTTAGGAACGCAGGTTTTAAGGTGAATCCGACGCTTGAAAAGTGGTATGCCTCTCTTCCCGAATCTCAGAGATTGGAAATGGAAGAAGTGGGAATTGAAAATCACGGTCCTCAGTTTAGCGAAGCGGTGAAACGTTCTTTCAGAAACTATAATGATGCCGCGATTGTAGTGATTCAGAGGTGCGACTTTAAAGAAAACGTAGATGGAAGTGTAGCGCTTACCGGACATACGACGAATTCAGGGGAAGACGTCGAAGATATAGTCAATGGGCCTTTAGCCGGGAATAGAGCGAATGATAGTTTACGAGAGTTGCAGGATGAAGTAAGAGAAGGCGCTGAACTTACCGATCCCTATGGTTGGGAGCATGCGCACTCGGCGCAATCGCCCGCCGAAGAGGGGGAAGAAGCGAATGAAAACGGTAACGTGGAAGTAAAGCACGAATTGCAACTTACTTCTTCGGAAATAGATTTGATTGAATATGCCAAAGCAAATTTTGATAAGGTTATGGTGGTATTTAATTCCTCGCATACGTTTGAGACTTATAATCTTGAAAAAGATCCCGAAATAAATGCTATGCTTTGGTTTGGACGTCCGGGGATTCATGAATCCGGGGTTACGGCGGTAGGAAAAATTATCTCAGGCGAAATTACGCCTTCCGGCGGTCATTCTGCGGAATATGTGAGAGACTTTACGGCGGATCCCACATGGATGAACTCTGTAACGGGACGTCAGTTCCGATACGGCGCATATAGCGAAGAAGTTCCCGGGGATTTTGTATATAGGTATCCCGACGAGAACGGCAAATATCTTACGACGGCTCCCGGAAGTACGGGTATCGGAGGCATCAGAGGAATAGATTACGAAGAAGGGATTTATTTAGGATATAAATATTATGAAACCGTTTATGCGGAAATCGCTGCGGGCAACTTATATGTAAAAGACGGAGAGGTTGTGGCTCAGGGAACGCAAGGAGCGGAAACGGGTGAAGAGGTTGCAAAAGAATGGCATGACTTTAATGTCGTATATCCTTTCGGATTTGGTCTTTCTTATACAACGTTCTCGTTTGAAATGGGAGGAATATACAAGGATAAGGCGTTAAAAAATAAAATAGAAGGCGATATAGACGCATCCTTATTTGCTTCCTCTGAGGGAAAACCCGCTGAGGTTAAAAAGCTCTATCTTCCCGTAACGGTAGAAAATACCGGTTCGGTAGAAGGCAAAAAGACCGTTCAGATTTATGTGACTGCTCCCTATAAGAAAGGAGAAGTTGAAAAATCCTTCGTGAAACTTGTCGGATTTGAAAAGACAAATGTTCTTAAACCGGGGCAGAAAGAGACGGTTGTAGTGGAAATAGACGTACAGGATGTTGCATCTTTCGATTATAACGATGCAAACAAGAATGGTCATTCCGGCTGGGAACTCGACGACGGAGAATATATCTTCCGCGCAATGGAAAATTCCAGTGTATATCGTTCTACGGCCTATGATGACGCCTCTTTTACGCTTTCGGCCGATGCAATTATGGAGCTTGACTCGTATTCCGACAATGAGGTGACTCCTTTATTTTCCGATCCCGATGAGATAGATTACTCTATTCGGACGGGTAAGGCCGGAGGAGGTAAATTTAACCAACCGGAAGACGCAGGTATGACGATTCTTTCCAGAGCCGATATGTACAATACCTTCCCCGAACCTCCTACGGTAGCGGATCTGACGATTACTCAGGAGGCGATAGATCGGCAAAAGCAAGTCCTTCAAATGAATTCTGCCAATAACTTCAATGACTTTTTCGGAGAAGAATTGGGCGCGATCGACAATGAAAATCAACCGTGGTATGTCGAAGCCGTTCCGGAGAATTGGACGCAATCGGACGGAAGCGATCGTATTGACGGGAAGGCTAAGGTTCAGCTTTATCAGATGGCGGGAGTCCCTTTGACGGGCAGCATTGAGATTGACGGTAAAGAGTTTACTTGGGATGACTTCATGAATCAACTTACTTACGATGAAATGAAGAGCCTGTGGGGAAGTTCTCCTGCGGGAATCGAGGCCATCGGAAAGCAGAAAGACTCCAATGCGGATCGTCCTTTGAACTTGGCGAAGACGTTTACGTGGGCGGATGCTCCTTTGCAGGCCGCGACGTGGAATAAAGATTTGATCCGCCGTCTCGGGGAAATTGTCGGAGAATTCGGCCTTCAAAAGGGTATCACCGGTACAAGCGGTTGGTGGGGCCCCGGCGCCAATACCAATCGTTCGCAGTTTGCCGGGAGGACAAAGGAATATTATTCTCAGGACGGTATTCTCGCGGGCTATATGTCCGCCGCGTCTGTAGCCGGGGCTCAGAGCAAAGGTTTGAATGTCTATATCAAACATTGTGCCTTGTACGATCAGGAGGATATGAATGCAGGTACGACGGTCTGGGTCGACGAACAGACGATGCGTGAAAATTACCTTGTATCCTTCAAAAAGACGATGCAGGACGGAAATGCCGCGGGCGCAATGATTTCTTGTTGGAGACTCGGACAGGAACAAATCGCGCATAACTATGACTTTATAACCACCATGATGATCAACGAATGGGGTTGGTCTGGAGAATGGGTTACCGACCATACGGGCGGACAAAACAGCCCTGCTTGGACGAACCCGCTTGCTGCCGAAGGGGAAACGAAATATAACTGGCCTTCCGGTAACTTTAACAGCCAGGAAATTCTTCTTCGTAACGGCGGACTCACTATCATGGGTTCGGGAGCCGGCAAACTCAACGGAGTATGGGATAAAACGCTCCGCGGCGGAAAAGGCGGGGTAAAGGTTACTTACGGTTCCGGAGAATCTGCGGTCACGAAAGAAAGCGTCGAAGAATATTACTATATGCGTATGATGGCGTTGAAGGGATTGTATAAGGCCGCCAACAGTAAGTTGGTTTCTAACGGCGTTAACACTTCGGCGGTTATCGATCAAAAGATTGAAATGACGCAGGCTGCGGCGGCAAGTGCAAGTATTGCACTGTCCGAAAAGGATTTGAACGGAGGAAGCGTAAGTTATTCGATCGTAGGTGAACTTCCCGACGGATTAACGTTGGATACGGCTACGGGAGCGATTACCGGTACACCCACGGAAATTTGTAATAGAGAATATACGGTAAATGTGACGGTGGATGGTTGGGTAAAACTTTCCGGAAAGATTGCGCTCGAAGTTCGTTCTCCTTGGATTGCGGACTTGTATGATGCAGAAGTAGGTGAAACGTTTGGGGGTTCTGTCTCGATGGGAGGAATCACCTCCGGCACGATTACATATTCCGTCGTAAACGGGCAGCTTCCCGACGGATTAACGTTGGATGCGGCTACGGGAAGCATTACCGGTACGCCTGTTAAATCCGGAGAGTATAAATTTGCCGTGGAAGCCTCTATCGAAGTAAAGAGCGGTCGGGATACTGTTGTCACAAAATATACGTCTGAGGAATTTACGCTTACTGTTGACGGAGAAGAAGCGGCTTCCTTCCAGGTCCGTGTCAACGAAGACGGAATGATACAAGTAACCAACGACGCGGGGCAGACATGGATAGACGTTATCAATAAGTCCGAGCTGAAAGGCGATCCGGGCGCGGCGGGGCAGGACGGAGTTACCCCTACGGTGTCTATTTCCGAGGATGGCTATTGGGTAATCAATGGTGAAAAGACGGAAGTTAAGGCGCAAGGTGAAAAAGGTGACAAAGGCGACAAAGGCGATACGGGTGCGGCAGGTCAGAACGGAGCAGACGGTAAAGACGGAGCAGATGCGTCGGGTTGCGGCTCTTCGTTGACGGCGTTTGTCCCCATGGCTGTCGGTTTGGCAATCATCGGCGGGGTATGCGTGCTTCGCAAAAAGAAAGAATAAACGTTTCGGAAATGTAAGTCAGAAGCCTTTGACTTAAAAAACCTGTGAACGAAAGACTTCGGATAGCCGTTTGACTATCCGAGTCTTGTTCACATGGATAGTATAAAAAATTTTTCAACTGTTAGAATTGTAAGATATCATAAAAAAGGAAAAAAGTATGAAAAGTAGAAAAGTCATAAGTATATTAATGGGGCTGTTGTTGTCGACGTCGAGCCTTTTGGTCGCTTGCACTCCCTCCAATTCCCCGACCTCCGAAGCAGTGGCTATCGTAGAAGATATAGCGGTAAAGACTCTTCCCAAGAACAGTTATGTTCTGGGAGAAGAATTTGAAATTTCCGGGGGAGTCCTTGAATTGATATATGAGGACGGAACGAAGGGTACCATCGATTTTTCCGATGAAAGAGTAAAAGTATCCATACCTGACATGACTACAATCGGAAATAAGACCGTTACGGTGGAATATGACGGTTTCAAAACGACGTATACAATTGTTATAAGTGAATTAAGCTATACCGTGAGGTTTGACTATAATTATGAAGGTGCTCCGGAAGCGGCGGAAAATAAAGTCGGGGCTGGCGAGGCCGCCACGCCTGTCGTAGAGCCGACGAGGCAAGGATTCCGTTTTCTCGGGTGGTTTACGGACAAATCGGCGAAAACGAGTTATGATTTTGAACAGCCGGTTTCGTCAGACATCGTTCTTTATGCGGGATGGGTGGAGACGAGGACCGTGACGTTTGATTTGAATTACGAATCGGCGGCGAATCCCGAACTCGTAACGGTGGATGTAGGGTCGATTTTGCAGGAAACGGATGCGCCGGAGGCAACCAGGGAAGGATATATATTTGACGGCTGGCATACGGATAAGGTACAGGAGTCCGCTTATGATTTTGAGCAGGCGGTTACGCAGTCCTTCACGTTATATGCGCATTGGCACGAAAAAAATGCGGAAGAGGTGTATTACGACGTGACGTTCGACTACAATTATTCCGGGATTCAGGATAGAAAAGTCTCCGTTTTGAAAGACGGTACGGTTGCGGAACCCCAGCCTCCGACGGTGGAAGGAAGAACGTTCCTCGGTTGGTTTACGGAGGAAGAAGGCGGGGAGGAGTATGATTTCACGGCAAAAGTAACGGGGAACTTAACTTTATATGCCCGCTGGCAGGTGGAATATTATAGTGTCGTGTTTAAGTACGAGTTAAACGGAAAAGAAACGATTGTGCGAACCAGAAAAGTAGATCCGAACGAGAAAGTGTCGGCAGGTACGTTGCCGACGCTCAGCGGATACCGTTTTGTCGGAAATTGGTATACGGATAAAGAATGTACCAAACTTTTTGATTTTGATACGCCGATTAACGATGACTATACGTTATACATAAAACCGTTGAAAGAAAATAAATTTGAAGCGGAATATACTTATATAGATGAAAATAAGGCAGGATTTGGCTCATCGGATAATTTTAGCGGTTTAATGCTTATATTCAAAGACAACGGTACGGCCGCTTCGAGCAACGGATATTGGGTAAGCGGGCTTTATTATAACGACGCCTTTATTGAGTTTGTCGTTACGGCGGAAGAAGAAGTTTCCAATGCCGTTTTGGATCTCGGGCTTTCGGCTGAATGGGCTGATGTTTATATTGCTCCCGAGACGCAGAACTCGGGAGGAGTAGATTACTACGGTTATGAGATTGCCGTTTGGAAAGCGCTCGTAGACGAGCAAGGCAACGCGAAAAAAGACGCACAAGGCTATACGCAGTACGATGAATCCACAAAAATAACGGTAGACTATTCCCCGATAGCCATTACAGGCGCTATCACGTTTGAGGAAAGCATGGTGGATAAGAGGCCTTTCACAAATTATACGATGACGACGTCATTCCGCCTTTATAAGGGGATAAACGTCATTCGGCTTACGGTTAGAAACAATCACGCGGCCTATGACGGTACCATGAAAGCGACGGCGCCTATGGTAGATTATCTTACCGTTTATACGGATGTTCCGCTCGTGTGGACGCCTAAGACGGAAAATTTGGATGATCCTTCGAAAATAAACGGCGGTACTAATTGAGCTTTAAGGAGGAAGTCCGGAAGTGAAAAACGATTTTTTTGTCAAGGAAAACATTCCGATATTGTTGTGCATTGCAGCGGACGTCATACAATTGGGCGCGCTTGTAATGTATTGTGTGACAGGCAAGACGGAATTTACGGCGGAGCTTTCGTCGTTCGTTATTGCGTTTGGTTCGGTTACCGTATTGCTCGGGATTTGCAGTATATTATTAAAACTTTTCTCCTGGGGCAAAAAATGGGTGGAAGTGGGTTTATGTGTCGCGGCACTATTCGGATTGCTCACGTTCCTCTTCTATATAGTAAATGAAGTAAACTATATAGCTAACATTCTGGTTTCGATAGACGGGACCAAAATTTCTGTTACGTTTGCATTGACTGTTTTGCTTTATCTTATCTCATGGATAATGATGTTGGTTGCGGCAATTACCTGTAAATATAAACCAAAGGAGAATTGTTATGAAACTGGAAAGTAAGCTGGGAAAAGGTCTGTTTCTTGGATTTTCTTCGTTATGGGCCGTAATTTTTGCAGGTTACAGTGCGGCGACGGCAAATAGCGCCACTATCAATAAAGCCTTAAACGCGCAAACGTCTAAGCAGATAGAAGCGGAAGTGGATAAAGATTTTGACTCGGAATATTTTAAGGCGAATTATAAAGATCCCGATCGATACGCAAAGGATTCGGCGGAGTTGTGTCGAAAGGTGGAGCGCGAAGGTTTGGTGCTTTTAACCAATAAAAACAATGCTTTGCCGTTGCCGTCAGCCTCAAAAGTAAGTTTTTTCGCGCAAGGATCGGTGCGTCCCAATTACGGTTCCACCGGTTCGAGCGCGACGGATACGACCGGTTACGGTTCTTTGAAAGATGCCTTTGAAAGTAAAAATTTTTCCGTTAATCCCTCGTTGTGGAAGTGGTATGCCGATAAAACGGATTCGGTGCGTACAAATTCCGTAAACGGATTGCAAAAAACTTATACCACGAACGAAGCGGAATGGTCGGACGTCGTGTCGGCGAATCAGTCGGAGTTTTCTTCTTACGGAGACGCAGCCATTGTTACGCTTACTCGTGACAGCGGAGAAGGTTTTGACGTAACGACTCGGGGGAGCGACGGGCTGGACGGCAGTTATCTTTCGATAACCAGACAGGAACAGGAGCTTTTGCGCGGGTTAACGCAATTGAAGAAAGAGGATGTGTTTAAGCGAGTCATCGTGCTTTTGAACTCGGCGGTTCCCATACAGTTAGACTTTTTGTCCACGCCTGACATCGACGTCGATGCTTGTCTTTGGATAGGGAATATGGGGATGTCCGGCGCGTATGGAGTCGCCGATGTATTTGCCGGGGCGAATCCTTGCGGAAGACTTACCGATACATATTGCAACGATAACTTTTCTTCGCCTGCCATGGCTTCATGGAAATTGAACGATGACGGAATTTTTGCGCAATCGTATTCAAACGCGTCGGCGTATAATTTGAATAACACGCAAAAATATTACGGGGTTTACGTAGAAGGCATTTATGTGGGCTACCGCTATTATGAAACGCGCTATGAAGATTATGTGACGGGCAGGGATAAGAGCGGCGAATATGATTATTCGCAGGTAGCTTTTCCGTTCGGTTACGGGCTTTCATACACTACGTTTGAATACAGTAATTTCAAGGTGGAGAAGGCCGAGCAGACGGACAAGTACGTTGTTTCGGTGGATGTGACGAATACGGGCGAGGAAGCGGGACGAGAAATCGTGCAGGTTTACTTGCAAAAGCCGTATATAGAAGGCGGAATCGAAAAAGCCGCCGTAGAGCTGGTCGGTTATGCCAAAACGGGCGAGCTCGACGGGAACGGCGGAAGCGAGAGGGTGAAAATCGAAGTCGATGAAGAAACCTTCAAATCGTACGATGCGGAAAGTGCCGGGACATACGTGATGGATAAAGGAGATTATTATCTGACGGTCGGCAAAGACGCGCATGACGCCGTCAACAATATTTTGGCGAAAAAGGGATACACGCGGGAGAACACCGAAAATCGCATGACGGAAAACGGAAGAGAGGAACTTGCTTCGGTGGCATTGCATCTGAACGATACGGATACGACAAAGTATGCGAAATCGACGGAAACGGGTAAAGAGATCACGAATCGATTCGATTTTGCCGACATGAATCGCTATGCTCATCGCGGAACGAATTCCGTCAAATACGTTTCCCGTGAAAATTGGAGCGGGACATGGCCGAGGAGTAAGACGGAGTTTTCGGTTGCGAACGAAGAAATGTTTGCCGATCTCGGTTCTCATAAAAAGTTGCCGGTGGACGAAAGTGCGGAGTCTCCGAAATATAATATTTCCAGCGGACTCAAATTGATTTCATTGAAGGGATTGCCGTATGAGCATGAGATGTGGGACGTTCTTTTGAATCAGATGACGTACGAGGAACAGGCGTGGCTCATTTCGAATGCCGCGTTCGGTACCGTTACGTTGCCGTCTGTAAATGCTCAACCGACAAAGGCAAGCGACGGGCCTACGGCGGTTTCCGGTTCGATTACGGGTACGTCGTTTCCGAGCGAAGGGATTTGGGCGTCGACGTTTGACGATGAACTGATCGAGCAAGTGGGTGATTTTATAGCCGAAGATGCCAGATTGAACGGATTGGACACGATGTATGCGCCGGGAATCAATATACACCGAACGCCTTTTGGCGGCAGAGCGCACGAATATTTCTCGGAAGATCCGTATTTAAGCGGTAAAGCCGCGATTGCGGAGGTTAAAGGATTGCAGAAGAAGGGCGTAGTGGCCGTGTTAAAACATTTTGCTTTTAACGACGAAGAAGCTGCGCGAAACGGGATAAGTATCTGGTTAAACGAGCAGGCGGCGCGTGAAATTTATCTGCTTCCCTTTGAATACGTAATGCGTCCTTCGCTTGGAGGCGAAGCGGCGGGGGCGATGTCGGGCTTTAATCGTGTGGGCAGTATATGGACGGGCGCGTCATCTGTGTTGCAGCAGATTATTGCCCGGGAAGAGTGGGATTTTCAAGGCTATTTTATAACGGATATGGCTTCCTCGAACGGTGCGCTGTTTAAGATCGGAA
>ERZ1106932.297-NODE-297-length-16303-cov-5.494707_pt1 | contig 16303 bp, 10 predicted proteins | sample MGYA00403665_ERZ1106932 | MGnify/ENA primary metagenome ERZ1106932 (study PRJEB35170, sample SAMEA104062448) | human gut metagenome | biome: human gut; feature: human-associated habitat; material: faeces | place: Denmark | collected 2012-08-24 ... | reverse complement strand
ACGGCAGAATACGGTATGACGAGCTGAAACCCGGTTCCAACGAAATGGGCGACCGGAAAATGTATTATTCCTACGACGTCACCCGGATGCTTTCCGCGGGGAAAGAAAATGTCCTTTCCGCTATGGTTACAAGCGGCTGGTGGACGGGGCGAGTGGCGAGAAGATGGGGAAAGCAGGTGGCTTATTGGGCAAAGCTCGTCATTACATACGAAAACGGAGCAAGGGACGTAATTGCAACAGACGAAACGTGGAGGAGCTCTGCGGAAAGTCCATTGCTATTCGCCGATATTTATGACGGGGAAACTTATGATGCTCGCGTTTCGACGGAATGGATGAAGCCGGGATATGACGACAGTCTTTGGTGCAGAGTAAACGTTAATACCGAGTTTACGGGCAAACTTGTTTCGGGATATTCTGCCACGATTGTCGTGCGAGACGATTTGGAAAGGACGGTGCAATCGGTGAAAATCCACAAAGGTATCGTCGGGGCGAACGATACGCACTACGGCAGGGCGAACGTCGTCCGTACGCTACGGAGCGGAGCGTTTACCTTGAACGAAGGGGAAACGGCCGTAATCGATTTCGGACAAAATTTTGCCGGCCGGGAGGCTTTCGCCGTAAAGGGGGCGCGGGGAACAAAGATCACCGTAAAACACGCCGAAATGCTCAACGACGGAAACGGGGCTCATGAACGGAGAAACGACGGACCCGAAGGGACCGTATATCAGGCTGCGCTTCGTTCGGCGCTTGCGACGACAAATTATATTTTAAGCGGAGAGGGAAGTGAGGAATATCATCCCTCCCACACGTATTACGGCTTCCGATATATTCAAATTACGGCGGACGCCCCCGTGACCTTTCACAAACTGACTGGACAGGTCGTCACTTCCGTGGAAAGAGATACGGGATACGTCAAGACATCGAATGAGGAGGTCAATCGGCTTTTCAGCAACGTTCGATGGGGGCAGTATTCAAACTATTTATCCGTTCCCAGCGACTGTCCGCAGCGCGATGAAAGGCTCGGCTGGACGGCGGATACACAGGTGTTCGCGCAAACGGGATTGTATCTCGGCGATAATAAAAATTTCCTGCGCAAATTCATGACGGATATGAGCGACGCCCAAAGAGAGGACGGCGCAATTCCCGGAACAGTTCCTACGGGACAGTATGGGGGCGACCCTACCTATTGGGGCGGGACGGGCTGGGCCGATGCGGCGGTTATCGTTCCTTACAGGCTGTATACGATGTATGGAGATCCCTCTGTAATCGAAGAAAATTGGGAAACGATGACAAAATGGATGGGATATCTCGCTGCGACAAATAAATTGGGCGGCGGTCGGCAGTGGGGAGACCATCTCGCTTTTGAAGCTAACGATTCGGAAGTGCGCGAACAGCTCGGCGTCATTTATTATGCTTGGGACGCAATGATGATGGCGGAAATGGCAGATGCCGTCGGAAAATCCGAGGAGGCAAACGATTACCGCCTGATATACCGTCAGGAAAAAGAATTTTTTATTACCCGTTACGTAAAATCCGACGGTACGTTGAAAAGGGGAGTTCAGACGCTTTGTCTCTATGCGCTGTATCTCGATTTGCTTCCCGATGCGCAGTCGGTGGCGGCGGTTACAAAACAGCTCGTGACGAATATCGAGAACAACGGAAACAAGCTCGGAACAGGATTCCTCGGTACGGCAATCATTCTTCCCACATTGACGAAAATAGGAAGAAGCGACGTCGCTTATACCCTCCTGTTACAGCGAAACAATCCCTCATGGCTATACTCCGTGGCTCAGGGCGCTACGACGACTTGGGAACGCTGGGATTCTTATACACTGGAAAAAGGCTTCGGAGATGCGTCCATGAATTCTTTCAATCATTACGCTTATGGAGCGGTAGGCGGCTGGATGTTTTCGTCTATGGCGGGAATCGGTTATGATTCCGAACATGCGGGGTTTAAGCATATTATCTTTGCTCCTCATCCGGATATGCGAATACAATCGGCTGAAGCTGCTTATGAATCTGCTTTCGGATTGATAAGGGCTAAGTCTTTCTTTGAGGGGACAGTCTGGAAATACGAGGCATCCGTTCCCGCAAATACTACGGCGTGCTTTGAACTCCCCATCTCGGAAGGCGCTTCCTTTACGGTAAACGGGAAAACAATCGGTCAACTTGCCTTGGAAACAGACGGGATTATCTATTTGGGCGTCGAGGACGGAATCGCGCGATTTGAGGCTGTGTCGGGAACTTTTCGGTTTGAACGGGCTTAGATTTGAATAAATTGAAGGAACAACCTTGATGTCGGAAATAGACTCCGAACGAAAGGAACAAAAGTCGGTTCAAAACCGAAATCAGAACGGAAATAAAACGGGTAAGGAAAATAAAATTTATACTCAAATAAAATCAAAAAATAAATAAAAAGAGAAATGAGGAGGTAAAATTTATGAGAAAGTCAAAAGTGATGAGCGCTTTGGCTTTGGTGTTGGGAGTTTTCATGACTATGGCTGCCTGCGGCGGTCAGGAATCGGCGCATACCGAACACGTGGATAAAGACGGGGACGGAAAATGCGACGTTTGCGGGCAAACTGTGGACTCGTCTTCCTTCGAGGAGGAAACCTACACGATTACCTTTATGAGCAACGGCGAGGTGGTAAGTTCCGTCGAGGCGAAAACGGGCGATTTTGTGGATATTCCCGAAGCACCCGCAAATACGGATTCGAGAATTACCTTTCAGGGCTGGAACGGAATCGACGCGGCCGACCTCGCGGCGGGAAAAGTGGAGGTGTTTGAATCGGATATGACCTTTTATGCTATCTGGTCGGAACGTTTCGGTACGGAAAATACCTTCAATGCCACGCGCTTGAAGGTGAACGACGAAATTCAAGTGGACGGCGTTCTGGACGAAGCGTATCAGGATACGGCGATCATTCCCGTCGAGACGCTCTCTACCGGCGATACCGAGACGAAAGCAACGGTTCGCGTCATGTGGGAGGATACATATCTGTATGTGTTCGCGGAAGTGACTGACGGCAGCGTACACGGATACCGGGACGGCGTCGGCATAATGGAAAACGACGCTTTTGAAATTCGGTTGGATTTACTTCATAACGATTCCCTCGCTGAACCCGGATATACGGAGGGCTGGGGCGGCTCCTACCGCGGCGAGCCGGGGCCCATGGTGGAAGGACAGTGGTTTATCAACGCGGGCAGCGAACATTCCGTGGATAACCGATTCGGGAACGGCAGCGATGCCGGCTTCGAATGGCTCTCCAACGAAAGCAAAAATTCGGGAACTACTTTCGGAACGTCGAAACTCACGGAGACGGGTTACACGGTAGAATATCAGATCGACCTTTCCAATGCAAACGTACCCACCGAATACCGCCCTCACGCAGGGCAGGAAATCGGCATCGGCGTGCGAGTCTGGGATAAGAATGACGTCGGAGAACGTTCCTCCGTCGTGATGGAGGCAATTAACGCCGATATGGACAGAGGCCCCAAAAAGCTCTCCAATATCAGACTGCTGGCAAACGATGAGGAGGAGGGGACTCCCGTTTCCGTGAAAGCTGTTCGAGAAAATTTTGAAATTACCGAAAACGATACGGACAACATACTCTATCAGGATTCGACGGGCTTTGAAATCGGCGGAAACAGCGTCAAGGCGCTTTGGAAGGACAATAAAGTATATCTGCTCACTACGATGCAGGAAAAGGCCGAATACGTACAGTTTGAAAGTCCTGCCCTTGCAGCTCCGATTAAGCTGGAACCCGCAGGCGATACCCGAGCGTTCGCTTCTGCCATTACAGTCGGCAAAAATTTCGCGTTGAAGGATACCCTCGATTTGAAGGTCGCTTATAAAAACAGCGGAGAAGATGCAGCCTCCGGAAAATTTGTCCTCCAAATGATTGCGAATGAAAACGACAATGCCCGCAAGGTCTTTTATGCGTCCCGCCTCGGTGAAGGGGAGGAAATTTTGGTGGACGGCAAAAAAGATGCCGCCTACGGAGATACTGCCGCGTTCGATATTGCGACCATACAGGAGGGCGATGATACCAACGCGACGGGAAAAGCGTTCGTCAAATGGGACGACAGTGCCTTGTATGTCCTCGTGGAGGTCTCCGACAATACCGTAAGCCCCCATGGCGGCGAAAACGGCGACAGCGTAACGCTCTGGGTCAACTTCGGTGCGGGAAAGAAACTTCCCAACGCAAACACCGTCTGGGGCGGCGACGACCCCGTAACCAGCGCAAGACCCGACAAGGGAACCGTCAACGGCAACGACGGCTGGAAATGCGAGGGAATGTTCCGCATCGCGAGAAACAACAGTATGGAAAAAATGCACTGGCTCGGAGACGACGAGACGATGTGGGAATATGCGATGACCACTGCTGAGACGGGCTATGTCGTGGAATACAGAATTCAATGGGCTGACTTCGGAGAACAGGTACCCGATAAGGTCGGAGCCATGATAGATCTTACCGTCAACATTACCGACGACAAGAACGGCGAAGCGGGCAGGGAAGGATTTATGATGACCAATGCGGGCGGAATAGAGGCTTACCAAAGCTGGGGCGTGCGTTATCTGGACCATTTATTCCTCGTGGAAGAATTGCACGACGCTCTGTAAGGAGGAGAAAACATGAAAACAAAGTTGATAAAAACGGTTACTCTGACGATGGTTACGGCCATGCTCATGGCGACCGGATGCAGCGGAAAGACTTCTTTTGAGGAGTTTTCGGGAGACCCTTCCGAAATGATTACCTTAAATGCGGATTTTGGTAAAATCGTCGACCCGCCTCTGCTCAAAAAGGTCGCGCAATATAATGCGGGCTGTATTCAGCCGCTCTTTGAAAATTATGACCGCGATTGGAACAGAATCGATGAATTGTACGCCGATTCCTTCCGTATTGACCTTACCGTCGGAAAAGACGAAGGTACTGCGGGACAGGTCGTGACGGACGATTACGAAATTTACGACTGGAATCAGGAAACAGACCATTACAAAGTAGATAAAAATTCTTTGAATTATGATTTTACTCGGCTGGATAAGGTCGTAAAATACATGAGCGACCACAATATTCTCCCGTACATGTCCTGGTGCTATATTCCCGCGCCTCTGCAAGTGGACGGAAATGCGCACAACCTCGATAACAATATCGATAACTGGCAGGAGGTATGGGAAGAAATATATTATAATTACGCCAAGCATTATCGCGACGCGGGTGTAAAAATCGGATATCATGAAATATTCAACGAGCCCGACCTCGAAATTCTCAAAATCTGGGGCGCCATGGACGAGGATACGACCATGTTCCTCGATATCGACGATTTTGCCCCCAACGGAGATCCCTCCAAGGGCGTCTATAACGATATGTACGAGTACGGCGCAAAGGGAATCCTGCGCGCCGATCCCGATGCAACGATCGGTGGCCCCGCGTTTGCGCTCGGAGAAATCGGCGTGGAGGGGTGGGTCGGATTCCTCAATCGCGTCATTTCCAAAAATCTTCCGCTCGATTTCTATTCCTTCCATACTTACATGGACGGAGAAACCTGGTTCATTTCCGACGAGCGACGCGCCGAGGGGATTACGAGCGAGCTGGAAAAGGTCATCGCCGGACTTTCCAAGGACGATTATTTCCTGAAAACCGCTCTGCATATCACGGAATACAACTGGCTGAACGACCAGACCGGTTCGAGCGGCGGACTGATGAGCCCTTACAACTATTATACCGCCGCGCCGAAGACGCTGGACACCGTGATGGAGGCGGTGAACCGCACGCAAATACAATGGGTACACTGGGCGCAGTTTATGGAATCTACCGCGGGATATGACCCTTACGGTCTTATCGAACATGTGAACGGAAACGTCAAAGCCGCTTTCAATGCGCTCAAAATTTATGCGGATATGCCTGTATGGAGATATGAAAGTACATTCAGTAAGGAGAATACGGGCTTAAAATCTATGGTTTCTTCCTCCGACGATAAAATTTCCCTCGCTATCTGGAACAACAATTCGCCCGACGAGGAAAACGGCGACAGGTTTGTGAAAATTGATTTTGACAATGCAAAATTCCAGAGCGGAAAACGCCGTGTTTACCGAATAGACGAGACGCATGCAAGCTATTTCGATAATAAGAAGAGCCCCGAGCTCGTCGCCGAGCAAGTGGGGGGCTGCGATACGGGGGATTTGATTTGGCAGGGCACGGTGCCCGCGGGCGGCGTCGTCTATATCACCGTCAACAAGGACGGAGCGGAGGATTTCAAGGCTTATGAAAACACTTCTGTCTTTGCCGACGATATTAAAACCTCCTATTGGTATGAGGATCGTTACAGGGGCTTGGAGGGAAGCAGGCAGGACTATGCCGATTATGCGGCGGGACTTTCGGGAAGCTATTCGCATTTCGACAGGAAGAGCTGGACGATGTATCTCGGAATGGGTTCCGCTACGGGAATTGACGGGGCATACGAGGGACAGGCGCATGCGAGCTCGTCCGTCATCGTTAGAGACCTTCCCATGAAATTCACCGTCGACCTCTCTACGGAAGGGAACGTGAGAATGTTGAATAAAAATTCTACGCTCGGATTCCGTGTGGACTTCTTTGACGAGGAGAGCGGGACTTACGTAAAGAGCGTCTATTTCCACAACGGCTTATACCGCGATTCCCGCAATCCCAATGCGCAGGACGAAAAGCTCGCGGGCTTGCCTGCCTATCCTTGGGGAACGGAAAAAGCCCCCGACGAGGTTGTGGAATTTGACGGAAATATCTGGGACATAGATCTTTCCCTTTATGCCCCGGAAGGCTGGTCCTCCTCAGATAAAGCCATGCTCTCCTTCGATATGCAGAACACCGGCGCAAATACGCGGGCGATGTTCCGGTTATATAAATAAAAGCTGTGCGGCTATTATAGATAAGTAAAGACCGCATAAACAAAATTAAAATTATGCGGCTGTATGGCTTATAGGGAAAGGCTATATAAACAAAATAAAAATTCAGTAAGGTTGATTATTCATGGTTAAATGTTACCAAAAGGACTATCCGCGCCCTCAGTTTGTGAGAGAGAAGTGGTTTTCGCTCGACGGCAAATGGAGGTTTTGCTTCGACGACGAAAATATAGGAGAACAAAAAGAATATTATAAAAAATTCCCCGAAAATGCGGCGGCGATTGTTGTGCCCTATGCCTATGAAACGCCCGCGAGCGGAATTAAGGACGGGGATATTCACGGCATTATGTGGTATCGGCGGACTTTTAAGACGGGGCGAATCGGGAAGGAGAAAAAGTTATTGCTCAATTTCGAGGGCGTGGATTACAGGGCGAAAGTTTGGCTGAACGGCGTTTTCGTCGGCGGTCACGAGGGCGGATATTGCAGATTTACAATCGACGGTAGCAATGCGATTAGGGAAAATGCGGAAAATATCCTTACCGTGCGCTGCGAGGATTCTATGGCTACCGACCAGCCGCGGGGAAAACAAAGATGGTTGAAGCAGGATTTCGGGTGCTGGTATAAGCCTACTTCGGGAATCTGGAAGCCCGTTTGGGGAGAAATCGTCTCCGCGAGCCGTCTGAAAAGCGTAAAAATGACTCCCGATATCGACGCGTCCTCCGTTCGCATCGATTACGAGACGGAAAACGCTTTATCTTGCGAGCTTGAAACCGTCATCTCCTTCGGCGGAAAAACGATTGTCCGCACAGTCACGGAAATTTGTACGGAATGTTTCACGCAGGTCTTTGATTTAAGATGCGGCGAGTTTGATTTCAAAATAAAACTTTGGAATACGGATTGCCCGAATCTTTACGATGTGGAATTTATTCTGCGCGGGAGAGGGAAAGTGCTAGATCGGGTCGGCTCCTATTTCGGAATGAGAAAAATCGAAACGGACGAAAAGGGAATCCGTTTCAACAATGCGCAGTTTTATCAAAAATTAGTGCTCGCGCAAAATTATTGGCCGGAGACGGGGCTCACAATGCCTGACGAGGAGGCGGGAAGAAAAGATATTCTCCTCGCAAAGCAGGCGGGCTTCAACGGTCTGAGGATTCACCAGAAAATCGAGGACGAACGCTTTCTGTTTCTCTGCGATACCGAGGGACTGCTCGTCTGGGCAGAGTATCCCGCGACATATGAATTTAACGACAGGGCAATTTCGGCGATTGCGGCGGAGTGGCTGGAAGCAGTGCGGCAACAGTACAATCATCCCTGCGTAATTGCGTGGGTGCCCTTCAATGAAAGCTGGGGTATCCCCAACGTCTATACCGATAAATTACAGCAGAGATTTACGGAGGGGATTTATTCTCTCACCAAGGCTTTCGATCCTATGCGGCCCGTAGTGTGTAACGACGGTTGGGAACATACCTGTTCGGATATCGTCACCGTACACGATTATGACGGTTGCGTCGAGCGGGTAAATGATCGCTATAAAAACGACATGAAGGATATTCTCGACAACAAGATCGCCCCTACAAATTATCGGTTCGTAATGGCTAAGGGATACGAATATCAAGGACAGCCGATTGTCGTCAGCGAATACGGGGGCTTTAAGCTCGCGGGAACGGAGGGCTGGGGATATGACGGTGAGGCAAAGGACGCCGAGGATCTCGTCAGAAAATACGACGAAATTACTTCCGCGTACAAAAAAATGGAAAAGGTCTGCGGATTCTGTTATACCCAGCTCACCGATGTCTACCACGAAACAAACGGATTGATGTCTTTTGACAGAACTCCGAAGGTTCCGCTTAAAGAAATTAAAAAAATCAATGAAAGGTAAGAGGTGCATTTATTATGAAAAAAAGTTTGAAATTATTTGCTGTGAGTATTGCCGCCTTTATGACGGCGGCTACAATGGCAGGGTTGGCTTCCTGTGGTGGAGACGACGCTCTGAAATCGGAGGCAAAGGTCACGCTTTCCTATTGGAATTCGATTTCAGGTTCCGACTCGGAATATATGCAGAATCTCGTCCGCGATTTCAACGAGGATTACAAGGGGGAAATTTATGTCGAAAACGACACCCTTCTCGAAGACGCTCACTATCAACGGATTCTGGCGAGTTTTACCGACGATTCCACTGCGGATATTTGCCTCGTACATAAGAGCCGATTGGCCGCGTTTGAACGGCAGGAAAGGCTGCGCGACATGACGGAGATCGTTTCCTCCGCGGGGATTTCCGCCGACGATTATGTGAGCGACGTATGGGATTCGGGCGTATTCGACGACAAGGTTTACGCTTTGCCGTACGACGTCCTTCCCGTTGTCCTTTATTATAATCGCGAGCTCATTCCCGAAGGATATACCGAGGAACAAATTCGTTCCGACGATTTTTCCCTCGAACTGATGGCGGAAATGATGCAGGCGGCTTATAAACACGCCCCGCAGGCGAGCAAGCGCACCTACGGCATCGCTTTTAACTACGCTTATACGGAGCAGATGTTCCTGAATTTCCTGTATCAATATAACGGCAAAGTCGTCGAGGCGGAAAATCCCTTGCAGCCTCTTTATGACGGTCCCGAGGGGGTGAAGGCGGCTACGGCTCTCGCTTCCATTCCTTTCGTGGAAAAAGACGGGAATTCCGTTGCCTCGCAGACGGGTTCCGACCACATGGCAATTTTCTTGCAAGGAAGGGCGCTCTTTACGTTCGACGGGGTTTGGGCGGCTCCCGACGCTTGTAAAAAGACCGAAAAATGCGACGCGGGCGTTGCGTTTTTCCCGCAGGCGGAGGGCGCTTCCAAGCGCGTTGCGACGGCTGACGGACACTGCTTTGTTTTGTTTAAGAACAAATCTCAGTCAGAGGAGAAGGACGCGGCTATTTCCGTTTTCTTAAAATATCTCGTGGAGCACAGTGACGTATGGTGTCAGGGCGGGAAGGTTGCGGCTCGCGCGGACGTTATGGAAAAGGACAGCTATAAAAATTTGGAGTGGGGATATCTTTCCAACAGTCTGGAAAATATCATTTCGCCTCCGAAAGTCTATACGTATAATACTTTGATAGAGCCTATCGGCAAATATATGTCCCAGCTCTGCGAGGGAAAGCTGACGGATGCTTCCGCCGCGATCGCGCAGGCGGCAAAGGACGGGAAAGACGCGGCGGAACAGTTGTAATTTGATGAGGGAAAAGTTATGAAAACAACGGGAACTGAAAGGGCGGAGGTCATAGCGAAACATGCCGAATCCGCTTCATCGGTCAAAAACGGAAAAAAGAAAATCAAATGGCGCGACGAACTTTTGCCGTTTATTTTTATCGGCCCGCACCTCGTCTTTTTTGTCGTCTTTATTTTGGTACCCTTTATTTTCGGTATTGCTATCAGCTTTACGAGCTGGGATATGGTCGGTTCTCCCGAATTTATAGGCTTTAAGAATTACGTTCAGATTTTTTCGGATACCGTTTTTTCAGACGAATTTTGGCAGGGATTGGGTGCGACTATGATTTACGTGGTGGTGATGGTGCCTCTGCTCATTGCCGTCCCGCTGCTGTTCGCCTGCCTTCTTTTGAAGGTGACAAGGGGAAGAGCGGTCATGCAGTCCGTTTTATACATCTCTTCCATTCTTTCCGTTTCCGCCGTCGTTTTGATGTGGCGCTGGCTTTTCGACAGAGAATCGGGCGCAATCAATCTCATTCTGGGCTTGGACATAAATTGGGCGGGGGACTATGCTTGGCTGTGCATTTTTATTTTGTCGCTTTGGTCGGGAATAGGCGGGAATATGGTGATTTTTATGTCGGGATTATCCGGTATTCCGTCTTCTTATTATGAAGCTGCCGATTTAGACGGCGCCAATGCTTTCGTTAAGTTTTGGAAAATTACGCTTCCGTCGATGCGCTTCCCGTTGCTTTATACGACCGTCATGACAACCATCGGCGCCTTTAATGTGTACGGTCAGCCGGCGCTGTTCGGCGGACCCGAAAACACACAGGTACTTATGATTCATATTCAAAAGCGCGCTTTCGGCTCGGATATTTCTATGGCGGGCATAGCGAGTACAATGTCCGTATTATTGGGCATTATCATCGTCGTATTCAGCGCGTTACAGTTCAAGCTGCAAGCGAAAGATTGAGGTGGAGTATGAATGCAAAGATTAAAAAGAATAGTATCAAAGCAGTACTCTATACCGCGCTTATTTTGATTTGCATCTCATGGGTTTTTCCTCTGCTGTTTATGCTTTTGACCGCCTTGCGGACAAATGAGGAGATACGATTTGAAGGATTTAGCTTTTTCCCGAAACACTTTACTTTTGCAACGTTTGGAGAAGTTCTCTCCAATACAAAAAGCGCACCCGTATTGCAATGGTTCGTGAACTCCTTTATCGTGTCCGTTTCGAGTGCGATACTCATTCTTTTCATTGACTCGATGGCCGCATACGGATATGCAAGATTGCATTTTAAGCTGAATCATGTCCTTTTTATGCTGCTCATGGCTTCCATGATGATTCCCGGCGTTATTAATTTAATTCCGAACTATGTTATTGTTACAAATCTCGGATTAAAAAATAATCTCTTGGCGCTTATTTTGCCCGGACTCGGAGGAGTGGGAAATATTTTCCTGATACGGCAATTCATTTATTCTGTACCGAAGGATTTCGATGAGGCTGCAAAAATAGACGGCGCGGGGGAAATACGGGTGTTCTTTATTATTATTTTACCGCAAATTGTTCCCGTGCTCGCCGTCGTCGCGTTATTCACGTTTATAGGAAGCTGGAATGACCTTCTTTGGCCGCTCATTGTCATTCAGGACGTGCAGAGAAGGACGCTGACGGCAGGGTTAAGCCTTTTGAACGGTGCCTACGACGCACAGCAGGCGAGCAAAATGGCGGCGGCCGTAATATCTATTATTCCTGTTTTCATTTTATATCTCTTTGCGCAAAAGTTTCTTTTACAGGGAATTTCCCTTTCTTCCGGAATTAAAGAATAATTGGGCGTTCTCAAAGGTGTGCAGAAACGCCGATTGAAGGATTTAAGGACGAATTCGGCATGAGGATACCCTCGCATAAAAAAATTTCAAACACGGAAAAGCGGCATGGCTTAACGCCTTGCCGCTACTGTAAGAAAAAAGTTCTCAATGAAAGACACCCCCTCCTTGCGGTGTCTTTTTTATATTTTATATATTGACAAAATTTTGTTTTTCTGTTATACTAAATATATTATTTTGCCAATTTTGTGGGAGAGAAAGATGAAAAATAGCGCAAAAAAAGTTTTATATGGAATTTTTGTCACCGTTTTGTCTGTGGCGGCGCTGATCGGCGCCTGGGCGGCGGGCTTTGTTGCGATGACGGGAAATAATGGCTGGAATATCGCGGCGGTATGTGTTTTGATTCTGCTTGCCGCCATGGCGATAGGAAATACCGTCGCCGCCTCCGTCAAACGAAAGCGATTGTTAAAAATGTCGGCGCAAGAGATAGTCGATAAGGGAATGGAATATAAAAGCATAGTGGAAAGTGACTGCGAGGCGGCGGAACGGCGGGTGAAACGGAAAATTCTTTTGGGAAATATCTGGGCGGTCGCGTGTATAGTGCTCTTTTTATTTGTTGCTTTTGCCTTGGGCAAAGGGAGTGTGTTCGGAACGTCTGAGGACTCCGTAGCGGGATATATTGTCGTAATAGTTGTCGAATATTTTTTCGTCGCAGGCTTTTTTGAGGTCTTTTTTATGCCCGTTCAAAGGGCGGAGACGGAGCGGAAATCCGCGCTTTCCCGCACCGAATATCCTTTGATATATACCGTTATAGAGCGCGCCGCTGCGGCGATGGGGTATCAAAAGCGGATAGGCATCGAATTTTCCTCGGAGGGATTTTCCATAGCGGAGAAAGGGGGAGGGGTGTCCGTCTTTATAGATGCGGAGCTTCTCGCGCTGTTGACGCGGGACGAGTTTTACAGCATCATGCTTCATGAATTCGCGCACGTAAAGAACGAGGATACCGCTTCGGCGGCAAGGCTTTGGAAGTGGAAAGAAAAGTGGTCGCCCGAAGAAACTGGCAAAACGGGATTCTTTGAGATAACGGGATTTTTGGTACGTACATTTTTTCTTTCTCTGTTCGCAGGGGAAATCGAAAAGGAGTATACGTTATGGCATGATCTTTCTTCCAGGCTTCGGGAAATCCGCGCCGACGGACAGGTAGAGGAAACGGGCATGGGAAAAAACTATGTAAACGCTACGGCGAAAAGCACGCTGCTGAATTTTTATCGGGAGTTGCCCGTTCCCGAGTTTCCCGCCGAGGTCTGGGCGGAGAGCACGCCGCCCGAAGACTATTACGCGCGGCACCTTTTCTATTTTGAGAAATATCTCGAACGGAACGAAAAGCTTTGGAATTACATTCTCCGCCACGAGCTTCCCGCCCGTATAGACAGTCATCCGACATTCCGTATGCGCATGGAAAATATGGGGCTGGATTCTTACGATTATAGTTTGCGGGAGACGGACGAGGCGTTCATCTCGGAGCAGAAAAAAGCGCTGGACGTCGTAAATAAGCTGACAAAAGAATTGATTTCGCAAAATTACGCCGAACGGCGTTCCGCGTATCTGAAAAATTCGGACAGAATCAACGAATACCGCAAGGCGGACGAGGCAGGGCGGGAATTATCCGCGGTGGAACTTATAGACTATGCGGGACTCTCGTTTGAACGAGGCGAGGAGGAAGCACTTTCGGTCGCAGAGCGACTGGAAGAAAAAATGCCCGGCGCGCCGCTCGCGCTTTATTATAAAGGAGCCTTACTTGTCCGCCGCGGGGACGAGACGGGCGTTCCTCTTCTGTACTCGGCGGCGCAGGCGCGGCAGCCGCTTGCGGAAGACGCGATTGGGTTCATTGGAAAGTTTGCCCTGCGAATGGGGCGGCAGGACCTTTTGGACGAATACCGCTCCCGTTCAGTCAAATTTTTTCAAAGCGAACTGGATTATGCGGCTGACGTACGCCGCTCTCGGAATTGCCGGTTCGTTTCCGCAGATGTGCCTGCCGAACGCAAAGCGTCGGCGATAAAGGATATTCTCCTTTCGGGAAGGGGAAAAGTGGCGGAAGCGATTGCGGCAACGAAGCGGAGCACGGACGGAAAAGACATGTTGTTTTGTATCCTGCGGCTGGATGCATCGATCAAAAGCGAGGAGGGATATGAAATCATGGATTCCGTCTATCATTATTTCCTTTGCGCGGAACTGACGAAAAATGGCAGATTTATTCTCATAGACTTCTTCTCTGCGAGAAAGGAGGCGGAGAAAATAAAAAAATCTGTTCCCGACTGCGTTTGGTATATTAAAAAATAATTAAGCGCCAAGCGTCGTGTAAACCCTGAGCTTTTTGGACTTGAAAAAGCTCGAAACGTTTATATTGTTCGCGCAGGTTCGAAATTTTACGTATTTTAATATAATGCGGTCATGTATAATAAAGCTGAAAAAGGGCGATAACCGAAAGGGGAAAGCCCTTTTTTCGGCCGGGATATGCCGAGAAGAAGGGAAATATTCCTCTTTGACGAAAAAAAACGAAAAATTTTGGAAAAATTGCTTTCAAACGCTTGACAGGACAAGCGGGATTTGGTATTATAAGTAAGCTGTCTAAATATGTGTTGTATGGGTTGAGACGGGAAGTTACTGCAAATTCCGGGGCAAAAGCCGCTTCGGCAGATAATTTCCGTTGACAAAAGTGGGAACCCGATTCCTGCGACTAACCGAGGCTTTGCGTAAAAACGCTCGGTGAAAAAGAGTGTTTTTTATTTTGCGCTTCGGCCTCGATACACACGGATATGTTGATACAGCGAAATAAAATGTTAGTATAAACGGTAAAAGGAGAAAGCAAAATGGCAGTTCAGAAAATCAGAATCAAGTTGGCGGCGTACGATCACGAGCTCGTGGACGAAGCTGCGAGCCGTATCGTGGAGACGATGAAAAAGAGCGGAGCGAAAATCTCCGGTCCCATTCCTCTTCCCACGGAGAGGGAGATCGTCACGATCCTTCGTTCCCCTCATAAGTACAAGGATTCCCGCGAGCAGTTCGAGATGAGAACGTATAAGAGAATCATCGACATCTACTCTCCCAACGCGAAACTTCTCGATTCCATTCACCTCCCCGCAGGCGTGGACATCAAGATCAAGCTCTGATTTGAAAACATATTTCGCCGAGAAATACTTTTCAAAGGTATTCGAAAATAAATTTTTTAAGGAGTGAACTTTATCTATGAATAAAGCAATCATCGGACGCAAAGTCGGAATGACCCAGCTCTTTGCGGCGGACGGAACCATGATTCCCGTCACGGTAGTGGAAGCCGGCCCCTGCCCCGTAGTGCAGGTCAAGACGGTGGCAAACGACGGATATTCCGCGCTTAAACTCGGTTTCATCGAAACGAACGAGAAAGCCCTCACGAAGCCCGAGCTCGGGCAGTTCAAGAAGGCGGGCGTGAAGCCGCACAAAGTGCTCAAAGAAGTGCGCGTGGCGAACGCGGAGACGTTCGCGGTCGGCGCGGAGCTCAAAGCGGACGTGTTCGCGGCGGGCGAGAGAGTGGACGTTTCGGGCGTCACGAAGGGCCACGGATTTACGGGTGTCATCAAGAGATGGAACCAGCACCGCCTGAAAGAGACCCACGGCGTGGGCCCCGTGCACAGAGAGCCGGGTTCCATGGGCGCGAACAGCTCTCCTTCGAGAGTGTTCAAGCAGAAGCACCTCGCCGGACAGTACGGTGTCGAAAACGTGACCATTCAGAACCTCGAAGTGGTGAAGGTGGATTTGAACAGAAACGTGCTTCTCATCAAGGGCGCGATTCCCGGCGCGAAGGGCAGCATCGTCACGGTGTCTGACAGCGTTAAGAAGAGCAAATAAGGAGAAAGGACATGACGGCTATTAAAGTATATAATATGAGCGGCTCCGAAGTCGGCACGATGGAACTCAACGAGTCCGTATTCGGCGTCGAATACAAAGAGTCTTTGATTCATCAGGCAGTCGTGACGCGGCTCGCCAACGAGAGACAGGGCACGAAGTCCACGCTGACGAGGACGGAAGTCCGCGGCGGCGGTGCGAAGCCTTGGAGACAAAAGGGCACGGGCCGTGCGCGTCAGGGTTCCATCCGCGCGCCGCAGTGGATCAAAGGCGGCGTCGTCTTCGCTCCCAAGAGCAGAGATTTCTCCAAAAAGATGAACGTCGAGGCCAAGCGCAACGCGCTGTTCTCCGCCCTTTCCAAGAAAGTCGCGGACGGCGAGCTCATCGTCGTGGACAAGCTGGAAGTTTCCGCTCCCAAGACCAAAGAGATGGTCAAGTTCGTCGAGGCGCTCAAACTTGACAAGCGCACCGTCCTCGTGATGGACGGTGCGCTATATTTCATCTAAAAAGTATCGATTATAGTCGATAAAAT
>ERZ1106932.296-NODE-296-length-16362-cov-363.425155_pt1 | contig 16362 bp, 18 predicted proteins | sample MGYA00403665_ERZ1106932 | MGnify/ENA primary metagenome ERZ1106932 (study PRJEB35170, sample SAMEA104062448) | human gut metagenome | biome: human gut; feature: human-associated habitat; material: faeces | place: Denmark | collected 2012-08-24 ... | reverse complement strand
GAAACTTGTCGCTATTGAAATAGTACTAAATATAATATTTGGAGTGTTAAAGTAACTAAGGACAAAGTAGAAAACTGTTGTAACAACAATAGTTGCAATTAATAAAAATAAAATTGATTTTCTTGTTAATTTTGCAACTTCTACTTGTCCTTTGTCTTTATAAGGATGTTTTAACCATGAAATTATGGATACTATCGCTATTGGCAAAGTCATGCATAAATATGTAATCATTTCACCATAGTAATGAAATTGAAAAGAAACTATTGCATATAAAATGCTAAAAACAACAGTTAATATTTGTCCAAGAATATGTCCTTTAGCGACAAATATTAAACAAGTTACTCCAACTACAGGAGCAAGGATTGTGATTAGTTGATATTGACCACTAAGTAAATAAGAACTAATAACGACAACTAAAGAAATTATCCATAGTATAATTTCTTTTAAATTAAGAACTTTAAAAGTATTTTTCATAATAACCATATTATTTTGCATGCAAAAAGAATTTTATTCAAGCTTTTAATCTATTAAAGATAAACTTTTTAATGCGTTATAAATACCATCGTTATCGTTGCTGTCAGTATGAAGTTTAATTAGCTTTTTTAATTCGCCAGGAGCATTATCCATTAAATAGCCTTTTGAAACTGTAGTTAACATTTCAAAATCGTTATAGTTATCGCCGAAAGCTATAGTGTTGTTTATAGAAATATTCCATAATTGACAAAGCTTGTGTATAGCTGTGGCTTTAGTTATATTTTTCTCCATTATTTCAAGTAATATTGGAGATGATTTAACAATTGAAAAGTTTGGAAAATTATCTTTAATTTCTTTTTCTATTTCAAGAATTTTATCTGGGTTACAAATACAAAGAATTTTATGGATTTCGTCAGAAGTGATGGAATTTATATCTCCTTCAATTGAGGTTGCTTCAACTATTCGTTCTTCGCGTTCTATTCGTTTATCTGTTCTATCTTTGACAACCCATTCATCAAAAGAATATAGACACCAAGTTAAATCAAAATTTCTTTCTTCAATGAAAGAAATTATTTTCCTTGCATTATCTTTATCCATACCTTTATGGTAAAGAACTTTTTTATTTGAATCTAAAATTAATGCACCGCTATAAGATATTATGGGACAATTAAAATTATTCTTTAGTAATATAGGATATATTCCAGATGGACTTCTTGCTGAAATAATTACAAATGGAACATCTTTTATTTGCATTTTTTTAATTGCTACTAAAGTGTTTGGAAGTACTTTATGATTTGAATCTAATAAAGTTCCATCGACATCACTAAACACAATCTTATCCATAAAAAACTCCTTTTGATATTTTTATTATATCAAAAAGAGTATAAATTTACTTTTATTTTCCTTCAGGTAATGCACCTACTATTTTATGATTAATATATAATTCTTCCAAATATTTACAATCATCATCTGATAAATCCAAATCTATTGCTTTAACAGCATCTTCAAAGTGATTAATTTTAGTAGCTCCAACAACTGGAGATGCAACTCCTTTTTTATAAAGCCAAGCTAGTGAAATTTGAGCCATAGAAACGTTGTATTTTTGTGCTAATTGGTTAACTCTTTCAATTATTTGTAAATCGTTATCTTTAGCTGAATCATATTTCTTTCTTAAAGTGTTGTCGGTTTTAGATCTTGCTGTATCTGTCTCCCAATTAAGATGAGTGAGATGGCCACCGGCTAAAGGTGAATAAGGAATTAAAGAAACATTATATTGATTACAAACAGTGATCATTTCACGTTCATCTTCTCTATAAAGAAGATTGTAATGATTTTGCATTGTGGAGAAAAGAGTCCAACCATGTTCTTTAGCTACGACTTGCATATTATGAAATTGATATGCATACATTGCTGAAGCACCAATTGCTCTTACTTTTCCACTTTTTACAAGTTCGTTTAAGGCTTCCATAGTTTCTTCTATTGGAGTGTCATAATCAAATCTATGAATTTGATAAAGGTCTAAGTAATCAGTTTGTAATCGCTTAAGAGATTGATCACATTCTCTAATAATTGCTTCTTTTGAGAGTTTTCCTGGATTAAAATAAACTTTAGAAGCTATGACTACTTTTTCTCTAGGAGTATTTAATTCTTTTAAAGCATTTCCTATAAATATTTCGCCTGTTCCATGTGAATAAACGTTAGCTGTATCAATAAAATTTACACCTAGTTCAAACGCTCTTTTAATTACTTTTGTCGTTTCTTCTTGGTTTAATGACCATTCGTGGAAATCTTTAGATGGTTCACCAAATGACATGCCACCAATACATATTTTTTATACTTTGATACCTGTATTACCTAAAGTTGTATATTTCATAATTCCTCCTATTTTAACAACCAATTTTGTAATCTATTCTTAGTTTCTAAAGAATTAACTTTTCTACCTTGAATTGCTAATCCTTCTTTGATTAAGGCGCCTTTACAATGTCTTTGTAAAGCTTCAACACAATCACCTAAGCCACTTCCTTTATGTGTAGTAAAAGGTTTAATTATTTTGTTGGTGAAATCAAGAATGTCTAATTGTGAATATAATTCATATGGGTATTCGCCCCAGTATACTGGGCCACCTATATAGATAATAACGTATTTAGAAATATCGCTTATAAATTCCTTTAATTTAGGTCTAGCGTTGCTTTCTTGGTATTCTTTTGCATCATCACAGCACTTTGAATAATTTTAGAGTATGGTATTGCTGGTTTGCATTTAAAAATATCAGCATTTCGTATTTTTTGTATTTCGTTTGCAATTAATTCAGTGTTACCAACTTTAATGTTTCCAACACCATAATTTTCATCAGCTCTTGAAAAATAAATAACTAGTTCTTTCATATTTTCTCCTTAATGACACTGTGTCAGCTTGCTTCGATTATATTCTTTGTTTGACACTGTGTCAATAACTTATTATAATATTTCGATGAGGCAATAATAATGAAAAGAGCATGTACAGAAGAGCAAGTTAATATTAGAAAAGAAGAAATTATTAATACTGTTAGCAAAATGTTTGACGAAATGGATTATCAAAATATTTCAATGAAAACAATTAGTGAAAAAATATCAATTGCTAGATCTTCTTTATATTGTTACTATAATTCTAAAGAAGAAATAATGCTCGATGTTTTAAAAAATGATTATATTAAATTTTTAAAAACGATAATAGAAGATTTTGAAAAGAAAGATACTATTGAAGAATTAACTGATAATATAACTGATGCTTATATGAATAATTTAAGAGTTATGAAAATAATCTCTTTATATCTAACAGATATTGAAATTCATTGTTCACTTGGGAGTTTAGTTAATTTTAAAAAAGATTTTGTCACATATATGCTCGATTTAAAAAAATCAATATGCAAAAGATTTAATAATTTATCAGAAAAAGAGTCATTAATAATATATAATTCGTTATTAATGCTTACTCATAGTCTTTATCCTTTGATTAATCCTGTGGAGAATCAAAAAGAAGCAATGAGAATTGTTGGATTAGGTATTATTGAAGATGGTCGTGAATATTGCAAAAGTTATCTAACATATATATTTAAGAATGCAAAATAAAAGCTATAACTGCTGTCAAAGCAATTATAGCTTTTTTAAATATTATTTTCTCTTTTTAACGTATAATGTTCCAACTTGTTTTTTCATGAAAATTGAAGAAACAACAATACCTATAATACTAAATATTGCACTGATTACCATGTCTGTGACAAAGTTAGAAACAAATTCTGAACTATTTTGTAATAAATAAGAGAACGCGCTTAATGTACTCATATCGAGATTTTCATTAACAACTTCTGTTGCGACAGCGATTAAATAAACAACGAATGTTCCAGATATGGCAGCTATAAACGATAAGATACTCACCATTATTATTTTTGTAGTTGTTCTTTTGCCACCAAGTACATCGTAGAAAAAGCTTCCTATAAAAGGAATAAGTAAGGCAATCCACGATGAAATAAGTCCAAATGCACCAATAATTACCCAAAGAATAAATCCAATGGCGCAACCTAATAATGCTCCTAAGAAGCCTTTTCCATAATTATTTGGTGTAGAATTGAATTTGTCTCTATTTTCTTCTTCTTTTTTATAAATTACATCGATACAATCACGATCAACTTTGATAGGTAATCCTTCAAAATCAATTGTTTGAGTTGGGTTTTCTTCTCCAACTTCTTTGCCACATAATGGACAATATTTGCTATTTGGAATGTTAATAGATTCTAGGAACTTTGTTATTTCTTCTAGAGAATCATCTATTTTTTTGAATCTTGAATTGTTAGTAAAATAAGCTCCAAAATTTAAACTTAAAGAATAATCGTTAATAAAATAAGAATTGATTTTAAGCTTTTTACGATTCATTTGAAGATAGTTTACTACTTCTTGTTTCTTGTCATTAAAATAAGCGTTTATTCTAATAAAATTAGACTCGTACGCTCCAGCCTTATAAGAAAAACTATAGTCATTAAAAGTGCCAATATAGGCGTTTTTCTCAAGCTTTATTACATGGTGCTTGCTTTCAAATTCACTTACAAAATTATTCATCATCTAGTCAAGAACCTAGTGGTGATTTAACTACTGTCGATGGTTACCGACTTGTAACAAGAGTTAACGAATTGGATAATGCTAATAAGGTCATTATTGGAGCATATGATTCTAACCAATTATATGGAATGACTCCTAATGCAAAATCTGAAAAATTACCAGGGTATATTACAGGTGAATCTTTAAAAGAAGTTAACGACCACAAGGATATTAAAGATATTACTATAACTGCAGTTTGGGATTTATCTAAGACTTGTAATTCTTATAAATTTAGTATTTGTGGAAAAGAAACATAACTTGAATTAAAAGACGAAGAGTTTGTAACAGTTCAAATGCCAGTCAACGGAACAAGCTTTACACTTAGAGCTTATGGTGATACTGGATATGTTGCATTTACATCAATTAAGTGTTATTTAGCTGATTAAAAAGTAAAAAATAAAAGGCTATTATTTCTTACAATATATTTCAAGTATAAAGTGAGAATATAATAGTCTTTTTAAAACTATTTGATAGTCTTATACGAAATCATTACAGCTCCGCTTTCAAATGATTTGACTTTATTTAATTGCAATGGAATAACATCGCTATTTTCATCTAATCCATCAAATAAAGTTGTGTAACCTATACGTGCATCTATTCCAGCTCCAATAAACAAAACAATTTCATCAAGAAGATTAGCTTTTAAAAATACTGTATTGATTTTTGAACCTCCAACAATTCCTAATCTTTTAACATTGAATTTATCAAATAAAAATTCAGAAGCTTTAGCTAAGTCGATATTATCTTTTCTAGAGACGATCCAAGATATATTTTTGCTATCTAAGTATTTTAGGCATTCTTTGTTAACTTTTTGGCTTGAAATAATAATATGAGGATTCTCATAGTTGTTATCATTATCCCATAATAGTCTTCCCTTTGTGTCGACTATTATGCCATATCCATCTGAATCAGTTTTTTAGAAAAACAATCGTGAGTTTCTTTGGTTGTATCAGCAGAAATATATTCTCCTGGTAGTGCTAATTCTAATTGAGCAGTTATTCTACCACTTAATGTTGAAGGAATATTTAATTCGTCTAACTCTTTGTAATAATCTTCAACTCCATTTAATTTTGATGTCATAGCACAATCTATTCTTCCGTCGGTTGAGGTCATCATGTAGCAAATAATATGTGGTTTATTCATTCTTAACTCCTTTTATTAATACCATCATGAATTTATAACCTAAAGTGTAGTTTAGGCTAATAACAAATTTTAATTATTTAATTAGATATTTTTAGCAATTAAAAAATAAGAGATCAAAATGTATGATAAATACTAGCTTTTTTGACACTTTTAGTAATATAAGTGTTAAATGAGCATTAACATTTAAAATAAAAAATAATTGATTGATTTATTATATATATATATATATATATATATAATTAAATTAGAAATAAAAAATTAGTTAGAAATTTGTAGATAGATGTTGTTTACTTAAAAGATGGCAAAAAATATAAAACATAAAATTGATAAGGAGGATATTATTTTATGAAAAAAGTTTTTCCAATAATGCTTAGTGTGCTATGTTTAGCTTCTTGTACTAAAACTGGCGATAGCAAATCGTTTTATTTAGCAAAAAATTTAGATGTTAACTCAAAAGTTGAAGTTACAAATACACATGTTGAAAAAGTTAATGATTTTTTAACGGATAGTATTAAATCAGTAACTGATATTAATACTAACGATAATTTAGTTTTTTCACCTTTAAGTTACTATATTTCATTAGCTTCTATATATGGTTTAACGTATTCAAATAGTTCGTTAGATAATTTCTTATCTAAAACAAATTTGAGTAGTAAAGAAGAGATTAAAGACTATGTTAGAACTATTATGACTAATTCCAATATGAAACAAAAATATGATGAAAATAATATAGCAACTAAAGAAAGAATATCAAATTTAATGGTTGGCAATATTGACAAATTATCAAAAGATTCGTTGGCATCTTGTACCGATGATTTCTTCACATCCATTATTAATAACGATAAAAATATGAAGAAGAATGTTGATAAATGGGTTAAAGAAGAAACGAATGGATTACTTGATGGCTTGAATTTATCGTTGGAAGATAATGATGTTGGATTTGTTTCTGCACTTTATTTTGACAGCTTATATGGTATGCAATTATCAGAAGAAGAAGGTGTGTTTAAAAATAATAGATGTACTGTTATGAGTGGTGATTCATATACAAATTATCATATTAGTACAACAGATTATGAAGCTGTTTCTTTTGATTTATCTAGCATAGAAAATCGTGGAAATTATAAAATTCATTTTGTAAAAATGCTAAATAATAATTCTATTAAAAATCTATTGAGTAAGTATTCTTTTACTGAGTTATTTAATGGAAACAATAAAGAAATTAATAGAGAAAAGTATTCCATTAAATTTCCAAAGAATATTCAAAATAGTGAAATTGATTTGATAAAACTTGCTAGTGCACAAGAGATACCTTTTGTTAATTTTGAGTTTTCAAAAGATAAAACTGATTTGCCAAGTCACTCAATAGTTAACTTTAAGCAAAATAACAAAATTATGTTTACAGATACTGGTGTAAGATGTTCTTCAACTAGTGCATATTATTCTGTACCAACAGAAAGTCCGAATTTCGAATTTATTTTAGATAATGATTTTGCCTACACAATTGAAGATCCTAATGGATATATTATTTATTATGGTGTTACAACTAGTGTAAATCAAAATTTCTAAATAAATAATAAAATTAAAAGTTGTTCTAATTATCTTAGTTAGTTCAACTTTTTTTATTTAAGAAATTATTAGTGTATTTAATTGATAATAAAAGAATCAATTTTATTTAATAATTCTTTGTTTTCTGTAACTTTATCATCCATTTTTAGATTAAATTTATGTCTTTCAATTTTTAAAATTTTACTATTATCTCCATTAACTAGTTGCAATAAAGTAGGAATAAATAATGGTGTTTCTTCTTCACTACCAAATATGGCTATTATTTTTAATTTCTTTAGAAACGTATTCCACTTATTGCTATTATTATTAAAAAAGTCTTGCATTCTTTCAGAAAAAATAAAATATAAAGATGAAGGATTAGAACAATACATTGGAACTAATAAAATAATATTTTTATATGTTAATGATGTTTCAATTAAACTGTATATTTCATCGTCTCTATATTTACATGCTCCTTTAAAGCACTCGTAGTTACAATTAGAGCAAGGTTTGTATGATATATCTTTAAAAGGAATAAAAGTATCTTTTTTGTTCATCAAATGGTGAGCAATATCAAAACAATTTCCTTCAGCTCTTCCACTAAAGGAAATATAAATATTGCTGTTTTTGTCATGAGCATTAGAGATGTTTGTATTTTCATCATCAACAATTGATTTTAAATCAATGTTATATTCTTTAATTAATAAAATAAGTTTATCATAACTAATATCATTGATTCCTTTTTCGATTTTATTAATAGATGATCTTGATGTATAACCTAGTTTTTTACCGAATTCCTCCTGTGACATTCCTAGCGATAATCTTAACTTTTTTACTTTATTTCCAATTTTACTTTCCATTTTACTTTCCTTTATCTAAGAAGTTCATAATAAGTTCAATCATGACGTCTTTTTCTTCAGGCCTTGATTCTGCAGTTAGTATAGTAATTGCAACTAATGTATCGTTAGCAATTATTTTTTTGCCGCCTTTTATTAAAGCGTGATTTTTATTTAAAAATTCTAAAAATAATGTTGCTGCTATTCTTTTGCATCCATCAGCAAATGGGTGATCTTTTACTAAGAAATATAGTAAATGAGCTGCTTTTTCTTCTAATGAAGGATAAACTTCTTGTCCAAATACATTTTGATAAACTGCAGCAAGAATACCGTTTAATTTTCCTTCTTCCTTCTCGACTCCAAATACAGATGATGTTGTTTTAAACTTCATTGAATCAATTATTGTTCTACAGTCGGAATATGTCAGTTTATATATCGATTCATTTCCTTTAGGTTTAATTAAGCATTGATGATCGTAATTATCTAATAAGTCTAATGCTTTTGTATATTCCTCTATAACATTAACTAGTGCTTCTTGTTCAATATTTAATGATGAAGCAAGCATTTTATTTTGTATTTCGATCGTTTTATTTAAGGCTGAAATTCTTTTTTGATTTATAGAATAACCTTGAATTAAATATTCTTTTAATATTTTATTTGCCCATTTTCTAAAAAGAATACCTCTTTGTGATTTAACTCTATATCCGACGGAAATAATCATATCAAGGTTATATATTTTTATACGACGATTGACTTTTCTATTTCCTTCAATTTGAACTACCGAGGATTCCTCGATAGATGAAATATCTAATTCATTTTCTTTTAATATATTTTTAATATGTAAGCTAATGTTGTCTATTGAAACTTCAAATAGTAGCGCCATTTCTTTTTGAGTAAGCCAAACTGTATCGTTATCTATATCTGCTCTAACATTAATTTCAAAATTATTATCAGTAAATTTAACTAGTTCAAATTTGTCCATAAAATTACACCTCAAAAACATCATATGATAATGTAGATAAATAATCAACTTATAAATATATTTTTTATCTTTTCCTAATCACTTGACTTTCGAGCCTCTTAGAGTGATAGATAGACACCATAGTCAGGAGGTACGAAATGGGCCAAAAACAAGCACAGTCAGAAACAAAATATAGATTATTGGTTTTGATATTAAAAAACCTTATTGAAGAAGGTCACATCACTGAAGAGAAAATCAAATCAATCCGCAAGGCAATCTCTAAAAAATACAGGCCCGTTATAGGTTGGCTAGAGGCTAACGAATGAGAAAGACAATTACTCAAATAGCAGCAAAACCAAAATCAAAAAGCAGCTCGCAGGTATGGCAGAGAAAGCGAGTCGTGGCATATACTAGAGTTTCAACGGAACAGGATGAGCAGTTGAATAGCCTTGCCGTGCAGCAAAGGTATTTCAAGGAATTTATAAACAAGAATCCAGAATGGACAAACGCTGGCATTTACTATGATGATGGCATCAGCGGCACAAGCCTCAAAAAGCGAGATTGCTTTAATAGATTGATATCTGACGCTATCGATATCAAGGCTTTCCAGAAATACCATGGACGTCCTTCAAACCATCCGAACATTGAAATCCAAAGGCGTCACCGTGTTTTTTTGAGAAGGAAAATATCGATAGTATGGATATGAAAAGCGAATTCATCCTAACCGTAATGTCATCACTGGCTCAGGAAGAATCGCAATCATTATCAGAAAACATAAAGTAGGGAAAGCGCAAGATATGTCGTGAAGGCAATGTGTACGTGGCATATTCCCAATTTCTCGGATATAAGCGAGGTGGCAAATACGAACTTGTGACAGACAAGGAACAAGCCAAAATTGTCAAATTGATCTACAAGCTTTACCTTGAGAGAGATACCCTACAAAAATCGCAAAGGCATTAAACGAATCAAGCATACCGAGCCCTAAAGGCATAAAATGGACGAAAAACGTAATCGTCAACATATTGTCAAATGAGAAATACTGCGGTGATGCCATTCTTCAGAAGTCCTTTGTCGTAGATTTCATATTCCGCGCCACAAAAAAGAACGAGGGCGAATTGCCACAGTACTACGTAAGGAACGACCACCAAGCAATCATAAAAAGAGCCACTTGGGACGAAACCAACATGATTGAGAACCATTTTGTCGTGATTAAAACATCGCGAAGATATCTTGCAACTTTTCTTGCCTCTTCGTTGATGGTTTCTAGGTTTGCGTAATCTATGCCGATATCACTGATGTTGGAAATGTTGACAACCGAAACGTTACCACCTTCTGCTTTTTCTGTTATTGCCTTGCCTCTGAACACTTCCGCCACCTCATTGTCCCGTAGCTTTTTTCTATTATATAACTTAAGCGTTATTAATTTGTCCTTGTAGGTTTACCATCTCTTGACTCAAAGTGTCGTTCGAGCCTTTGCCACAAAGAAACCATTGCTACAATGATAGTTCGATTGCTCAGTTCATTTTATAGTAGTTTGTGTAAACCATATTACGGGTAGAATCCGCACTTTCGATAAACATCTTGAATTTATATTGGTCGGAATCAGTGTCTAATTCATATCGAATTTCAAAAATCCAAACTGAGCCTTTTGAGAAATAGCCGTTTTCCAAGGTGTTGTTCATTACATAATAGAAACTATATAATTTGCTAGGATTGTCATCGAAAAAATCGTTCAAGTTACTCTTTTGCTCTATGATGTACCAGTTCTCGTTTGTGCTCCTATTATATTTTTCGATTCTCGGTACACCGAACATCCCGGCGTAATTGGTTTGGAAGTATGAGAAATACGTCTCGGCGTTTGCATTAAACGTTGCTTCGTCCGAGCAAACTTGCGAAAACGAATAGCCACCGTTAAACCAAGCATCGCTTGAGTTTATTTCTCCAGACAAGCCAGTCGGCGCAGTCAGGCCTGCAAGTCCTTTTTCCGATAGTTCTTCTTCGGTAAACCATTTTGTCCTATCGTGGATTTTTTTGCTTACTCCGCTGCTATCGCCACCTCCACACGCTACCAATCCGACACAAGCTACCGCTAGAAACATTGCACAACAAATAATATGCGTTCTTTTCTTTATCATGTTGCTAACCTCCCACGTGACTGCTAACCAGTCTTGTAACATTTCCACTCTATTTGAATTCTTTCTACACACTTAATTTCAACACTGAGTCATTAAGTTTATTTAATTGTAGTTTATTTATATATTTTTTTCAATAAGCGTTCAATAGAGCCCATAATCGTTTATTTGTTATGGCAACCGTTGACAAATAAAATCATAGAAACGCACAAAATAAGAATTTAAAATTTTATGTATTAAAGTTCGAGTGTTCGAACCTATGGTAAGAATCAAACTCCCGTAAAAATTAAAAAAGTTTGACACATGTCTACTTTTGATTGGCTAGTGCAATTTGTGTCAAACCTATGCTTTTCTTATGTGTAAGGTAACCGATTTTAATACAATTTGCATACAGTAATTAAATTTTGCGTACAGTCAGTGAAAAATGTGTACAGCAAATAAAGGAAAACCTCCCAACGTTGTGGGAGGTCAAAGTAACTGTTTCAGTTACCGAATGTGCTCTTTCTTTTACATAACGAGCCAAAGGTATGGCGCTAAACTCGGACTTTCCATAACTTTGAGTCGTTTGGAAGCATTCTAGACTGCTCGGTTAAATTATACAATTTTTTTGTAGTAAGAGACAAATAAAAATTCTAATTCAAGTAACAAAAAAGCTTACTCAAAAAACAATCTCTCTTAAGCAGGTTTTCAATTAATTATTATATAAAATATTTAAGTAGACACCTATTAAAAATTCTTTAGACTTTCTTATTAACACACTAATCGTTAAGTAACTAGTCTCAATTATTGCTTACTCAAATCTCCATCGGAGCAGTGAATGGTGAAATTGCCGGTGTTGAGATACCAATTATCACCTTTTGTAATGCCATTCCATTGTTTCTTTTTGACTTTATACTCAATGCTCGTAAGTAAACTGCAAGCTAAAAGTGCATATTCACCTATGAATTGTACATTTGCTCCGATTGCCACGCTTGAAAGGTTGGTGCAACCAGAGAATATATAACCACCCAGAGAGGTTACAATTGTAAGGTGTTCTAGAGAAACGTGTTGTGGAAGTAACCGAAGTTTTCGCTCGGATACCTCCGCTACGTTTCCTTTCATTGAATCACGTCGATTATTTCATGACTATAATAATACCAAAACGCTATTGCTTGCGACTGAACGGCGTCCTTCGTTGCCTTTTGCCTTACGAGGAAGACAAAGCCTTTCACCCGCATTGCATCGTTTGGCATAATCTCCCAGACGTGGGATTCTTGCAAATTCAGCATTGAAGTCCACCCATTCACCGAAGGCTTTCCTCCGTTTTCTTCCAGTTCCAAAAGATCACCGTAGACGGACTTTCCTCCGTCATCATGGTTTTTCAGATATCTTTCGTTGTACGGTATCACCTTGTATTCCAGCCCTAAACCAGCAACCGTTGTTTTTTCCTCTTCGGTCAATTCTCTTATATAATGACGGTATATTTTCTCGCTCTCATCCCAATCACTTGCTGGGACGCCTATGTTCACAATGCGCGGATTGCTTTTGTGGTAATAAAACACGAACCTTTTTTCGTCTTGCGTTTCTGCATCGTGAGATAACTTAACGCCCGAAGAATCAACGTCTCGACTAAACAGGCAGGCAACACTCTGAGAAATTGCATTCTGTCGTTTCGATTTCAAAGTGTAAGTCTTTTGCTCGGATGCGACGCTTGCCTTGTAGTAGTAATTTTTAGGCGTGCGCACGGATACGTTTATCGTAGTCCCAGGTTGAAAAATCTGTTCGTCTCCTGTACTGTATTTTGTTATGTTTGTATATATGTTTGTATATTCTTCTTCGTAAAACGAATAGAGAATGTTGTAAATTCCGTTGCCGGGCATTGTTTCAATCGAGTTGTTATAAAAACAGATATACCAATTACCTCCGTTTACTGAAAACTCCAATTGTTGAGCCGCGTCTTTATCCTGTAAGTAATCGCCAAGATTCCCCACCTCAACGTAGACTTCTCCCGTATGGCTCTGCCAAATCTCTTCTATCGTCGGGGTTATCTCTCTGTCTTTCAGTTTTATTCCGCACGCGGAAAGCGTTGCAACTGCACAAATAGTCAGTGCAATTGTCAGACAAACACTTAAAACTCTCTTTTTCATAACGAAAACCTCCTTTTGTTCTTTTCGTCTTTTGTTATTAGCCATTCAAATCGTTTTGTCTTGCATAACCGTAAAATTCTGTTTGTTGTTTAAAAATAGTCGAATCAGCCTACCTTGATACCAATAGTTGCAGTCTGTTCCGGAGCCACAGAACGATATATGTGGCTTCTTGTCCGTTCGGTTTCCACCGCTTTTCTTTATTTTATTATAACATTATACAATATTTCGATGCAACACTTGGAATTTATGGGGCCTCTCCAAACAAGAAATTTTATTTAAATCCTTTCGTTCCGTAGTAACATTTAAGAAGCAAAAAAGCCCTGCAAAAGCACCTAGTGGTACTTCTACAAGGCTGACTTCTAACTTGGCAGATAGTGCAAAAATCCATTTATGCCAACAAAAAAGGTTCAATACTATTGCATCAAACCTATAGTCTAATAATGGTGGGGACAATGAGATTTGAACTCACAAGGATTTCTCCACTAGATTCTGAGTCTAGCGCGTATACCATTCCGCCATGTCCCCGTATGAATAATATTATTGCATTAATACTTAGTTTTCAACTAAAATAAAATATAATTTATACAAGAGGTAATTATGACACAATTTGAAAAAAGAAACATTTCGATGATGATGGACTTGTATGAAATGACAATGGCCAACGGATATTTTAAAGATTATAAAGAAGATGAATGGGTTGTATTTGATGTCTTTTATCGAAAAAATCCTGATGAAGGTGGATTTGCTATTTTTGCTGGATTAGAGCAAGTTATAGATTATTTAGAAAACATGCATTTTTCTAATGAAGATATTGAATATTTAAGATCTTTGAATTTATACAGCGATGAGTTCTTATCATGGCTTAAAGAGTTCAAGTTTAAAGGTGATATATACGCTATAGATGAAGGTACAATTATGTATCCAAATGAACCAATTTTAACTGTATACGCTCCTTTAATTGATGCTCAATTGATTGAAACAGCGATATTAGCTGAAATAAACCATCAATCATTGATTGCGACTAAGACTAGAAGAATAGTTAAATCTGCTAAAGGAAGAGCTGTATCTGATTTTGGCGCTAGAAGAGCTCATAATGTCGATTCAGCAGTATATGGTGCTAGAGCTGCATTTATTGGTGGCGTAAATAGTACTGCAACGGTTTTAGCTGGGCAAATGTTTAATATTCCAGTTAGTGGAACAATGGCCCATAGTTGGGTTATGTATCATGATAATGAATATGAAGCGTTCAAAAAGTTTGCTGAGATATATCCAGATAATGCAATTTTGTTGGTAGATACATATGATGTTTTACATTCAGGAGTACCTAATGCGATAAGAGTCGCTAAAGAAGTTTTAATGCCAATGGGAAAAAGATTAAAAGGTGTTAGATTAGATTCAGGTGACTTAGCATATTTATCAAAAAAGGTTAGAAAAATGCTTGATGAAGCGGGTCTAAATGATTGCATAATTGTCGCATCTAATAGTCTTGATGAATTTACTATAAAATCAATTATTGAACAAGGTGGTAAAATCGATTCGTTTGGAGTTGGTGAAAGACTTATCACGGCTAAGAGTGATCCAGTTTTCGGGGCTGTTTATAAGCTTGTTGCTGTCAATAAAGAAAAAGCATGTATGCCTAAAATTAAAATATCTGAAACTTTTGAAAAAATTACAAATCCAGGTCATAAAAAGCTTTGGAGAGTATATGATGAAAACAAAAAAGCAGTTGCTGATTTAATAACTTTATATGATGAAACTCCTGATTTTTCTAGCCCATATTATTATGTTGACCCAGCAAAACCTTGGAAAAATAGATGCTTTGAAAATTGTACTTTAAAAGAGCTTCAACATTTAGTAATGAAAGATGGAAAGAGATTATATAGATCTAAACCACTTAATGAAATTAGAAAATATGTCTATGATCAATTAGAAAATGAAATATGGGAAGAGGAACAAAGATTTGAATTTCCACATCATCACTATATTGATATGAGCCCAAAATATTATAAAATGAAGATGGAGCTCTTAACTGAAGCTCAAAAATCAAATAACAAAAAGTAATTGTAAAATTAATTTGGCCGGTAGTAAAATACCGGCTTTTAATTACTTATTGTAGTGACTAAATTTCAATTTTATGCCATACTTAAATAAGAAACTAGAAAACTAGCTTTTTTTATTTTATGGGGGATTTATGGCTAAATATATTTTTGTAACTGGTGGTGTTGTATCAGGAATAGGTAAAGGCATTGTTGCCGCTTCAATTGGTAGACTTTTAAAAAGCAGAGGACTAAAAGTCTTTATGCAAAAGTTTGATCCTTATATTAATGTTGACCCAGGCACCATGTCTCCATATCAACATGGTGAAGTTTTTGTAACTGATGATGGAGCAGAAACTGATTTAGACTTAGGTCACTATGAAAGATTTATCGATGAAAAATTATCTAAGGCATCAAACATAACAACCGGAAGAATATATCAAACTGTTATTGAGAAAGAACGTAGAGGAGATTTTTTAGGTAAAACAGTTCAAGTCATTCCACATATTACTGATGAAATAAAAAGACAATTAAGAAAAGCAGAGGAATCATCAAAAGCAGATATTATTATTACTGAAATTGGTGGTACTGTTGGCGATATTGAATCTTTGCCATTCTTAGAGGCTATTAGACAATGGCGTAGGGAAGTCGGAATAAATAATACTTTTTACGTTCATGTAACTTTAATTCCGCATTTAACTGCTACGGATGAATTAAAGACAAAGCCTACACAACATAGCGTTAAAGAACTTAGATCGTTAGGGATTCAACCTGATATGCTTGTTTTACGTACTCCAAGAGATCTTGACGATGAAATTAGAGATAAAATTGCTGGCTTTTGCGATGTAAATATTAACTCTGTCATTGTTTGTAAAGATGCAAAAATCCTTTACGAAGTTGCTACAAATTTATACAAACAAAATATTGATTCAATCATCTGTGACTACTTTGGTTTAGAAACTAAGCCAATTGATTTGAC
>ERZ1106932.294-NODE-294-length-16527-cov-6.931095_pt1 | contig 16527 bp, 17 predicted proteins | sample MGYA00403665_ERZ1106932 | MGnify/ENA primary metagenome ERZ1106932 (study PRJEB35170, sample SAMEA104062448) | human gut metagenome | biome: human gut; feature: human-associated habitat; material: faeces | place: Denmark | collected 2012-08-24 ... | reverse complement strand
CGACTTTCATATAGGGATAGCCGTCCATAAAAGCGCGGACGTCGTCCTGCGAAACGAAGAGCAGGTTTTTCCCCTTATATTCCGTTTCGAGCGACTGCCGTATTTTCAGCGAATCTTCCTGCGCCTTATCGGAGGATACGAAAAAGGAAACGTCGATAAACGAAACGCTGAAAACGGTATTCACACCTAAAAGCCCTGCCGCCGCAAGCAGTACGACGGATATGACGAGAATGAGTATTTTACGGACTTTCATAGTTTCCTCCTTCGTGAAATCTTTTTATTCCTTTACGCGGACGACGTTGGCGCCGAGGCGGCGCAGTTTCTCGTCGAAACGGGAATATCCACGGTCGATGTGCGATAAATTTTCGACCTCGCTTTCCCCCTCCGCCGCCAGAGCGGCGATCGTCAAAGCCGCGCCGCCGCGAAGGTCCTCCGCCGTCACCTTCGCCCCGTGCAGCCGCGGCACGCCCCTTACGAGCGCGGTGCGGTCTTTCACGGTGATGTCCGCCCCCATACGGATGAGTTGCGGCACGTGACGAAAACGCGTTTCAAAGAGATTTTCAGTGACGATGCAAGCCCCGTCGCCGAGGCAGTTGAGCGACGTCATCTGCGCTTGCAGATCGGTCGGAAAGCCGGGGAAAGGCATCGTTTCGATATGGCGGTTGCTTTTGAGCCGCCCTTTCCTTTCCAGATATATTTTATCATTTCCGAACTGTATTTTGCAAGCGTTTTCGCTCAATTTATTCAAAAGGGAGGCAACATTCTGTTTTTTGAGCCCTCTCACCTCCACCTCGCCTCCGCAAGCCGCCGCCGCAATGAGGAATGTACCCGCTTCGATGCGGTCACGCATCGGGCGAAAACGCGTTCCGTGCAGTTTTTTTACGCCGTCCACCGTGATTACGCTGCTGCCTGCCCCCGCAACTTTGCCGCCCATCGAGTTGATGAAGTTCTGCAAATCCTCCACTTCGGGCTCTTTCGCCGCGTTGTGTATGACCGTTCTTCCTTCGGCGAGCACCGCCGCCAGAATGATGTTTTCCGTAGCCCCGACGCTGGGAAAATCGAAATAGATGTCGCCGCCGGTCAGTTTATCGGCCTTGCATACGATTTCCCCGCCGAATTCGCCTACGCGCACGCCCATTTGTTTCAGTCCCGCAAGATGAAGGTCGATCGGCCTCAGGCCGATGTCGCAGCCGCCGGGATACGACGCCTCCGCCGATTTAAAACGCGAAACGAGCGCCCCCAGCATAAAGACAGAGGAACGCAGTTCTTTGGAAAGAGAATACGGAATGGAAAAACTGTGCATGGAAGCGGCGTTGACGACGAGGTTTTTCCCCTCGTAACGCACTTTCACCCCGAGTTCTTTCAGAATGTTTATCATGCTTACCACGTCGAGTATAGGCGGACAGTTTTTTATTATCACTTCCTCATCCGTTAAACACGCCGCGGCCAAAAGAGGCAGAACGGCATTTTTCGCCGATTCCGCCTCGATCTTACCTTCTAATTTTTTACCGCCTTTGATTATGTATTTTGCCATATATATTACCGCCTTCTATATAAACATATTATGGCAAAACAGCCGAAAAAGTTAATTTTGTTCCCTTGAAATGTTGTAGAGCACCCCGAACTCGGCCATAAAAATGATGATGGACGTGTTTCCGCTCGACACGAGCGGAAGCGGGAGGCCCGTAGGCGGTATGCACCCCGTTACCACGAGGGCGTTTACGAGCACCTGTATGCCGAAGATGAAAGTTATGCCGAGCGCCAGCAGGTATGCGAACACGTTTTTCGTGCGCGACGCGATCCTGACGCCGCGGTAAACGATGAAGCCGAGCAGGGTAAAAAACGCCAGCAGTCCGATAAATCCCGTTTCCTCGCCGATGACGGAAAGGATAAAATCCGATTCCGAAAACGGCAGAAAGGCGTATTTCTGTCTCGAATTGAACAGCCCCACGCCGAACCAGCCGCCGCTGCCGAGCGCATAGAGCGACTGTATCAGCTGATACCCCTCGCCCTTGGGCGAAGCCCACGGATTTAAAAAGGCGGAAAGGCGGCTCAGGCGGTACGGCTCCGCAAAAATCAGACCCACGCCCAGCACGAGCGCGGGCGCGACGATACAGGCGAAATGCTTTATTTTCATCCCGCCCGAAAAGAGCATGGCGATCATCAGCATGCCCATGCACGCGGTGATCGACATGTTCGGTTCCAGGATAATGAGCACGCACAGCACCGCGCCGTAGCCGAGCACGGGCAATATGCCCTTGAAGGAGCGCGTGCGTTCGGGATCTTTGCCTATATATGCCGCCGTGAACAGAATAAAGGAAAACTTCGCGATCTCCGACGGCTGAATGGTCAGAGATCCTATGCCTATCCAGCGTTTTGCGCCGTAGTTTTCCACGCCGAGAAAGGGTACGAAAACGAGCGCGAGCAGTATGACGGCGGCGATAGCGAAGAACCACGCGATTTTTTTCAGCTTTTCGTAGTGGAAATTCGCCGTGAAGAGCATGGCGACGATTCCGAGCGCAATGCCGATCGCCTGTTTTTTCACAAAGTAAAATGCGTCGCCGTAAGTCGATTCCGCAGAATAGCTGCTCGCCGAATAGATGAATACGCACCCGATCAGACTGAGCAGAACCACCGCGCCGAGCAGATATATGTCGCCGCCCCGACGCTTAGCCTTCGGTTTCAGTTTCAGCATACAATCCCTCGACTATTCTGCAAAACGCCTCGCCCCGTTCTTCATACCCGCCGAACATGTCGAAACTGGCGGCCGCGGGGCTTAAAAGCACGTTGCCGCCCTTTTCCGCCAGCATTTTGGCGATGCGCACCGCCGCGGAAAAATCGCTCGTTACCGTGATGTTTGAAAATCCGCTCCGGCCGGCGGCGTCCAGCATTTTATAACGGCTTTCGCCCACGAGCACCACGCCCGTAACGAAGGTCGATTTCAATCCTTCGAACAACGGGAAGTAATCCTCCCCCTTATCCTTGCCGCCGAGGATCATAACGGTAGGCGCGCGCATGCTCTGCGCCGCGGCGAGTGCGGCGGCGGTGTTCGTACCCTTGCTGTCGTTATAAAAACTGACGCCGTCCACCGTGCGCACGAATTCGTTTCTGTGGCGCACGCCTTTGAAACCTTTGAGAACGGAGGCCGTCACCGCTTTGTCCACGCCGAGCAAGCCCGCCGCGGCGACGGCGGCGAGCGCGTTGCCCGCGCGGTGCACCCCGCCGAGATTGACCGCGCTCATATCGCATACGTATTCCCCGCGGAAAAATAATTTTCCGTCCTCTATGTACGCGCCGCTCACCTTTTCCCGCTCGGAAAACCAGACGACGCGGCATTTCGCGTCGTCCGCGAACGAGCGGACGGCTTCGTCGTCGTAATTGAGCACGGCGTATTCGCTTTCGCGCATGTTTTTCAGTATTCTCTTTTTCAGATATATGTAATTTTCCATAGTGTAGTGCCTGTCTAAATGGTCGGGCGCTATGTTGAGCACGCAGGCGACGTGCGGCGTGAAAAGGTGCGTCGTTTCCAGCTGAAAACTCGAAACCTCGGTAACGGCGACTTTATCGGAAAGCTCGTCTACCTCTCCCGAAATCGGCGAACCGATATTGCCCGCGAGACGGTTCGCCACGCCGCCCGCAGTCAGCATTTCGGAAATGAGGTTGCAGGTCGTCGTCTTGCCGTTCGTACCGGTTACCGCGACGATCGGCGTTTTCACGAACGCCGCGCCCAGTTCCAGCTCTCCGATCACGCGGCGCCTGTTCTTTTTATATTCCACCGCAAGCGGGTGATTGATGGGCACCCCCGGGCTGAGCACCAGCACGTCGCATGCCGTTTTGTCGTCCTCTTTGTTGAGGACTTTTGCGCCCAACGCCACGAGCATGGTCTTGTTTTCCCCTATCTTCTCGCTTTCGAGTTCTTCGTAAACGCTGACCGAAGCGCCGCGCGAGAGCAGGAATTTCGCCGCGGCCACCCCGCTTTTCGACAGTCCGAACACCAGAAATTTCTGTCTTTTTAAATCCATATACCCTTCCTCACAAATAATTTATCAGACCAAACAGGCCGACGGACAAAGTTACCGCCATATAAATATACGAAATTTTGCACTCGCTTATGCCTTTATGCTGCAAATGATGGTGATAAGGCGCCATCAGAAAAATGCGTTTTTTCGTCCGCTTATAATGGAGTACCTGCAAGATGACCGAAACGCCGCTCACTACGAACATCACGCCGAAAATCGGCACGTAAAAGATATTGCCCGTAAATGCCGCCTGCGCCGCCAGAAATCCGCCGAGCGCGAGCGAACCGGTATCGCCCATGAAAACGCTCGCTTTGTTCGTGTTGAAAAAGAGAAATCCGGCGAGCGAACCGGCAAGCGCGAAGTTAAGCAGCAGAACGGAATCGTATTCCGCCGAGGACAGGTAGGCGGCCTGTCCCCGCTGCAGGAAAAGAAGCAGGGTGAACGGCGCCAAATATCCGAGCACGGAAGAACTCGCAAGCCCGTCCAGCCCGTCGGTCAGATTGACGCAGTTGGTGAGCGCAATAAAGACAAGCGCGACGAGCGGCACGGCAAGCCAGCCGAGATCGATCTGCTCCTTCGTAAATGGCAGATAGGCGTCCGTAAGGCCGTTTTTATAGGCGAATCCGCCCGCGATCAATCCGATAAACACTTGAAAGACGATCTTCTGATAGGGTTTCAGCCCCTCGTTCTGACGGAACTTTATTTTGATGAAATCGTCGAGAAAGCCCGTAATCATGTACGCCGCGCCGAACACGGCGGAAACGGCGCCCACGCGGCCTTTGCCCCCGCCGAACGCGAAAAACACGGCGATCGCCGCAATAACAAAAAACAGACCGCCCATGGTGGGCGTTCCGTTTTTGCTTTTGTGTTCTTCCACATATTTTAAAATCGTCTGCTCGGCCTTTCTCTTTTTCAAAAGCGGTATGCAAAGCGCCGCGATAACCGCCGTGAGCGCGCCCGCACACAAAAAGGCGAATAAATAATTCTTCAATTTCCCGTTTCCCGATATATTTTCTCTATACAATCCTTGTCGTTATAAAGGTGTTTTATACCGAGGATCTCCTGATATTTTTCACAGCCTTTGCCTGCGACCAGCACGACATCGCCCTTCGCGGCGTAACGCGCGGCGTAACGTATGGCCTCCACGCGGCTCTGAATCACCACGAAATTCCTGCTTTCCTTCAAAAGTCCGCTTTCTATGTCGCGGATTATTTCCATCGGCTCTTCGAAACGCGGGTTATCCGAAGTGATCACCGTAAAATCCGCCAGCCGCCCCGCGACCGCGCCCATAACGGCGCGCTTGCTCACGTCCCTGTTCCCGCCGCAGCCGAAAACGCAGATCAGCCGGTTTTTCGTAACTTTTCTCAACGTTTTCAGGCTGTTTTCCAGACCGTCGGGGGTATGCGCGTAATCGACGAAAACGTTTACGCCGTTTTTCACGAGCACTCGTTCGAGCCGCCCCTCCACCACGCCCGTTTCGCCGAGCGCTCTAGAAACGTCCTTCACTTTTACGCCGAGCAGGGAACACGCCACGCCCGCGGCGAGCGAATTATAGACGTTGAACGTGCCGAGAAGCCGTGTGTTAATGTTGAAAACGCTGTCGAACAGGTTGAGTACGTAATCGGTGCCTTCGATGTCTTCTTTCACGTTTATCGCGAAAACGTCCGCGGGATTTTCGATACCGTAAGATATAGCGTTTGGATTTTCCGCGAGGATTTCCCGTCCGAGCGGATCGTCGCTGTTTACCACGACATAGCGGCACCTGCCCGAAGTCAGAAAACGCTTTTTCGCCGCCTTATAGTTGTCCATCGTGCCGAAATAATCGAGGTGATCCTGCGTGAGGTTGGTCAGTACGCTGACTTCGAATTTTACATCCTCCAGTTTTTTCAGTTCCACCGCATGTGCGGAAACCTCCATCACCACATAGTCGATGCCATAGTGATACATTTCGTGCAGAAGTTTATGTAATACGAGCGGGTCGGGCGTTGTGAGCGTGGGTTCGTAGAAGGTACCGCCGAAAAACACGCCGAGCGTGCCGATCAGCCCCACCTTTTTACCCGCGCGCTCCAGAATTTCTTTAATGATATGCGTGGTCGTCGTCTTGCCGTTCGTGCCCGTTACCCCGACGATCTTCATATGCTCGGAGGGAAAAGAATAAAAGGCCGCGGCGAGATAGCTCATTGCCTTGCGGCTGTCCCTGACGATGATCTGCGTAATGCCGACGTCGAGCCGCCGTTCGCACACGACCGCGCTCGCACCGTAACGTTCGGCTTCACTTGCCGCTTCGTGCGAATCGTAACTTCCGCCCGAAATGCAGATAAAAAGGTGGTTTTTCTGCACTTTTTTGCTGTCGATATCGATATCGACGACGCGCACGTCGTCCTCGCCTATCACGCGTTCGGCATCGAGCCCCGCGATCAGATCTTTCAGTAACATTTTATTCTCCGCTCCTCGCAATATTTTTGGCCTTGATGATGCCTTCGAAAATTTCTTTTGCATACGGGGCGGCAACGGTGCTGCCGTAATACTCCCCCTCGGGTTCGTCCACGATGACGAGCGCGAGATATTTCGGATTGTCCGCGGGGAAACACCCCACGAAAGACGAAACGTATTTTCCCGCCGCGATCACGCCGTTTTCGTATTTCTGCGCCGTGCCCGTTTTTCCCGCGACGCGGTAACCTTCGATATAAGCCTGCTTGCCGCCGCCCTCGGCGACGACCGATTCCAGCATTTCCGCAACCATGCGGCTGGCTTTTTCGCTGATGACCCGCCCCTTGCTCTGCGGCAGTATCATTTCGGCGATGCGCCCGTCCTTATCGTAAATCTGTCTCACGAAATGCGGGGTATAGTAAGTACCGCCGTTGACGATCGCGCCCACCGCGGCGGCGAGCTGGATCGCCGTTACCGCGACCGTCTGCCCGAAGCCTATGCGAGCCAGATCCACTTCTTTCACCGCCGTGGATGGCAGCAGCATCCCCTGCGCCTCCCCGTTGAAATCCACGCCCGTTACGCTGCCGAGGTTGAGTTTGTTCATGTATTTATACATCGTTTCGGTGCCCAGCCCCAGCGCGAGATCTACGAATATCGGGTTACAGGAATTGTTGAGCGCCCCCGCCAGATCGAGCGCTGAATGTTTGCCGTTTTTATGGTCGCTCCAGCACTTGACGCGCTGACCGCCGACATAGCGGTAACGCGACGAATTGAAGATGTGCGTCGGGGAATACGCCTTCGGGTTCCCCTGCAGATATTCCTCGATATTCGCCGCCGTCGTGATGATTTTGAACGTGGACCCGGGCTCGTAACTGTCCGTAATCAGCGTATTGCGGCTGAGATGGTTGAGCAGTTCGAGATCGTCGCGCGGCACGTCGTTCAGATCGTACGAAGGTTTGACGGAACAGGCCAGAATTTCCCCCGTCGAGGGATCGAGGATGAGCGCGCTCGCGGACTTGGGCTTTTGGATTTCATAAGCCTGTTCGAGCGCGCGTTCGGTGATCTCCTGAATTTCGTAATCGATTGTCAGCTGGATATTCATGCCGTCGGTCGCGGGAACGTAGGTGGGCGTGGAACCGTCTATCTCAACGCCGACGATATCCGTTTCGTACAGGATTTCGCCGTTGATCCCCTTCAGGTATTTATTGTATCTGAGTTCAAGTCCCGACTGCCCCATATTGTCGTTCGAGGTAAAGCCGAGCACCTGCGTCATAAAATCGCCGTAAGGATAAACGCGCGTATTGTCCCGCGCGTAATAAACGCCGCTCAGGTTGTATTCGAGCAGGGCGTTGAGCTGTTCGCGCGGAATATGCGTGGCCATGGTGATCTCGGAAGATACCGTTTCGGTCAGACGCTTGTACACATAGGAATAGTCCTGTCCGAGTTCTTTCGCAATGACCTGCGCGGTGTATTCCACGCTGGAAAGCGCCTTTTTGCGCACGAACACAGAATATGTATCGGCATTGCCTGCGAGCACGACGCCGTTGCGGTCGGTGATCTTCCCGCGCGAAGCGATAACGGGAATTTCCCTCGTCCACTGGTCTATCGCCTTTTCCTGCAGCTCGTCGCCCCAGATGACCTGCACGTATAAAAGCCTGCCGATCACCGTCAAAAATAAAAAGGCTATTGCGCAGATGACTGCGAATAACCTCTTTCGTAAAACAGTTATAGAGAATTCTTTACCTATCTCAGTTACACTCCCCGAAGACCGTAACGGCTTCTGCCCGGTGATCAGCGGCGATCACTTTACCATATTATATTCACCTGTGGCGACATCTATTACATGCTCGTCCGAAGAAACTCTGTCCAATTCCTCCGCAACCTGTTCGTAGCTGCCGCGGAGCGCCTCTAAACGCTCTGCACCGGCGGCGTTACCGCTTTTGAGGGAGGAAAGCACACTCGTATTGATAATGATCAGAGCGAGAATGGTCGCCACAACGATGGTATAGACCGCAAGCAGCAGTTTCCCGTGCGCGTTCATGCGGAATCTGGTGGTTTCTTTCTGTTCTTCCTTCATATCGGAATACAGATTGCCCACATCCTCGGCGCCGAACTGCATGGTGGTAGAGGTAGGCGTGATGTCTTCCGTGTTCACGTCCTCCCTTTCCGCGGTCTGCACGCGCGCGGTTTCCTGGGCCGCGGCCGCAAGTTCGCGGATGCGCTGTTCTTCAAGTTCTTTCTGCTTTGCCTCTTCGATATATTTTTCGTAATTGAGGAGCATATCGAAATTTCTGCTCATGTCGGCGTTCCGCGTTTCGTTCGTTTCCGAAACGGGTTCGGAAACCTCGTTAAAAGAAACCGGTTCCGTTCTTTCGAGCAGCCCCAATCTGCTTTTCGCCTCGTTTCTGGTAATTTCGTTTACCGCACCATCTCTCCTCGTCGTAACCATAACATGCTCCTTCCTTATATTTTTTCGGCTATCCTCAGTTTCGCACTCTTCGATCTGCTGTTTTCGGCGAGTTCCTCTGCTCCCGCCGTGATCGGGTGCTTTGTGATCACTTGTATTTCCCTCTTTTTTCCGCATACGCATACGGGCAGGCTCTTATCGCAGACGCAATCCGTTTCAAGCTCTTTGAAAGCCCTCTTGACGATCCGATCCTCCAACGAATGGAAAGAGATAACCGCTATTCTGCCGCCCTTTTTCAAAAGCCGCGCCAGCGCGATCACGGACTCGTACAACCCTTCCAGTTCGCCGTTTACCTCTATCCTCACCGCCTGGAATGTGCGCTTGGCAGGGTGTCCGCTTTCGTATCTGAACTTCGCCGGTATCGCCCTTTCGACGATACCGACGAGTTCCCCGCAAGTATTTATTTTTCTCTTCTGACGTTCCGCTGCGATGCTTTTCGCTATTTTCGCGGCAAATTTTTCCTCACCGTAATCTTTCAGTATCCTGACGAGATCCTTTTCGGAATATCCGTTGATCACGTCTTTCGCCGTAAATGACAAATCTTTATCCATTCTCATATCGAGCGGCTCGTCTTCCGCCAAATACGAAAATCCGCGGCTCTTGTCGTCGATCTGAAAACTCGACATTCCAAGATCGAGAAGCACGCCGTCGAACCGGCCCAAGTCCTCGCTTTCCGCTATAGCAGGGAAATTTTTGAAATTATCGTGATAAATGAAGAACCTGCCTTCAAATTCCTTCAGCTTGTCCTTCGCCCGCTCTATGCCGTAGCCGTCGAGGTCGGTCGCGTAGAGAACGCTGTCCTTTGCCCTTTTCAGGATTTCGTAAGAATGCCCCGCGCCGCCAAGCGTGCCGTCAAAATATCTGCCGCCCTCTTTGAGGTCCAGCCCCGCCATACATTCTTCCAGCATGACGGAATAATGCCGCAGCTCGTCCATATTATTTAAGGGAATCGAGCGCGCCCGCCAGATCGCTGAAGTCCACGCCGCTGATATAATCGTTCCAGACGTCGCTGCTCCAGATCTCTATGCAGTTGAGATTCTTGATGATGACCACGTCCTTTTCCAGTTTCGCGTACTTTCTGAGGTTTTCGGGAATGAGTATGCGCCCCTGCTTGTCCTCTTCCGCATCCCAGGAATAAGCCAGCAATAAACGCAAAGGTTTCTGAGCCTGCGCGTCGAACATCGAAATTTTACTGAGCTTTTCCTTGAGCTCCGTCATCTGCGCTTCGGAAAATACGGATAAACAGCCGCCGACGCCGCAGGTGATGGTGTACTTCTCACCCAGCTCGTCGCGAAGTTTCGCGGGTATTCTCATGCGGTTCTTCGCATCGAGCTGATGGTTGTAAACCCTGTCGAACATCGCTACTCCTCCCTTTTCCGTATTGACACATCTATCATACACCCATTTTTGACCACTGTCAACCACTTTTTGCAAATTTTTCGCGTTCAAATTAAAAAAATTTTCATAGAAAACGCCTAAAATGATAAATTTGAACAAATGTTCGCAAATACTTGTAAGTTTAATCTGCAAAAGTTTCCGATAAATTTTACCTTTTTGCCGCAAAATTCACAAAAACAGTTCAATTTTGGCTTTATATTTACGGATACGCTTGATTTTGAGGCAAAAGTGGTCAAAGAGGGTGTTTTTTTAGGGCTAAAGTGGTCGACGCATTGCAGATTTTCACTCTGCGAGGTTAAAATCACACTCGAATTTTCGTTTTTACCGCAAAAAACATTATTATATAGCCCGTCTGTTTCCGCCGTTATCCTGTTCGCGGTATTCGCCGCGCCGGATATAATTTTCGCATTCGGAAAATGACGGCGGAAAGCCCCCTCGATCAGCGAAAAATGCGTACAACCCAAAACGACGTTTTTTACGTTCCGCGGCAGGCCTTTCAGGTATTTTTCGAGTCTGACGGCGCCGAGGTCGAACAGGTGGCGCTCTATATCCTCCGCAAGCCCCTCCGCCGCGTAAACGCGCGCGCCCTTCACGCTCCGTTTCATGGCCTCCGCCGTGCCGCGTGTGGCGACGACTAAATATTCTTCACCGCGCAGCGCATATGTTTCGAGCGGCGGAAACGTTCCGTAAAATTGCAGTTCCGGATAAAGCGCCCGTATATCCTGCAATACGCAGGTGCTGAGCGTGCCGCAGGCAAACACGACCGCCCGCGCCCCCTCCGCACGCAGACGTTCCACGCCCGAAACGGCCAGGGACATGAGATCCCGCTTTCCCCTGTTCCCGTAGGGCGCGTTGCCGTTATCGCCGAAATACACCGCCCCGCCGAAACGACAACGTAAAAGAGCCTCTTTCAGAACGACGAGGCCGCCCGCGCCGCTGTCCATAAAACCGATAACATTATCATTTTGCCGCCACATATCATTTCAATATATGCCGCGCGGCCGCCGATTGTGTTTTTTACCCCGAAATTTCGCTCAATTCGCCGCAATTCGGAAAAATTATGTTACAATATGCTTGCTTTAATATAAAAATTGTGATAAAATACTTGTGTTTCAGAAAAGACAAGCACATAAAAGGAGTAAGTAAAACAATGCCCAACATTAAATCCGCTAAAAAACGCGTTTTGGTTATCGAAAAGAAAAGCAAGCAGAACAAAATGATCCGTTCTTCCGTTAAGACCGAGATCAAGAAAATAGACGCACTGCTGAAAGAAGGCAAAGTCGCCGAAGCGAAAGCTCAGCTTTCCGAAGCTTTCAAAATGATCGATTCCGCCGCGTCGAAAGGCGTTCTGCACAGAAACAACGCCTCCAACAAGAAGTCGAAACTCTCTATCAGAGTCGCGGCTGCAGAAAAAGCGGCTTCTGCCAAAGCGGAATAATTTCCGAAGGGATTGTCCGTAAAGCAATCCTTGTTTTGCATTACTCACCGTCCGCGCAGCGGGCGGTTTTTTGCGTTCCGAAAATAAAAAATCCCCTTTCGGGGACCGTCAAAATAAAAACCCCGCAAGCGCGGGGTTTTCGTTATTCTTCTTTTTTATCGCCGTCGGCAGATTCCGCGGCGGCAGGCGCGGTTTCTTCACGCACGGGTTCGCGGAAAGGCCACTTTTTGCAGTACCACACGATAAAGAGCGCAATCCCCGCCAATACGAAGATTATGGATTGGAACTGCGACGGAGTGATGCCCAGACCGACCGAGCCGCGGTCATCCGTTCTGAAAAACTCTATGATAAAGCGCCAGATCCCGTAAGAGATGAGATATACCACGGGAATGATGTTGAAACGTTTGAAATAGAGCAGGCTCAGCACGCCGAACAGAATGAACAGGAAGACGGATTCATACAGCTGGGTGGGGATATAGTATCCGCCGTTCATCCAAAGCCCCCCCTGCCCGGGACCGCTCACTTCCGCGCCGTGGCAGCACCCCGCCATCAGACAGCCTATACGGCCGATCGCGTGCGCAATCGTAATGCAGATGGGCGCCACCTGTACGATGGTGTTGAACTCCTTGACGTGAGCGCCTTTCAGCTCCCCTTTCGAAAAGTAAAAGTGTCCTATGCCGAAGTACGCGCCGATAAACACGGCCGCACCGGTGATGAAACCGCCCATTGCGGTGATCGCCCCGAATTCCCAAACTCCGTTTTCTATATAATTATATACGGATTGGAACAGCATTGCGCCCACAAAACCGAGGGCGATAGCCAAAATCGCTATAAAGAAAATATAATCCTGAACCGCGGTCTTCATGCGCCTGTGATCGGTATAGAGTTTGAGCACGATAAGACAGGCAATCAGCCCTACCGATATGCATATTCCGTAAAGAGTGATGCTGAACGTATGATTGAAAAGCGTAAATTCCAGTATTGGATCGGGATGCATTCTTTACCTCCTCATTGATAAATTCCGAAAACCGCGTTTTAACCGCGTTCCCGCAAGAGAAATCAAAAATTCTCTTCAGTTTATTGTACAGCATACTTTTTAACCTGTCAAGAAATTTTTTGCTTTATTTTGATTGCATTTTTTTCGCGTATGTTATATAATAATAACCGTTATCGACCGCGCACGGAAGCGTATCGAAGTGGTCATAACGGGCCTGACTCGAAATCAGGTAGCCTTAACGGGCTCGTGAGTTCGAATCTCACCGCTTCCGCCAAGTGAAACCGTGTTGGACTTAATTTAGATTCAACGCGGTTTTTTCTTAGATTTGGTTAGAAAACACTTGTATCGTTAAAACTATATTTGGAGCGAGTTTTGGACAGAGTTCTTTTTGAAAATATATGCGCGGAATATAAACGAAATTATGCAATAATTTTCAAGCATATTTATCCCGCTAAAAACGCCACAGGATTTACAGAGAGAAATTTATCCGTAAATTTTTCAAAAGCATACGAAACGGCAATCGCCGAGTCTAATCAAACTTGCATAACCTGGTATGAATTTCAATTTGGCAATACGAACAACAGGCACTATGATGCCATAATTATCAATTTGACAGCAAAGGAAATATTGGTTATCGAGGCTAAAAGGTTTAACGATCTTCCGAGAAAACTTTATTCAGTTGTAAATGATATTTGCCGAATAAACAGTTTTTACGCTGAAATTTCAAATGAAAACAGTTGCAGAATTGCCAACATTAATTCATATAAAATTTATGGTGTGGTTTTAGCAGATATTTGGATAGGGAACACCTCAAACGCCGCTCACAAATTAATTATTAGAAATCAATATGCGAATAATACTTTCATAAAAGAAAACGAATACATAAAAAATTATATAAACAAATATGTATGCGAAAAAGATAAATTCTACTTAAATCATATCGATGCCGCATACAACGCGCAGGGTTTCGGCGATTGCGTTAATCTTATCAGTAATCCTGTAATTTACAATTATTATTTCCTTTTATCTATGTTTTGGGAGTTAACTTTATGAAAAATATAAAACTTCAATATGAAATTAAAAATACAAAAGTAATCGCGAAAATTGAAGACTGTGATATATTGTTAAAAGAAGAAGAAATATTAGATTATTTTCGCCTTTTAGATTTGAGAGAATATTTGCAAACATTATCCTCCCCTGATGACATCACGCAAATAGAAGATATAATTCAACGACTTGAAAAAAGAATCGGATTTAAATAATTGAATTCTTACCAAAATTTATTTTTCCGCCAAAAAAAACGCAAAGCGAACTGCTTTGCGTTTTTTTGCAAACAAAATTTCTCCGAACAGAATTTTATTTTTTCATCATTACGATAAAAGGGCCGAAACTCGAAAGCGCGGCAAGAAACAATACGCCGAGCGTAACCCAGCAAAGCGCGTTCAGATACGTAAGCGCCGTAAAGATAAAGGTTCCCGCGCCCGCCAGCAGAAATGCGCCCGACGCGCACAGAGAGCATCCGACGCCGACCTTTTTGTTTTTCTTGAAAATATTAACTACGCTGAGCGCCAGCGCCGCGGCCGTCGCTATGCCCGAAAGCAGGAACAGCCAGTTGCCGTATCCGACGTGCATAAAGTCGAAATACGAATACGCCGCCACGTTCGCCACGCCGCGCGCCCCCGCAAACACCATGATGGTGCTTTTCGGCACGATCTGCATGACGAGCGCCGCCACCAGCAGCGCGGCCGTTACAATATACCAACGCGGAAGCATCGCTTCGATCCGCTCACCTTTCTCCATGTTTATCTCCTTAAACGATTTTATCAAGTATACTCTGTTTTTTCCCTTTTGTCAAGCGCGCATTTTTTATCGCCCGATATTGACTTTTCCCTTCCTTTATAGTAAAATATTTATTGACAAGCCGCGCGGGCGGCGAAGGATAACGCGATGGACAAAAAAAGCAGAAAAGTTTGGAACTTTATATTCTATCACGCCAATGCGCTTTTGTTCGCCGCGGGCATAGTCGTTATCGCGTTTACGACGGAACTTCTTTCCGTGCTGCATTATATCATCGGTTCGGTACTTCTCGCCTATTCCGTCTTTATCTTTATTTACACTTATTGCGTATATCGCAATACAAAGACATTTGCGGGCAACATAGCGTCCTCGGTCATCACCGCGCTCGCAGGGCTGGTGATTTTGCTGACGACGGAAAACTCCATGCTTCTGATAGGCGTCGGCTGGGGACTTTTCGGCCTTTACAGAGGCGGACGCGAACTTGCGGATACTTTTTCCAAAATACAAAAACACGAAGACTTTTTGCTCAATCTGTTCCAGGCGGCAGTAACGATCGCGCTGGCGGCGCTTTTATTGTACGATCCCCTGCACCACATAGAGTTTCACATGAATATTCTCGGCCTGGAAATCATCGTTTCTTCCATGAAAGCCTATAAGGCAAAATCGGCCGTAGTGGAAAAAATCCCTTTGGAAAATATACGGGAACCCCGCTCCTCCGCGAGCGGCGACGACCTGATATATCCATATAAAAATACCGACGGAGGCAGACAATGAAAGTTTTGATGATCAACGGCAGTCCTCATGAAAACGGCTGCACGAAAAGAGCGCTCGACGAAGTGGCGCGCGAACTCAACGCGGCGGGAATCGGCACGCGCATTATGACCGTAGGCGGCGGACAGAAGGTAAAACACGGCTGTATCGCCTGCGGCAGCTGTTCAAAACTGCACAAATGCGTGTTTGACGACAGCGTGAACGAGGCGATAGAAGAAATGAAGACGTCCGACGGCATAGTGATCGGCAGTCCCGTATATTTCGCGTCCGCGAACGGCACCCTCGTTTCCTTTCTGGACAGGCTGTTTTACGCGGGAAAAGCGGCGCTCAGCCAGAAAGTCGGCGCCGTGGTCGTTTCGGCGCGCAGAGGCGGAAACACGGCGACTTTCGACGAACTGAACAAATATCTCTTCATAACGAACATGTTCGTGCCCGGTTCCACATATTGGAATCAGGTGCACGGCAATACCCCGCAGGAGGTAGAACAGGATTTCGAAGGCCTGCAGACCATGCGCATGCTCGGAAAAAATATGGCGTTTTTGTTAAAAGCGATAGAAAAGAGCGGCCTTGAAAAACCAGAAATCGAAGCAAAAGTGAAAACGAATTTTACGAGATGACGAGGATGACGAAATGGAACTGAAAGTAACGAAAAAACAGAACAACTCCGATATGTGCGTCGTCTGCGGCGTGTATAACGACGCGTCTTTAAAAAGCGTTTTTTACGAACTTGAAAACGATATGATCGTGGGGATAACGCAGCCGAAGGATATCCACCAGAGTTATCCGAACCGCATGCACGGAGGTATGATTTCCGCCCTGCTCGACGAAACGTTGGGGCGCGCGGCGCAGATAGGCCACCCCGATCTGTGGGCGGTAACGGGCGAACTGTCCGTCCGCTTCAAAAAGCCCGTCCCTCTGAACGAGCCCGTAAAATGCGTCGCAAAAATCACGCGGGACACTTCCCGCGGTTACTTTGCCGAAGGGTTTGTGGAAGACGGTAAGGGCAATATCCTCGCCACCGCGAAGGGCACTTACGTAAAGGCCGATATAGACAGGATAAGCGAAGGGTTCATCAACGAACGGACATGGTTCTATGTAGACGAAAAATTACCCGAAACGGTGGAAATTCACAACGCCGATTACTTCCAAAAGTAGAAAAAAACTTATTGTTTTTACGATTTTGTGCTTGATTATATTTGGCGGAGGTATA
>ERZ1106932.291-NODE-291-length-16695-cov-797.209495_pt1 | contig 16695 bp, 18 predicted proteins | sample MGYA00403665_ERZ1106932 | MGnify/ENA primary metagenome ERZ1106932 (study PRJEB35170, sample SAMEA104062448) | human gut metagenome | biome: human gut; feature: human-associated habitat; material: faeces | place: Denmark | collected 2012-08-24 ... | reverse complement strand
ATTTCTGCATCTTTGTGATAAAAATTTTTAGTGCCCGGAGACATAACATAATCGACCAATTTTTGTGACAAATGTCTTTCGACCATTTCTCCTCCTGGCATTAAAACAATATCTCCTCCTTCTTCGTAATTAAAATTACCTTCGGCACAGTTATCTAAAAGAAAATCTTGCATTGTGAATTTTAGTTTCTTTTCTTGTGGAAATTCAAAATGATTGAATTGTTTTTTTGATTTAAACCCCACAACAAAAAGTCTTCTTCTTCCTTGTGGAATTCCATAATTACGTGCATCAAGAATTTTCCATTTGATATGATAGCCAAGTTCTGCAAATACATTTTGCATTGTTTCCCAAGTCTTACCATTATCATGAGTTAAAACGCCATAAACATTTTCATACACAAAAACTTTCGGCTGTATTTCTTTTACCAAACGAACATATTCATAAAAAAGCGTTCCTCTAGTATCTTCAAATCCGCCACGTGCTCCAGCAATAGAAAAGCTTTGACAAGGAGAACCGCCAACAAATAAATCGACTTTTTTCTTAAAATCAGTTCCATCCAATAATTTTACATCATAAAAAAAGTTGTCGTCTTCGACTTGATAATTTGCCAAATATGACTTCTCCACAAAATTTTGTTTTCTACTTTTAGATAAATATAAATTTTTTACATAATCTTTTTTTTCTTTTATAGATGGTAATCTTCTTATTTTTTGTAATTCTTTATCTGTGTCAACATCTATTTCAACATCACCGTTGTCACACGCAAATATAATTTTATGATTTATTCCTAATCGTTTAAAAGCTTGTTCAATAGCACCAATGCCACTGAAAGCAGTTGCTAACTTAATTTCCATAGCACAACCTCCTGCGGTTAATTATTTTTTACCCTGCGTCCTTTATCAATTATACCTGCGTTAGCAAAAAAAAGCAACCATCATTAATATGAAAGTCGCTTTTTCATTTACTTTTATTTTGTTTTTCTAATTATTTCCAAACGTTCAAAGACTTGGCGATGGTATGATAAGTATTCCATGCGTTTTTCATTTAAAATTGGTTTGAATATTGGTTGTAATAGAAGCAATTGTTGCTTTAGTCTTATATCTCCATCAAGCAAATATGAGAACACTAACTCCTTATTTTCATTGATTGTTATTAAATGTTTGTCAAATAGAGCATCAGCATTTGCACATAACAGTAAACCATTGTTTATGTCATATTTTTCTTCGTTTTTGGTATTTGGATCGCTAAATCCTTTTATGTGCGAAGCAATGAAAAGACTACCAAGTTCTTCAAAATTAGCTGTTATATAAGTAAATGGGCAAAACACTTGATTTGTCACTTGAGTGTACCCCATCATTTCATTTGCAAGCATTTTTCTCCATGCAGATTGTTGTTGTCTAGTGATTTCATCGTCAATATTATCAATGTCAACCGCATTTTGCTTATTAGTTATTTGTGCAATTAATCTGTTACGTAATTTTCTTTGGTATTCTTCATACGATTTGTTAGACAAACCCAATAAAGAAAAGAAAACAGGATTCTTTTCTAATAAAATAAACATATTGTTTTTTGAAGGATTTAGCTCAAACAATAAAATAAATGTATCACCTTTGAACATGTGATGCCTTAATTTATGAAATTCAGAATCTTGTTCCATTCCAAGTCCATGCACTGCTACATGTAAAGGTATTTTTGTAAACAATCCATTATCAAGTTTTACATCCAAATTATCAAAATCCCACGACTTAATTTTTTTGTTATCAATTTTTCTGCCAAGCTTTGAAAAAATTTGTTGCGTATATTTACTTGAAAAATATTCCAAATTATCATTTACAAGTTCTACATTCATGTAATCATTAATCAAATAAGGTGACGTATTTCTAGGATCTGGAAGTCCAACAATTTTATATAATTCTTTTTTTAAACCGATGCAACTTTGGTGAGCGGTTTGAAAAGGTCTTCCTGTTTGCTTTTCTATATCTAACATCTCATCGGTGCTTATATAGTACAAAAAATTATTATTGTGAGAATTTGGATGAACAGCTTTTCCAAATGTTGCTAAATCTGAGTGCGTTAAGTATTTGTAAAAAACAATAAATCTAGAATTTTCCCTTGATTCCATGTAGTCGTACATTTTTGTTGAAATATGCGCAATGAAGTCTTTGGATTGGTTATTGTCATCTAATATAAAGCTATCTTCATTTCTAGGCATAAAATCACCTCCGGAAAACTTAGGTTATATTAATGAACCCACATATGCCTTTTTCTTTTTTAATTTTATCACAACCAAAACTTTTTTAATACATTGTGAATAAAATAGTGAAAATATATATGTTATTAAATGACTAGAAATTATGCTTTTGCATATAATTTATTAAAAACAGCCATTAAACAATTTACAACAATACTATTTCCAGCCATTTTATATAACTGAGTATTAGATATTGTTCCATCCATTACTTTATCAATTTCGTCATCATTCCATCCCATCAATCTCCAACATTCCCTTGGCGTCAATTTTCTAATAGAAATGTAATCATTTAGATCATTAACAACAACGGCTACATCAGAACACGACGTTTTCAATGTCGGTATTTTTTCTTTTTGAACAACTCCACGCTTTGAGCTTGCCCTATTCACATATAACCCATCGCCCACTTTCGCAATATCAAATCCCCTTTTTGTGTTTTGTGGAACTATAACCATACTGTCCTTTTGCACTGTAGTTATAGCATTGGCGATTCCATCTGATTTCGGCTCAATCACTTGTCGATAGTCTCCATCTCTTTCTCTACCGCGCATGGCGACTGGAATGGGCTCTATTATAAAGTTGTCAGTAGCTCTATTGCCGGGGCAAGTGGTAATGGTGAATGCATAGTCAACATCTTTTCCGCGTGGCCTAAATCGTAATCCTCTTATCAGTCCGTTTCTATTTTGCATGGACGAAAAGCAGTCAATTAGCTTCTCGCTTAAAAAATATTTTTCGTCAACTTCATCTTCCAAATAATCAATCAGTTTCTTTTTCAATTCGCATTTTTCCGGAAACTCAAAACTTGCATTGGCATCAAGGATTGACACCATGAATACCCTTTCTCTATTTTGTGGAATCCCATAGTCTTTTGCATTCATCACTTTATAAAAAGACTTGTACCCCAATGATGAAAGGTAATCAACCCATTCCAAGAACAATGGCTTAAAATTTTTCGACACAAGGTTTTTTACATTCTCCATTAGCAAGTATTTTGGGAGTTCATCATACACTTTAGAAACTTCAAGAAGCCTTTGCACTTCCCAGAGCAACGAGCTTTTCGTATTGCTCCCCCTTGCAAATCCACCTAATCTTCCCGCCAACGATATGTCAGTGCACGGGAACGAATAGGTCCACAAGTCAGAAGCTGGAATTTTTTCGATTTTGCATATGTCACCCAAATTAAACGTTGGCCCATGCAATTTTTCATAAGCCAGCAACGCATATTTATCAATCTCGGAAATAGCCACAATCTCATGGTTAATTCCGGCATCCTTCAAAGCTTGCCTTTGAGCACCAATACCAGCAAACAACTCAGCAACTCTAATTTTGTTTTCCATCATTTTTTTCTCTCCTTTACACCATTAGGAGATTGTCTGGTATTTTTGATGGGGTATAACTAAAAAATTCGTAATCGTTCAATCGTTGGGGTAAACGTTCAATAGTTCCTATAATCGTTCATTTGTTAGGATAATCGTTCAATCGTTAACGTTTCAAATCCATAAATCCTTATATAAAAAGGACTGCAAAAGCCATACGAATGGCTTTCCAATGTATCAAAGTTCGAGAGTTCGAACCAACGGTAGGAATTGAACTCACGTAAATATAAAAAAAGTTTGACACATTTTACTGTATCAAACTAATGTTTCAATAATGGGGCGGTTGAGGAGGATCGAACTCCCGAATGTCTGGTTCACAGCCAGATGTGTTAGCCACTTCACCACAACCGCCATCTATATTTTTTGGTAACTGGTCGGAAAAGCGGGAGTCGAACCCGCGACCTCTTGGTCCCGAACCAAGCGCGCTACCATACTGCGCTATTTCCCGCGCTGAAATAAATTTTACTATAAATTATGAAAATATGCAATAGTAAAATCTATATTTCATAAGGTTTTTGAAAGAAAAAAGCAACTTTTATTTTTTAATAATTATAAAAGCTGCTTTGTTTAATTTTATTTTTTATTGCGTACGCTAATTATTCCTCGAAGTATCTCTTTTTTTGCATTAGCAGCTAATTCTTTAGGTGCTGGTTCAACGCCTTCTAGAGGATATGGAATATTTAAACTATGATATTTATTTACACCCATGGTATGATAAGGTAAACAATCTAAAGCTTTTAATGTTTTTAATTTTCCAATGAATTGTCCTAATTTATACCAATCTTCTTTCTTATCAGTATAACCTGGAACAACAACATGTCTTATCCAAATAGGAATATTATTGTCAGATAAGTACTCTGCAAAAGCAAGAATTCTATCGTTGTTTTGCGATGTTAAAATTTTGTGCTTCTCATTATCTATCTGTTTTATATCGAGCATAACTAAATCAGTGTATTTAATTAATTCGTTGAATTTAGCTAGATTTTTATCATCGCTTGGGTTGAATGTTATCCCTGAAGTGTCCAAACAGGTATGAATATTTTCTTCGTGACATCTTTTAAATAATTCGGTTAAAAAGTCTATTTGAAGCAGTGGTTCTCCACCAGTGCATGTTATTCCTCCATTTTTATAAAATGGAAGATTTTTTTTATAATTTTCAATAATAGTATCAACAGACATTAAATTTTTTTTATCTTTATCGGTACTAATCTTCCATGTATCTGGATTGTGACAAAATAGACAACGCATTGGACAGCCTTGGAAAAAAACGACGAACCGAATACCCGGTCCGTCGACTGTTCCAAAACTTTCTGTTGAATGAATATGACCTTCCATAAGCTTAAATAGCATCGTGGAATGTACGAGAAATAACTTCGTCTTGTTGTTCTTTTGTCAATTTGATGAAGTTGACAGCATATCCACTGACACGGATTGTGAGTTGAGGATAATTTTCAGGATGTTTTTGAGCATCGAGAAGAGTTTCTTTTGTAAGAACGTTGACATTGAGATGATGACCACCTTCTTTTGTATAGCCATCTAACATATTAACTAAGTTATCGATTTGTTGTTCTGTAGCTTTTGCCATATTTAGCCTCCTATTTAGCACATTTGACACAGCCGATGGTCTTAACTTCTTTTTTAAGACCATCATCGCTGTCATCATCTTTTGATATATTTGTAATTTCGACATTTGAAGTTTTTTTGTTGACTTTAACTTCAACATGTCCGACGCCGTTATTTGTAGCGTTATCTAATGAATTTATAATATCTTCAATAAGTTTTTCGTTATCTGTATTCATTATTTGCCTTCGTGTTCACTTGGATCGAAGTTAGATAATTCAACATCGAGATCTCCAGCAAAGACTTGATCATCTTTACCTAGAGCACCTGGGATGATGGAGAAAGTATTTGATATACCATCTTGAGCATATTTGAATGGAATCTTTGCGACAGATGCAAGGGATGCAACAGCACCATGAGAATCACGGTGATGCATTGGGTTAGCACCTGGAGCAAATGGTTCACCAGCTTTTCTACCATCTGGAGTAGAAGCAGTATTTTTACCATAGACAACGTTGGAAGTAATTGTAAGAATAGAAGTTGTAGTTATACCACCACGATATGTAGGATATTTCTTTAAGTGTTTCATGAAACGTTTAACGATATCGACAGCGATAGAGTCTACTCTATCATCATCGTTTCCGTATTTAGGGAAGTCACCTTCAGTTTGATATCCGATGGCATATCCTAATTCATTTCTGATGACCTTAACTTTAGCGTATTTAATTGCGGATAAGGAATCGGCAACAACAGATAATCCAGCGATACCTGTAGCAAACCATCTTGTTACATGAGCATCATGAAGAGCCATTTGAATTCTTTCGTAGCAATATTTATCATGCATATAGTGAATAATATTTAAGGCGTTGACATAAACACCAGCTAACCAACCCATCATTGTATCGTAATGTTTCATTACATCATCGTAGTCGAGATATTCGCTATCGATTCGGCGATATTCAGGTCCAACTTGTTTATTGGAGAAAACATCATAACCACCATTGATGGCGTAAAGTAAAGTCTTTGCGAGGTTAGCACGAGCGCCGAAGAATTGCATTTCTTTACCAACTCTCATGGAAGAAACGCAGCAAGCAATAGCGTAATCATCACCATGAGTTACTCTCATGAGATCATCGTTTTCATATTGAATTGAAGACGATTCAATGGAAGTTTTAGCACAGAATTTTTTGAAGTTTAATGGTAAACGATTTGACCATAAAACTGTTAAATTTGGTTCTGGTGCAGTTCCGAGGTTAGAAAGAGTATGGAGATAACGATAGCTCATCTTTGTAACCATGTGTCTTCCATCGATTCCGACACCACCAATGGATTCTGTAACCCATTGAGGATCACCGGAGAATAATGCATTGTATTCAGGAGTACGAGCAAATTTGATAAGACGTAATTTCATGATGAAGTGATCGACAAATTCTTGAATTTGCTCTTCGGTATATCTACCTTCTTTTAAGTCTCTTTCAGCATAGATATCAATAAATGTAGAAGTTCTACCTAAACTCATTGCTGCACCATTTTGTTCTTTAACAGCAGCTAAGTAGCCGAAATATAACCATTGAATAGCTTCTTTGACATCTTTTGCAGGTTTAGAAATATCGTAACCATAAATATTTCCGAGTTCTTTTAATTCTTGTAAAGCGCGAATTTGTTCGCTGTATTCTTCACGATCACGAATGACATTTTCTGTCATGATATCAGGTGTAGAAGCTTTTTGATCTTCCTTGTCTTTGATTAAGAAATCAACACCATATAAAGCAACACGGCGATAGTCACCGATAATACGGCCACGACCATAAGCATCTGGCAAGCCGGTAATAACGTGGCTTGAACGGCAAGCACGCATTTCAGGTGTATAGACATCAAAGACACCAGCGTTATGAGTTTTACGATGAATCTTGAAGAATTTAGAAATTTCAGGATCAACTTTATATCCATTATCTAAGCAAGCTTTTTCAGCCATACGAATTCCACCATATGGTTGTAAAGAACGCTTAAATGGTTTATCTGTTTGGAAACCAACAATTGTTTCAAGGTCTTTATTTAAATAGCCAGGACCATGAGAAGTGATTGTAGAAATGATTTTAGTATCCATATCGAGGACACCGCCTTTTTCTCTTTCTTCTTTACTGAGTTCCATGACTTGTGCCCAAAGTTTCTTTGTAGCATCGGTAGGACCTTTTAAGAAACTATCATCACCATCATATGGTGTGTAGTTCTTTTGAATAAAATCGCGAACATCGACTTCGCCTTGCCAGGCACCGCCGACAAAATTGCGCCATTCTTGTTTTTCTTCCATTTTTACCTCCAAATTAATTAAACAGCAATTTAGCCAATATTAGAATAAACTAACAATGCGTTTTTTTACAATTAATACGCATTATGAAAGTGCTTACAATTTCAGCTTTTTTAAATTTGAGAAATTTTATGAATTATATTTGCGCAAATGATTATTTGGCAATAAATAATGAGCGAGTAATACAAATATTGAAATTCATTTCTAAAAAGTGATAACTACTTTAATTTTTATTTTTTCTTTTATATAATAAAAGACGTTAAGGAGAAAGATATGAACAATTTAAATGCAGTTGGTCATAAGCACATTATAGGACATAAAGAGCTTACTGATCACAAAAGCCCTCTCCGCTTCGATCCGGATTTTGTTTATATTTCCGCGGTAGACAATAAAGGTTTACCACTCAAAGATAAACTTGCTGCTGGTGAAAAAGTTTTAAGAGGCACAGTTTTAGGTACTCGTCCAGATTTCAGTATCCCAGTTATCTCTTCTGTTTCTGGAACAATTAAAGAAGTTAAAAAACTTTTCAATAGTACCTTGGGTCGTCCAACAGATTTTTTTGTTATTGAAAATGACAAAAAATATGAAGCTGTTGATAGACCTTTATTAAAAGATGACATTTCAAAAGAAGAATTTATTTCTGCTGTTCAAAATGCAGGACTTGTCGGCATGGGTGGAGCTGGCTTTCCAACTTATTTAAAGTACAAAACAGATAAGAAAATTTCTTACTTAATTGTCAATGCGGTTGAATGTGAACCATATTTAACAACTGACTATAAAGCTTTACAGGAACGCTTGAATTCTGTTATTGTCGGCATGGAAAAAATTGTAAAAACTTTTGGCTTAGATAAAGCATATTTATGTTTTAAAAAATCGAAAAAAGATCTGATTGAACCAGTTAAAAAAGCTTTACAAGGTCATGACAAATTAGAACTACATTTAGTACCAGACGTTTACCCAGCTGGATATGAAAGAACACTCGTTAAGTTCGTCTTAAAGAAAACTTATAATGTTTTGCCTATTGAAGTTGGTGCTGTTGTCAATAATGTTGAAACAATAGCTCAAATTGGTGACCTATTTATCGGCACTGAGAATTTAGGATTTAGAACATATACTTTTTCTGGTGATGCTTTAAAAAATAATAACAACGTCATTTGCCCAGTTGGAACACTTATTGGAGAAATAATAAAATTCCTCGGAGGATATAATACCGAAGATGATGTGATGATTGTTATAGGTGGACCAATGACCGGTAAAGCAGCTAGATCAGAAGAAATTGCTTTGATGAATAATAATTCAGGTATAACTGTTTTTAATATTAAAAAGTTAGAACATGAATATAAACCAGTCGCTTGTTGGCATTGTGGTAAATGTATTGAAGTTTGCCCAAGTTCATTACAACCTGTTTTAATTCGCATGGCTTTAGGACGTGAAGATTATAAATCTGCTGATAAATTAGGCATTATGTCTTGCGTTTCTTGTGGATCGTGCTCAGCTATTTGCCCATCACATATTGATTTAGCTCAAGATTTTGCCAAGGGTAAATTAATTACAAAGATTAAAGTTGGCGCTAAAAAATAGGAGAATGATATGATAAAAGTTTTTCAACATGATCGTGTGAAGACTAAAAGAACAACTATGTCAATGATGATTGAATTCACCATTTGCGTAGCTTTAGTCTTTATTGCTGCTTTAGTTTATTATGGTGTTTCTGGCGGTGATGATGCAGGTAAATATATTTTAAGAATGTTCTTAAATTTATTAGTTTCAATGGGAACTGTTTATGCTATTGAAACCGCAAATCTTGCAATTCGTTATCATAAAACATTAAAAGTTAAAGAAATATTCTTAAATCCAATAACCAAAGAATTTTTCTTTGCTACTCCATTAATTCTTGTTTTATTATTCCCTGTTTATACTCCAATTTATGTAATTTTTGTCTCCGCTTTAATCGCTTCTTTAGTTGCAAAAGTCATATTTGGTGGATTTGGAAGCAATATCTTTAATCCAGCCTTAGCAGGAAGAATATTTGCTGGAATTTGTTTTTCAGGTCAGATTTCTAATGCTAGTGTTGTACAAGCTGGTACAAATTTAACTATCAGTACAGGTGCTACACTTACTACAATTAATCAGGCTAGTGGTTTTGTCAATGAAACATTAGATATTTCATTAAAGAGTTTATTCCTTGGTACCTATCATGGTGCTATCGGTGAAACATTTGCTGGACTTATTATTCTCATTGGAATTTATCTTTCAGTAAGAAAAATAATCGATTGGAAAATGTCTTTAACTTATGTTGTAGCTTTCTTTATAATTTCATTATTTATGGGAGTTACTGCTGATAAAGGATTAGGTTCTTTTGAATTCGCTTTGAGACAATGTTTATATGGTGCTGTATTATTTGGTGCAGTATTCTGTATTACCGATCCTGTAACATCACCAGTTATGTCATCTGGAAGAATATATGCAGCATTCCTCGGTGCCTTTGTTTGTGCATGTATCCGTTATTTAGGAAGTGCTCCAGAAGGCGTAGGATATTCAATATTATTAGTAAATTTATGTACTCCAGCAATTGATAGAATATTATCCAATAAGAGCAATCATAGAATTGGAACCCAATATATTGTTATGGCAGGTTTAACTGTTATGTGCATAGGTTTAGGATGTGGAATCGGTGCTTATTTAAGTGGAAAAATGAGTTTCTTGAATTCAGTTGAAACTATTCTTCCATTTATTAACGGAGTGTTCGCAAGATGAAAAAATTAAATAATTTTATATTATTTCCATTAATTTTAGGAACTACATGCTTAGTTTGCGGTGGTGTTGTTTCCGCAATTAATTATGCAGTGAGTGGAAAAATTGCTGAAAATTCAAGTGGCAAAGTTGCAAAAACAATCAAAAGTGTTTTTGTCGGAAGCAAAGAAGTTAAACTTGTATATGATACAACAAGTGATGATCCAGCATTAAATACAAATCCTAAACCATTTGACTCTCATATTGTTCAATATTATTCTGTTGTTACAGCTGATGAAAAAACAGGACATGCTTATCTTCTTAAATCTGATAAAGGTTATAGTGGAACAATTACTGTTTTAGCATGTTTCTTAGACAATAACATGATTGGATTAAGTTATATTGAAGGTGATGAAGATAGTTTAGGCGTCAGTGCAGTAAATAAATTAGCTTCTTATGTTAATCAAGGTAATCCTTATGTTTCTGGAAGTGATTTTTCTTCCTTTACAACATCTGCTGGTGCTTCAGCAAAATCTACTTTACCTGTTTTAGAAAAGGCTATTAATGCAGCTTTAGCTGATATCAGTGTTCGTTCTTCTGATCTTAATTTCAATATTACTACTGAGGTATCACTTAAAGAAGAAGGATTTGATTATGTTACTTACTCAGTTAAAACTACTGCTGGTGATACTGATGATTATGATGATCAATATCAAAATCTTGAAGGTGAATTTACATTTGTTTATTCCATCAATGAAGCTTCTTATAAGTTATATAGAATCAATGTTACTAAACATAGTTCAAATAGTGAAGATGACTATGGTTCTTCAATATTAGATGGTACCGCAACTGATGCATTTACCCAAACACTTATCGCTCCAGCAATTTCTGGTGATGGCGTTGATTTCAGTAAATATTCTCAACCTTTAGCTGCTGTTGCTAGTGATAAGACTTATTTCACTTCTGATAGTAAAGCTTTAGGAACTGCTTATACTTTATATTCGATGATTTATGAAGCTGGTCAAAACTTCACAGCTTATAATAAAGAGACAAATGCAGCGATTAAAATTGATGATACTCATTATCGTGCCCGTGTCTTTAACGGAACTTATGGTAAATTAGATCTTGTCGCTACAATTGATCCAGTTAATCGCACAGTATTAAGCGTTGAATATAAGGCTTATAGTGCTGTTGCATATTATGATAATTTCGGTGTAGATATCATTAAAGGCAATACAAATAGCGCTAATACAAAACGTAATGATTTTGTTAAAAATTATGTTAAATTCCCAGCTGAAGGTTTATCATTTGATACATTTAAAAATGTCAATATCGATGAAGTAACAGTCGGAACTGGTGCAACATTTACAGCTTCAGGTTATTTACAAGCTATGCAATTAATTGTTGCAGAATTTGAAAAAGGAGCTAATTAATTATGGAAAAAACTTCACAAAAGAAAGAATATTTCCTTGCCGGTATCTTTAAGGAAAACCCAATTCTTGTTTCCTTATTAGGTCTTTGTCCAATTATTCCAGCTACAACCTCTATTATGAATGCCTTAACAATGTCAGTAGCTGTCTTATTCGTCTTATTTTTCTCAAATATAATAATTTCAGCAATTCGTAAAATTGTTCCTAATGAAATTCGTATTCCAATTTATATTGTTATTATCGCTTCATTAGTTACATGTATCGATTTATTGTTACAAGCTTATACTCCTTCTTTATCCGAATCTTTAGGAGTCTTCATTCCTCTTATCACAGTTAACTGTATTATTTTAGGAAGAGCTGAAGCTTTTGCTAGCAAACATTCGGTTGTTGATTCAATGTTAGATGCTCTTGGTGTTTCAATTGGCTTTGCTTTTGCCTGTTTGATTATCGCCTTCTTTAGAGAATTAATAGGTACAGGCGGTTTCACTTTATCTAATCCATTTGATTCATCACAAACAGTTAGCTGGTTACCACTTAAAGATTATGCTTGGTCAGCAATGACAGGAGGTATTGGTGGATTTATGACATTTGGTTTTGTCTTAGGTGTCTATAATACAATCAATATCCTTATCAATAGTAAAAAAGAAAAGAAGATCGAAGCACAAAAAGCTTTAGCTTCTTCGAAAGGAGCAAATTAAAATGGTAGCATTTTATACAGCACTTATTTCATCAATCTTTGTTTCTAACTCTATTCTTTCTGGATTCAAAGGAATGTGTTCTTATTTAGGAATATCAAAAAATCGCACAGCAGCATTTGGAATGGGATGTGCCTTAACATTTGTCTGTGTTATTTCAGGTCTTATTTGCTGGGGTCTTGGTTTCCTTTTAAGAGCTTTAGATATTTATTTCATGTTCACCATTGTTGCAATTTTAGTAATTGCTTCTCTGGTTCAATTTGTTGAATTGGTAATTAAGAAATTTGTTCCTTCCCTTTATAAGAGTTTAGGTATTTATTTACCACTTATTACAACAAACTGCGTTGTTTTAGGTTTAGCTTTATCGGTTGGTTCAATTGCTACACCTCAAGAATTTGGTACAGTTTTAGGAACTGTCATTGGTGTTCCTCTTGGCTATTTCTTAGTTATTATGCTCTTTAGTGCTATACAAGAAAGATTGCTTTCTAGCAATACACCAAAAGGATTTAAGGGTGCTGCTATCGGTTTGATCACTACAGCTTTGATGGCTTTGGCATTCTATGGATTTGCTGGCACTATTTAATGATTACGATTTTTCTAAATACACTAGAAAAAAGTTTAATTGCTTTGGCATTCTTAGTAGGTAGTTTTATTATTTTTACAATAACATATTTATTGAATAAAAAAGCTAAGGTGCCAGATGATTGTGCAAAAGATGAACTTCCGGAAGGTTGCAAGTCATGCATGCTCAGCTGTGGAAAAAGAGAAACTCCTTTTTCTCCACTAAGCGATGAATCAAAAAAAGATAAAGGAGATAAATAGAAATGATGTCAATAGTTTGGACAATAGTTGTCCTAGTTGTATTAGCTTGTTTGCTTGCTGTTGCATTAGCTGTTGCAAATAAGTTTTTCAAAGTTGAAGAAGACAATAGAAAAGAAGAAGTTATGAAACATCTTCCAGGAGCTAACTGTGGTGCTTGTACATATCCTGGTTGCTCAGGTTTAGCAGATGCTTTGATCGAAGGAAAAGTAACTCATGTAAAACAATGTAAAGTTATTAAAGATGATCAAGCAAATGTTATTAAGGATTATTTAAATTCTACTCCCGGTCCTGATGGATCTACATTGAAAGTTGATCTTTAATGCAAGAGAAGAGTAGGACAAAATTTAATATTCATGATGTTTTTGCGATTGTGGCCGCAGTTGTGGCCACTATCGTTTTTTTAGTCTATGGTTTTATTCGTTATCCTATTTTTGAAAGTGGTACTACCGTAAATGTTTATTATCAAAATCGCTTGATTGATACTTACGATTTAAATGTCGATCAGACTTTAGTATATTGTCGCAATGAAGAAGATGGTGAAACTGTGGGCAGAGTATGCACAAAAAGTGGTTTTTCTGATTTCCAAGGACCTGTAGTAGTTTTGGAAATCAAAGATAAAAAAATCAAAATTGGAGAAGAAACAAGCAATAAACATCTTTGTTCTACACAAGGATCAATTGGTACGGGAAATACTCCACTTATTTGTCTTCCTAATTCATTTATGGCTGTTATAGTTGCGGAAAATAAAGGAGGATTTGATAACTGATGAATATTCGTAAAATATCGTATACTGCTTTATTTACAGCTCTAGCTGTCATTCTGCATTATGTAGAAGGGTTGATTCCTCTACCTGTCCCAATAATTGGTTTTAAATTAGGCTTAGCAAATATTGTTGGTGTATTTACTTTATTTTATTTAGGTTGGAGCTATTATGTTATAAGCAATGTCGCTAGAGTTCTTCTTGTTGCTTTGCTTTCAACAGGTTTTGGGACGGCATTCTTTTTATCGGTTAGCGGTATGGTTTTATCGACAGTAGCGTCGATTTTACTTTTTAAATTTTCTCGATGTTCTATATTTGGAATATCTACTGTTTCAGCATTTTTCCATGTACTAGGACAAGTCTTAATGTATATTTTAATAACATTAACACCATATTTAATCTCATATTTGCCGATATTAGCTAGTCTTAGTATGCTTGCTGGATTCATTCTTGCATTTTTAAGCAAATTTCTCTTGGAAAGATTACCTCCAGTAAAAGAATATGGTTTTGCTAGTAATCAAAATAAAAAGATAATAAAAAAATCATGACTTATTTTAATGAAAAAAAAGAAAGTGTGTGCTAGTATATAGTACGCGAGGTTATTATGAACGAAATTTATACTTTTAAACCACAAGGTGTTTGTTCTCGCGAAATGAAAATTGAAATCGACGACAATGATAAAATTGTCAGTTTTGAAGTAGTTGGAGGCTGTCCAGGAAATTTAGGTGGAATTACTCGTCTAATCAAAGGAATGGATATCAATGAAGTCGCTGATAAATTATCAGGTGTCGATTGCAGAGGTCGTGGCACTTCTTGCCCAGATCAATTATCGCGCGGTCTAAAATCTGTTATTGAAAAAAGAAAATCAAAAATTAATGCATAGTGTTCATTCATTTTCACATACTTTAAGTAGGTGAAAAATATGAATAAAACTAAACATGAAAAACAAATTAAATTAGCAGAAATATTATATGAAAATGGTATGGAATTGCCGCTTATTGAAAAGATAACCGGCGTAGCCAGTTTGGAATTATTGGCTAAACAAATTAGGCTCGAGGAGTCAAATTCCAAGATAGAAAGAAAGTAAGGTGGGATAAGTTCCCACCGAGGGGACTTATGAAACAAAAAATATTATTTACTTCCGAAGCGGTGTCCGAGGGACATCCGGATAAACTTTGCGATAAAATTGCAGATTCAATTCTTGATGCATGTATAAATTTAGACAAAAATGCTCGTGTTGCTGTTGAAGTTTTAATAACTCATGAAAAAGTTGTTATTGCCGGCGAAGTTACATTAAATAAATCTGTCGGAACTCCAGATTATGAGAAAATAGCTCGAGATGTCCTTCGTGAAATTGGATATACTTCACATGAAGAAGGTATCGATGCTGATAAATGTGATGTTGAAGTTTTAATTCGTCAACAATCGGCTGATATTTCTCGAGGCGTTGATTCTAGTTATGATGAGGCATCACTTGGGGCAGGAGATCAAGGTATTATGTTTGGTTATGCTTCTAATGAAACTGAAAATTTAATGCCACTCCCAATAGTTATGGCCCATAAATTAGTACGTAGAGCTAGTATATATCGCAAGGCTAATAAAAATACACATATGCGTCCCGATATGAAATCTCAAGTTACTATCGATTATACTGATATAAATAATCCACGTGTTGATACAATTGTATTTTCTTGTCAACATGATGATCAAATTGATATAGAAGATTTACGGTCATTAATTTTAAAAGAAGTTATTATTCCTGTAGTTGAATCTTTTGGAATGAATCTAGATTTTCGTACTTTAATAAATCCAACAGGACGCTTTGTTATTGGTGGACCAGAAGGAGATACCGGTGTAACTGGACGAAAAATTATTGTTGATACTTATGGCGGTTCATGTCCTCATGGTGGTGGTGCTTTCTCAGGAAAAGATCCAACTAAAGTTGATCGCTCAGCAGCTTATGCCGCAAGATACGCTGCAAAAAATATAGTTGCTAGTGGTGCTTGTGATAGAATTCAAATTCAACTTTCCTATGCGATTGGAGTTTCAAGACCAGTTAGTATTGGTATTGAAACATTTGGTACTGAGAAAGTAGAAAAAGAAAAAATAATCGCTTGTTTGAATGAAGTATTTGATTTTACTCCAAAAGGTATTATTTCTAAATTCTCTATGACTGAACCAAAATTTAAATATTCTGATTTATCTAACTATGGACATTTTGGTAGGCCAGATATCTATTCTCCTTGGGAAGAATTAGATAAGGTTAATGAAATTAAAAACTTCTTAAAATTATAAAAAGCTCTTAAAAGAGCTTTTTATTTTTTATCATAGACTTCTAGTGAATTGACAACATCGATAATTTTATATATATCCATTGTGTCTGAATAAATTTCATAGCTGACACAATTATTTTGATATATAAGTTGATTGTCTTTTACAAAGGCTATTCCATTGATTGTTTCAACGTAATCCATATCTAGTTCAACAACTTTCATAGTCTCATTAGGCTGAGCAATTCCTTGAACCATAGTGAAGTTGTTTTTTCCTTCAAAAGAAAGTATGTAATAGTTTTCTCCATCTATTGCGCTTATGGTTTTTTCTTTTAATGTCGAAGAATTATCTACTGGTAAAAGAGGTAAATCGTCAAAAGTGACAGATGTTTCTGATTTAGGAAGATTTTCTCTTGCTTTATTCATGTTGCTATCAACTGAGAAGAAATCTTCAGAATATGTAGGCTTGAAATCAACTTCGGTGAATGTT
>ERZ1106932.281-NODE-281-length-17297-cov-19.725902_pt1 | contig 17297 bp, 16 predicted proteins | sample MGYA00403665_ERZ1106932 | MGnify/ENA primary metagenome ERZ1106932 (study PRJEB35170, sample SAMEA104062448) | human gut metagenome | biome: human gut; feature: human-associated habitat; material: faeces | place: Denmark | collected 2012-08-24 ... | reverse complement strand
TGAAAGGGCACGGGATAATCTGGCTGCCGCCGCTGACGGAGTTCCAGACGGGGTATGTCACGGACAACACGGACGGCGACGCTTACGTCTGCTCGAACAACGCCGCTGAGATACTTTCCGCAAAGCCGGACGCAATAATAGTCAACAAAGAATATACTTCCGCCGCCGGAGTTTACTCCGCCCACGCAATCGGTAACTTTACATTTACTTTCTTTAATGGTAAAATACTGTTTAATAAATGATTTGTTTCGGCCTGTCCGGACAAGAAAGGAGTTTTGACTCAAATGTTTTTGAGAAAGACAATCGGCTTTGTCAACAAAAATATTCTGGTTATGCTACTGTTGTCTTTGCCCGCCGCTGTGTGTTTCACGCTGGGCGGCAAACCGCTGAGCATAGTCGAGTTTTTTGTGGAAATGTTCGGCAACGTCGCCGGCGGTGACACCGCTTATACATTTTACGCCATATTCGACAATTTTTCCGTCATCGACTTCCGTCAGCCATGGCAAATCGCTTTTATGCTTTTGGGGTTGTTTTGCCTTGGGTTGATTTTCAGCCTTGTAGAGCGCACGATGAAATACGGTTCTTTCAGCATGGGCAGCGTCAGAAGCCTGCTTCTTGACGCGCTGTTCATTACATTCCCCGTCGGGGTGCTGTTCGTGCTGGGCGTTGAGATTGCAGGGCTGGTGGTCAGCGGGCTTATAGCGTTGTTCGCGCTGCTTGGATACGGCTGGCTGTGGTTTTGGCTGTCGCTTGCCGCCACCGTCATAATTTACGTTGTGTGCGCTTCGTTTATATGCTATCTGGTGTGCTGGATTCCGTGCATTTCGATGGAGGGTCTTAAATGCTTTATGGCGGCAAGCCTTTCGGCGCGCATGACGTCGAAGCAACACCTCAAAATTTTTGCCACGGTGGGCACGGTCATTGCGGTTGTAACCGTGCTGACTTATTTTGTGAACCTGGCGGGCGTGATTTCTTATTTCGCGCTGTGCGCCGTGCTTAATATTCTGCTGTCAGTGTATCTGCCCGCGTATTGCTATACCGCTTATTTCAGGCTGTCTGACATACCTTTGGGGGCGAAGAGATAAAATGAAAATAAAAAACGCGTTTCAGATATTTTTCAAAAATTACAGTCTGGTGCTTAAAGTCGCGTTGACGCAGCTTATTGTGCTGGCGTTGTTTGTCGGTCTCGGCTCACTGATTGTGAACGACATGGTCGTCGACGTGGAAACGGGGCTGACGCAGTTTGGCATAATCGACCGCCTCAACGCCGTTTTCGCCGAAATAACGTCGGGGCAGTTCGAAGCGGAGCGTTTCAACGGTCTGCTGGCGGAACTCAGGCAGAGTTTTTACGACTGGGGCGCCGAAGTCGACTTTTTCTATCAGAAACTGGCGCTGTCTGGGTTCGCGGTGTTTCTGTTTGCCATGCTTGTGACCTACTGCATGAATTTTTACGCCGTGCCGTTCAGCCAGAACGTCAATGACTTTATGTCGTCTTCCGCCAAAATACCGTTTTTGTGGAGATTCTGCAAAAGTTTCGGCACGTCCGCAAAAACTCAGCTTATATACATTGTTTTTCCGTTTTTGCTGGATGTGTTTATACTTTTCGGCGTAATAGGGCTGTATTCGTCGGCGCTGTCGCTGATGGGGCTGTGGGGGCTTGCCGCCGCGGCTGTGATTATGGCGGTGATGTTTTCGCTGCGCAAAACGCTGTTCGCGTTCTGGCTGCCCGCCATGGTTATAAACCAGATGCCGCCGCTGGCTTCCATGCGCGAAGGGTTCAAAACGCTTGCCGACGGTTTCGGGCGGGTGTTCTGGCGGATACTTGCAGTGACGCTGTTTACTTACGGACTGATTACGGTGATATTGTTCGGCGTGGTGAATCTGGCAACGGTAATAATAGCGCTGTTCCTCATGCTGCACAACGAACTGTTTATTTACACCGTTTCGATGGTGGAATATTACCGGCAGAGCAACTTCGGCTATTATATCGACAAAATGAAATCGGTTGAGGCGGCGGAATAAAAACCGCGTAAATTTCATATACTGCACCTGAGCGTATGATGCGTATAACTGTCATACGCTTTTTTTGCGCGCGTTCAGCGCCCCTGAGGGGAAACTGCGTAATTCACACTTGACTTTTCGCCAGGGGGAGAGGAGGCAACCCCAGTAGAACACCAAAAAGAGCATAAAATAGGGGATTTTGCAAGAAAATACGGCGATTATATGTAAATCTCTATCCGAACAGTCTTGACGGAGTAATATTCACGGAAGCCTTTGTACTTGTAAGTTCTCGCATGATAGACTTCGTATTGCTCATTATAGCTTAAAATAAGAAAGCCCTGACAGGAGTCATTCCCGTCGGGGTTATCTGTTGTTTTGTCAGGCGGCGTATCCGTTGGCTTATTGTCCATATATTTCAGTGAGATTCGTAAAAGGTCTTTGAATACATCTACGCGCTTTATCAGCATTTCAACCGCTTGTTTCGCTTTAAGTTTTAGGGCTGAAGTGATATGCCGACAGCGACCAATATAATGCGGATTATATCACCATAACTATGGACGGCGACAGTATAACCTTGACGGAAACCGAAGTGGCTTCTGGAAATGTGGACTATGTATGGATGCCGACGGCTGAATAAGCGACAATAACAAAAGAAAAGCCGGGAGAAATCCCGGCTTTTTTTATTGTTCGTTACGCTTTGGCGAGCAGGTTTTTTACACAGCGGCAAGATATTTCATAAACCGACATAAAGACGTAGTCGGCGCCGGCGATTTTGTGGTTGACATCGGCGTTTTTTGTGATATAATGATAAAGTCAAAGACTTTGAAGGCAAATAGTACCGTAAAGGTTGCGTGCAGAGAGCGCCCGGTTGGTGAAAGGGCGACGCGTACATGCGGGAATACATGCCGGAGTCGCCCCCTGAACAAGCAGTAGGCGGGGACGGGTTTCGCCCGTTACAGCGGCAGAGTAAATTTACTCGTTAAGGTTCGCGTCGCGAGGCGCGGATGAATTGAGGTGGTAACACGGGTTTGCGGCTCGTCCTCTGGTTTGGCAGGGGACGGGCTTTTTTGCGTCCATCCCGGCAAAAGAAAAATTTTTTTGGAGAATTGGAACAATGGCAAACGTGAAATTTTTCAGCGGAGAACAAATCCCTTTGGAAATGCACAAAGTGCGCATAGTGCAAAAACTCAATCTTCCGCCTGTGGAAGAAAGGCTCAAATGTATTGCCCAGGCGGGAAACAACACATTTTTGCTTAAAAACAAAGACGTCTACATGGACATGCTGACCGACAGCGGCGTCAACGCCATGAGCGACAGACAGCAGGCCGCCATGCTTGTCGCCGACGACAGTTACGCGGGCAGCGCGACCTTTACCAAACTTGAAAACAAAGTGGGCGAAATATTCGGCACAAAATACTTCCTGCCCGCTCACCAGGGCAGAGCCTGCGAGAACATCATCGCCATGACTTTTGTCAAGGCGGGCGACGTTATCCCGATGAACTTCCACTTCACCACGCCTAAGGCGCATATTACAAGGCTGGGCGCCAGGGTGGAAGAACTGCTTGTGGACGAAGGTCTCAAAGTCACCAGCGATTGCCTCTTTAAGGGCAATATGGACTTGAACAAACTGGAAAAATTTATTGTTGAAAACAGGGAAAAGATTCCGTTTATACGCATGGAGGCGGGCACAAACCTCATCGGCGGTCAGCCGTTTGAACTTTCCAATGCCCGCGGCGTAAGCGCCATCGCCAAAAAATACGGCGTAATGACGGTTCTGGATGCCAGCCTGTGGCAGGACAACCTGTATTTCATCAAACAGCGCGAAGAAGCGTGCAAGGATATGTCGCTGAGAGAAATCACGCTGGAACTCGCCAAGTGTTTTGACATTATATACTTCTCTGGCAGAAAACTCGGTTTCGCCAGGGGCGGCGGCATCGCCACCAACAGCAAGGAACTGTGCGAAAAGATGAAAGAACTCGTTCCGCTGTTTGAGGGCTTCCTTACTTACGGCGGCATGAGCGTGCGTGAAATGGAAGCCATGGTGGTAGGTCTTGACGAAACAATGGACGAAGACGTCATTTCCCAGGGACCGCAATTCATAAAATACATGACAGACGAATTTCTTAAAGCGGGCGTGCCTGTGGTTACGCCGGCGGGCGGTCTCGGCTGTCACCTTGACGCAACGCGCTTTATCCCGCAAGTGCCGCAGACGCAGTATCCTGCCGGTTCGCTTGCCTGCGCGGCGTATATCGCCGGCGGCATAAGGGGCATGGAACGCGGCACTATTTCCGAGGAAAGAGAACCTGACGGCAGCGAACGTATGGCGGCGGTTGAACTGCTGCGCCTTGCCGTGCCGCGCCGCGTCTATACGTTGTCGCAAATCAAATACGTCATTGACAGGATAATTTGGCTGTATGAAAACAGAAATCTTGTCGGCGGCTTGAAATTCGTCGAAGAGCCGAAAGTGCTGCGCTTCTTCTTCGGCAGGCTTGAACCTGTCGGCGACTGGCAGCAAAAACTCGCGGAAAAATTCCGCAAGGATTTCGGCGACAGTCTTTAATAAAAATCAAAAGAACGGCTTTCAAAGCCGTTCTTTTTTTACGCTGTTTTCTATGATATCTATAAACCCTCGCACCGCCGCCGACGGATTCAGCGGGTACATGATGCCGTAAGGGATGAGATAATCGATATCGAAAGGTATGGTCACAAGCGCCGGATGCACGTCTTTCCACGCGTTTAGCGTCAACAGGAGAGCGCCCTCGTGTTCACATCTGTTGAACACGTCAATGTCGTAGTATGTCGCGGAGTCCGCGAGACGTATTTTCGGGTAGCGGCGCCGCAAATCGCGCCGCACGCTGTCCAGAATTCCGCTCAGCCCCTGTTTGAGAATTATCAGGGTCTCGCCGGACAGGTCGGCGGGGGATATGACGGTTTTTGACGCCAGGCGGTGTGTTCCCGGGACGGCGACGCACAGGCGCCTGAAACCCACGTTGAGCAGACTGAACATTTCGGAATATCCTTTAATGTCGCACGCGCCTATCATAACGTCGAATTTCGCGCCCATAGAGTGATAAATCTCGTCGGTTTCCTCAACGGTATCACCGAAGGGCACAATCTGTATTTTATACCGCGATTTATCGGCGTCGTCTGCGGCGTTCCACATGTCGAGCAGTTCTTTGCACGGGTTGAGCAGCGAATTGCCTACCCGTATCACATTTTCGCCGCTGTGCGCGAGAGTTCTCGCCCTTTCCATGGCGGCGACGCAGTCTTTAACGATTTTTACGGAGTCATCGTAAAGCGACTTGCCCGCGGGGGTCAGCGCCACGCCGCGCTTGCCGCGCACAAAGAGTTTTGCGCCCAGCGCTTCTTCCAGCGTGTTTATTTGCTTCATGACCGCCGTGGGGGAGATGTAAAGGCTTTCGGCGGCTCTGTTAATGCTGCCGCGTTCCGCCGTTTTGATAAATGTAAGTATGTTTTCGCAGACCATATGCCACCTATATAAACTTTAAGTTTATACTATTGTAACAAATCGGCAATTGCGTGTCAATATTAAGTTTGGTATAATATGGACATAAAGGAGGTTTTTTATGGAATACGTTACATTGTCAAACGGAGTCAAAATGCCTGTTCTGGGTTACGGCGTATATCAGGTTTCGCCCGAAGAGTGCGAGCGCTGCGTGGCGGACGCGCTGTCGGTCGGTTACCGTCTGATAGACACGGCGCAGGCGTATTTTAACGAAGAAGGCGTCGGAAATGCCGTGGCGAAAAGCGGAATCGACAGGGCGGAACTGTTTATAACCACAAAAGTGTGGATATCAAACGCCGGTTATGAAAAGGCGAAAAAATCCATCGACGAGTCGCTCAGAAAACTGCGTACCGATTACATCGACTTGCTGCTCATACATCAGCCGTTCGGCGATTATTACGGCACATGGCGCGCCATGGAAGAAGCCTACCGCGCCGGAAAACTCAGGGCAATCGGCGTGTCGAATTTTTATCCCGACAGGCTCATTGATTTTTGTGAGTTCAATCAAATCAGACCTATGGTCAATCAGGTGGAAACGCATGTGTTCAACCAGCAGAAAAAAGCCCGTGAAATCATGGACGAGTACGGCGTGGTTCATGAGTCGTGGGGGCCTTTTGCCGAAGGGCGCAAGGACTTTTTCTCCAACGCTGCGTTGATTGAAACAGGCGACAAGTACGGCAAGAGCGCGGCGCAGGTCGCTCTCAGGTATCTGATACAGAAGGGCGTTGTGGTCATACCGAAATCCATCCATAAAGAACGCATGAAGGAAAACTTCGAAGTGTTCGATTTCGCTCTTACTCAAAACGAAATGGACAAAATCGCCGCTCTCGATGAAGGCAAAAGCGCTTTCTTCTCGCATTACGACCCGTCCACGGTGAAGTTTCTCACTTCTCTCAAATAAAAGACCCAAACAATAAAGACGTCCGCCGTAAGGCGGGCGTTTTTTGGTAAAACCGTCTGTTTCGGTTCATGGCTTTTATGAGTTCGCCAGCGGACATGTAATTTCATTTGGCCGCTTTTTACCATCAACACAATAAATGGTATTGTTTTGGCTATTGACATTACAATATTAAATTTATATAATTTGAGAGGGGCAAGAGGTATAGGATGAAGAAAATTTTTGCTTTGATTTTTGCTGTGATTTTAACTTTTTCAATTTTTCTTTTTGCCGGGTGTGTTGATGATTCAGACAAAGAAACCGGAAACGAAACTGATAATTCGCAGGATAATGTCAGTGATGGTGTAACGCTGTCGAAAAACGGTTTATTTGTCAATGGCACAACCATTATATGTGAAAATGGCAAATATGGGGTCATTGCTAAACAAGGCGAATACGTTATCGAGTGTAATTATGACAATATGGCACGCGCGGGTGACCAGAATATTTTTATTGCCGGTATTCAGGGACACCCCGTGCAGATTATCGATACACAAAAGGTATTATATACGGCATCAAATGCCGCTTATAACACGGCGCAAGTGTTGAAAAATTTCAAAGGAGAAGTAGTCGCTTATATTCCTTATGCCAGTAGTGCTGAATACGTCGCGGGCGGGCAGAAAAACATTGTCGTAAACGCCGAGTTTGAAGAAATAAAATTGGATCAAAGTTACGAGTTTTTCAGCTGTACGAATAACAGAATTTATGCTTATTCAGACGATTATTGCCTGGTCATGTCAATTGATTTTAACGGAGGAGATATTGTAACATTTGATTGGGTACAAAGCCTCGGAAGTTATTTGTATCCGCTTGGAGACAACGTTTTTACCGACGGTAACGTGTTTTACAACGCGAAAGGTGACATAATTTATTATTATGGCGACGCGAGAGGCGGCGGTTATTGGTGGAATGAAGAAAGTAATTGTAATGTTTATTATGGCGAACGGACGATTAACGGGGGTGACGGCTCAGTTACAAGCATTCATTTCGCTATAAACTGCGGGGACGGAAGTATCATTTTTGAAAGAGAGTTCCACGAAACAGAATATACAAATCAATTTTTTGCCAACAAAAACGGATTTGCGCATATCAGCAGTGAAAAAATAATATTGTTTGACATGCAAGGCACGGAAAGATTATCTGTCAATGGAGCTCGGTTTATTTGCGAAATAAAAGATGAAGCCGTTGTTCTCGGGGTTAACGATGAAATCCGTGTGTATGCGATGGACACTTTCACCCAAAAATATAAAATTGATTTTGATATGGGTCAATATACAACTACCGTTGATGTGACGGGATATCCGATTATATATAATAATGCGAAAATCATTAAATTAACACCCGATGGGTTTACAGTCAAAGATATTGACGAGACATTGTCTTTGACTTCAATGGTTTCCGGTTATGATGAAGTTGAAATTGACTTTAATAATAGTAAAGTATTGCTGTATTCTTGGAATGAAGAATCGATTCTGGTTGATTTTTCAGGAGAGACGGTAATAGACCGTCATCCTGTTCGGCAGCCTCTCCGTGCCGAAATCAGTCCATGCGGTTTTGTTGTCATCGGATATGATATTGATTATAATGCCACTTCATTTGATAATGGCTTTTATTTAACGGTTGTTTATGATATGCATGGCAATGAGATATATCAAAGCAATTTCGGCCTCACAGTTTATGATGACGGATATATTTCTTCAAGTGACGCAAAATATGATGCCGATGGTAATATAATTGAACGTACTGATAAAATCGTGTCTATTGACGGTAAGAATATTTATTCCTACACCAGTTATTTTGAGTGATAAACAAAAACGGCAGCATGGCTGCCGTTTTTTTGTTTAATAAAATTCAGTTCATGGTTTTTATGAGTTCGTCGGCCAGGGCGTCGATTTCACTGAGCTGTTTTTCGCCAAGCGCCGATTTAATTGTCACCACGGGCGAGATGAGCGTCATGTTTTTCATCTGCGCCAGCGTATCGCAGATTTTTTTGCCGGCGTTCGGCGCCCATGTGCCGTTTTCGATTACCGCCACTTTATGATTCTGGATATTGTGCGCTTTCATGTCGTTAAGCACCGTTTCCACGTTGGTAAAAATTTCATTGTTGTATGTAGGGGAAACGAACACTATGTGGCTGCACCTGTAAGCGTCGGCTATGATGTACGACATGTGCGTCATAGAAACGTCGTACACGACAACGTTATGCATACCTTTGTCGACGAGTTTTGACGCCAGAATGGCGGCGGCGTTTTCGCTGTTGCCGTAAACCGAACCGTAAACAATCATGACGCTTTTTTCGCAGGCGTCGTACAGACTCCACTTGGTGTATTTTTCAATGATATACGGGATATGCGTCGTCCAGATAAAACCGTGCAGCGGACAAATCATTTTGATGTCGAGAGTGGCGGCTTTTTTCAAAAGCGCCTGCACCTGCGCGCCGTATTTGCCCACGATGTTTGTGTAGTATCTTCTCGCTTCGCCCAGCCATGCCGCTATGTCCACCTGGAAATCGAAAATCTGCCCGTTGAGCGCGCCGAATATGCCGAACGCGTCGGCAGAGAACAAAATTCCCGATGTTTCGTCGTATGTGACCATGACTTCCGGCCAGTGCACCATCGGCGCCATTATGAAGCGCAGAGTGTGTTTTCCGACGCAGAGCGTGTCATTTTCCGCCACGAGCAGCGTTTTTTCATGGCTGTCCAGCCCGAAAAACTGCCCCAGCATGGTTTTTGTTTTGGCGTTGCACACCAGGGTTACGTCGGGGTATCTGTAAATTATTTCCCTGACGAGCGCGCAGTGGTCAGGCTCCATGTGGCTGACGACGAGATAATCCAGTTTTCTGCCGCCGAGTTCATGGGTGAGATTTTCCAGAAACTGAATGCCGACATGGGAGTCGACAGTGTCCATGAGCAGGGTTTTTTCGTCCTTTATGAGAAACGAATTGTAAGACATGCCGTTAGGCACCGGATACATGCCTTCGAATATTGAAATTTTTTTGCTGCCGGCGCCAACCCACACGATGTCGTCGGTGATTTTTTTTGTGCAATACATATATTTCTCCGTCAATATTTTTTTGGATTATAGCACAATGGCCATGTTTTTACAACTTTTAGCGGCGGGTGACCGTCTTTTTTCGCGGCGTCAGCCTGATAAAACTCTTGATATTTTCCGTCAAAAATTGTATCTTACGGGTGAGGTAAGTTTATGGGCAACACTTTGATGACGGTTTTAGGCATAGGGTTTATATTCATAATGACCGCCGCCGGTTCCGCCGTGGTGTATTTTTTCAAAAAGGATGTGAGCGAAAAGGCCAACACGCTGTTTATGGGCTTCGCTTCGGGCATAATGATTGCCGCATCCGTGTGGTCGCTGCTTGTTCCGGCGATAGAGGAAGCGGCGTCGGCAGGGTACGGCAAATGGAGTTTCGCGCCCGCCGCCGTCGGGTTTATACTCGGCGGGCTGTTTTTGGTGGTGATAGACAAAATCGTGCCGCACATACACAGGGCGGGGCTGGAAGAAGGTCCGCCTTCGCGCATGACAAAATCCGCCAAAATGTTTTTGGCGGTGATGATACACAATATCCCGGAAGGACTGTCTGTCGGCTTCGCTTTCGGCGTGGCTGCGGCAAACGGCGACACGTCGTCATTTGTGTCGGCGCTGGGGCTGGCGTTAGGTATCGGCATACAAAACTTTCCGGAGGGCGCGGCTGTGGCGCTGCCGATAAAATCGGTTACGGGCAGCGGCAACAAAGCGTTTATCTGCGGCGCGGCAAGCGGCGCGGTGGAGCCGCTGTTCGCCGTGGCGGGCTATTTTCTGGCGGCGCATATATCCGCTTTGCAGCCGTGGCTTCTGGCTTTCGGCGCGGGAGCGATGATTTTCGTGGTGGCGGAAGACCTGATTCCCGACGCAAAACTCGCCGAACATCCACATCTCGGCACATGGGGCGTGATGGCGGGGTTTGTCATAATGATGATTCTCGACGTCGCTCTCGGGTAGACACAACACGGATATTTTTACAAAATTTTAACATTTTTTTAGCATATCGCAAATACGGCGGGGGTATAATCGCCGTGAAATTGAAAGGAGGGCGCCATGATAAGCATTTTGCTGGCGGAAGACGACAGGGCGCTGAGCGCGTTGGTTAAAACTTATCTGATTGACGGCGGGTATGAAGTTACGGCGTGTTTCGACGGCGACGAGGCTCTCGCCGCCATGGAAAGCAAGCGGTTCGACATGATTGTCACAGATGTCATGATGCCCAAAACCGACGGTTTCGAACTTGCCCGCCGCGTCCGTGAAAGCGGCAGCGACATTCCGATTTTGTTTATGACGGCGCTGGATGACAAACCGTCGAAACAACTCGGGTACAAACTCGGTATAGACGATTATGTGGTCAAACCGTTTGACGCCGATTTGCTTGTGCTGCGGGTGGCGGCGATTCTGCGCCGGGCAAATATAGAAAAAAGCAGGGAACTTGTCGCCGGCAATCTCAGGATGAACAGCGACGAGCATACTGCGTATGTCGGCGGCGAGGAACTGCCGCTCACAGTGCGTGAATTCGATTTGCTCTTCAAACTGCTTTCCTTTCCGAAACGTACTTTTACGCGCGCGCAGCTGATGGATGAGTTCTGGGACTATGATTCATCCGCCACGTCGCGCACGGTGGACGTGTATATGGCGAAACTGCGTGAAAAAACATCGGCGTGCGACGGCTTTGAAATCGTCACCGTGCACGGTCTGGGGTACAAGGCGGTGCTGAAATGAGGGCGCGCAGGTCGATTATGGGCGCGGTGTGGTTTTTTGTCACCATAGCCGCCGTCGTGACTCTTGCCGTGGTGGGCTATTCCTGTGTGGCGCGGTTTACGGACAACAACACCCTCATCGCGGTAATCATGCTGGGCGGAATTCTCGCGCTCGCGCTTGTGTGCACGGTGATAGACGTGGCGCGCAGGCGCGTCACGGTTGACAGACCCGTCAGAAAAATTCTCGGCGCGACAGACAGAATAGCGGCGGGCGATTTTTCAGTGAGGCTGGAACCCGTCCATCCTTACGGCAGATATGACGAGTATGACCGTATCATGGAAAACCTCAATAAAATGGCGGCGGAATTGTCAAAGACAGCCGTGCTTAACAACGATTTCGTGTCAAATGTGTCGCACGAACTCAAAACGCCGCTCGCCGTAGTGCAGAATTACGCCGCCGCGCTGAAAAAGGACGGCGTAACGGACGAAGAGCTGAAACATTACGCCGACGTGCTGGAAGACACGGCGAAAAAACTCACGGCGCTTGTCGGCAACGTGCTGAAACTCAACCGGCTGGAAAACCACGAAATCACGCCGGAATTCACGAAAATCGACCTGGAAGAAAGTCTTGCCCGTGCCGTGCTGAAATATGAGGACATGATTGAAAACAAAAATTTGCGGCTGGAATGCGACCTTCAAAGCGCCGAAGTGTATTCCGTGGAGGAGTACCTCGATATAATCTGGAATAATCTCATTTCCAACGCCGTTAAGTTCACGGACCCCGGCGGGGCGATTAAAGTTTCGCTCAGGCTTGTCGGCGGCAAAGCCGTTGTTTCCGTGGCCGACACGGGCTGCGGCATAGACAGCGGCACCGGCGCCAGGATTTTTGAAAAGTTTTATCAGGGCGACACGTCGCACGCGGGCGAAGGCAACGGACTCGGACTGGCGCTGGTCAAAAAAGTCATAGACGTTCTTGGCGGCGAAATACACGTTGAAAGCGCCAGGGGAAAGGGCAGCGTGTTTACGGTGTCGCTTCCGGCGGTGAACCGATGAACTGCCTGAAAAAGTTTGTCCGCTGGCTTAAAAATCCGCGCGGGCACGCCGTGTGGATAACGTATCTGCTGACGGCGCTGTTTGTGGCGGCGGCTCTCGCCGCCGTGATTATAATGCCCGAAGGCGTGTGGGCAGCGGAGGCTTACGCCGCTTATTGCCTTGCGGGGGTGTTTTTTATGCTGTCGGTCGTCATAACGGTGCGGCTGACGCCGACGCTCAAACAAAAAACCGTTTCGCTACTGAAACGGAATAAAGTTGCCGCCAGAATGATGGAACAATATGATTTCCGCACTATATGCTTCGCGGTGCTGTCTTTTACCGTGACGATAGCGTATGCGGTGTATAACGGCGTTATAGGCATAACAAGGCTGTCCGTGTGGTACGGAGCGCTCGCCGTATACTATATTCTGCTGGCGCTTATGCGCGGCGGGGTTCTTTCAGGCTACCGTCCCAAAGCGGCAAAACGGCTGAAAGAAAAAGAAATCGCCGTTTACGGCAGGTGCGGGGCTGCGCTGGTATTTATGCCTTTGTGTCTTTCGGTGGTAATCGCGCGGATGGTCAGCGGATACAATTCTTTCGAGCACCCCGGCATGATGATTTATGCGGCGGCTCTGTACGCTTTTTGCAAAATAATAGCGGCGGTCGTACATATGTTCAAAGCGCGCAAAACCGACGATTTCGGCGTAAGGGCAATCAGGAGCGTGAATCTCGCCGACGCGATGGTTTCCATCCTGGCGTTGCAGACGGCTATGTTCGCCGAGTTTTCGCCGGGCGGCGACAACGCTCTGTTTAACGCGGCGACGGGTTTCGGCGTGTGCGTGCTCACCGCCGCGCTCGGCGTGTTTATGATTATTGTCGCCCGTAAAGAAAAGAGAAAACTGACGGAGGAGGAAAACAATGTCTGACAGGCAGGACAGGTTTGAATATTCATATTCCGCGCCTACGGAGGAAGAACGGCGTGAAATACAGTATATAATGAAGTCGTATCAGCCAAAAGAAAAGACGCGCGGCAAACTCGAAGAACTGCGGGCGCTGGACGCAAAAGTCAAACGGCTGCCGCTTGTTTTGGCACTGACGCTGGGCATAGCGGGATGCCTTATTTTCGGCGGCGGCATGGCAATGGCGCTGGAACTCGGCATGCTGGGCTGGGGCACAGCCGCGTCGCTTGCAGGCGCGGCTGTCATGGCGATGGCATATCCGACGCACAAAACGCTACTGGCAAAAAACAAAAGTAAATACCGCGACGAAATTCTTGCCTTGTCGGCGGAATTGCTGGGCGACGGCCAAATGCACGACGATTAAAACCAAGGGCTTCCTGACGGAAGCCCTTTTTTACGAAATTTTAACAAAAGATTTACGCTCCTTTTACAAGATTTGAACGGTTCGGCAACACACGGCGATTATAATACAGGTACAAAATCAAAAAAGGAGACGCGATTATGACACAGCAACAATATGTGGAAAAAATCACCAATCAGTACCGTGCGCCGGAAGAAAACAGGCTGGCGCAACTCAGAAAACTCGACGCAAAGGTCAAACGCCCCGCTAAAATTTTTGCCTGGATATTCGGCGCGGTGGGCGCGCTGATACTCGGCTGCGGCATGTGTATGGCAATGGAGGTCATCGGCGGAGGAATCGCCCTCGGCGTGATTATCGGCATGGCGGGCATCGCGGTTGTTTCGGCAAACTATCCGATATACAGCGCCATGCTTTCGGCGCGCAAAAGCAAATACGCCGACGAAATAATGAGCATGGGCAGGGAAATAACCGGCGGGGAAAACTGATTATGTCTTCCGCCGAAACAAAAATGTTAAACGATTTTATTGCCGAAACATTCGGCAAAGATAAGGAGGCAAAAAGAATGTCGGGATTTCACCCGTTCAAAGACATGGCGGAAAGCGCAAGGGCGCAGCATGAAGTTGACAAGGCGAATTTCGAGGCGGTGAAAGCCGAGTCGAAAGTGAGACGGGAAGAAGCGAAACTCAAACAAAAAGAACGCAAAGCGCTTGAAGAACAAAAACGCCGTGAGCGGCTCGACGAGGCTCACGAAAGAATCGCGGCGGCAAAACAGCGGCTGGCGGAAATAGAAAAAGTCAAATCAGCCGAATAATACGCGAGCCATGACAAAGCGGCGGACCCTGACGGGTCGCCGCTTTGTGTTAAAAAAGGAAAACCCGCTTTCACCGCCGAAATATTCGGAATATTCGGACATAAAAGCGGGTTGAGTTGTCGCGTGGAATCTGCCGAAACCCTAAAAAGGGAACCCTCGGCAGAAAGCAACAAAAATGCCTGTCTAAAAGACAGGCAATTGGTACCCCCAAGGGGAATCGTAAGGAGCGGAGCGACGGAATAGCGATTGTTACACGGCAGTGTCAATCGCGTCACGTGAGATTCCCCAAACATAAAAAAATGCCGTCCGTACGGACGGCGAAATGATTTTGTTGCGCGGGAATCTGCCGAAACCCTAAAAAGGGAACCCTCGGCAGGAAGCAACAAAAATGCCGTCCGTACGGACGGCAGCATGGTACGCCATTACAAGCCTAAACCGAATCGCAGAAAGGATATTCGGTTCGGGCTTTTTCTTGATTAACGCAGATACATTTCTATTGTAACGATTACAATCTTAGGTCTTTTATTCTGAATTTCGCTTATAATTTTACTCTTGCCGACATATAACAAAAAGCCCCGACTTCCGTCAGGACTCTTGTTTGTGGGATTGTTGTAATAGATTTCTATCTTGTCGTCATAAAGGACGATTTCTTTGACAAGCAGATTGATCAATATTTTAGGCTCGGCTTTTAATGCCTGTTCGTAAAACCGTCGTATTTCGCTTTCGGTCATCTTTACGGTGCGCTTGCTTCGTTCTACGAGTATTTGCCTTTCTAATTCTTCCTGCCGTTTTTCAAGCTCTTGCAGGCGGTTGTTCGTCGTGTTGGATATGATTCCGTTCTCTATGGCATTGACAAGATTTGTAAGAGATCTTTCCACACCGTGCTTTTCATTTAGCAGCATCGTCAGAGCGGAGCTGACCGTTTCTTCCGTATTCTGCAATTGCACGAGTTTATACACGATTTTATTCATTATATCGGGAGAACTTAATTGTCCGACAATCGCATTTATGACGCATTCTTCAAGTTCTTCTTTTCGGATCTGCATCTTTTGACAACCATTATAATGTTTTTTGCCGGTGCATTTATAGTATCGTTTTGTTTCTCCGTTTCTTGCCGTTCCGCATTCTCCGATCATCGATTTTCCGCAATAGCCGCACTTAATCTTTCTTCGGAGCAAATACGGTACTTCGATGCTGTTTTTCCCGTACTTGTTCTTTTCAAGCTTCGCTTTGACCGATTCGAATAAATCCGTATCTATCATTTTGGGATACATATTCTCGAGAACGTCTTCACCGATGCGATAGATTCCGGTATATTTTTCGTTTCGCAAAATACCGTACACCGTATTCATTGCAAACGGTTTTCCTTTGCAGAGTAGTCCTTTTGCATTTAGTCCGTCAATGATTTCTCTCACGCAAACGCCGACGGAATACTGACTGAAAATATATCTCACCGTTTCGACGCAGGATTCGTCAGCTACAATTTTACGGTCGATTACTTTGTATCCGTAAGGCAGCCATCCGCCTTGATATAATCCTTTCAGTCTCGTTTCTCGCATACCTCTTTTGACCTTTTGGGCAAGTTCGGCGGAGAAATACTGATTCATTCCTTCGAGCAAACTTTCAAGAATAATGCCTTCCGGAGTGTCGGGGATATTTTCCATAGCGGACAATACTTTTACTCCGTTATCCCGCAAAGTCTTTTTATGTATGGCGGCTTCGTATTTGTTTCTTGAAAACCTGTCAAGTTTGTAAACGAGTACGAAATTCCATTCCCTTCGGTTGCTGTCTTTTATCATTCTCTGAAAATCAGGACGGTTATCGTTTGTACCCGTCATGGCACGGTCGATATATGTACCGAGTATCAGAATGTTATTTTTTTGAGCATACTCCTCGCACACTCTGAGTTGCCCTTCGATAGACTGCTCGGATTGGTTATCAGAGCTGTAACGGGCATATATTACTGCAGATTTCATCTTGATTTTACCTCCTTATTATTTTTGTTTTTTAATTTGTCTTTCGACGGGAGCGGAACAAACGGAAAAGGGTTAACTGCTTTTTGTTTGGTGTATTTTTGTTTGCCGTCAGGGGTTGCGGAGCAATGCACTTTACCCTTGACGGCAAAACCTTTTTCGTTTAAGCTCCTACGGAAGAAAGACAATGATTAATTGCACTTCGGCATCTCTCGTATTACTTCGGGACTGACTTTTCCGATCAGACAGCCTTCGTCCCAACAGTTGAAGTCGTCCGAAAGCAACAGCTTCTTATCTTCCTGTCCTATGGTGCAGAGTACATCTTCGTCCATAATGTCCGATTTGAAATACGTCGGTATGTTCCTTGAATAGATCAATTTTTCGCCGCTTTTTTCGATATACTTCATCAGGTATCTTGCCGAGTTCGTTATCTCTCGTCTGACATTCAATTCGTTGAAGTCGTTTCGTCCGAATTTGTCATTAAAGTATGTGTTTTGCATAATCATCTGCCGTTTTCGGGAACCGAAACTGTAATCTTTCTTTTCTTCAAGCTTTCCCGGCATACCGTTTTCGGGGATATAGAAGATTCCGTGAAAGTGCAGTCTGTTCGTTTCTCCGCCGCGTTCCCATACGCCGATGTATTTCCAGCCTTTTCTGTGTACCATTCGTTTCAATACTTCGCTTAGTCCTTTTCTGAAACTGTCTTCCGTATGCTTTTCGTTAGAATACGTAAAAGTGCAAAACCAGTTCCATTCGTTAAGATTTATTTTCCTTGCAAGCCTTGTCTTGCGGACAATTTTGTTTCGCTGTAACCGTTCTATATTTTTCTCTATAAACTCTCTTGTCTGTTCTTCCGTCTTGAAATCCTGTTTCAGTTCTTTAGTTAATATCTCTATCTTTTCGGCTTTTCTTTTGCCGTTGTTTTCTCTGTAAATCTTCTCAAATCTTTCCTTGG
>ERZ1106932.280-NODE-280-length-17462-cov-7.303096_pt1 | contig 17462 bp, 17 predicted proteins | sample MGYA00403665_ERZ1106932 | MGnify/ENA primary metagenome ERZ1106932 (study PRJEB35170, sample SAMEA104062448) | human gut metagenome | biome: human gut; feature: human-associated habitat; material: faeces | place: Denmark | collected 2012-08-24 ... | reverse complement strand
GGCCGCCGTTTCGGAAACGGCGTTTTCTTTGTTGTTCAGATTTTCTTCCATACGCCCCCTCCTAATCTGTGCTCGGCCCGAACTTTTCGAGCAGGAACTTGACGAGCAGCGTGAGCGGCACGGCGATAAAGGTCATCACGATGCCCATGCTGCTGAGATACGGATAATCCGCCGTGGTCGCAGACTGCGTGTTGCTGTAAAGATAATATCCGAAGGTGGAAAGGCTGTTTTCCGCTTTCGGGCCGAAAAAGCTGAACAGGTTCATCTGATTGGTGAATATTCCCGCCACGCCGACGACCAGAAAGGTTACGATGGTGGGCCAGATCAGCGGTATCGTTATGTTGAAAAACTCGCGCACCGTGCCTATTCCGTCTATCTGCGCCGCCTCCACCACGGAATCGGAAATGGCGTTCATCGCGCCCGAATACATCAGTATGCCCGTGCCGAAACCTATCCATATGGAATAGAACACCAGCGTGGCGAACGCCGTGGCCGAGCCGGAAGAAAGCAGCCCCGTGTACGTTTTGCCGAAGATCAGTTCCAGCAGTTCGGGGATAGCCCTTTCCACAAAGTATTTGAACATGACCGTCATGGCGATGGCCGAGATGATGGAAGGCAGAAAGAGCATGATTTTAAACACGCGGTAAAGCGGCTTTTTCTTGTAGATGTAAAAGCTGAACATCAGCGCGAGCGGCACGCCGACCACCAGCCCGCAGGCGTAGAGAATGAGAGAATTCTTCGCGGAATACAGCAAGGTCGGTTCGTGCACCAGGTTGTAAAAGACCAGCCTGAAATTTTCAAACCCCGCCCAGCCGTACGTTCCGTCCAGCGTTTCGTAATTCTTGAACGCCAAAATCACCGAATTGAGGTTCACCGCTATGTAGAACGTGCAGAACTGGGCGATGGGAAAGAGCATCATCAGACAGTAAAAAATCATGTCGTTGCGCTTTTTCAGCCCGATCGCCGCGGTGCGGCCGCTCCTGCGCGGCAATTTTTCGTGCACCTTTACGCTGACAGAGTAGAAAAAGTCCGAGATCTTCCGTTTGACGGCGTCCAGCTTTCCGCTATCCTTTTCTATTTGTCTTTTCTTAGCCTTAATCACTTGAACTCACCCGAATATGTAGCGTTCCAGCGTTCCGCGGTGCGGTAACTCACAATGCCGTCGAACACTTCCTTCGCGGAGATGTGTTCGTCGTTTATCTTTTTGGAAATATCCGTTACCACCTGACCTCCGATCAGGGAATTGAAGCCGCTCTGGAAAATGAAATCCGCCTGGTGGTTGAGGTAGAGCCTGTTGGTGCTGTACGGATAGATGACTGTGGCGTGCTTTCTCGTGCTCCACACGCTCTGTCCGAAATAGGTCATTTTTTCCAGCGATTCCTCCGACATCTCGTATTCGAGGCTCTTCGGCGCGCTCGTAATGACGGTGAATTCTTCCAGCGATTCCTGCGAGTTGACGAATTTCAGGAACTTTTTCGCCAAATCGAGCTTCACGGGATCGGTAACGTTCGCGTTGATAAAGCCCATGGAATAGAGGAAGTCCGTGAGCGTAACGCCCTTGCCCACCTGATCTTCGGTCGCCTTCGGCAGCGGCATATACCCTATGCGGCGGCTATGACGGGAGTTGGGATCGTCGTCTTTGCCGTTGGACATATCGGCAAAGGTGCCGTCGGCCTCGTTTTCCCACCAGTTGCCGTCGATCAGCATGGCGATCCTCCTGTCCTCATCCTTGCTGTACAGGAAATCGTCCTGCGCGTCCATATGCGAATGCGTGGTATTGAACGCGAGATCGTGGTGGTAATTCGACTTGGAAAGTATTTTTTCCACGAAATCCACCGCGTAATATCTGCCCGCCGAGGAGTACAGTTCGTATCCGTTGCTGTTTTGTATTTTCGTAGGCTCTTTATAAGTAACGTTTCCGCTCGCGTCCACGGACTTTACAAGATGCGTCGCCGTGCCGTCGAAACTGAAATTGAGCGCGTATTCGCTGCCTTCGAAATCGGCGGCGAGCTGCGCCATAAATTTGCCGAGCGTATCGGCATGGTTTTCGCCCGACCAGATGAGCGGCGTTACGCCGGCGCCCACGATATAGTCGCACAGCTTCACGAAATCGTCGTACGTGGCGGGCAGGCCGTCGTCGCACGTGTGTCCGCTGTAATCATAGCCGTTGGCGGCGCAGATTTCGCAGAATTCGCCGTCGGGGCCGGCCGAACGCTTATCGTTTTCCTTGACGATGAAACCGTCGTTTCCGTTATTTTCATCGGCGGAAAAATAGAACATCTTTTCCTCGAACAGATCTACGTCGTACATAATGCCCATGAACGCCGCGTAATGCGGAACGCCGTAATATTTCCCGTCCGAAGTCTTGTAATAAGCTATCTGCTGTTCGGTGAGCTTGCCCTCGATGTTGCCGCCCTCGTCGCCGTATTCGGTCAGGTCGGAATTTTTGCCGGACACGATATCGGTAACTTCCGCCATTGCGCCGGCGGCCAAATAATCGTAATAATACACGCTTTCCGTAAAGATGACTTCGTTGCGCGAATTTTTAATGTCCGCGAGCATGGCCGTGCCGATAACCTTAGGCGTATCGGGTATGATCTGCACGCCCGTCTTGCCGTCTTCGAAGGATACGTCCTTATAATATTCTTCAAAGCGCGCCGAAGCGGCGGTCAGCCACTCGGAACCGTATCCCCCGTCGTGGCTGCTGACGTATAACTGCGTGCGCTTGGGGTCTATTTTGATCCCGCTCGGGTCGCGGCTGCAGGCGGCGCCCAGGCCCGCCGTAAGCGTCATAACGGCTATGAGCGCCATACACAACCATCTTGTAGTTTTTTTCATATGATTTCCTCCTGTAAGGATATTTATTTTACCGGATAAAGCGGTAATTGACTGTTGTTCCGCCGTTTTACGGCTGTTAAACGGCTTTTTGTTTTGGATATTCCAAAACAAAAACGGGTACCCGTTTTTCCCCTCGGCGGGGCTATCCTATTTTTACAACTGCTTTTACGATCCTTTCCTTGTCGGAAACGCTCAGATCCATAGCGCGCTGCAATTCGTCGAACCCGAAAACATGGGAAACCACGCCCTTGAGGTTCACACGCCCTTCCGCCACCGCGCGAATGGCCAGCGGATAGATATGCCGATAACGGAATACCGTTTTGAAAGTCAGCTCCTTATCGAGCGCGAGGCTCATGGACAGCGTCGTACTGCCCGTCCTGCCGTAGCCGACGAATACGATTACGGAACCCTTTTTCGCCGCTCCGATCGCTTGGTTCGCCGCCGTTTCGCTGCCCGAAGTTTCGATGGCGAGATCTATGCCTTCGCCGCCCGTCAGTTCGGCAAGGCGGGCGGCAACGTCCTCTTCGGCGCCGTTCACGACCGCCGACGCGCCCAGCTGTTCCGCCTTCTGCAGGCGGGAAGCGACCACGTCCACGACATACACTTCGGAAACGCCCAGGGCTTTGAGCGCCAACAGGGATACCAAACCTATGCAGCCCGCGCCGAAAACGAGCGCCCGCTGCCCGAAACGCGCGCCGCCCTGCATCGCGGCGTGAAAACCGACCGCGAGCGGTTCGATCAGCGCGCCCTCCATCGTGGATACGTTTTCGGGGAGTTTGAAACACAAGTCCGCTTTGTGCGCAACGTACTCGGCAAACACCCCGTCGACGGGCGGCGTTGCGAAAAATACCACGTCGGGACAGAGATTATATTTGCCCTGTCTGCAAAATTCGCAATGCCCGCAGGTCTTTCCCGGTTCGAGCGCGACCTTATCCCCCGCCTTGAGACCGCGGACGTTTTTGCCTGTCTTGACCACTATGCCGCCGGGCTCGTGCCCCAGCACGAATGGCGGCTTCACAACGTAACCGCCGATCGCGCCGCTTTCGTAATAATGCAGGTCGGACCCGCATATTCCCACGTATTCCAGCTTGACGAGCACTTCGTCGTCCTGCGGTTCGGGGACGGGGCGGCGTTCGTAGCCGATCTTGCCGATGCCCGTCATGACGGCGACTTTCATATCTTTCATGTTTATTTCCTCTCAGATCGCGGCGTACCGCCCGTTTCCGTTCAGCACGATACGCTCTATATCCTCCATGCGTTTCACCTTATATCGGCAAACGTCGAAGGTCTGTTTCCAGTTATCCGTTTCCACCACGTCGTATGCGACGCAGGCTATCCCCGCCGCGGCCGCGGCCTTTGCGCCCGTGTCGGAGTCCTCCACGGCGAGCGCTTCCCCCGCGGATACGCCGCACAGCGCGAGCGCGCGCAGATACACGTCGGGCGCGGGTTTCGCCGCGCGGACTTCGTCCCCGCACGACATGGCGCAGAAGTATTTTTCCAGCCCGGTCGTCCTCAGCACGCATTCCACGTAATTCCTGTCCGACGAGGAGGCTATCGCCGCCTTGATCCCCGCCTGCCGCAGAAATTCCAGCAGCGCGGGCAGCCCTTTGATCGGCCGCAGCCGCGCGGTATCGACTATCTTCATCAAAATAACGAATTCCCGCCGCGTGAGTTCGTCCGCGGAGAGGGAAAGCTTATACTTTTCGGCGACTTCGCCCCAGAACACCCGTTTGCTCCGCCCGATCGCCGCGGGCGAAATGCTTTCCACGTCCAGACCGAGGTCGGCAAGCAGGATATTTCGCGCCTGCTCGTGCAGAGGCTCGGTATCGGCGATAACGCCGTCCATATCGAATATTACAGCTTTGATCATTCAGCACACCGTTTACGCATGCGGAACAGCTACCGTCCGAAGTATGCCCGCATCCGTTATCTCCAAGTTATTTCCGCACCCGACGCGCCTGCAGCCGCGCCGGGCCTGAGTTCTGCGGCACATTGCCGCTTTGCCCAATTATTATAGATCAAGTGATCGCTTCGGTCAATACCGAACGCTTATTCTGCGCGATTTAATCAAAAATTGAAAAAACAGCCGTCGCAACGCGCTCAAAACGATCAAAATTATAATCAAACGGTCCTATCCCCTATTGACAAGGACGGCCGCATATACTATAATTGTTTTTATAAGGAATAAGGAAGAAAGAATATGGCGAACAACGAACGCGAAAAAGAGATACTTAATATTCTCAGAAAGAAATACAGCGTGAAAGTAAAAGAACTTGCGGACATGCTTTACGCCAGCGAAGCCACCATACGCCGCGACATCATAAAACTCGAAAAACAGCAGCTCGTGCTCCGCTCGCACGGGAAAGTGATAGAGAACAAACTGTCCGCCGATTCCCAAATCGCTTTTTCCGCCCGCGAACAGCTGATGTACAACATCAAGAGCGACCTTGCGGAGGCCGCCGTTTCGCTCGTGCACGACGGCGCCGTCATCATGCTCGACGCGTCCTCCACCGTTTCGCATCTCGTGAAATATCTCGAAAAGTTCAAGGATATCATCGCGATTACCTGCGGCATCAAGACGGCATATATGCTCAGCCAGACCAACGTCAAATTCATCTGCACGGGCGGCGAGGCCATCAACGGTTCTTACTCGCTCGTCGGGCAGGCGGGGATTAACTGCATAAAAAAATACAATGCGGACATTTGTTTCGTATCCTGCCACGGCCTTTCCGAAGACGGCCTCGCCACCGACACCTCCGCGACGGAAAACGAAATCCGCTACGCGCTCATGGAGCGGTCGCGGCAGAAAGTCCTCCTCGCGGACAATACGAAGATCGGCAAGACTTTCTGGCACAACCTCTGCGACATTTCGGAATTCGACGCGGTCGTATGCAACGCCCCCCTGCCCGAATGCTTGGCTTCCAAAACGAAAAGATTTATTCTTTCCCAATAAAAAAGGCGCGGGCCTCGGCCGCGCCGTAAAATAAAAGCGCCTTAGGCGCTTTTTCGTTTGCTTACAGATATTTTTTCACTTCCTCTTCGCAGGGGATCGCCTCGAGCGCGCCCTTCCGCGCGGTCGTGAGCGAACCGCACACATTGGCATAGCGCAGTATCTTTCCCGCGTCGCGCTCGCCTTCGTCCACGAGTTTGAGCGCGCCGGCGTAAAACGCGTCGCCCGCGCCCGTCGTATCCACGACCTTTACGTCGATCGTCCCTTCTTTCACAAACGTATCGCCCTCGCAGAAAAGCGAGCCTCGCTTGCCGAGCGTTACGAAGACCTTTTTCCTCTTTCCCAGCCTGCGGACGGCCGTTTCGAAATCTTCGCCGCCGAAAAACAGGCCGACTTCGTCTTCGCTCAGTTTAAGTATATCCGCGCCGTCTATGAATTTTCCGTACACGGCGACCGCGCTTTCCCGATCGGGGAAGATATCGTCCCTGAAATTGACGTCGAAACTGACCTTTTTCCCCGCCTTTTTCACGGCGGCGATCAACTTTTCGGCAAAGGCGCGTCCCTCCGCCTCGCTGAGCATGAGCGAGCCGACGTGCACGATATCCGCCCTTTTTACAAAGGGTTCCACGCGCGAAAAATCAAACTCGTAGTCCGCCGTGTTCTTTCTGTAAAAGGAAAAGCTGCGCTCGCCGCTTTCGCTGAGGGTAACGAACGCCAGCGTGGTATTTCTGTCCTCCGAAACGGCGACGTCGCCGCCAAGCCCCTTTTCGTTTTCGGCGTATGCTTTGAGGAATTTACCGATCTCGTCCTTCCCCACGCAGCCGCAGAAGGCGACCTCTCCGCCCAGCCGCGCGACGCCGCACGCGACGTTGAAGGGCGCACCGCCCGCAAAACATTCGTACTGCACGGTCTTGCCGCGCCTGCTCCCGATCATATCCGCCAAAATTTCTCCGACGCTCAGTATCATTTTATTTCTCCTTGTAATTTTTCTATTATATCATTATCCGCGGGACAAAAGGGCAGGCCGCCGAGTTCCTCCGGCAAAACGAACCTTATTTCGTCGTGCTCGAGTTTTTTCGGTTCGCCGCCGACGATCTCCGCTTCGTAAAAATAAAGATGCACGGTAACGTCCTCGTAAGCGTGCACTTTTTCCGCAAAGAGCGCGCCGACGCTTATCGTTACGCCGAGCTCTTCCCTGCATTCGCGCGCGAGCGCCTGTTCACAGGTTTCGCCCTCCTCCACCTTGCCACCCGCAAATTCCCATAAAAGGCCGCGCTTTTTATGCGCGGGACGGCGGCAGGCGAGAATTTTACCGTCTTTTTTTATGATGGCCGCAACGACTTGCGTCATATCCGCTCCGTTTCGATTTGACATACTATCATTATAAAAGAAAATCGGCGCGCTGTCAACCGCAGGAAAAATTTGCTTGCAAACTTCGGAAAATATGTTATAATGAAGATATGAAAAAAGTAAAGATAACCGTATTGAAAACACATTTTGACGAAGAACTCGCCGCCGAGTACGGCGCGGGCGGACTGAAAGCGTGCCCCATGCACAAAGCCGGACAGGTTTTTTACGCCGACTATGCCAAGCCGCAGGGACTTTGCGACGAGGCGTGGAAAGCGATGTATCAATACGTTTTCGCTTTGGCGCACGGCGCGGAAAACGGCCTTTTTTACTACGGCGACTGGATACGCGAAAAAGGCGTGGCGATCGTCAGTTGCAACGACGGCCTCCGTCCCGTGATATTCAAACTGGAAGCGACGGACGTCCTTTCCGAAATCGACTATACCCCCGTAAGATAAAAGCGGCGGGCGCGTAACGCGCCGCCGCTTTCTTTCCGCCGTCGCAAGACGGTTTTTTATTTGGAAAAATGCCGCTTGAACGGATCGCCCGCCGCCGCAAGCAGACGGAAACGGAAGCCGAACGTATGCTCCACCCAGTATTTGTCTTCGAGCACCGGCCCGCAGGAGGCGCTGCCAACGCCGCCCATTTTGTAATCGACGTTGAGATAGAGCCTGCCCGTTTCTTTCATTTCGTACGCGTGCGCCCTGTAATCGGAAAGCGCGTATTCGCTCACCTGGAAAGAAAAGTCCTTTTCGCTGTCCGCCATAATCCCGCCTTTGCCGTCGGAAATCTTCACAAAACGGCTGCCGCAGTGGCTGCCGCTCTCCTGCGGCTTGGGATACATGTAGTTCATCGTACGCGCGTCCGCAACGTAAAATCCGACGGGCGCGCAAAGCGTTCTGTCCAAATACGCCTCCGTTTCGCCGCGGCCGAAATATTCGACCTTTGTGAGCGACGGCGCCACGGGGAAGGAAAAACCGAAACGCGGGAAACGGGGAAAATGCCCGTTGCCGAAAACTTCCGCAAAAATTTCCACGCCGCCCGCCACGGGCTTGTATGTCAGGCAGATCTCCGCGAGCGGGGCGATGGAATCGGTTACCATATACCCCGAAACGCGCACGCAGCCCTCCTTTCTCTCTATGTTCTTGGCAAAAAAGTCCGCGTACTGATAGCGCACGTGCTCCCAGTCGTTTTTAACGTTCCTGTCGTTGTCGAGATAAGCGCGCAGGATCTGCAGCTTCGCCGCCCCCGCGAGGTATTCCCGGCCCGCGGCTCTGAACGATTTCAGCATGCCGTTTTCGTCCACTTCAAAGGAAACGTCTTCGCTTTCCGCCTTTTCCGCCGCGGCGTAGGCGTAATCGATCTCCGCCTGGCGCACCGCGACGATTTTTCCGCCCTTGCTAAAAGTAAAATCGACGAACGTATAGCCTTTTTCGCGCGGCACGGGCACGGGAAACGACTTTTCCTCATGCGGCGCAATGCCAGCAAGATCGAGTTTGCCGCCGCCGGCGACACTGCCGTTGACTTTGACCGCGTATTCGCAGATTATATCGTCCAACGGTTCAAAGTCCCGCCTGTTTTCTATATACGCCCTGCCGTTCTTCCATTTTAAGTCCACGGGCGCATAAACTTCCTTCACCTCGTAATAAGAGGGATTTGGCACGCGGTCGGTGGTAACGAGACCGTCCATGCAGAAATTGCCGTCGTGCAGTTTTTCCCCGAAATCGCCGCCGTAGAGCACTTTGCCGTTTTCTATCACGCTGTGGGAACACCATTCCCATACGAAAGCGCCCGCAAGGCGGTCGTGTTTATAGATCACGTCCCAATACGCGCGCACGTCCCCGCAGGAATTCCCCATGGCGTGCGTATATTCGCAGAGCACCAGGGGTCGGCGTTCCTTGTCGAGATATTCTTCGAGATAGCTCACGGCGGGATACATCCTGCTGCACATATCCAAAAGCCCGTCGTCAAGATAATCGTTTCTGCTCCAATCCCATGCGTTTTCGTAATGCACGGGGCGGTCGTCCAGCTTTTTGATCGCCTTGCAGGCCTCCGCAAAATTCGCGCCCCAGCCCGATTCGTTGCCGAGCGACCATATGAGCACGCTCGGTCGGTTTTTATCCCGCTCGTACATACGGCGGCTGCGTTCGACGATCTGCTCCGCAAAGCGGGGATCGCGCGCGATCTCCCCGTAGAGATAACCGTCGTACCCGCCGCGCTGGTTGGTCGCGCCGTGCGATTCCACATCGGCCTCCTCCATGAGGTAAACGCCCTCTTCGTCGCAGAGCCGCGCAAAATACGCCGCGCAGGGATAGTGGCTGGTCCGAACCGCGTTGCCGTTCATTTCCTTGATGAGAGCGACGTCTTTTTTCATGTCCTCTTCCGTTTCCACAAACGCGTTCACGGTGGACGAATGGCGGTTGACGCCCTTGAACTTGATCGGCGCGCCGTTTAAAAGAATGACGCCGTCTTTGATCCCGACTTTCCTCACGCCCGTTTTTTCGCGGATTACTTCTCCCGCACATTCGATTGCAAGGTCGTATAAAACGGGACTTTCCGCGTTCCAAAGGCGCACGTCGGGAATTTTCAGCCGCACGTTTTTCCCCTCCGCGGTGTCGATCACTCTGCCGCCGTCCGACAGGACGAAACGGCAGGGTCTGTCCGCGGCGACGCGCACATAGCCCGTCTTGCCCTTATAGTCGGTAGTGATCTTGAAATCCCTCACGTGCCCTTCGGGGCGGTTGAGAATGTAAACGTTGCGGAAAATGCCAGAAAAGCGCATTTTGTCCTGGTCCTCGAGATAGCTCGCCTGACACCATTTAAACACGATCACCTTGATTTCGTTTTCTTCTTTCAAAAAATCGGTAACGTCAAATTCGCACGGCGAATGGCTTATTGTGGAATACCCCGCGAATCTGCCGTTCACAAAGAGGTAATAACAGCTGTCCACGCCCTCGAAATTTATGTAATAGCGCCCCTTTTTGTCCTTTACGTCGTAACGGCAGACGTACATGCCGCAGGGATTTTCCTTTAAAATATACGGCGGACAGTACGGAAAGGGATAGCGCGTGTTGGTGTACTGCTTTTCGTCGTATCCCAGCATCTGCCAGCATGAGGGAACTTCTATCTCCCGTTCGGGCAGAGAATCGAAATCGGCTTTTTCGCGGCTTTCGAAATAGGCGAAACGCCATTTAGTAAGAAAGGTCTTTTCGCCGTTTTCTATCTCGTAGTACGCCCGCGCGGGCTCGTTGTTCACCGAAACCGTCAGGCTTTCGTGCAAATCTAACTTCATATTTCACCTCTTATCTTTATTTTTGCATATCTCGATCCAGTATCCGTCTGGATCTTCGATAAAATAGATGCCCATCGCGGGGTTATCGAAACAGACGCACCCCATTTTTTCGTGTTTTTCGCGCGCGGCGGCCATATCGTCCGCCGTAACGGCGAGGTGAAACTCCCCTTCGCCGAGGTCGTATTTCTGCGGATGATTTTTCAGCGCGGTGATTTCCAAAAGAAACCCGCTCTTCCCGTCCCCTAAAAACACAATGGTAAAATCGTCCTTTTCGATCGTGCGTACGGGCGACAGCCCCAGCGCCTCGCCGTAAAAGGCCAAAGATTTTTCAAGATCGGAAACGTTGATGTTATAGTGATAAAAACGGAACATATATCCTCCTTTTCATTTTTCCGCGCCGAAACGCTCGGGGTAACAGGCGCGCATGGTCTTTTTCAACTCCGCCTCGGTATCGCGCACCGCGGAAAAGCCGAATCTTTCATACTGCAAGGCCCTTTCCGTCGCCGCGGGATCGAGGGAAAAGTCCTTATTTTGGATCTGAGTCATGAGTTTTACGGGATCGAGCCCCGGCTCTTTCCCCTGCTTTTTGTATTCCTTTGCAACCGAACGCGCGCCCAACGCGCCCAGCCAGGCGGGAATTTTCAGCACTCTTCGTCCGTCTTTCGCAAAGCGGAGCATCTTTTTCACGAGTTCGATATAGGAAATGTTTTCTCCCCCGACGGGAACGCAGCCGCTGCCGCAATGCGCCGCCGCGAATACGGCTTCCGCCACGCCCGCCGCGTCGGTCGCAGCCGTCCTTCCTTTCGTCATGAACACCGCGGGATATCTGTCGAAATGCGCGAGAAAACTTTCCCTCCAAATAGGCGCCCCGTTTTCGGGAACGCCGAATATATATGGCAGTTCGAGCACCACGGCCGCAACGCCCGAAGAAAGCGCTGCGTCTTCCTGTTCCCGCCGCGCCCTGATATACGGGTGGCTTTCCGACAGCCTGCCCTTGCAGAGCTTATCGAAATACGCGAAATAAGAACCGAGCACAACCAACCTTTCCGCTCCCGCCGCCACTGCGGCGGACAGTATTTTTTTATACTGCACGACCAGCTTTTCGCGAAAGAACGGCGCTGCCGGCGCAGGCGGCATCACGCGGTCGTCCGGCCCCAAAGCATATATAAATACGTCAAACTTTTTTTCTTTGAAATACGCCGTAAGACTTTCCCCGCTTTCGGCAAAAAAGTCAAGATTATCGACGGAAACGCCGCACGCGTTTCCGCCCGAACGCGACGCCGCAGCAACGGGCACGCCCCGCGATACGAATTTTTCCAGGGCGGCCCTGCCGAGAAATCCCGTGCCCCCCGCTATAAACGCTTTTTTCACAATATATATATCATAATATGTTTTAAAAAAATTTGCAATCGTTAACTGAAAAATTTCTTTTCCCTTTCCCGAAAAAATACGCGGAAGAAAATTTGTTTAGAAATATTTTCCAAATTACTTGATTATTGTTCAAAAATATATTATTATATATTCATAAAATACAAGGAGAACCGTTTCATGAAAAATCCGAAAGAAAAAATATCGGCGACGGCCCCCGACGCCCCTGCGCCGACCAACCTGACAAAAGAAACGCTGACGAGAGTATTTTTGACGCGCGAAGATCTGGATACGCTCAGCAAACTCTGCGAACTGCCGCCGGACGACCAACGGCGCATCCGCAGGGAGATAGACGATTTACACGCCGCCAGCGGCAAAATCCCGTTTGAATAAAAAGAGCGCGGAAGCCGTGCTTTTTACCGACTTTTAATCGTCGTTTTTCCTTCGCTCCCGCGCCGACGCCGACGAGCACCGCCGATACGCGGAGATCTTCAAAAAAGACATAGCGATCGACCGACGTAGTTTCGGCTTTCACGTAAGAAAACAAAAGGAGCAAGATCGCCCCGCACATCTTGCTCCTTTTGTTTTAGCGACAACGCGATTTCCTTACGTTTAAAAACTTAAAGGCTTATACCGCCCAAAAAGACGGCATAAGCCTTTTGGCGGAAGCGGAGGGATTCGAACCCCCGCGGGCTTTCGCCAAAACGGTTTTCAAGTTTTGACGGGTGCTTATTTTTTCTTGTCTTGCAATAGTTCATAATGATATAGATTTTCAAAAAAGCAAGCAAATGACCGCGCATTTACTTGTTTTTTCTTGCTTCAGGTGTTATCGGGTGTTTTTCTTTATCTTGCGTTGTTTTGCTTTTTCAGTGGAATTTTAACCGCTTTTTGTAGAGTTCTACAAATGTAATTTTATGGCGCAATTCTACAAATATTATCGACACAGGTATTTGATTATATCACGCACGATTGACTCAAAAACGGCAAAAATAGCCCGAGTATTCCAAGCAGGATAAGGTATGATTCAGTTGACACTAAACACACGTTTTAAGACAAGCGGGATACCCGCTTTCTTTTCTACAAATTTTATGCTTGAAATAAAACTATCAATTTGTTTTCTTTAGCTTCTTTGGTTAAAGATGCTTGTTGACCAGTTTCGCTTTTTTGTCCAATCCAATCAGAGTGATCTAACCACCCCATTTGTATCAATAAAATACGAGGATTTTCTTTTGATAATTTCTCAAAATTTATTGTTAAATAATATCCAGATTTTGATTTTCCAGAATCAGATTTAGCATAACTGCGATTTCCATAAATAGATTTTTGAGAAGATGTTTTTATTTCAAAAGAGAAATCATCGTTATATTCACAAACAACATCTTTCTCTTTTCCCTCTCCTTTTCTGAATCCTTCAACATTTTTTGTGATATATTCAGGAATAACATCATGCAATAAAGCCCCTAATGCTTGCGGAGAAAGACTCATTTCACTAATATACATATTCAAATAAGTGTTAATTTTACCGTGTAAAATGCTCGCCCAAGACTTTTGACACAAGTCAACTATAAGATTTGACAAAGGGTGCATATCCACTAATCTCTGCGTGGTCTCTTTCCATTGTTCAATCGGTACATTTTTGAAAGGTTCCATTTATATCTCCTTACATTTCGATTTTCATTTGTATATCAAGATTATCTATTCTGTTTTTTATGATTTCACAGTACGAAGGCTGAATTTCAAAACCAACGCAATACCTATCATTTTTTATACAAGCTTCAATAGTTGTTCCAGAGCCAACAAACGGGTCAAATACTACTTCGTTTTTATTTGTAAAGCCCAAAACCAGTCGATTTATCAAATCAACAGGAAATTGACATGGATGTTCCGTTCTTTCTTTTGAAGAGCGATTTTTCCCAGTGGTAACTTTTGCTATTTGCCAAACATCAGAAGGATTTTTACCTAACGCATTTACTCTTGATTTTCCGTGTCGTTTTGAATTGGGATATTTTACATTTGGATCTCGAATTGCATCTAAGTTAAATGTGTAATTTGATTTATCTTTCACATACCAAAGAATTTTTTCATTGCGTGGACTTAAATAATTTTTGCACGCAACTCCAGCAGAGTAATTCCAAACAATTTCTTGATTTAAGAATAGAGGAATTTTATCCCATAACAAATAGGGCAATGGCACAGCACGTCCCGTGTCTGCGACGCTCATATATCCTAAATTCAACAGTAGGCAACCAGAATTTGTTAGTAAATTGCAAGCACCGTTTATCCATTCTATTGACCAGTTTATATATTCGTCCACTGAAACTATCGATTCATATTCTTTTCCAATGTTGTATGGAGGACTGGTAATAACAGCATTGAAGATATTTTGGTTTATTTTTTTCTGTAAGACAAGACTGTCGCCACAATACAAAAGGCATTTGTCGGTTTCATAATATGGTTTCCCTATTAAATTGTTTAACAGTTTCTTGATTTGACAAAAGTCCATTTGTATTTCTCCGTTTCTATGAGTAAAACAACCTAAATTAAACTTTTTTGTGGGGCTTAATTTAGGTTGTATGGCGGAGGCAGAGGGATTCGAACCCCCGTGGGCTTGCACCCAAACGGTTTTCAAGACCGCCTCGTTATGACCGCTTCGATATGCCTCCGTAAATTATGAAATTGTAGAAAAAATTGTAGAAATTTCCATTCTCAAAAAAGTTTATAGAAATCGAGAATTCCGTTGCGCCTTATATATCAAAGCGTTTGCAAGGGTGTTCGAAGATTAGACCGCTTGATTTCAAGCGCATTTCAAGACCGCCTCGTTATGACCGCTTCGATACGCTTCCGTCGCTATTCATTAAAATAACATAACGCGCAATAAAAATCAACTGTTTTTAACCTCTGCCGCGCGCCGCGGAAAAATTTGCCGCGGCACGGCCCCTTTTATTCTTCAAAACGGACGATCTCCACGCCCGACTCTTTAAAAAGTTCGAGAGCGAAAGCGTCCGGATAGCCGTGCTTGTAGATCACTTTTTTCACACCCGAATTGATGATCATTCTCGCGCATATCACGCAGGGCTGATGCGTACAATAAAGCGTTGCGTCCTGCAGGCTGACGCCGAGTTTCGCCGCCTGGATAATGGCGTTCTGTTCCGCATGCACGGCATAACACACCTCCTGCATGGTTCCGCTCGCTATGTTTTTCTTTCTGCGCAGACATTCCCCCCTCTCGGCGCAGCTCCTGACTCCCGCCGGCGCGCCGTTATAGCCCGTGGTCAGAATTCGCTTGTCGCGCACCACTACCGCGCCGACATGCCTGTTTTCCTGAAAACAGCTCGACCACCCCGCTACCGTTTCGGCAAGCTCCATAAATCTTTTATCCCATTTATCCATCGTGTTAACCTCTGTTCAACGCTTTTTATCTATAATAACATATATTTTCCCCTTTGACAACAGCCGAATTTGCAAATCGACAAAATTTTCTCAAAATTTTTATTTATTTCGTTGACAAATGCTTTTTTATGTATATAATTATAGTTAGCACTTGAAAGAGAAGAGTGCCAAAAATCAGATTTCTTTGGAGGAGAAAGACATGACGATAAAACCATTGTTTGACAAAGTAGTCGTAGAGGCTACGGAGATCGAAGAAAAAACCAAGAGCGGATTCATCCTCCCCTCGGCGGCGCAGGAAAAACAGCAGACGGCGAAAGTCGTTGCGGTAGGCCCCGGCGGAGTGATCGACGGCAAGGACGTGACCATGCAAGTCAAGGTGGGAGACGTGGTGCTCTATTCCAAATATGCGGGCAGCGAATTCAAAGTTGACGGCAAAGAATTCACCATTATCCGTCAGAACGACATTCTCGCGATCGTAGAATAATTGAGGAGGCGAAAAAATTATGGCTAAACAGATCAAAAACGGCGAAGAAGCAAGAAAAGCTTTGCAAAAGGGCGTAAATACGCTTGCGGATACGGTAAAGATCACGCTCGGCCCCAAGGGCAGAAACGTGGTTCTCGATAAAAAATACGGCGCGCCGCTCATCACGAACGACGGCGTTACCATTGCGAAAGACATCGAACTCGAAGACGCTTTCGAGAACATGGGCGCGCAGCTGGTGAAAGAAGTTTCCACCAAGACCAACGACGTGGCGGGCGACGGCACGACGACGGCGGTCGTACTCGCGCAGGCGATGATCGAAGAGGGCTTGAAGAACGTGGCGGCGGGAGCCAATCCCATCATTCTGAAAAAGGGCATTGCGGGCGCCGTGGAAGTTGCGGTAAACGAGCTGAAAAATCTTTCCCAGCCCGTGAGCGATAAGACCTCCATCACGCAGGTTGCGGCGATTTCCGCAGGCGACGATTCGGTCGGTCAGCTCATTTCCGAGGCGATGGAAAAGGTCGGCAAGGACGGCGTTATCACCATTGAAGAGAGCAAGACCATGAAGACGGAGCTCACCACGGTGGAAGGCATGCAGTTCGACAGGGGCTACGCTTCCGCCTATATGGTTACCAACACCGACAAGATGGAAGCCGTGCTCGAATCCCCCGTGATCCTCATCACAGACAAGAAAATATCCTCTATTCAGGAAATCCTGCCCGTGATCGAACCGATCGCGCAGCAGGGACAGAGACTGCTCATCATCGCGGAAGACGTGGAGGGCGACGCGCTGGCGGCGCTCGTCGTAAACAAACTCAAAGGCGTATTCAACTGCGTGGCGGTGAAAGCGCCCGGTTTCGGCGACAGAAGAAAGGCGATGCTGGAAGACATAGCCGTTCTGACGGGCGGCACCGTGATATCCTCGGACGTCGGCTACGAATTCAAGGACGTTACCCCCGACATGCTGGGCAGAGCGGGTACGGTCAAAGTCGATAAGGACAACACCACCATTATCGACGGCGCGGGCGATCCCGCGGCCATCGAAGCGAGAAAACAGTCCATCAAGGCGCAGATCGCGGAAACGACCTCCGACTACGATAAGGAAAAATTGCAGGAAAGGCTGGCGAAACTCGCGGGCGGCGTAGCCGTCATCAACGTGGGCGCGGCAACCGAAATAGAGATGAAGGAAAAGAAACTGCGCATCGAGGACGCGCTCAACGCGACCCGCGCGGCTGTGCAGGAAGGCATCGTCCCCGGCGGCGGCATCGCGCTGATCTCCACCATTCCCGCGCTGAAAAAATACGTTGCGGGCTTGAACGGCGACGAAAAGACGGGCGCGAACATCGTTCTGAAAGCCGTGGAAGCGCCTTTGAAACAGATCGCGAACAACGCGGGACTTGACGGTTCGGTCATTCTGCACGAAGTGCTTAAATCCAAAAAGGTCAACTACGGTTTCAACGCGCTGACCAACGAATACACCGACATGGTGAAAGCGGGCATCATCGACCCGACCAAGGTTACGAGAAGCGCGCTTGAGAATTCGGCTTCCGTCGCCTCTATCTTCCTCACGACGGAAAGCATCGTGGCGGATATTCCCGAAAAGGAACCCGCGCCGATGCCGCAGGGCGGCATGGGCGGCATGTATTAAAAACAGGCCGGCCGAATAAAGGCAAATAAAAAAGGCGGAACTATTGTTCCGCCTTTTCGTCTGCAAATTTTCGTTTTTGCTTTCTGTCGGAGACGATACAGAACGCCGCCCCCAGCACGGCAACGACCGCCTGCGACGCGGGATTCGC
>ERZ1106932.279-NODE-279-length-17573-cov-148.306199_pt1 | contig 17573 bp, 15 predicted proteins | sample MGYA00403665_ERZ1106932 | MGnify/ENA primary metagenome ERZ1106932 (study PRJEB35170, sample SAMEA104062448) | human gut metagenome | biome: human gut; feature: human-associated habitat; material: faeces | place: Denmark | collected 2012-08-24 ... | reverse complement strand
CGAATCGCTCATCTGCCCCGATAAAAGCAAGACGCTCCGCGAGGGCGCCATTGCCGTGGGCGGCTATTTTCTGGAAAGCAAGCAAGTGAACAATATGTACGTCGAGGCGGTGGCAAAGCATTACAAGATCGATCTCGACGTGCCCGTGCGCGATCTTCCGAAAGAACAGTACGACATTCTCATGTACGGTTCGCACGGAGAAAAGATCCCGATGCAGTACGACCGATATAATTTTCACGGCACCTATCAGATCGAGTGGGAGGGGTTTGTCAATTCCCTTTCCCGCCGCTATCAGAATACGGACAGCATGGGGGTGAAACAGGAGATCGAAAAGTATATCACCCAACTGCCCTGTCCGACGTGCGGCGGCAAACGCCTGAAAAAAGAGGCTTTGTCCGTCTATGTCGGAGGGAAAAATATTTCCGAACTCTGCGATCTGTCCGTTTCCGACCTCTATGACTTTTTTGACAATTTGGCTCTGACGCCTACCGAACATCTCATCGCGGACGTCATTCTGAAAGAGATCAAGGCGCGCCTGAACTTTTTGCGCAACGTCGGCCTTGCCTATCTGAATCTCGCGCGCAGCGCGGGCACGCTGTCGGGGGGCGAAGCGCAGCGCATCCGCCTTGCGACGCAGATCGGCAGCGGGCTGACGGGCGTTCTGTATATTTTGGACGAGCCGAGCATCGGTCTGCATCAGCGCGACAACGAAAAACTGCTCGCCACGCTGAAAAATCTGCGCGATCTCGGCAACACGCTCATCGTGGTCGAGCACGACGAAGATACCATGCGAGCGGCCGATTACATCGTCGATATCGGCCCGAAAGCGGGCGTGCACGGCGGTGAGGTCGTCGCATGCGGCAGCGTGGAGGATATCATGAACTGCCCCGATTCGATCACGGGCGATTATCTGTCCGGCCGCAGAAAGATCGAGATCCCGCCCGTCCGCCAGGCTCCGGACGGCAGGTGGTTCAGCGTAAAAAATTGCCGGCAGAACAACCTGAAGGGGATCGACGTGCGTTTTCCCGTCGGGCTCTTTACTGCCGTTACGGGCGTTTCCGGGTCGGGAAAAAGTTCTCTCGTCAACGAGATCGTGTATCCGTTTATGGCAAATTCGCTCAACGGGGCGCATCTTCCCACCGGCAAATGCGACGGATGCGAAGGGCTGGAATATTTCGATAAGGTCATCGCCATCGATCAGTCGCCGATCGGCAGAACGCCGCGCAGCAACCCCGCCACGTACACGGGTGTTTTCGGTCTGATCCGCGAATTGTTCGCCGCCACGCCCGACGCGCGCGAACGCGGCTACAAGGCGGGAAGGTTCTCCTTCAACGTCTCCGGCGGCAGATGCGAGCACTGTTTCGGAGACGGGATCATCAAGATCGAAATGCACTTTTTGCCGGATATTTTCGTGCCCTGCGAGGTGTGCGGAGGAAAGCGCTATAACCGCGAAACGCTGGAGGTGCGCTATAAGGGCAAAAATATCGCCGAAGTTCTGGATATGACCATCGAAGAAGCGTGCGAATTTTTCCGTCCCGTCACGAGCATCTACAACAAACTTAAGACCATCAACGACGTAGGCCTGGGCTATATCAAACTCGGGCAGAGCGCCACGACTTTGTCGGGGGGTGAGGCGCAGCGCGTCAAACTTGCGACCGAACTTTCCAAGCGTTCTACGGGAAAGACCTGCTATATCCTCGACGAGCCGACGACGGGCCTGCACAGTTACGACGTGGACAAACTCATCCAGGTTTTGCAGAAACTCAAGAGCGCCGGCAATACGGTCATCGTCATCGAACACAATCTCGACGTGATCAAAGTTGCGGACTGGATCGTCGATCTCGGCAGAGAGGGCGGCGATTTCGGCGGCGAAGTCGTCGCGTGCGGAACGCCCGAACAGATCGCCGCGTGCAGGGAAAGTTATACGGGCCGGTTCCTCAAAGGCATACTCGAAAACAAGCGGTAAGGGCGCAGAGGCATATGCCGTATTAACAGTTTCGCCTTCGGCCTTGTATCAAAGCATAAAAAGCATAAAAAAGCGCGCCGCGCAAGGTTATCCTTACGCGGCGCGCTTTTGATCGTTTTTGGTAGCCCCAAGGGGACTCGAACCCCTGTTTTCGCCGTGAGAGGGCGACGTCTTAACCGCTTGACCATGAGGCCGTCTCAAAATTTGCTTTACAATTATATCATAAAAAGCAGGCGAGGGCAACTGATTTTTTGAGTATTTTCAAAAATTTTCAGCCGTTTTCCGCCGCAAAAAGGGCAAAAAAAGATCCGCTCGTGCCGCAGAACGAAAAAGTGTTAACCCGCTTCTCGCAGGTGGGTGCGCCGCCGTACCGCCTCAGACTTTCCGTTCATAAACAGACCTTGCCTATCGGCACAGACTTAAATAAAGCGCTCCCTTGTAACAAATGTGGATTAAGATAATTCGAACCCCGAACACAGCAGACCGTTTCGGTTATAAAGGGATCGCAGGAGATCCCGTTTGTCTCTGTAATATATTATATACGATCGAGCGGAAAATATCAACCGAATCGAAACAAAAATCGCGACGGCGCGCAATTTTCACCGAACGATCGCTCTATTTTCTGCATTCTTTATCCAAGGCTTGCAGATAAGCGTACATCTGGCTTTCCGAATTCAGGCCGTAACGCGCTTCCGTCTTGTCCGCCGCCGTCTGTTTGATGGAATTTTTAGTAAATTCCGCGGCGATCGCGACCGATTTTTCCATGCCGATCCCGCGCGCCCGCGCCCCGACGAGCGCACTCGCATATACATCGCCCGCACCGTGGAAAGCGCCCTCGATCTTTTCCGTCGAATAACTTCTGACCGCTCCCTTTTCGTCCGTATAATACACGGTGCTCAGAACGCGCGTTTTTCCGTTGACTTCAGCGGTCTCGTCGCACCCCGTCACGGAAGGGAAGGGGCAAAGCCTGCGCAGTTTGGTCAGGATCTCCGTGTACGAATGCTCCGTCAGAGAAGAATAGGGGGTATCCGTCAGGAAACACGCCTCGGTCAGGTTGGGCACGACCACGTCCGCGATCTTGCAAAGTCCCTTCATTTCATTTACGAAATTCTGATCGAAATGCGCGTACAGTATGCCGTTGTCGCCCATTACGGGATCCACGACCATCGTGCCGCCCTCTTTGAGAAAATCCTTTTTTATGCTCTTGACCATCTCGATCTGCGAAATGCTGCCGAGATAACCGCTGATGATAAAATCATATTGCAGCCCGAGCGATTTCCAATGCTGCAAAATGGCGGGTATATCCTCGCTCAGGTCGCGAAAAGTGTAGCCCGAAAATCCGCCCGTGTGCGTAGAAAGGATCGCGGTGGGCAGGATGTCGCAGGTAACGCCGGAAGCAGATATGATGGGCAGCGCCACGGTAAGGGAGCATTTTCCCACGCAGGAAATATCGTTGATCGCAAGAACTCTCATGATGCACGTCTCCGTCAAATTTATAACGTAGATTATAAACTTTAATTTTTATTTTGTCAAATAAATGGACATCGTATCCCGTTATGAGGCGCATAAGAATTGCTTATCGTTCACTTTACATCGCGGCATTTTTATGCTAAAATGAAAAGGATTATGAAAGGTACGGTAGCAAACGGATTTTATACCTTTATCAGCGGCGCTACGGGCGGCATCGGCCGCGCGTTCGCGTTTGCCTGCGCGGCGGAAGGGAGCTTGTTCCTGACGGGCAGGAGCGCGGAAAAACTCGACCTTCTGCGCGCTGAAATTCAGGCGGAATATCCCGCCTGTGCGGTAGAGGTCTTTCCCTGCGATCTGACGGATCTTTCTTCCCGCGGCAGGCTGTACGCATATGTCGCGGAGAGAGGGCTGATTTTCAGCCGCCTCTGCAATGTTGCGGGCGTGGATATACAGAAAGCGTTTGAAAAATATACCGAAGAAAAAATCGCTTTTCAGTGCAGGGTCAATCTCGAAGGGACGCTGTCCGTCACCCGTTTTGTCCTGTCTCGCCGCGCGCCGTCGCTCGAGATCGTTACGATCGGCAGTATATCGGGCGTATATCCGATGCCTTATTTTGCGATATACAGCGCTACGAAAAGCGCCCTTGCGAGTTTCTTTTCCTCTCTGCGCCTGGAACTGAAGGGGCAGAACGTGAAGATCACCACGATCGAACCGGGCGGCGTCTATACACGGCCGGACATCGTCAAAGATATCGAAGGGCAGGGGCTGTGGGGCAGGCTTTCCGCCAAATCCCCCGCATATGTCGCAAAAAAGAGTTTGAAGGCGGTCAAAAAGAACAAGCGCATCTGCCGGCCGGGTTTTTGGAACAAATTTGTCGCGGCCGTGCCGCGCATACTGCCGCTCGGCGTGCGCATGCGCTTTATCGCACGGCGCTGGAAAAAACTTGAAAAGGATGCGTTCTGACGCGAAGGGGGAACGGATGAAAAAATATATCGCCGCGATGGACCAGGGAACGACGAGTTCCCGCACCATACTGTTTGATCGCCGCGGCAGGATGGTCTCCTGCGGCCAGGCGGGATTCAGGCAGATCTATCCGCAGCCGGGATGGGTGGAGCACGATCCGGAAGATTTGTTTTCCTCTCAGATGAAAAGTTGGGAAGAGGCGCTCCGCCTCGGCGGCGTCCGCCCCGAGGAGATCGAAGCGATCGGCATCGCGAATCAGCGGGAAACCGCTGTCGTATGGGATAAATTTACGGGAAAACCCGTCTATAACGCAATCGTATGGCAGTGCAGACGTACGGCGGCACAGTGCGAACAACTGCAAAAGACGCACGGCCGGCAGATCTACGAACGCACGGGGCTGCGGACGGATGCATACTTTTCCGCTTCGAAGATCGCATGGATCCTGGATCACGTGCCGTTTGCCCGTACGCGGGCGGAAAACGGCGAGTTGCTTTTCGGCACGGTGGATACTTACCTGATCTGGCGGCTGACGGGCGGCAGGGTGCACGCGACCGACTACACGAACGCATCGCGCACCATGCTGTTCAATGTGCACACGCTGTGCTGGGACGATGACTTGCTCCGGCTTTTCCGCGTTCCGCGCTGCATGTTGCCGAAAGTGCTGCCCTCCGGTTCCGATTACGGCGTAACGCTGCCTGCGTTTACGGGCGTTTCTCTGCCCGTCTGCGCGGCGGTCGGCGATCAGCAGGGCGCTTTGTTCGGGCATCTGTGCGTGCGGGCGGGCGAGGCGAAGAATACGTACGGTACGGGCTGTTTTCTTCTGATGAATACGGGAAGCGAGGCCGTAGAGTCGAAAAACGGACTTTTGACGACGCTCACGGCATCTCTGACGAAGCCCGGGTACGCTTTGGAAGGGAGCGTATTTATCGGCGGTGCGGTCGTGCAGTGGCTCCGCGACGAAATGAAGGTGATCTCCTCCGCGCAGGAGTCGGAAACGCTCGCGTTCTCCGTGCCCGACACGGGCGGCGTATATTTTGTGCCTGCCTTCGTGGGGCTCGGCGCTCCTCATTGGGATTCCGATTGCCGCGGTACGATCTGCGGCATCACGAGGGGAACGGGCCGCGCGCAGATCGTGCGCGCCGCGCTGGAATCGATCGCGTATCAGGTTTCGGATGTCGTGCGCTGTATGGAACGGGACGTCCGTCTAAGTATAGAAAAACTGAGCGTGGACGGCGGCGCGAGCGCAAATCGCTTTTTGATGCAATTTCAGGCGGATATCCTCGGCGCGGAAGTCTGCCGCCCCGCCGTTTCGGAAACGACCGCGCTCGGCGCGGCCTATCTTGCGGGGCTGACGAGCGGATTTTACCGCGATCTGGAACAACTGAAAGAGAATGCCGCGGGTGCGGAATGCTATCGTCCCGAAATGAGCGATGCGCTCCGCGCGGAAAATCTGAGAGGATGGGAATCGGCGCTCGGCAGAGCGCTCTTCTCGCCCGAAAAATAAGGAGAATGAAAGATGACGGAAAAGGAAAGGATGCAAAAGGGGCTCGTCTATCTTCCCACCGACGGGCAGATTCTGGAGGAGCAGGCGGACTGCCTCGAACTTTTATACGATTACAACCGTACCCGCCCGCACGAAAAAGAGTTAAGGCAGCAGTTGATGAAAAAAATGTTCGCCGAAGTGGGGGAGGGTTGCTATTTCGAACCGCCCCTGCACAGCAATTTCGGCGGCCGTCACGTGCACCTCGGTAAAAATGTTTACGGCAATTTCGGCGTTACTTTCGTGGACGATGCGGATATATACGTCGGCGATTGCGTCATGTTCGCGCCGAACGTGGTCGTCGCTACGGCGGGGCATCCCATCTTGCCCTCCCTCCGCAGAAAGGCGATGCAGTTCAACAAGCCCGTTCATATCGGCAGCAATGTTTGGATTGGCGCAAACGCTGTCGTTCTGCCCGGCGTTACGATCGGGGACAATACGGTGATCGGTGCGGGAAGCGTCGTCACGAAAGATATTCCCGCCAACGTGATCGCGGTCGGCAATCCCTGCAGGGTCCTGCGCCCGATCGGGGAAAGGGATAAAGTCTATTTTTATAAAGACGAAAAATACGATTTCGAAATCAAAGAAGAAGAGGAGGATCTATGAGCAGGGCAGACGAGATTTTTATTCAGAATTGTCGGGATATTCTGGACAACGGGATCTGGGATACGGACAGGGAGGTGCGTCCCCGCTGGGAGGACGGCACGCCCGCGCATACCATCAAAAAATTCGGGCAGGTGTCCCGCTATGACCTGCGCGAAGAGTTTCCCATCCTCACCATCCGCCGTACCTATCTCAAATCTGCGATCGACGAGATCCTTTGGATATGGCAGAAAAAGAGCAACAACATCCATGATCTGTCCTCGCACATCTGGGACAGTTGGGCGGACGAAAGCGGTTCCATCGGCAAGGCGTACGGCTATCAGTTGGGGATCAAGTACCGGTTTGCGGAAGGGGAGTTCGATCAGGTGGACAAGGTATTGTACGACCTCAAAAACAATCCCGCAAGCAGGCGTATCATCGCGCATATGTACAACGTGGCCGATCTGAAAGACATGCACCTGTATCCGTGCGCATATTCTATGACTTTCAACGTCAGCGGCAATACGCTCAACGGCATTCTCAATCAGCGCAGTCAGGATATGCTCGCGGCGAGCAACTGGAACGTCGTGCAGTACAGCATACTGCTCATGATGTTCGCGCGCGCGGCCGGGCTGGAAGCAGGGGAACTCGTCCACGTCGTGGCGGACGCGCATATCTATGACCGCCACGTACCCATCGTGGAAAAGATTTTGAAAAACCCTCAATATCCCGCACCGCGCCTTATCGCGGACGAAAGCGTAACCGATTTTTATCGGTTTACGAAGGATAGTTTCCGTCTTGAAAATTATCGGTATACCGATCTGGATGTTAAAATTCCCGTCGCAATTTGATAAAAATCGATTTAAAAACAATACTATGTCACACATAATGCATTAAAATGAGGTATTTATGAAAGCGATCGTCGTAGTGGACAAAAATTGGGGTATCGGAAAAAATAACAATCTGCTGTTCAGTCTGCCCGCGGATATGAAGCATTTCCGCGAAACGACTTCGGGTAAAGTGGTCGTGATGGGAAGCAATACGCTGCTCTCTTTTCCCGGGGGCAAACCGCTGAAGAACCGGACGAATATCGTGCTTTGGCCGGGTGCGGAAAAAAGGGAAGACTGCACGATCGTACATACGCTGGACGAACTGTTTTCGGAGATCAGAAAATATCCCGAGGACGACGTGTTCGTCGTGGGCGGGGCGATGATGTACAGGACGCTTTTGCCCTATTGCAGCGAGGTGATCGCGACGAAGGCTGAGGCGGACGGCGGGGCGGAGGTGTTTTTTGAAAACCTCGACCTTCTGCCGGACTGGTCGCTGGAAAGCGAGGGCGAGCCGATCGAAACGAACGGGGTCGCGATCCGTTTCTGCGTATACAAAAATGCATCCGTGAAAGAGTACTGAGGAAGGGGCAGACGCAGGAAGTTGCGCCTGCCCTTTTATCGTAAAAAACAGAATTTCAAAGATTTCGGTTCGCCGCGCCCGTATGCTTAAAAACAGCGGGCAAAAATACGGACCGATCGGAGGGATACATGAAAAAGATCGCCGTCGTGGAAGATGACGAATATATCGGCAATATGCTTTGCGAACTTTTGCGCGAAAAGGCTGTTCGATCGCTTTTTTACGGTAGAAAACGCCCGCGGGTCCACGGGGCTCGGGCTTTCCATCGCCAAACTTTTCGTCGAACGGATGGGCGGGAGCATAGGCGCTTTTTGGTCGGCGGGGCGGCTTTCTATCCGCATGAAATTATGAGTTTTTACGCCGGTATCTGCACGGATCGCGCGTTTTTTGGGGCAAAACTTTCAAATATAAGTTGTAATTTTTCGATCGTTATGGTATAATATTTTAAAAAAATATGGAGGGTTCTTACTATGGCAAGAATGGTACTCAACGAAACGAGTTATTTCGGCGCCGGCTGCCGCAAAGAAGTCGCGGGAGAACTTGCGCGCCGCAACATGAAAAAGGCGTTTGTCGTAACGGACAAAGATCTGGTCAAATTCGGCGTTGCCAAAAAGGTGACGGACGTGCTCGACGAGGCGAAAGTCTCTTACGATATTTTCGACGACGTCAAAGCGAATCCGACGATCGCAAACGTCAAAAACGGACTTGCCGCTTTCAAAAAATCCAAGGCGGACGTCATCATCGCGATCGGCGGCGGCTCCGTCATCGATACGGCCAAAGCCATCGGCATCATTGCGGAAAACCCCGAGTTTGCGGACGTGAAGTCCCTTGAGGGCACGGCGGACACGAAGAACAAGAGTTTCCCCGTCATCGCTTTTGCGACGACGTCCGGCACCGCGGCGGAAGTTACGATCAACTACGTCATCACCGACGAAGAGGCGGGCAGAAAACTCGTCTGCGTCGATCCCAACGATATGCCCATCATCGCGTTCAACGATGCGGAGATGCTCATGAGCATGCCCAAGGGGCTGACGGCGGCGACGGGCATGGATGCGCTCACGCACGCGATCGAGGCGTACATCACGCCCGGCGCGACGCCCATTTCTGACCTTCTGACCTGGAACAGCATCAAATTTATCGCAGAAAACCTTGAAGCCGCGGTCAAAGACGGCAGCAACGCCTCCGCGCGCGAGGGGATGGCTTACGGCTCGTACGTTGCGGGCATGGCGTTCTCCAACGTCGGTTTGGGCATCGTGCATTCCATGGCGCACCCGCTCGGCGCACGCTACGATATTGCGCACGGCGTCGCGAACGCACTGCTTTTGCCGTACGTCATGGAGTACAATAAACCCGCCGCTCTCAAAAAGTTCGGCGACATCGCCCGCGCGATGGGCGTAGACGTGAAGGGCATGAGCGACGATGAGGCGGCCGATGCCGCGATCGAGGCTGTCCGCAAACTGTCCAAGGCGATCGGGATCCCTCAGAAACTGCACGAACTGGGCATCAAGGAAGAACAGTTGAAACAACTTTCCGAAGATGCGTTCATCGATCCCTGCACGGGCGGCAATCCCCGCAAAACCTCCCCTGCGGAAATTCTCGAAATTTATAAAAAAGCCCTTTGATTTTAGAAATAAAAGGCGCCTGCACACGAAAGCGTGCAGGCGCCTTTTTGTATGTGGCAGGGGAACCCCTTTATTCCACGTCTATGCCGAGCGCGCGCAGAAAGGCCGCGCATTGCAGAAGTCCGATCTTCGCACCCTTGAGTTCGGACAAGGATTCCGAAATTTCTATGCCGGAGATATCCGAATCGCAAAGATCCAGCCCCTTCAGCGGCGTGCGGAAAAAATTCACGCGGGCAAAACAGCATTTTCCGACGGATACGTTTTTCATTTGCGCCATGGCGATGTCCGCGCCCCTCAGGTTGCATTCCGAAAGCGACAGGGCATTGAATTTCTGTGCGTTGAAATTCGCATAGGACAGGTTGCAGTCTTTGAAAGACGCATCCCGCAGCGCGCCTTCAGAAAAATCTGCGCCCACGCCTTTGCAGCCGACGAACCGCACTCTGCGGAAGCACGCTTTGGTAAATTTTGTGCCCGACAGATTGCAGTTTTCAAAAATCGCGTCCGAAACATCCGCGCCGCGAAAATCCGCGTCGCTGAAATCGCAGTTATCGAATATGCATTCGGCGATCTCGGCCCCGCCGTATGCCGCTTTTGCGGCGTTCAGCCGGTTCAAGCGCAGGCCTTCGGTGTGTTCCGCGTCGAGCGCGCCGCCCTCGCGTACGGGCTCCGAAAATTTAGGAGAAAGAATGTTCATATGCTCATTATATGGCCTCTGGCGCACTTTGTCAAGGTCTTATATTTTATTTGTTGTTCATATGTATATAAAAAAACTTATTGCGATATTGCGTCGGCGTTATTCCTTCGTGATATTTGAAAAATTTCACGAAAAGATTTTCCTCTTCAAATCCGCAGTTCACGGCGATCTCTTTGATCGAATCGTTTGTATTGATGAGGACAGACTCTATATACGAAATGCGATGTTTGATGATTCCCGCTTTCAGATCCATTCCGAATTCTTTTTTATATATGCGGGACAAGTAGTCTGTACTATACCCGAAATGGCTTGCAACGGCCCTTGCAGTGAGCGGCCGGCTTGAAAGAATGCGGATATATTCGTTCGCTTCAAAGGCAATCTTGTTGCGGTATTCGGTGGAAGTGTTCAAGGACAGCAGAAATTTTGCAAGCGTAAGTTCGCACAATAACAGATTTGATTTTGAAAAATGCATGATTTCCTTAAAACTGCGTTCGGTATTGGGGGCAGCCGGCGCGCATAATTTCGGAATGCCAAAAAACGGTAAATCGTTTGTGCAGAAATGCAACCAAAAGAAAGAGGTATGTCCGGTACTGATTTCTGTGCCCGCATGTTCGAGGTTCGGTTCGAGAAGCAGCATTTCCCCTTTGCGGAAGGAATATATGTTTTTCTCTTCTCGGATGCAAATTTTCCCCTCTGTAACGTAGATCAGTTCGTAACTGTCTATTACTCTTTTCGGGTGCGTCCATACACTTTCGGTATCGAACAACCCCATCCCCATGTAAGAAAGCGTCGCAGAATTATTGAATGCAATCATGTCGGATTTTTTCACCTTTTTCTTATTTTTTGCATTGAATATGTTGGATAAATATAATATAATTTGATCATAAAGTCAACTAAAAGGAGAATAAAGATGCAAAATCCAGAAATTTTGTCTTTTCGGAATGTAAACTTGCATGACGGATTTTGGGCGAGAAGATATACTTTAAACAAAAATATTTCTCTGGAAAGTGTCAGGCAGCAGTTCGAACGGACCGCAAGATTTGACGCCCTTCGGTTTAATTTTCTTAAAAACGGGCGCCATATTCACTATTATTATGATTCCGATGCGGCAAAATGGATTGAAGCGGTATCGTATCTTATCGAAAAAGACCGCCCGTCCATGGCAGAGAACGAGGCGTTCATCGATGAATTGGTCGATTGTATGAAACGGGCACAGCGCGACGACGGATATCTCAATTCATATTTTCAGCAAATTGCTCCCGATGAAATATTTCGCAATAGAGAATGCCATGAGTTATACTGTGCGGGACACCTGATCGAGGCGGCCGTCGCATATGCGAAGGCGACGGGTAAGCGTAAATTTTTGCATATCATGGAAAAATATTGCGATTATATTTGCCGTGTATTTATCGAAGAGAAAAGCGCTGCGTTTGTTACGCCCGGCCATGAGGAAATAGAACTCGCGCTGATTAAATTGTATCGCTTTACGCACAGAAAAAAATACTTGGAAATGGCGGAGTTTTTTTTAAAAAATCGCGGTGTCTGGGCAAAAGAGTTGATGAATGAAGAGAATACTTTTTGCAAACAGGATGATTGCGATATTTTCAATTTGCATAAAGCGGTGGGGCATTGTGTCCGCGCGCTCTATCTGTATTGCGGGATTGCCGACTTGGCTTTAGAAAGAGAAGACATAACACTCAGGCAAAATCTTCAGAAAGTATTTGAAGATATTGTCGGTCATAAAATGTATATTACGGGCGGCGTAGGATCATCGCATCGTGGCGAATGTTTTACGGCCGAATACGATCTGCCCAATCATACCGCATACAGCGAGAGTTGTGCTTCCATAGCCATGATTCTGTTTGCGCTCCGCATGCGAAAACTGGAACGAAACGCTAAGTACGGTCACGTTATCGAACGTATTATGTATAATTCGCTGCTCTCTTCTTGTTCTCTTGACGGAAAATCCTTTTTTTATGTAAACCCTTTGGAAATTGCACTGGAAGAATACGGCAGGGAGAGTTGCATCCCGAAGGATAGTGCGGAATGGTTACCTATAAAACAGAGAAAGGAAGTTTTCGATTGTTCCTGTTGTCCGCCCAATCTCAACCGTTTTTTTGCTGAGATCGGCAGCGTGATCGCCGTTTGCGAGGAAGATGCGTTATTTGTCGAACAATATGTTTCGTCTGACTTGACAACTGCTTTCGGCTCCGTTTCCATTCGCGAACAATATGCGCTTGACGGCTGTGTGGATATTTTTTCGGAAAATTATGGGAAAGATCGGCTGGCGGTAAGGATACCCGAGTGGAGCCGTTCTTTAGACTGCGTGTTGAACGGCGAAAAAGTGCTTCCGGAATGTAAGGAAGGATATGCTTATTTTACGGTCGGGAAAAATTTTTCTCTGTCTCTGAATTTTCATATCGCGCCCGTTTTTGTTTCGGCAAATCCGAATGTCCGAGCAAATGTGGGCAGGGTGGCATTGACGTACGGACCTGTCGTATATTGCTTGGAAGGGGTGGAAAACGGTACAAGGCTGAATCGGATTTCTGTTTCTCCATCCGCAGCAAAAGAGGCGAAAATGATTCTTGCGTTTCACGGCCTGTACTCTGTCGAGATGGAAGGGTTTATCGACAAAGAGCAGGATTTGCTGTATTTCCCTGCGTGGGCAAGTGAAAAAGAAGAAAAAAAACTGACGTTTATTCCATATTTTGCGTTCGCAAACCGAGGTGAGAGCGATATGCTCGTATGGGTACGCCGCGCTTGACGCATTTTGATTTCGAATCGTTTAAATATAGAAAACCTCCCGCGGACCAATGTATGCGGGAGGTTTTCTATATTTAAAAAAGGTGATTATTTCAAGACGACTTCATGGCCTGTCTTTGCCGATTCATACACAGCGTCGAGAATGCGCATGATCTCAATGCCGTCGTCGGCGGTGGAAATAAGATCCTGTTCTCCTTTGATCGCGCCGACAAAATTGGCAAGTTCCGCGGCAAACTCCGATCCGTCAAATCCGGTGCGGGAAGCAAAGCGGATATCCGACATCCTGTTTTCGGTCACGGTGTGGAACACGAGATCGGGGTCGATGGTGATGCCGCCCTTCGTTCCGAACAGTTCGACTTTGCCCTCGTCTTTTTCTACGTTCAGGCTGTAACTCGTTTCTACGGTCAGCGTGCTGCCGTTGTCGAAGCGGATCATGGCGCATGCGAGATCTTCCACGTCGCACACGTCTTCTTTTCCGCGGTAACTGGCCGAAACGTAAGCCTTTCTGTCTGCCAGTTCCTCGCGGTTATAAAGTTTCGTATAAGTCGCGCCGTATACGGATACGGGTTTGGGATTGCCCTCAAGATAGCGCACCAGGTCGATCACGTGCACGCCGAGGTCGATGAGCGGTCCGCCGCCCGAGCGGGCTTTGTCCGAAAACCAGCCGCCGGGGTTGCCGTTGCGGCGTATGTAGGTCGCTTTCGCGTAATAGATGTCTCCCATCTGTCCGTGCGCGATCAGGTCTTTCGCAAGCGCCGCGTCTTTGCCGAAGCGGCGGACGAACCCGATGCCGAGTATTTTTCCCGCCTTTTTCGCCGCAGCGCGCATCTCTTCCGCCTGTTTCGCGCTCATTGCCATGGGCTTTTCGCAGAAGACGTGTTTGCCCGCTTCCAGCGCCATGATAGAGCAGGGGGCGTGTCCGTTGTTCCAGGTGCACACGCTCACCGCGTCCAGTTCGGGCAGTTCTGCAAGCATCTTTTTTTCGTCCGTATACAGGCGCGTGATGCCGTATTTTTCACCTTTTTCGTGCAAAATCTTTTCGTCGATATCGCAAAATGCGTACAGTTCGCAGTCGGGATTGCTCAGATATCCCTCGATATGGCAGGAGGAAATGTTTCCCACGCCGATCACGCCGATCTTCAATTTACTCATGATTTAACCTCCGATATGTTTTTTCAGGAAAGAGACGGCCGCCGCAATATCTTTGGAAGGCGTGTCTCCGCACTCGCGCTCGATGGTCAGATACCCGTCGTATCCGATCTCTCTGAGCGCGGCAATGTAATCGTTCCAGGGTACGCCGCCCTCGCCCAAAGGCATCTCTTTGATATGTTCGCCCCAATCGGCCTGTTCCAGCCCGAAATAAGAGGGGGCATAAAGGGTGCGCGTATCCGATTTTTTGAGCATGATCCCGTCCTTTGCATGCGTATGCACGATATAATCTTTCAGTACGCGCACCGATTCGGCGGGGTTGTCTCCCGCGCACATGACGAGGTTCGCGGGGTCAAGGTTGACCGCCACGCCGCGGCTGCCCAGACCGTCCAGGAATGCCTTGAGGCGCACGGCCGTTTCGGGACCCGTTTCCACGGCAAAATGTCCGCCCATGGAATCGGCAAACTCCGCAAGTTCGCGGCAGACGAGGTGCATGCTTTCATATTGCGGGCAGTTTATTTCTTCGGGCACGACGCCGATATGCGTGGTCACGATATCCGTTCCCAGTTCTTTTGCGATTTCCATGATCCGCTTTTCCCGGTCGATGAGCGCGCGGTCTTTCGTATAATACATGGCGCAGCCGAAATCGCCGCACAGCGCCGAAACTTCCAGCCCTTCTCCCTCCAGCATGCTCTTGACTTCGCGCACATTTTCCCTGGTCATTTTTTCGTGCACCGTCTCGGAATTTGCGTACATCTGCACGCCGTTCACGCCGAGTGCGGCCGCTTCCTTCACCGCTTCCGCAAACTTTTTGCGGAAACTTTCCAAAATAACGCCTATTTTCAATTTTCAGATCCTCCGTTCCTTTTTCCCTTGATGCGGGATCGCTTTTATTATAAAAAAAACCGCGGCGGAAAGCAATCCCGCCGCGTAATGCGTTACTGTCAAAATCTACGATTTTTTTATTTTGTCTCTTTTGTGCTCCGCACGCTACGCAAGGTGCGGTAATAGGTGTTCTGGCTCACGAATCCGCACAGCATGGCCGCTTTGCCCGCCGGAATGTCCGGCTCCGCTTTCATGAGCGCCTCCGTCTCGCGCAGGCGGATGCGGTTGAGGTAATCGCGGAAATGCGAATCGGTGAACCGATTGAACAGGAAGGAAAAGTAATTGGGGCTGTACCCGAACTTTTCCGCAAGCGAAGCAACGGACAGTTCTTCCGCAAAATGCGCGTCTATGTATTGCAGGACTTCCGCAATGAATCTTCCTTCCTCTCCGTTCTTTTTTTCCGTGGGAGGGTAACGGTCGGCAAGGTAACCGAGGATCCAGTCCGCAAGCCCGTGTTTCATCAGTGCGTTATACGTATTCCAATCTTCGGCGGCGGATGCGAGCAAAGAGAGGAGACGTGCGTTTTTATCCTCTCCGGCATACATGAACATGGGAAAAGTGCCGCCGTAGCGGGTATGAAAATTTTTCAGATACGCATCCGACAGCACGATGACGTAAGCCTCCGAATGGAAGGCCGTCTTATAAACGTGCGTCACGTAGTTATCCGCAAAGAACACGTCGCCGGTGTGCAGCATCCGCTCTTCGCCGTTTCCGCGCGCGGTAAATTCCCCCTCGGCCACGACGATGATCTCCACGCTGTTGTGGTAATGCGCGGGCGTGTTGTTGTCGGTAGAATAATCGAGATAGAAATGTTCGAATCTGTCTGCGGCGGATTCGTAATAGGCGTCTTTCATAAAATATATTCTCCGTATCTATTATAGCGCGCCCGCGGCGCTTTGTCTACCGTTGAGCGGAAAGTGCCGCCCGCCTTTTTTGCGGGAAAAGTTGACTTTTTTCCCCGAATGGAGTATGATAAAGGCGGAATCGTATGGAGAGACGGCCATGAAAAAGACTTTGATCAAAAATTACGCAAAACTGATCGCACGCCGCGATCAGGCGCTCGTCACAGATATGACCGTTGGTCTCCGCGCAGACGCGGATGCCTGCGGCGCGGAGTTTTCCCGCAAGTTCCAAAAAAAAGTCCGCCTGCAAAAACGGTTCGCCGCCCGAGAGAGTGACCCCTCCGCGACGAAAATACGGCTTGTAGCGCTTCAGCTTTTGCAAAAGCGCATCCGCCTCGGTCGTCTCCCCCGCCTTGAACAGCGTCTCGGGATTGTGACAGAAAGGACAGCGCAGGTTACAGCCCGAGAAAAACACGACACAGCGAAGCCCCTGCCCGTCCACACCCGAACCGCAGTAGACAGAATCGATATAGCCCGTCATACGCGCGCATGGTAAGTGCGTTTGAGCACCTCGAGCTGATGCGCCTTCGATAGCTTATGGAAGTTGACGGCATAGCCCGAAACGCGGATGGTGATGTTGGGATAGAGCTCGGGATGCTCCATTGCCGCCACGAGTTTATCACGATCGAATACGTTGACATTGAGATGATGCGCACCCTGCGCAAAGTAGCCGTCGAGCAGATCGCACAAGTTCTCCGCACGGTCCGCATCGTTCTCGCCGAGCGCGGAAGGAACAATAGAGAAAGTGTTGGAGACACCGTCACGACAGCATTCGTAAGGGATCTTCGCGACCGAATTGAGGGAGGCAAGCGCGCCGCTCACGTCGCGGTTGTGCATGGGGTTAGCACCCGGCGCAAAGGGCTCGCCGGCCTTTCTGCCGTCGGGCGTCGCGCCCGTCTTTTTGCCGTAAACGACGTTGGATGTGATGGTGAGCACCGAAAGCGTATGCACCGCGCCGCGATAGGCGGGAGTCTTTTTCAGCTCTTCGTAAAATTCACGTAAGACATCCGCCGCGATCTCGTCCGCACGGTCATCGTCGTTGCCGTATTTCGGGAACTCCCCTTCCGTTTTGAAATCGCAAATGATGCCCTCCTCGTTGTAGACGGGCGTGACCTTCGCATAACGGATGGCGGAGAGCGAATCGGGGACGACGGAGAGCCCCGCGACGCCGCACGCGAGGAAGCGCTCGACCTCCGTGTCGTGCAGCGCCATCTGGATCTTCTCGTAGGCGTATTTGTCGTGCATGTAGTGAATGACGTTTAGCGTGTTGACATACAGGCGGCACAGCCATGCCATGTACTTTGCATACGCCTTGCGCACGCTCGCATACTCAAGCACACCCGTGAACGGCTTTCCCACGGGGCCGAGCTGTTTGCCGCTCTTCTCGTCCTTTCCGCCGTTGAGCGCGAGCAAAAGAAGCTTTGCGAGGTTGCAGCGCGCGCCGAAAAACTGCATTTGCTTGCCGATCTTCATCGCGGAGACACAGCAGGCAATGCCGTAATCGTCGCCGTACAGCGGGCGCATGATGTCGTCGTTTTCATACTGAATGGAATCGGTGTCGATGGATACCTTTGCACAGAAACGCTTGAAAGGCTCGGGCAGACGCTCGGACCAGAGCACGGTGAGGTTG
>ERZ1106932.278-NODE-278-length-17778-cov-6.445579_pt1 | contig 17778 bp, 12 predicted proteins | sample MGYA00403665_ERZ1106932 | MGnify/ENA primary metagenome ERZ1106932 (study PRJEB35170, sample SAMEA104062448) | human gut metagenome | biome: human gut; feature: human-associated habitat; material: faeces | place: Denmark | collected 2012-08-24 ... | reverse complement strand
TAAAAGTACTAAATAAAGAAAACATGCAAGACTCAGTTCCACGTCGTTGTCCTACTGGATATACGATAAAGTAAAATTCGGCAATTCGCTCAATCAACCTGCGGCGGTCGGGTTTGTGTTTATGTGTCTGAGTATTCCGATCGTATTCGGAATGAAATATCTTTTAAACAAGCGTATACAGGATGTGGAGACTTAAAAGATGGAAAAAATCGTAAAACGTATAAGACATAATAAAAAGTTCAACGGATACAGCGGAGCGGCGAAAGTCGTGCGTGCCGTCGTGGTGGTCATTTTTACGATATATGCAGTATTGCTGATGTTTCCGTATTTTTATGCGCTGGATATTTCCTTTATGGAAAACGGAAGGGCTTTCGTAAGAAATCCCATACATATTCCGTGGCCGCTGCATTTTGAAAATTATGCGAGTGCGTTCAAAGAGTTGGAAATCAACGACAATAACTTTTTCATGATGCTGATCAATTCGTTATGGTACTCGATATTGACGCCTGCTCTCGGTATTTTTGTGTCTGCCTGTACGGGGTATGTAGTGTGCAAATACGATTTCCGCGGTAAAATGTTCATCTACAATATGGTGCTCGTCGTCATGATGATCCCCGTCATGGGCAGTTTTACTGCGCAATACAAATTATATACCAAATTGAATCTGGTCAACTCTCCCTTCATACTCATTACGGCGGCGGGGGGATTCGGTTCGCAGTTCCTATACGTATACTCGTTTTTTAAAACGGTTTCATGGAACTATGCGGAAGCAGCGTTTATGGACGGAGCGGGGCATTTTACGGTGTTTTATAAGATTATGATGCCGATGATCATGCCTATGCTCACAGCGTTTTTCGTCATGGGGTTCGTCGGCGCGTGGAACGACGTGCAGGGACCGCTCACATGGTTGGAAGAGATGCCTACGCTTTCATACGGTATTTATGCCTACGAGCAGATGGCCAAATTTTTTGCGAACGAACCGATTTATTTTGCGGGGGTGATCATTTCCATTATTCCCGTCGTAATACTGTTTATTTTCTTTCAGAACATCATCATGAACAACGTTTCTATCGGCGGACTGAAAGGTTAAATAAAAATAAGGAGAAAAGTATGAGAAAAAAACATTTTATGAGAGCAGTGATTTTTGCACTTTGTGCGGCATTTTGTTTCACAGGGCTTACGGCGTGTAAAAAAGAAGACCCCGCTTCTACGCTGTATATCGATATTTCCAACGCGGGATACGGTATTGACTGGCTGAATCCGCTTGAAGATTTGTTTGAAGAAGATCATCCGGGGATAGACGTAAAGATTCGCGACGTCGTGAAAAACGATGCGAACTATTTGGCCAAATGTCTTTCCGGAGTGGCGGATACCGACATATTTTTTCTGGAAACGAGCGTGTTGAAACACGTGGAGACGCCCGTCAACGCGAACGGCGTTCGTTACAAGCATCCCTTTATGGATTTAACTGATTTTTTCCATAATGAGAAAATACCCGGAGAAGACAAGACGATCGCTCAGAAAATGCGTCCCGAATACCTTGCTTTCAATACTATTGACGGTAAAAATTATACGTTTCCTTGGATGGAGAGCATGATGGGATTCGTCATGAACAAAAACGTCTATCAAGAATCGTGGGGAAAACTACCGAATACGACGGATGAGCTTTTCGAGTTTTGCGATAAGGTCAAGGCGGACGGATATTCGCCTTTCATCTATTCCATCGACGATCCGTATTATCTCGACATTTACGATCTTTGGATGACGCAGTATCACGGCATGGACGACATGGCGAAATTTTACGACGGATACGCCCTAAGCGGAAAATACGAAGGGGAACGTTATATCCCGCAGATGTTCCTTGACGACGGACTTTATGCTGCGCTCGAAGTACTCGACCGGCTTGTGAATTACGATAACGGTTATCAGGACAAATTGAGTTATACGCTTTCATTTACTGCGGCGCAGAATTCTTTCCTTGAAAACGACAGTAAGGTTCTTTTTATCGCGACCGGCACATGGATGCAGCGAGAAATGGATAAGAATTACAGCCCGGAGGAGATCAATTCGGAATTTGTCCGTATGCCCGTGATCAGCGCATTGGGCGATAAACTCGGTATTACCGACGAGATTCTCAGTCAAATCATAGATTATGCAGACGGTGCGATCGCCGAACCGCCTGTCTTTACGTCCTCAAAAGGGATAGACAGCCAAGATGTTGTAGCCGAAGTTGTTGCCGCAAGAAAGATCGTACCCTCTAACCACCTGCACGCCGCGTTTATCCCCTCATACAGTTCGAAAGGAGATTTGGCAAAGGAATTCATTCAGCTGATGGCCTCCGACCGCGGAATCAAGGCGATGCTCGAAGAGGATCAGTTAAAACCGCCTATGCAGTTCAATCCGCTGGAGTCGGGCATTGAAATGAGCAATTTCATGAAATCGGTATACCGCCTCGCGAACGATTCTGTTTTCGATATCCAAGCGCAGGGGGCCTTATTCCGTAAGGGCGGGCTTGCGCTCGTGAATAATCAGGGATATTTTACGAAATCGATGGGCGCGGTGAATCCGAATGACAGAAAGGACGCGGAGGATATATATCTCGCGAATTACGATTATGTTTCTGACGACGTGCGGTGGCAGTACTTTCTTACGGCCGCGGGCATTCAAATATAAGCGGAAAATAAACAGGGAGGAAAACATGAACAGTTTCATCAAACGCGCGCTGACGATTATCGTTGCTTCGACGATGTCGGTGTCGTTTGCCGCCTGCAAAGGCGGCGAAAACAATGTCAGGATCGGATCGACTTACAACACGCTCAAAATCCTGCAAGACGATATGAACTACCCCGATTTGGGGCAAAAACTATCCATATCGATGGCGAAGGGGGAAACCGAGGGGGCGCAGCTGATCGTTACTCCCCAAAAAAACGTAGCTTCCTATTCGATTGAAGTGTCCGATCTCACGGGCGAGGGCGGCGCGACGATTTCCAAGGATAACGTGGAAATTTTCGTGCAAAAGTACCTCGAAGTGAAAGCGAAGAGCAACAAACAGAACAATACGGATTATCAGCCTGGCTGGTATCCCGATATGTTGTTGCCGATAGATCTCGCCCGGGATCAGGGGGAAGATACGATCGAAGGAGGCAAAAATCAGGCGTTTACGGTGGAAGTTTCCACAACCAGCGAAACGGAAGCGGGCGATTACATCGGAACGCTTACGCTGGAACTGGACGGAAAAACGGAAACGTTGCCCCTTTCGGTAACGGTATGGGATATCGACATTACGCAAAGTTACGGACAAACGTCTTTCAACTGGTTTTTAAGCGGTATGATGATGGGCGAAACGGAGTTCACCTACGACCGCTATAAAAACTATTACGATAAAATGCTCACGGAATATAAAACCTGCCTCACGAAGATACCGGGATCGTATTCTCCGCAGCTGATGGCTGAAAACGTGCTGGCATACTGGGATAATCCCTCTTTTACATCTTACTGTATTCCGGGTGATTTTACCCTAAACGGACAGTTTAATTCGGGCAGGTTTCTTGATTATCTTTACGAGCTTGCGCAGTTGAGCGAACCGGGTAAGATACTTTTGGAACGCGCGCACGTTTATAACATCGACGAGCCGAACACCAACGCTTACGGCAAGATCGATCAGGTGAGAGAAGCGATTTACTGGTGCGAGGACGAACTTGTTCTTCGTTTGGAAAGCGAAGGGTATTTCGATCGATTCGACGCGCAGTACAAGGAAGATTTTGTGTATGCAGCTACGCATATTCCGCAGGTAATTCCCGTGGCGAGCACGGAGCCTGTCAGCGCGCTGGGCGCAAGGGTAAATACTTACTGTGCGGTCATAGATCAACTTGACACCGAACGTTACCGCGACATCTATCACGGCTATGCGGAACAGACTGCGGACAGAGGGGGCGAATTGTGGTACTATACTTGCGTTCAACCGCTCTATCCTTACCCCACGCATCATATCGACGACGCGCTCATAGGTAGTCGAATTATGCGGTGGATGCAGAAATCCTACGATCTCGAAGGATATCTTTACTGGTCCGTCGGTGCGTATAAGCAGTTGATCGGCGGCTCATGGGTGTGGACGGATCCTTATGGCGATCCCGTGCGCTATAATAACGGCGGCAGCGGCACTATGGGGGACGGTTATCTCATTTATCCCGGAAAGAAATATGGTGTGGACGATTTTTTACCGTCCGTTCGGCTGACGACGCTGCGGGACAGTCAGGAAGACCTCAACATGCTTTATGTCTTGGAAAACATGATGGAAGAATACGGCGCATTCTACGGACTAAACGAGGGATACTTCGACATGGATGACATGGTACAGAATATCTACGACGCTCTCTTTACGGGCACGCGCTACGAAAAGGACGACGCGAATTTCTACGCGCAACGCGAAGCGCTTGCCGAGATTATTCTCGAACTGAAAAACGATTATAAATTTGCATATAAACGGGAAATAGACGGTGCGAAAGCCTCCGTGGAGATATTCCTTGCCGACGGTTATACGCTGAAAGTCGACGGTGCGGACATTTCTCCCGCAGGGGATGCAGGGGGTGGAAACCGCTTTGAAATCAGCCGTACGCTCGATCAAAAAACCTCCCTCTCGGTGGAAGTGCTCAAAAGCGGCGATGTCGTAGGCACGCACGAGATCTTCGTGGGAGATCAGACAAAAATACTCGATCTTCTTGAAGAAAGCATCACCGTTTCCGAGGGGAGTGAAAAGACATATGCGGACGGCGCGCTTACCGTGAAATTCGTATCCCGTGGCTCTACCGCAACCGAGAAAGCGGATTTCAATCCCGCTGTCTTTTTGCCGGAAACACTTTTCGGCTCGAGTTGGAAGACGATCGGCAATATTACGTTTACCGTGGCGAATACGGAAGATTTTGATATCAATGTGTATGTTCGCCTGCAATCGGGTGTCAGAACTTACGACATTAAGGATGCCGTATCCGTGCCCGCGAACGGCGAAGTAACCTTTACCGTAAGCAAAGTCGGCGAAAATGCGTTTTCAACGACGAAAGACGTGAATATAGAGTTCTATCTTGATAACGTCGACGCGGATAAAGAACTGTTACCTGACAGGACGCTCATCATCAAGAATATTACGTTCAGCACAGTTATGTAAAAAGGGGAATGATAAAATGAAACGAATAATATGTTTGCTCTTGGTAGTGTGCGTCGCAGTATTCGCCTCCGCTTGCAACGGAGGCGGAAAGCCTGCCGCAACAAATGAAGTCCGGTTGAGCGGCTTTGAAGATTATTATGAAATGCAAAAGATCAATTATGGACTGTTTGTGGGCGGAATGTCTTTGAACGAAGATAAGGCATACGTTTGCGAAGGGGAAAAGAGCGGGAAATTCTTTATCGATTACAACGCGAACGAACCCGTAGATTACAACGATAACGACGGAGGAAAAGCGTATAGCGAAACGACTAAACCGCAGTTTGGCTTTTTGCCTTCTCTTTACGATTCGGCCATAGGAGATCTTGGCAATGTAGATGCTTTCCGCATGAGCGTGTTTAACCCTAACGACAGGAATGTGGATCTTATTTTCGCAGTAAAGGATGACGGCAATAAAATCGCGTTTTCGGACGGACGCACTTTGGAAGCGGGTAAATGGTCGCATATCAGTTTCGACATAAAACCTTATTTTTTCAATCAAAGCCTTGCCGTTTCGGAATATATATTCTATATATACGATGATGCCGCAACTACCGCCGACACGATGACGCTGTATTTCGACGACTTCAGCGTTCTGAAAACGACAAATAAAGCGGCGCCCGTCACTTCTGCTGCTGCGGGAGAGATACTCGCGTTCGACAAGATTGAAGACGCCTCGCTTGTTCTTACAACTACGGCTGCGGCGTCATATCCCGCATTTTATGCGGCTTATACCGGCAGAGAAATTTTTGAAGGGCAGAAAGGCGCTCTGCAAGTTACCGTGCGCAATGGCGCAAACTGGCAGTACGACGTAAACCCGACGACAAACGGCTATAAAATTGAAGTGCTCGGATCCTTGGTAAAGGAACGTGCGGCGGGAGCGACGGGTTTTTCTGTCGACTGTAAAAACGACGGGGAGAGCAATCTGTATATTTCGCTCGTGGCATCGACGGGCAGCGGCACCGATTCCGTTAAAAACGCCGTATCCAAGGTAGTCGTGCCTGCCAAGGGAGAAACGACGATTACGCTCGACGACATCGCTGCGCTCGAAGGCGGTTCGGTGGACGGTATGACGATCCTCATCGATAACTGGAATCTCATGGGCACGTATAACGTGTATTTCAGGAACCTGAAAGTAACGGGTTAAAGGAAGGGGAAAATGAAATTAAAAAAATATCTAAAAATTGCGATAACCGTTTTCATTATGGCGCTGTTTGCGGCAACGTGGTCGGCGTGTGCGGGAAAGAATTTGAAAATAGGGCCGTATTATGCGGAATACGGAAAACCGTTTTCCGTTCCCGTATTTGAAGGCGAAACAAACATAAAAGATTCCGACGGATATACCGTCGATATTTCAAGCGGCAGGTTTTACGTGGATTCTACGGAAAATTACACCATAGAAGTTAAGTCGGGAAGTAAGACGTATAGCGGCGAGATTATCGTCGTTACGGCCGAGATTCCCGTTATCTCGCTTTCTTTCGACGTAAAATACGGAAAAGTGAATACTGAAGTCGCGCTTCCGGAAGCCGTCGCCTATGTCGGCGACGACGAAATACCCGTTTCGATGTCGATGAAGAAAGGTGATGCCGAAATCGATGTTTCTCAAGGTTTTACTCCTTCCGAAACGGGGGAATACACACTCACCGTTACGGCTGTTTCAGGCGATAAAACTTCTCAAAGACGTATTCCCTATTATATCGAGGAAACCGACGCGTTTACGGACAAAATCGCCTCGTTCGACAAGCCGTACGGCGTGAAGCACGTAAAGAATTATTACGGGATCTCGTCTACGTACAGCATGGATAAAAAGCACGGCGGCGAGGCCGGCTCCACGAAGATAACGATCAGTACGGCGGAAGCCGAGCACGAAGCGCAGTTTGCCCTGGGAAATTTCCATATCAAGGACTGGACGGGGCTTGCGGGATTGAGAATGTTTGTCTTTAACGATAATAACGCACCTGTTTCTATGTGCTTGAACTGGTCGAACAGCAAGCAATTGATGCCGGGCGTCTGGACGCAGTTTTATATCCCGCGGGCGGATATGGAAAAGCTGGACGACCAAAACAATATTCTCGGGCAGTTCCGCCTCGACTCTGCGGACGGCATTAATGCCGAAGTAATAGCGCCGATTAACGGGAAAGGCACGTTTTCACTATATTTTTCGGCATTTTATGCGGGCGAGAAAGAAATTGTCAGCCCCGCTGAAATTTCAGAAAAGATAGCCGAATTCAATGCGCTTGAAAAGGCTGACTACGATCTAAAGGAAGAAATCGAGAAAAATTATGCCGAGCTTTCCGCAGATCAACAAGCGCAGGTTAAGGGATACAACGAATTCCGAGAAAAATGTCTCAGCTTCATTCGTGCGGAAGAATCTCGGGAGGGCGTGATCGCACAAACCGACGAAGAGTACGGGCAATATCAGCTGAAACGGTATAACTGCATGACTTCTTACTCTCCCGGAATGAGACATGGCGACGATCGGGGATCCACGCAGATACAGTCATACGGTTTTTATACGCAGATCGATATAGAATTCCCTCATTTTGACGATCTTTCGGATGTGGAATATCTCGAATACTATTTATATAACGCGAATGTCAAGGATTATGCGGTGCAACTGTATTATCCGCGCACACATACCGAAACGCTTCCCGCGGGAGAGTGGACGCGCATCGTCGTCGACGTCAGCTTGTTGGAAAAGGCGGAAGATATTTACTATTTTACGCAAATATATTCCGGGAACTGGAGCCAAGGGCTGGAAAAAGACAACGCGAAATTCTTCATGTCCTCCGTGAAGGCGGTGAAACCGCTCTTTACGACGGGGCAGGCGCTGTACGATCACATCGAAGAGCTTATGGAAACCGGTATCGGTACGACGGACGAAGCCGCCGAATCCGTTATCCGTTGGTATAATATGCTTTCCGAAAGCGAAAAGGCAATCGTTACGAATTACGATGCGTTCGTCAAGGATTATTATCTTAAACGCGACGGCGTGGACACTACTTTAGAAAATCGTTTGACTTATTTTGATTCGGAATACGGCTTGTTACAGATTACGGGAAGAGGCGATTCCTGTACGTCGGCATACACCACGGCGAAAGCGTACGGCAACGAGAAAGGATCGATATTGTTTACCTGCACGAACAAGTGGAACGTATACGTCGGTCTGACGGAAATTGAAGAGATCGATTTAAACAAGTATGCATATATTGAATTCTATATTTATGTGGAAAACACGTATAATTATCCGATCCGCGTCGGAGCAAGCCGCTATAACGAAAAGGGTGAGGAGATCGTTTTGCAGCCCAACCGCTGGAATCAAGTAAAACTACCGCTGAAAGAGGATAAATTGCTCGATACCGATTTCCTGCAATTGCTCGGAAAAGACGGAAATACCGGACTTGACAGTTCGAATTACAAGTTCTATATTTCTTCGATTTTCGCTATCGAAGAAGGAGAGACGAAAGCAGATCTCATCAACGCAACCATCGAAGCGTTAAAGAACGGTACGCCGACGGACGGGGACGTTCTCGACCTTATAGCTTCGTACGAGGCGCTCGGCGCCATGGACAGGGCGGAAGTCGTCGGATACGACGAATTCCTGCGCGACTATTACCTTACGAGAGATGAAGTTCCCGTCGATGCGGAAGACCGCTTCACGTATTTCGACTCGGAATACGGTCTGCAACAGATCGAAGTGCGCGGTTCGAGCGCAACGCTCGCCTACGAGCGCGCCATTGCCTACGGGGACGAATCTGGATCGATCAAAGTCAGCGGTAAATCGGGAACGGGTAGTTCGTGGCGCATTTATCTGGGACTTAAGGGAACGGAAAATGTAAGTATAGGAATGTATCAATATATTGAATTCTATATTTATTCGGACAATGCTTACGGCATAGACGATATCGAAATAGCGGGTGGCAGCCGCGGCGGTTTCAACAAGGGCGGAGAAGGCATTCCTCTGAAACTCGGCGCTTGGACGAAAGTGCGTTTGACCATTCCTGCAGACGGGGGTATTTTCGATACGGATATGCTTTGTTTCCAACGGAAAAATTCCGACAACCACGGATTGGACAGTGAAAATTATAATTTCTACTTGTCTGCGATCTACGGCGTTCCGTACGAAATCGACGGGGAAACGCTTAAAAACGAAATCGACGAACTGATCGCCGGCGGTACAATTTCCGAAGAGGAATTCACCATGGTGAACGAACAATACGCTGCCTTGACCGCAGAGGAAAAGGAAGTCGTTACGAATTACAAGCAGTTTCAAAAGACTTACTTTTTGGCGCGTGACGGCGTTCCCGTAGGCGAAGCGAATCGTTTAACGTATTTCGATTCGGAATATGGATTGCAGCAAATCAGGGGAATGGGAGATTCCTGTACGGCAGAGTATACCACGGAAAAAGCGTATGGAAAGGAAAAGGGGTCGATTAAATTTACCTGTACGAATAAGTGGAACGTCTATGTCGGGTTGACGGAGATTGAAGACGTCGATTTAAGCAAATATGCATATATCGAATTCTACATCTACGTCGAAAACGAATATAACTATACTATGCGTATCGGTTCAGAGCGCTACAATAAGGGCGGTGAAGTAATCACTTTACAGCCCAACGAGTGGAATCTGGTCAGACTGCCCGTGAAGGCAGATGCGCTCCTTGCAACTGACTTTTTGCAACTTCTCGGCAGAGATGGAAACACAGGACTCGACAGTCCGAAATACGCTTTTTATATTTCGTCGATTTACGGCATTTCTGCGAGTGAAAACTTATCTTAAATAGCAACAGTGCAATATGATTAAATTCGACAGCGAGAAACAGACATTTATTTTAAATACAAAAGATACCTGCTATGCATTCAAAATCGCGTACGGCAGATATCTGATACACTTGTATTACGGAGAACGAGGAGGCAGTATCGATTTCGGATATATGCCTCCGAAAGTCTCTTTTATGACGGCGCCGAAAGGGATGGAAGACGGTAATTTTTCACTGGAAACGATTGGCGCGGAATACGCATATTACGGAACGGGGGATTTCAGAACCTCTTCCGTTTCCGTAAGGACTCCGTGCGGCGATGGGAACGTCCTGTTTTTTTACGAAAGCCATCGTATATTTGACGGATGCGTTTCTCTCGGCACTTTGCCGTGCGCAAGAGCGGGCGCAGGCGTACAGACGCTGGAAATCGTTTTATTCGACGCAATATGTCGTTGCCGTCTTTATTTGTATTATACCGTTTACGAGCGGGAAAATATTATCGCTCGTTCCGTAAAGATAAAAAACGAAAACGAAACGCCGGTAACAGTAGAAAAGTGCATGAGCCTTTGTTTTGACCTGTGCGGCGGACAGTACGATATCCTTACTTTGTACGGAAGCTACGGAAACGAGATGCAGTTGCGCAGGAATCCGATTTTTGCGGGAAATCAAAGGTTGGAAAGCCGTCGGGGTGCAACGGGGCACAATTACAACCCGTTTATTGCGATCTGTGACAGTTCCGCCGATTATGACAGCGGCAGTGTTTACGGTTTTAACCTCGTTTACAGCGGCAATTTTCTCTCCGAGGCGGAACTGACTTCTTATACGCCCGCCTCCTTTGTTCCGTATGATATGTTGCGTATACAAAGCGGGATAAATCCGGAAGGGCTGTCTTTCCGCTTGCCTGCCGGCGAGATTTTTTACGCTCCGCAAGCAATCATGACGTATTCCGCCGAGGGAATCAATAAGATGTCGCAGAATTTTCATGTTTTCGTGCGTTCGTATATAATGCCTGAAAACACGAAAAAACCGATCGTTTTGAATACTTGGGAGGCGTGTTACTACGATATTCATGAGGAAAAACTCCTCGCGTTTGCAGAGGAATGTAAAAAAATAGGTATCGATACGCTTGTCGTGGACGACGGTTGGTTCGGGAAACGGGATAACGAAACATGCAGCCTGGGGGACTGGACAGTTAATACGAAAAAGTTCAAAAACGGACTGAAAGATTTTTCCGACAAAATATGTAAGCATGTTTGTTTTGGAATATGGATTGAACCGGAAATGCTGAGCGAACAAAGCGAACTTTACCGCGTTCACCCCGATTGGGTGTTGGGCAGGGAAGATCGCCCGCATACTTCAGGAAGACATCAGCTCGTTCTCGATTTAACGAATTCCGACGTGATTCGTTATTTAAAAAAGGCGTTTTCCGATATATTTGAAAATATAGATGTCAGTTACATAAAGTGGGACATGAACAGAAACCTGACGGAGGTTGCGTCGAAATTTACGCCGATGTCTTCCGGAGAAACTGCTTATCGATATTTAATGGGCGTATACGATTTGCTCCGCTGGTTCAAGCAAAAATTTCCGAATGCCGTTTTTGAAACATGCAGCGGCGGAGGCGGGCGGTTCGATCTGGGGATGGCGGCTTTTTCTTCCATGATATGGACAAGCGACAACACTTCTCCCGAAAAGCGGATATTTATACAGGCGGGGGCGTTGACCGCTTATCCGGCCGCATTGATGAGTTGTCATGTTTCCGCGCCGAAAGAAAACGGGGACGTAAAGGAATTTTCGCGTCGTTTCGTCGTTGCGGCGCAAGGAATACTCGGCTATGAGCTCGACCTTTGCCGCGTTTCTGAAAAGGTTAAGGAATTGTTTGCGGAACAGATACGAAAGTACAATGCTTTCAGACATTTAATCGAAAACGGAAAATATGCCGTCGTTTTCCATCCCGACAGCGGCGTAAGCGCATATTACTATTTTTCCGAAAAAGAAATACTCTTTACGGTTTTTGCAGATCAAAACGTTAAAGAAAAAATATTCCCCGTCAAAGATGCGGACGGCAAAGCCTCTTACAGAGAGTATTTCTCGGGAGAAACGGTAATGGGGAAGATGTTGAACGACGGGCGCTTTATACGTAATTGCGGCGATTCCGTCGCGGAAATAAAATACTTTGTGAAAGAGGAGAATTGATATGGAAAACCGCTATTATACGAGTTTTTGGAACTATGTCAAGACGGGGACGCTCGATAATTCCGACGCGGCAAACGACTGGAAAAAAATGGGGATCAATCTTCCCATGTCGTGGGAATATATCGATGGAGAAAGCGATAAGAAAGTTTTTCTCGAAATGCTCGACGAGTGCCAAAAGCACGGAATGAAGGTGATTATCTGCGACAGCAGAACGAGATGGGAACAATTGACGGAAAAGGGGATAGTTGAGTTTGAAGAGGGCGTAAAACGCGCTGCGGAGGATTTCGCAACACATCCCGCCGCTTTTGGTTTTCATATCGGGGACGAGCCGAATAAAAGCCAGATGCCCGATATGATAGAAGTGTATAAAATCGTAAAAAAAGCGGCGCCCCATCTGACGCCGTTCGTCAATTTCCTTCCGTACTGGGAGGACTATTCGGATCCCGACGCTTTCAACGAACATGTGGAATACATGTGTGGCGTCGCAAAGGAAGCGGGTCTGGAAATGGTTTGTTACGATTACTACGGACAGATGGCTTCGAATGAATCCGGCCGCCTTATCGATCTTTACTTTAAAAACCTCAATCTGTTCCGTATTGTCGCGGAGCGCAATCATATCCCCTTGTGGACGACGCTTTTATCCACGGCGCATTATAATTCGAAAACGATCACTGAGGACGACGTAATGTGGCAGATCGCCACCGCAACGGCGCACGGGTGCAAGGGGATTTTTTGGTTTTACGTATATTTCAGAAATCTTATCAACGGCTCTTATCGGAATTATCCCATTTCTAATTTCAGCGAAGAAAAAGAATACGGCGATATGTTTTACTATCTTTCCAGGCAAAACCGCATTTTTTTGAAACATTACGCATCGCGGCTGGAAGGGTACAATCTTTCTGCCGTACGTCATTATAACGTAAGTTACGGTTTTACAAAGCTTTTCAAAAAGGGAGAATTCGAAATAGAGGACGTAAACATCATAGTCAATAAGGAAGCTCCGCTTATTATTTCCCGTTTTATCAACGGGGAAGGAAAGGTGAAATATGTCGTGGTCAATAACGACAGGGAAAAATCCGTTAAACTGAAATTCGCCTATAAGGGCGGGTACAGCGATGCCGAAGTGAATAAAATGCAGGCTCCCGATCTGTGGGTTGCAGCAGGGCAGATGTCCGTTATCGATATTTTATAGGGTGAAAGCATGAAAATTCGTATTTTAGGTACTGCCGCTTCGGAAGGAATTCCCGCAATGTATTGCGATTGCAATCTTTGCAAAAAAGCGCTTGAAACGGGGGGCAAAAATATTCGAACGAGGCAACAGGCTCTCGTGGACGACCTGCTGATCGATTTCGGTCCCGATACGTATGCGCATTTCCTCAAAGCGGGGAAAACGCTTGCGGGAACAGGGCATATACTCATCACGCATTCGCACGGGGATCATCTTTCTTTCGATAATTTTTATAATCGAGGTAAAGGATTTGCATATAATTGTGCGTATTCGAAAGTGCGCGTTTACGCAAGCCGAGACGTATGTCGCAAAATTCGCGATACGGTTGCGGAAAAGGAACTCGCCGAAAGTTTTGAACTTGTCGAAGTTTCATGCTATAGTCCGTTTGTTGCGGGCGAGCATATTGTAACGGCTTTTCCCGCCGCGCACATGCAAACGGAACAGTCGCTCATTTATCTCGTCGAACTAAACGGGAAATCTGTTCTTTATTGTCTTGATACGGGCGTGCTGACGGACGACACAATGTACGATTATTTGAAAAAAGAAAGCAAAAAGCTCGACATGGTCGTTTTTGACTGTACGAAAGGGGATACGCGTCAGGATTATTATATGCATATGTGCATGGAAGAAAATGAAGTTATGAAACAAAAGTTCGAACGGTGTTCCGTTGCGGACTCGCATACGCTGTACGTATGCACGCACTTTTCTCATAATTGTAAAATGACGCATGAAGAACTCGTTTGCGCGGCAAAAAAATACGGTTTTACCGTTGCTTACGACGGATATGAAAAGGAGTTGTAAAATGAGTACAATAACAATAATCGGGGCGGGAATGATGGGCAGCGCCCTCGCTTTTCCCGCTGCGGAAAACAAGAATAAAGTGCGGTTGGTCGGCACGCATCTCGACAGGGAGATCATAAAAAACTGCAAAGAAAAATATAGACACCCGAAGTTTGAAAAGAACTTTCCCGGCGGCGTAAGTTTTTATCAGATAGAAGAACTCTCGGAAGCGCTCGACGGAGCGGACGCCGTTATTTTAGGCGTATCCAGTTTCGGGGTGGAATGGTTTAAAGAAACGATTCTCCCACGCCTTGCGGAAAATACGGTGTTGCTCTCGGTAACGAAAGGATTGGTCAACGGAGAGGACGGGACGCTCGTTTCTTATCCCGAATACTGGGAGACGGCGGCAAAAAAAATAAATAAAAATATTTCTTTCAATGCCGTAGGCGGTCCGTGTACAAGTTACGAACTTGTCGCACACGACCACACGGAGGTCGCGTTTTGCGGCAGAAACGAGTCAGATCTTCTGTTTTTGAAAGGCTTGCTTGAAACGGAATATTATCATGTAAGCGTTACGAAAGACGTGCGCGGGTTGGAAGCCGCCGTCGCTTTGAAAAACGGGTATGCGTTGGGCATAGCGCTTACGGTTGGGGTGAATCAAAGGGAATTTGGAACGGACAGTCCGTTGCACTATAATTCCCAGGCAGCCGTTTTTTATCAAAGCGTAAAGGAAATGAAAAAACTGCTCGCCCGATTCGACGCGGAGGAAAACAGCTTTTTTTTCGGTGCGGGAGATTTGTACGTAACGGTTTACGGCGGCAGGACGAGACTGGTCGGGATACTTTTGGGGCGGGGACTCGATATCGACGAGGCGCAAAGGGAACTTGCCGGAGTAACGTTGGAGTCGATCGTCGTTGCTCGCCGCGTGGCGAAAGCGGTGCGTATTCTGTCGGAAAACGGTGCAATCAACAAGAACGATTTTCCGTTATTGATGCATATAGACGAGATACTTACAGAGAAAAAAACCGTTAAAATTCCTTGGAAAGATTTTTCGTATAACGATTTTTAATCGGACATGAAACAGGTGTGGTGTCGGAAATATTCCGATGAAATGAATGTAAAAATCGATTTTGTCTTAAAACTTCGTATCGTTCGAGGAATGGAACTGAAGCTTGCGGCAAACATACCTTTCCGCCTGTCGCTCGACGGTGAAATCGTCGGCTACGGGCCGAAGCGGCGGGCGCAAGGTTTCGCCGCAGTCAATCGTTACGATCTTTCAACGCATGCGGGGAAGACTTCGGAATTGAGAATAGAAACAATAAGTTACCGCGTATGGAATTTTTATGTAATGAATCAAAGCCCGTTTTTTGCCGCCGAAATCGTAAAAAACGGGGAAGTTGTTGCCGATAGTTATGATTTTTCTGCATTTTTAGATAGAAGAAAGCTGCAAAAAGTACAGAGGTACGGTTTTCAGCGCGGTTTTACGGAAGTTTATGATTATACACTGAAAGAACCGTTCGAGGCGCTTGCTTTTGAGGAAAACAATGTTTGCACGCTAATTGAAACCGACGTTCCCGACGTTTTGTTTTGCCCTGAAGATTTTGTGTTGTACGAAAGCGGACGGATCTTTTTTACCGAGGGCGCGGACTTCGACGATGGGTATTATAATCGCGGAATGACAATGCGGTTTCCCGAAAGTGAACAGTATCGAATTACAAAACTCGTTCAGACGATCGGTTTTATCAGGGAAAAAGAAAATTCGGAAACGATGTCGGAGCAATATCGGATATATTCCTTGAAAAATAATCGAACCGGTTTCGTTCAATTTGAAGTGCGCGTTGAAAAAGAAGCGCGCATTCTTTTTGAATACGACGAAAAACTTTCGCCTGTTTACTACGAGAAAAAAGCGCGCAGTTCGGAATATGGCGGGGAACGTACCGAAAAAATTGATTTGAGAAGCAGGTATGTCAACGGAGCATCTAATGTAGATATTCATCGGCTCCACTGTATTTCCGCTTTTGAATATCGGCTGCCCGCCGGACGGTATAAGTTGACTTCTTTCGAGCCGGATGCGATGAAATATCTGCGCTTATCGGTCATTTCCGGAAAAGCGGAAATCTACGCGGTAAAACTCATACCCTACGAATATTCTCAGCATTGCCGCGAATTTGACTGCGCCGACGAAGAGTTGAAATTGCTGTACGAAAGCGCGGTGCGTACGTTCCGCGCAAATGCAGTCGATATTTTAACGGACTGCCCTTCCCGTGAACGCGCGGGGTGGTTGTGCGATTCTTATTTCAGCGGGAGAGCGGAACGCTTTCTTACGGGGGGCAACGCCGTCGAGTACAATTTTTTGGAAAACTTTGCATTACGGGAAAATGAAGGTTTTCTGCCCGATGAGATGTTTCCCATGTGTTATCCCGCCGATCATCCTGACGGAAAGTTTATTCCGAATTGGGGATTGTGGCTGATTTTAGAACTTTTTAATTTCGAAAAGGCAAATCCTTCGCGTCGTATGGCGGAAAAACTCCGCGATAAATGCGAACGCTTTATCGGGTGGCTTGTAAAGTTTTTGAACGGGGAGGGGCTTTTAGAAAATCCCGACGGATGGGGGTTTGTGGAATGGAGTCGCGCAAACGATTTGATTTCGGACGTGAATTTTCCGACGAATATGTTGTTTTGCGCGGCATTGCGCGCATTAAACGAGCTTTACGGCGGGAATTACGGAGAGATTGCCGATAAAACGGAAAAGGCGATTTATGACTATGCCTTTAACGGCAAATTTTTTGTCGACAATGCATTTCGAATAAACGGAAGGCTTGAAAGAAATACTGAATGGACTGAAACTTGTCAATACTATGCGTTTTATTTCGGCTTTGCGGATAAAGAACGCCATCCGAATTTGTACGAAACAATGTTTGAAAAAATCAGAACCTATCGCTTTGTCGGCGACGAGTACCCGAACATGTATCCGTCCGACGCCTTTATCGGTGTATATCTGAAGTTGGATTATTTGTATAAAATAGGGAACTATGGTATATTGTTGGAAGAAATTAAAAATTATTTTTCCTATCAGGCAGAAGAAACAGGCACGCTGTGGGAGTATCGCGAACCGCGGGCAAGTTGCTGTCATGGTTTTGCTTCGATCATTGCGGAATGGATATTCAATGCCGTAAAATGTTAAAAGAATTGATTATCGGTGATCATAGTTGTAAATTCGGTTTTGTTGATAAAAACTGAAAAGGGAGGGAGCGTGTCGTTGATACCTAAATATATAATAGTAATAGAACATAGTAAAAATATCTTGCAAGCGCAGAATTTGCTGAAAGAAAAAGAAGATCAGATCGGTTTATGCGAACGGAGCATACAAAATATATGGTGTCGGAAGAAATAAGTGAAAATGAAAGACGAAAATATTCAGAAATACTTGGGATATTATAAACTGGAAACGATTTCAACAATTTATGCGCTTGTTAAAGATTTAAATATTTATTAGTTATTTTTTTAGAATGCTGCGGTTATACGCTGTATCCAAACTTAAGGTTGAAGAAAGACTATACATTTTACATTGCGAAAAAGCAGGAAGAGACCGACGAAAAAGTCGGTCTTTTTTTTGG
>ERZ1106932.275-NODE-275-length-17849-cov-6.582556_pt1 | contig 17849 bp, 16 predicted proteins | sample MGYA00403665_ERZ1106932 | MGnify/ENA primary metagenome ERZ1106932 (study PRJEB35170, sample SAMEA104062448) | human gut metagenome | biome: human gut; feature: human-associated habitat; material: faeces | place: Denmark | collected 2012-08-24 ... | reverse complement strand
TCGTTCATCCAGCCCATGTTCCACTTGAAGTTGAACCCCAGCCCGCCGAGATACGCGGGTTTCGTGATCATCGGAAAAGCGGTGCTTTCTTCCGCGACCATCAGCGCGGACGGAAACAGACCGAACACCGTTTCGTTCAGTTTTTTGAAAAAGGCGATCGCTTCCAGATTGTAATTGCCCCCGTGCACGTTGGGCGTCCATTCCCCCGGCTTTTTGTCGTAGTCGAGATAGAGCATGGCAGCCACCGCGTCCACCCGCAGTCCGTCGATATGGAACACGTCGAACCAGAAAACGGCGTTCGATATCAAAAAGCTCTGCACTTCGTTGCGGCCCCAGTCGAAAACGCGCGTGCCCCAGCCCTTCATTTCCATTTTATCCTCGCCCTGATATTCATAGCAGGGCGTTCCGTCGAACTCGTAAAGGCCGTGTTCGTCCTTGGGAAAATGCGCGGGCACCCAGTCGAGAATGACGCCTATCCCGTTTTTATGGAACTCGTCCACCAGCCGCATGAATTCGTGCGGCGTGCCGAAACGGGAGGTAACGCTGAAATACCCCGTGATCTGATAGCCCCAGCTGCCGTCGAAAGGATATTCCGCCACGGGCATGAATTCCACGTGCGTATACCCCATGCGCTTTACGTAGGGCACGAGTTCTTCGGCAAGTTCCGTATAGGTGAGATACCCGCCGTCCTCCTTCTTCTTCCAGCTGCCGAGATGCACTTCGTAAATATTGACGGGAGAGGAATATACCGAGGTGCGTTTCGCCTGCTCCCTGTACGCGCCGTCCCTCCACTCGTATCCGCCGAGATCGTAAACTTTGGACGAGGTATGCGGCGGCGTTTCGCTGTGGAAAGCGTAAGGATCGGCTTTGTTGATCCACCCCTTTTCCGATTTTACGGCAAACTTGTAATTATCGTAAGTCTTCAGCCCCGCGATAAAAGTTTCGTAGATACCCTCGGCGCTTATCCGTTCCATGGGATTGCGTTCGGGATCCCAGCCGTTGAAATCGCCCACGACGGATACAGCCTCCGCGCGCGGCGCCCAGGTTCTGAAAAACACGCCCTTTCTGCCTTTGCTGCGGCCGAAATGCGCGCCTAAAAATTCGTACGCCCTGTAATTCGTCCCCTGATGAAATAAATAAACGGGTAAATTCTCTTCCATAACCCACCTTTTCCCGAAAGATTTGAAATTTGCCGCAGCTTTCGTTGCAAGCCGCGGCAAACGTTTTTAACAGATAAACTCTTCCTTTTTCGCTTTTGCCGAGGACATTTCCGCCTTAGTCTGCTCGTATCCCTTTCTGCCGAGCAGGGCGTAGGTCGCGTTCTTGCCCGCTTCCACGCCGGGCTGATTATACGTGTCGATATTCAGCATCTCGCCGCAGAACGCCGTTTCCATTTCGTAGAAATAGAGCAGTTCGCCTACGGTGAAAGCGTTTACTTCGGGCAGGTAAATCGTCCTGTTCAGCCTGTTCGACACGGTGAGCGCGTATTCCGTGGCGACGCGCTCCGCCTGAATGAGTTCGTTCATCGTATGTCCGCAGAGGAAATTCACGTCGGGAATATCCTTGCAGCCGTCCGCGATAACCACGCTGTCGCGGTAGTTTTCCACGGCGAGAAAGGTAACGACCTTGTCAAACGGTCCCTCCCTGTAAAGCTGAACCTGCGAATGCTGATCGGTAACGCCGAGCGCCTTGACGGGCGTCTGCCCCGCGTATACCTTTTCGCCGCCTAAATCGTCCGCCTTGCCGAGGCTCTCCGCCCAAAGCTGGCAGTACCAGTCGGACATATAGCGGAGGGAATCCGCATACGGCATCATGACCGAAATGTTCTTGCCCTTTTTCATGGCGATGAACGAGAGCAGCGCGGACATGAGCGCGGGATTCTTTTTATAAGCCTTTTCCTTGCAGAGCTTGTCCATGAACGCCGCGCCCGCGAGCATCTGCTTGATGTCGATCCCCGTTGCGGCCGCGGGAAGCAGCCCCACAGGGCAGAGTTCGGAAAATCTGCCGCCCACGCCGTCGGGTATATAAAACGTTTTGAATCCCTCGGCTTTGGCGAGTTTGATGAGATTGCCCTTGCTTTCCGACGTGGTGGCGATGATATGATCCTTCGCCTTGTCGCCGAGTTCTTTTTTCAGAATATCCCACACAATGAGATATTGCGACATCGTTTCGCTGGTGGAACCGCTCTTGGTGATGACGTTGAACATCGTCTTCTTCACGTCGATCACGTCGAGCAGGGCTTTCATTCTCTCGGGGTCGACGTTGTCTTCCACGTAGAATTTGGGGCCCTTTCTCTTCGCCTTGGGCAAATCGTTATAGTGCATGTGGTTGAGCGCCTGCATGACGGCGATGGGACCGAGCGCCGAACCGCCGATGCCGAGCACGACGAAATAATCGAAATTTTTCTTTATCTCCTTTGCCGTGGCGAGAATATCCGCCACGATCTCTTTCTGATTGTACGGAAGTTCCGTCCACCCCATCATGCCCGTGCCGCGCTTTGCCTGCACCCGCTCGTAAGCGGAAAGCGCAAGGTCCTTTTTCGCGCGGATTTCGGCCGCGGAGATCCCTTGTTCCCTGCCGACGAATTCGTCGGTCATATTGTTGTAGTCCATTTTGAGGCGCATTGATTTCTGCCATTTCACGTTGAGATATTTTGCTTTCATGTAAAGCTCCTTTTTTGTCCTTTAAGTCATATCTATTTTAATATAAAAAACTGCCGTTGTCAATACTAATTTTGTTATTTTTTGTCAATTAGGTAGCAAAAATCGCTGAATTTTTCTTTTTTTCAAAAATGATGAAAATAATGTTTTTTATTATCGGGATATGTGAAATCGCGCGGTGTTAAATTGTGAAAATTTTACGAAAAAAGCGCCCGCCTTTCCTGTTGAAAGGCGGGCGCCGCTTTCAGAATATTTTTTCCGCCAGCGCCGAGAGGTATTCCACGCTTTCGGCAAGCTCCTTTTCGTCGCCGTAATCGCGCTGATAAGCCTCCACCAGCATGGCGCCGTCGAAACCGACGTCCTTTAATCTTTTAAATAGCTCTTCGAAGCCGAACGTTCCCTTGCCGGGCAGGCACATTCTTCCGTTTTCGTCTATATCGGAAAGATGCACCGTAACGATATCCCCCCGCATATCGTCGATATAGTCGCCGTAAAACACGCCGCTCTGGCGCGCCTGCTTGACGTCGAGCACGCCCTTCAGTTCGGGACAGCGCTCCTTCACTGCCGAAAAAAATCCCTTGTAATTGTAATAACACCAGTGCACGTTTTCATAGCACAGCGTTACGCCGTAAGTTTTACAGCGCTCCGCGATCTTCCCCGTAACCGCGCCGACTTTGTCGTAATCGATCCTGAGCGGCGTGTTTTTGAGCCGCGCGACGCCGTGAAAGGTGTAGTATTTCGCGCCGATTTCCCGCGCCGCCGCCAAAACGCCGTCCAGAATTTCAAAAGAATCGTCCGCGGCGCGCGGATTCACGCTGTAAAGCTGCGGTTCGAACTGCGTTGTGAGGGTATGTACCGAATGGACTTTCGTGCTCCCGCTCATGCGCGAGCGGAGCACCTTGCCGAAAGCCCCGTTGTATTCCCTGTACGTCGATAAAAAAACTTCCGTTACGGGAATATTTTTTTCGCAAAGATATGCAAGCGCGTCTTCCGTAGTTTTCCTGACGAAAAGCGACGCCGTAGAAACGCCGATTTCCATACCTTACACTTCGGGGTCGATGAGGCCCAGATCGCCGTCCTCCCTCTTGTACAGCACCTTTATGCTCTGCGTTTTCAGGTCGAAGAAGATAAAGAACGAATGGCCCAGCATATCCATTTCCTCGACGGCCTCCTGCACGAGCATCGGCTTTAATTTGAAGCTCTTTTCCTTGACGATCCTGTCGCGGGAAACGATTTTTTCCTCTTCCTCCGCGATATATACGCTCTGTTCCTTGAACGCGCTGTTTTTCTGCGCCTTGTCGAACTTGGTGCGGTATTTTCTGATCTGCCCTTCGATCTTGGGCAGAATCTTGTCGATATTGTCGTAAAAGTTATCGCTCGTTACCTGCGCGCGGATCAGCCGCCCCTGGTATTCGAGCTGAATTTCCGTTTTTAAGGAGACGTTTTCCTTTTTGAAATACACTTTGCACGTCGTATCGGGTCCGTCGAAATATTTGTCGAGTTTTTCGAGTTTCTGTCCCACAACGTTTTTAAGATGTTCGCTCGCCTGATAATTTCTTTCAATAATCTCGATATTCATAGATTATCCTCCTTAAATTTATTCGAGGATTATATCCCCTTTTATAATTAATATTCGACGGAAATCCCCCGTTTCCCTTTTTTTATTTTTGGGAACGGAAGGTAAGTCCCGAAGAAGTGCAGTCCACCGTTACCGTTTCACCCTCCAGGATATTGCCTTTCAGCACCTCTTCGGACAATCTGTCCTCCACGAGTTTCTGAATGTTTCTCTTTAACGGGCGGGCGCCGTAATCGTTGTCGTAGCCGCTTTCCGTAATATAATCGAGCGCGGAGCGGGTAACTTTCAGCCCGACGCCCAGATTTTCCAGCCGCTTGCCCAGACCGTTCAGAAGAATGGAAACGATCTTTTCCGCGTCCTCCTTGCCCAGCTTGGAAAACACCACGATATCGTCTACCCTGTTCAGAAATTCGGGTTTGAAACGCTCTTTCAACGCCTCCTTGATGCGGTCGCTCATCTTTTCGTATTCGTCCGCGGGCGTGCCGCCGCCGAACCCCAGCGCGGAAACGCTCTTCGCTTCGGACGCGCCCACGTTGGACGTCATGATGATGATGGCGTTTTTGAAATTGACCATCCGCCCCTTGCTGTCCGTCAGCCTTCCGTCGTCGAGGATCTGCAGCATAAGGTTGAAAATATCGGGATGCGCCTTTTCTATCTCGTCGAAAAGCACCACGCAATAGGGCTTTCTGCGCACCTTTTCGGTGAGCTGCCCGGCCTCGTCGAACCCGACGTACCCGGGAGGCGCGCCGATCAGTTTCGCCACCGAGTGCTTTTCCATATATTCGCTCATGTCTATGCGTATAAGGTTGCGCTCGTCGTCGAACAGACATTCCGCGAGCGCCTTGCTGAGCTCGGTTTTGCCCACGCCCGTCGGCCCCACGAAGATAAAGCTGCCGAGCGGACGGTTTGCGTCGTTCAGCCCGGCGCGGGCGCGCCGTATGGCGCGGGACACGCTCTTCACGGCCTCGCTCTGCCCGATTACGCGGCGGCCGAGCTCCTCTTCCAACCGTAAAAACCGCTCCGCCTCCGTTTCCGTCAGCTTGACGGCGGGAATGCCCGTCTGCGCGGCGACGATCTTCGCCACGTCGTCTTTATGGAGTTCGAGATAGGTCTTAACGCGGATTTCGTCCTGCCTGTCGCGCATTTTACCGAGTTCGGCGGAAAGTTTCGCGCACGCTTTTTCCTGTTTCGCCAGCCCCGCCGCGTCGCCGTGGCGCGTCGCCTCGTCCTTCAGCATGAGCGCGCTTTTCAGCTCGCGCTCCTTCTGCCGCACGGCCTCGGGCAGGTTGTAGCTGTCCAGCCGCAGGCGGGAGGCCGCCTCGTCGATAAGGTCTATCGCCTTGTCGGGCAGAAATCTGTCCGTTACGTAGCGGTCGGACAGCGTAACGGCCGCCTCGATCGCGTCGTCGCAGATGCTCACCTTGTGGTGCGCCTCGTATCTGTCGCGCAATCCCTTTAAAATCTCTATGCTTTCCTCCGCGCTGGGAGCCTCCACCATGATGGGCTGGAAACGCCGCTCGAGCGCGGGATCTTTTTCTATATATTTTCTGTATTCGTCGATCGTGGTGGCTCCGATCGTCTGCAATTCGCCGCGCGAAAGCATGGGTTTCAATATATTCGCCGCATCCATATTGCCTTCGCCCGCCGAACCCGCGCCGACGATATTGTGTATCTCGTCGATAAACAGGATTATGTCGCCGTCATCCTTGACGGCGGAAACGACCTTTTTAAGCCGCTCCTCGAAGTCGCCGCGGTAACGGCTGCCCGCGAGCAGCCCCGCGAGGTCGAGGGAAAACACCGTTTTGCCGGCGAGAAGTTCGGGCACCGCGCCCTTGACGATGGCCTGCGCCAGCCCCTCCACGACAGCGCTTTTGCCCACGCCTGGCTCTCCGATCAGCACGGGATTGTTCTTGCTCCTGCGCGTCAGGATCTGGATGATGCGGTCGATCTCGCCCTTCCTGCCGATCACGGGGTCGAGTTTGCCGAGCCGCGCGCGTTCGGTCATGTCAACGCCGAATTCCGAAATTTCCTTCAGACGCGCGCCTCCCCGGTTTTCCCTTATCTCTTCGGGCGTTTCGTCCGCGTCCACGCGGATTTTTTCCTCGAGCTGTTCTATCATTCGTCCGGTATCGGCGCCCAATCCGCGCAGAATACGCACAGCCAGCGAATCGCCCACGCTGAGAATCGCAAGCAGAATATGCTCCGTACCGATAAAAGAGGCGCCCTCGTTTACGGAAAACTCCATGGCGCGGGTAAACATATTTTTTGCGCGGGGCGTCAGCCCCACCACATTCACCGATTTGTCGATCGTCTTTTCGAAATAATAGCCGTAGCGCTTGGCATCGACTTTCGCGTCCGTTAAAATGGTCTTCGCCACGCAGTCGGGCACGCTCAAAAGCCCGTAAAGAATATGTTCGCTGCCGATATACGTACAGCCGTAACGGGTGGAAATGCGCTGCGCTTCCTGCATTGCCTTGCGCGCGTTGGTAGATAAATTGTCCTCGAAATTGAAATCCATCAATCGTTACCCCTGATCTTCGCAATGGAATTTTTGACGAAATCCGCCCTGTAATAATCGCGTTCCTGTTCGGAAAGCTGCCTGCCGTAGCGCACGCAGAGATTCGCCGGGCGGGCGGTGATGGTGAGATCGTCTATCGCCTGCGGATTTTCGAAATCGAAAAAACCGAGCGACACGCCGAGTTTGACGTGCGATATATATTCCAGAAATTCGCCGTAGCTCAACAGGACGGAGTTTTCCAGTATTCCCAGCGCGCGGCGGCATTTGTTTTCGGTTTCCAGCATGTTTTCGGCGTAAAAGGCCTTTGACGTTTCCCGCTCGCATTCGCATACGCGGAGCACGGCCTCCTCTACGCCGGAAATGACCTCTCTCTCGCTCACGCCGAGGGTTACTTCGTTGCTCACCTGATAGAGGTTGCCCTCCGCCCTGCTGCCCTCGCCGTAAGCGCCGCGCACCGTCAGGCCCAGCCGTTCGACCTCGCGCGCGACCTCGCGAATTTTTCCGCTTTCGGTCAGAGCGGGCAGAAAGAGCATGACCGAGGCGCGCAGCCCCGTGCCGACGTTTGTCGGACAGGCGGTGAGATATCCCCACCTGCCGTCAAAGGCGAAATCTATGTTTTTGGAAAGCTCGTCGTCCAGCCTGTCGAGGCGTTTATAGGCCTCGTTCAGCGTGAGCCCGCGCATGAAGCACTGTTCGCGCAGAACGTCCTCTTCGTGGATCATGACGGAAACGCTCTCGTCCCCGTTGATGAGCACGGCGCTGAACGCCGCGTTTTCGATGAGCGCGCTGCTCACGAGATGTTTTTCTTTAAGAGCCTCCCGCTCGGCGGCGTTCATCATGGAAAGATAATAAAGGCTGAATTTTTCCGCGCGGGCGGCGGCTTTCGTTACGTCCTTCACGATCTGCGCGGCAGTCTTTTTGTCGGAAACGTAAAACGGGCGCCCCTTGATGTTGCGCGCCAGCCTCACGCGGGACAATACGATGTTGTTATCCGTGAGTTCGGGGCGGTAATTCATTATTTCAGCCCCCTTCTCGCAAGTTCGTAGGAAAGTTGGCGGATATCTTCGTCCATATCGCCCGCCGCGTCGAAATCTCCCGCGAGCATGGCCTCTTCCTTTTCCGCAAGCAGCCGCTTGTATTCGTAGATAAGTTCGCGTTCCACGCCGCTCACGCGCGGACGCTTGCCGAGGTGTTCGGTCTTGCCGTGCATCTTTTTCAGCACGGGCAAAAGCTCTGCGGAAAACGCCTTATAACAGTTTTCGCACCCCAGCATGGAGGTCTTATAAAATTGTTCCAGCGTTCTGCCGCATTTCGGACACACTTTTGCCATGATCTCAGCCGTCAGCCTCTTTCAATAATCTCTTTACGCACTTTTCTGCGTTTTTATATATGTCGTCTATTTTTTCCCCGATATAGTATTCGCCGTTTTCGTAGACGATCCTCCCGCCCGCAACGGTCATGGACACGGCCGAGGTGTCCGCCGCGTAGACGAGGCTCTTTTTTATATCGGTAAGCGGCCGCATCGAGGGCGCCGAAAGGTCTATCAGAGCAAGGTCTGCGACTTTTCCCTCGGCGATCTCGCCGCCGTTGAAACCGAGCGCCTCCCAGCCCGTTTTTCCCGCCGCGCAGAGCGCCGTTTCCGCATTTACCGCGGAAGCGTCCTTCATGCGCTCTTTCTGCAGACAGCTCATCAGATACATCTCCCTGAACATGGAAAGTTTGTTGTTGCTTGCCGCGCCGTCCGTGCCGAGCGCGACTTTCACGCCGTTTTTCAGCATGGAATATACGGGCGCGACGCCGCTCGCAAGCTTTAAATTGCTCGAAGGATTGCTCGCCACGCAAACGTTTTTGTCGTTCAGCAGGGCGATATCGTTCTTGTCGAGATAGGTACCGTGCGCGATAATGCCGCCGTTATCGAAAAAACCGATCTTATGCAGATATTCCACGGGCGTAAGGGCGCGGCGCACGCTGCATTCCCCCACTTCCCCCAAAGTTTCCGCGCAATGAATATACGTCGGCGCGCCGTATTTCGCAGAGAGGTCGGCAACGCCCTCCAAAAGCGCGTCGCTGCAGGTGTATTCGGCATGCAGGCCGATAAAATATTTCAGTCTTTCCCCTCTGTATTTATTGTATGCCGCTTCTATATTTTCCAGCTCCTGTTCCGTGCCGCCGCCTATATCGTTCGCGCCCGAACAGAGCGCCAGCGCCAGCCCCGCTTTGTCCCGCAGGGTTTCCAAAATCACGTCGTCGTAAAAATACATGTCCGCCACGGCGGTTACGCCGCCGCGCACGTATTCGGCCGCCGCCAGCAGGTTGCCCCAGTAAACGTCCTCCTCGGTGAGATGATCTTCCAGCGGAAAAATACGGTCGTAAAGCCAGGTTTTCAGCGGCAGATCGTCCGCTGCGCCGCGGAAAAGCGTCATTGCGGAATGCGCGTGCGCGTTGGCGAAAGACGGTATCAGCAGATTTCCGCCGCAGTCTTTCACCGCGTCGGCTTCAAAGGGTTTTTCCTTGCCGACGTAAACTATCGCGCCGCCGTCTATATGTACTTCGCCCTCCGTTATATCGGCGAAGGCATTTTTGAGTATTTTTGCGTTTTTCAAACGTATTTTCATAATTTTTTCGCTAAATCTCCGATATACGCGCGCATCGCGGCGTTCAGTTCCGCGCTGCGCAGGGCGAATTCCACGTTGGCCTGCACATAGCCCGCCTTGTCGCCCACGTCGTAACGTATGCCGCTGAATTCGGAAGCGACGATCCCGCCGCGCTCCGCCAGCGCCTGGAAAGCTTCGGTCAGAATGATTTCGCTCCCCCGCTGTTTCAGCTTGCGTATTTCTCCGAAAATGCCGCCGTCAAGAACGTACCGCCCTATGATGGCGTAATTCGAAAGTTTTTCGCTTTCATTCGGCTTTTCGACGAGGGCGGATACCTCTTTGATCTCGCCGTCCGTCTTTACGCCGATATTGCCGTATTTGCACACGTCCCCGTCTGCCACCCGCATGGTGGAAAGAACCGTTCTTCCCGCCTTTTCATACGCCTCGCAGAGCTGTCTGATGCAGGGTTTTTCCGTCGGATTCGTGTAAATGATCTCGTCCCCGAGCAGAAGCGCGAACGGCTCGCCCGCGAGCAGTTCTTCCGCGCAGAGCAGCGCGCCCGCAAGTCCGTTCAAAACGGTTTGTTTGACGAAAGTAACTTTCGCCCGTGCCGTGATGTGTTTCAAAACGCGGTAAAGCTCTTTTTTTCCGTCGGAAAGCAGCCTTTCTTCAAGCTCCTTGTTTTCCGAAAAATGCCGTTCTATCACGTCGGTATTGTGGCTCGTGATAATGATGATATCCTCTATCCCCGCCGCCACGGCCTCGTCCACGATATAGTCGATGGTCGGCGTATCGACGATGGGCAGCATGGATTTGGGCACGGCTTTCGTGATCGGCAAAAAACGCGTGCCCAGCCCCGCGGTGGGAATCACCGCTTTTCTGATCTTATTCATATTACTCCCCCGCTATTTCGAATATTTTTCTTCTATCTTTTTTATCTTCTCCACGCGGACGGCATGCCTTCCGCCCTCGAACGAAGCGGACAAAAATGCGTCCACAATATCGCACATCAGCCCGCTGCCGATGACGCGCGCGCCGAAAGCAAGCATGTTGGCGTCGTTGTGCATGCGCGTCATGCGAGCGCTGAAAGTATCGTGGCAGAGCGCGCAGCGTATCCCCGGCACTTTGTTCGCCGCGATGGAAATGCCTATTCCCGTTCCGCAGACGACCATGCCGAAATCGAATTTACCCGCCGCCACGGCCTCCGCCGCTTTGAGCGCGTAATCGGGATAATCGACGGAAGCCGTGGAATACGTGCCGAAATCTTCGTATTCTATCCCCTTTCCGTCGAGGTGTTTTTTGAGTTCTTCCTTGAGAGGGAAACCGCCGTGGTCGGCGGCGACAGCTATTTTCATTTCAATTCTCCGCTTATGATTTTATTTGTTATTATATTGCAGGCGCGTTCGATTTCGTGCGAACACCCGATATATTCGTTGAGCGTACCCCCGTACGGATCGGAAATTTCGCCCTCTCCCGTCAGCTGGCTGACGACGAACGCCTTGTCCATGCAGAAAAAGGCGGATTTCTGCGCCGCGGTCATGCAGATGATATAATCGCTCTTTTCCATGAGCTCCGCGGTAACGCGTTTCGAACGGAACGGGGGAGGCTTTATGCCCAGCTGTTTCAGCGCCTTTCTGGCGTTTTCGTTCATTTTTTCTCCCTCGGCCGCCTCTATGCCCGCGGAACTCACCCGCCAGCCCGTAACGCCCGCCCATTTCAGTTTTTGTTTGAGCACGGCCTCCGCCATCGGAGAACGGCAGGTATTGCCCGTGCAAACGAATAGTATTCTTTTCAAATTCTCACCCGTCGTATTTTTTCGCGGCCTTCGTAAGGCGGTTCATCACGCCCTCGTAAACGCCGCCGCGTCCCCGCGGCTCGATCGCCACGATCAGATCGCTCGTTTCCTCCGCCGCCCGCAGCTCGTAAAAGAGGTTCGCAGCCATTTCTTCGGCGTTTTTTCCGAGCAGCAGCGCCTTTCTTTCTCCCAGCGCGGGGGCGAGCGAGTCCTCGCAGAGCAGCACCGCGCGCCGTCCTTCGCCGACGGCCCTGTCGTAAAAAGCGAGCGCTTTTTCCCTTTCCTCCGCCGTAAAGCGGGCCGTTTGAACCCGCGGCATGTAATGTCCGTACTTCACGCCGGGAGAGCGGACCTTGTCCGTCGGCCTATGTTCGGCGTACACACAGTCGCCCGCCACGGAGGCGATCATTTCCCGTGTGATCAGTCCCGCGCGCAATATGCGCGGTACCTTTTCCGTTACGTCGAGTACCGTGCTTTCGATGCCGCCCGAACATTTGCCGCCGTCCAGGATAAGCGGAATTTTTCCGTTCAGATCGTCAAAGACGTGTCGCGCGGTAACGGGGCTTACGTGTTTTGACACGTTCGCCGACGGCGCGACCACGGGCAGGTCCACCGCCCGCAGAAAGGCTTGCGCGCCCTCGTGCGAGGGTATGCGCACCGCGAGGGTATCTCCGCCGCAGGTAGCCTCCCGCGAAACGACGCCGCGCGAATAAAACACCATGGTGAGCGGCCCCGGCATGAAAGCCTTTTTGAGTTCTTCAGCGTAGCTTTGCTCTATGAATACCAACTTATTTAAATCGTAATCCTTATGAACGTGCGCGATAAGCGGATTGTCCGTCGGCCTGCCCTTGACGGCGTATATCTTTTTCACGGCCTCGCCGTTCGTGCCGTCCGCGCCCAACCCGTAAACCGTTTCCGTCGGCATGGCCACCAGCCCGCCGCCGAGGATTATCTCCCTTGCGAGCGCGAGGCTTTCCCCGTTCACTTCGAGTATCTTCGTTTCCATCTCAGAAAATATCGTCGTCGTTATCGAAGGGCAGAACGCCGAAACTCTCCCCTTCGGGCGGCGGCGTCTGTTCCGCGTCCTCATACCAGGCGGAATCGTCCTCCTCCTGTTTTGCGGGCGCGTTCTGCGCGAGCACTTCGTCCGTGAGGTTCATGAACTTGGTGCATTCGCCCTTGAAATATAATTTGACCGTGCCCGTAGGCCCGTTTCTGTGCTTTTCTATGAGTATTTCCGCCACGTTTGCCTGAATTTTCCCCTCGGCGACTTCCTTCGCGTCGGGATACTTGTCGGGGCGGTGAATGAACATGACGATATCCGCGTCCTGCTCGATTGCGCCCGATTCTCTCAAGTCGCTCAGCTGCGGCTTATGCCCCGTACGCGATTCGACCGCGCGGGAAAGCTGGGAAAGCGCGATGACTGGCACCTTGATTTCCTTGGCAAGTATCTTCATGTTTCTGGAAATTTCGGAAATTTCCTGCTGGCGGTTGCCGTCCTTGCCCGCTTTCGTGCCCGAACTCATGAGCTGCAGATAGTCGACCATGACGAGATCCAACCCGTGTTTTCTCTTCAATCTGCGGCATTTAGACAGCATTTCCGCGGGGGTGATCATAGCCGAATCGTCTATAAATATTTTGGCGGCGCCCAGCTTGTTCTGCGCTTCGGCCAGCCGTTTCCATTCCTCTTTGTCGAGCATGCCTTTGAGCGCTTTCTGCATGTTGACCTCCGCGACCGAACAGAGCATTCTCTGCGCGAGCTGTTCCTTGCCCATTTCGAGAGAGAACACGGCGCAGACCTTGTCCTGCGTGGTGGCGATATTCTCGACGATGTTCATGGCGAACGAAGTTTTTCCCATCGCGGGGCGGGCGGCGAGCAGCACGAGGTCGGTTTCGTGCAGGCCGTTGGTCAGCGCGTCGAACTGCGTAAATCCCGTTTTTAGCCCCTGGAAAGCGTCCTTATCCTTGCTGATGGCATTGAAACGGTCGAGCACGGCGGGCACGACGGTGTCTATCTTGACCATCGTGGAGGTGTCGAGCGACATGGAAACGTTGAAAATTTCCTTTTCCGCGAACGCCACGCTCTCACCCTTATCCGAACTTTCCACGGCGTTTTGTATGATCGCCTGAGAAGAACGTATGAGCTGCCGCAGGACGGCGTCTCTCTTCACGATTTCAAGGTAATGTTTATAATTCGCCGTGGAAGGCATGATTTTGGTGAGCGAGGTGAGATAGCCTATCCCGCCGGCCGCCTCGAGATTGCCGTCCTTTTCGAGCTGATCGGTCAGCGTAACGAGGTCGACGGGCACGTTCGCCTTGTTGACCGCGACCATCGCCTCGAAAATATAGCCGTGCGATTCCGAATAAAAGTCGTCCTCGTTCAGCGAAGAGAGCACGTCGAGCTGAATGTCCCGGTCTATCATAAGACAGCCCAAAATGGACTGCTCCGCCTCTAAATTGTGCGGCAGTTCTCCTGTGAAGGTCTTTTTGCCGTTCTTTTCGCCTGCCATTCTATTTCTCCCGTTTGAATTTGCAGTTCTTTTTGCCGAGCGCGGACAGCAGTTTATTTTTCAGTTCCGCCGCGCTCCCCTCTTCTATCCCGTCCTTTTTCACAAGAAAGGCGAGGGAGTTATTGACGTAAAGATAAACAAAGCCCTTGTTTTCCGCCGCGCGGCGGAGCGCCGCGTAATTTACTTCGCTTTCCTTTACCTTGCCCTTGACCTTCGTTTCCACCGAAAAAGCCTCTTCCCCGAAGGTATAGACGTTTTCCACGGCGCGCATATTCCCGTATTCCTTCAGCGTTTTCGCCACGCTCTTTTTCACCGCCGCGACGTTGAGCGCCGACAGCAGTATGCCGAACGCCAGAAAAACGGCGGCGAAAACGATAAATACCGCGTTGGCCGTAAATACCGCGACTATTCCCATAGCGAGCGCGGCGGCTAAAAACACGTAAGCTTTCGCGAGTTTACGGTTCACCTTATACGCCGTGAACCGCATGAACGCGGCGTAATCTTCGGGATCGTTTTTATACCGTGCCCTGACCATATTATAACGCGAGGAATTCTTCGAGCGTTTCCTCAAAGACTTTCATGGCGCCCGCGAACACGTCCTTTTTGGTGAGATCCACGCCCGCGATCTTCAGAAGATCGACGGGATTGTCGCTGCCGCCCGAAGAGAGGAACGCGAAATAATCCTTGACCGCGCTTTCGCCCTCGGTGAGAATCCTGTTGGCGATAAAGAGCGCGCTCGTGATGCCCGTGGCGTACTTGTACACGTAGAAAGGCGTGTAAAAATGCGGGATACGGGCCCATTCGTAGGAAATTTCCTTATCGCTGACGACGGCCTTGCCGTAGTAATCCTTGTTGAGCTTGAGGTACTTTTTGCACAGCACCTCTTTCGTTAGCGGCTGGCCCTTTTCCGCCATGGTATGCGCGGCGTATTCGAATTCCGCGAACTGCGTCTGGCGGAACAGCGTGGTCCTGATCATTTCCAGCAGATAAGACAGCAGATACTTTTTCAGTTTTTTGTCTTCCGCCGTCGAAAGGATATATCTTAAAAGCAGAACTTCGTTGACCGTGCTGGCGACTTCCGCAACGAAGATCTTATAATCGGCTTTCGCGTAGGGTTGCGTTCTGTTGGAAAAATACGTGTGAATGCTGTGTCCCATTTCGTGCGCGATGGTGAACACGTCGTGCGTGGTCTTCTGGTAATTCAGAAGGACGTAGGGGTGAACTTCGTAACAGCCCGTCGAATACGCGCCGCTGCGCTTGCCGTCGTTTTCGTAGACGTCTATCCACTTTTCGTCGAACGCTTTCTGCAACAGGGCCACGTATTCCTCGCCGAGGGGTGCCAGCCCCTTTTTCACGAGTTCGTACGCATCTTCGTATTCGAGTTTAAGATCGACGTTTTCGAGCACGGGCACATACATATCGTACATGTGCATCTGTTCCAGCCCCAATGCCTCCTTTTTGGCCGCGATATATCTGTGCATGATCGGCAGGGCGCTGTGTACCGCCTCCAGCAGGTTTTCGTACACTTCGGGAACCACGTCCTCGGTCGCGAGCGCGCTTTCCAAACAGGAGGAATAATTGCGCGCCCTCGCAAGGAACACGTCCTTTTTCACGCTGCCGTTATAGGTCGCGGTGATGGTGTTGATCAGCCCGATATAAGCCTTGTAGTAGGCCTTGAACGCTTTCCTTCTCAGTTCCCTGTCGTGGCTGGACATGCAGACCGAATATCCCCCGTGCGTTACCTTGATTTTGTTGCCTTCGCCGTCTTTCACCGTCGGGAAAGGCAGATCGGCGTTGTCGACCATCATGAAAGCGTCGCGGAATCCCGCATACATCTCGCCGCCGAGCGCGAGGACCTTTTCGGCCTCTTCGCCCAGCACGTGGGCCTTGCTCTTGAGCACGGTTTCCAGCATATAATCGTAATCGGAAAAATCGGGATCGGCAATGAAACCTTTCAGCACGCTTTCGTCGAGCGCGGTGAGTTCGGGCAGCATGTACGCAGTTTCGGCGTTCAGCCTGACCAAAAGCCCCTGCGCGCGCGATATATAAGTGCCGTTCTGCGCGTCCGAAGTGTCCTGATCGTGCAGCATATGCGCGTAAACGAACAGCCTTTCTATCTTGCGGGAAACCTCGTCCTGCTTTCTGAGGCAGGCGAGCAGGTTCTTCTTTTCGCCAAGCTTGCCCTTAAACTGCAAAAATTTCGCTTCTTTTTCCGTTTCCTTGAAAGCTTTGTCCCAGCTTTCCCCCGATTCGTACATATCTTTGAGGTTCCAGAAATAATCTTTGTTCATTTCGCTTCTTTTCATGATGATCTTCTCCTTTTGCCGTTAATTTTTATTGCTGTGGATGGGTGCGGGGATTTTACCGCCGCGGCGGATGAACTTTGCCGCCGACGCGCCCTGCACCGCCATGATGGGAGCCCTGCCCAAAAGCCCGCCGAATTCCACGAAATCGCCCACGCCTTTGTTCGGCACGGGGATTACGCGCACGGCGGTGGTCTTGTTGTTGATCATGCCGATGGCGGCCTCGTCCGCGATGATGGCGGCGATCGTTTCCGCGCTCGTGTCGCCGGGGATGGCGACCATGTCTATGCCCACGCTGCAGACGGCGGTCATCGCCTCTAATTTGTTGAGCGTGAGTTCGCCGCACCGCGCGCCTTCTATCATGCCGATATCCTCGCTGACGGGAATGAACGCGCCCGAAAGCCCGCCCACTTTGGAACTGGCCATCACGCCGCCCTTTTTCACCGCGTCGTTCAACAGCGCGAGGCAGGCGGTGGTGCCGTGCGTCCCCACGCGTTCGAGCCCGATCTCTTCCAAAATGTGCGCCACGCTGTCGCCCATGACGGGCGTAGGCGCAAGCGACAGGTCGACGATACCGAATTCCGCGTTCAGCCTGCGGGAGGCCTCGCTCGCGATGAGCTGCCCCGCGCGGGTGATCTTGAACGCCGTTTTCTTAATGATTTCCGCGATTTCCGAAATGTCCGCGCCGGGGTTGTTTTTTAGCGCGTAATGCACCACGCCCGGTCCGGAAACGCCCACGTTGATAACTTTTTCAGCCTCGCCTACGCCGTGGAACGCCCCCGCCATAAAGGGGTTGTCCTCCACCGCGTTGCAGAATACCACGAGCTTTGCGCAGCCGAACCCGTCCGCCTCCTCGGTACGTTCCGCCGTGCGCTTGATGATGCCCCCCATGAGCGCCACGGCGTCGAGATTGATGCCCGCCTTGGAAGAGCCGACGTTGATCGAAGAGCACACCCTGTCCGTTATCGCGAGCGCTTCGGGAATGCTCTCTATAAAGGAGCGTTCGTAACTCGTCATGCCCTTCTGCACGAGCGCGGAATAGCCGCCGAGGAAGTCCACGCCGACGTTTTTCGCCGCCTCGTCCAGCTTTTTTGCGAGCACGGTTTCTTTCCCCGCAAAATTCGAGGTAAGGAGGGAGGCGGGCGTGATGGAAACGCGCTTGTTCACGATGGGAATGCCGTATTCCTTTTCGAGCGCGGCGCCCACGTTCACGATATTTTCCGCATACGAACAGATGCGGTCGTAGCAGGCCGCCGCCGTCTTTTCCGCGCTCTCGCGGATACAGGGAACGAGCGAAATGCCCATGGTGATCGTTCTGACGTCGAGGTGTTCTTTTTCCACCATGTCGATGGTTTCGAAAATTTCTTTATTGCTTAACATGGCCGCCTCAGATCTTATGCATCGCGTTGAAAATGTCTTCGTGCTGCACGTGTATGCTCACGCCGATCTCTCTGCCGAGCGCGTTCAGCTTATCCGCGAGCGCCGCCAACGCCAGCTTGCTGTCGGAAAGATCCGCGTACATGAGCATGGTGAAGTTCCCGCTCATGATGGTCTGGGAAATATCCTCTATGTTCACCGCGTTGTCCGCGAGCAGAGCGCTCACCTTCGCGATTATGCCGGGCTTATCCCTGCCTATTACCGTTACTACCGCTTTCATCCGTTTATCTCCTTATAATCTTTCGAACGACACCAGCATATTGCCGTGCGTATAAAACTTTATATGTTCGCCCTGCGTGAATTCGGGGCGGGGCTTTTCCGTGTCGAGCCAGACCTTTCTTTCAAAAAATTCCTGTTTTTTGGTATTGTATTCCAGAAAATACAGCGATTTGTATTCGATACCGTCGCGGATTTCGATATCCGTGCCGTAACGGTCGAATTCCCCCACCGTTCCGT
>ERZ1106932.273-NODE-273-length-17864-cov-8.006121_pt1 | contig 17864 bp, 15 predicted proteins | sample MGYA00403665_ERZ1106932 | MGnify/ENA primary metagenome ERZ1106932 (study PRJEB35170, sample SAMEA104062448) | human gut metagenome | biome: human gut; feature: human-associated habitat; material: faeces | place: Denmark | collected 2012-08-24 ... | reverse complement strand
CCGCTCGGCATTTTTTCTTCAATATCGGCATATGTTATACGAGGCCGACGGAAAAAATCGACAATTTTCCGTAAAAAAGCAAAAAGATTTTAAAATTTTCAAAGAAGTAATTGACTTTATAATAAATCGGTGATATTATAAATTCGAATAAACTGCAAAAGTCTATATGATTTCCCGCGGAAATTTTTTTCCGCGGGAAGAAAAGGGCGCCCTTTTCTTCGTTTTTTCAAGAAAAAACGAAATACAACTTAACGGAAAACAGAATTCAGATAAACCGAAATAAAAAAGGGAGGGTGATTTATGGAAGTTTTGATCGTCGTGATCTGTACTTTATTCGTCGCCGGCATCGCGGCCGCGCTCGTCTATAAAGCGGTTACGATGGCAAAGGAAATGAAAAAGTACAGACAAGAGCTCGAAAAGATCCGCGATAACGACAAGTATCTTCTCGATATCGTGCAGGAAGGCAAGACCGTCCGCATCGAGTGCAAGGACGTCAACAGCGACAACGTGGAGCTGGTGGCGGAGAGTAAGGAGGGCTGAAAATGAACATCAACATGGATTTGTTCTATATCGTTATCAGCTGCATCTTCGTCTTTCTGCTCGTCGCGGGCGTGGTGCTGATGGTCATCGATTCCCGTATGGACTATAAGCGGAAAAAGGCGGTCGCGCAGAAGATCGAAAGCGGCCGCGGCATGAGGCTGGAAGGCGACGACCTCATTTTGAAAGTAACGGACGGAAAAGTGGAAATCCTCGAAGATCTGCCCGCTCCCGAAGTGGCGGCCGCGGCTGCGCCCGCGGCGGAAAGCGAACGCCCGCCCGTGGTTCCCGTTACGGAAACGGAGGAAGAGCTGGAAGAGCTCGTCAGCCGCTACGGCGAGATTACGGAAAACAGCGTTATTTTCGAAAAGAGCAAAAACGCCACTTTTGCGGATAAATACAACGCGCTCGACGAAAAGACGCGCGCCCGCTACGACGAACTGATGGCCTATATCCTCGCCAAGCCAGACTGCCGCAAGAGCGAATCCTCCACCACCGTTACGGTGAAGAACAAGACGGATAAAATGCTTGTCGCGGCAATCAAGCGCGGCATCGTGGAGCTTAGTTTCATGCTGGTGAACAGCGAACTCAACCGCCTGGTGCGCGCGGAGGGGATCAAGGAGATCAAGATCAAACCCGTGGTGATCCGTTTGGAGGACGATACCGACCTGATGCTGGCAAAGCAGACGGCGGACATCACGCTGGAACACCTTGCCGAAGAACAGCAGTACCGCAAGGAAAAGAAAAAGGAATTACGCCGCCAGCGCAACAGGGAAAAGCGCGCCGCGGCCGTCAATGTATAATAAAAATAAGGAGAGATGATATGGAAAACAAACGCAGCGGAAAGCGCGGACTGAAAAACAGACTGCGCCGCGCTTTCACCATCACGGAACTCGTTATCGTTATCGCCGTAATCGCGATCCTCGCGGCGGTGCTTATCCCCACGTTTTCGAGCGTGATCAAGAATTCCAAGAAAACGCATGACGAACAGCTCGTCAAGGAGATCAATGTCGCGCTTTCCGCTTACAGGGGCGAAACGGGCATGGCTCCCGAAGATTACGAAGAACTTATGCTCGTACTGAAAGACTACGGTCTGACGGACGAAAGCAATCCCTTCCTGCTCGCCACGGCGCTCAAACAGGATAACGCCTACATAGTGTGGTATCCCAACGCCAACTCGGTCGTGCTCGTTTCGGAAGACACCGATAATCTTATGGTAACGTTCACGCCGTCCATCGGCCTGGGCAACGGCGTTTACGTGCTCGACAGCCTGGGCAACACCTCCACGCTCGGCTACGCGCTCTGCACCAACGGCGAATATAACTACGTTGCGCAGTTATATTATGACTTTTACGTTACCTGCGGCGGAGACATCACCGATTTTATCAGCAACGGTTCGTACGACGCGGCGGATATCGTACAGAACGTGGGAAATCAGGCGTGGGCAAACAGCATAATCGCCTCGCTCAACAACCAGAAACAGGGATACAGCCACTCCGCGAAGATAGAGGCGAGCATCACCGATCAGCTTAAGACCTCCAATTCCGCAACCATCGATATCGGCGAGATTACGTCGGGCGACGACGACCCCGTAAAGGTACAACAGGCCGTGCGTTCCTCGCTGGCGACGCTCGCCACCATGGCGAATGCCGACGATCAGGCGGAAAAACTCTCCAAAAAGACGGTGAAATTTGCCGACGTGGAGGGCGTTGAAGTCGATATGTCGGGCGTACAGACCACGGCGATCGGCCTCACCTACCGCAAGGAGATCAAAGAAGCTTCCATCGCCAACAACACGCCGTCCTCTTTCTCTACCGATTTCGGCGGCATGACCATCAAGAATTACGAAGTGAAGGAAAACGATTTCGTCGCGGCGGGCTCCGAATGGCAGACCGCGGCGGACAACGGTTATTCTGGCGCGGCGTACTGCTTTACGTACGGCCTGTTCGGCACGCTCTATGCGAAACCGGGCGAAACGGTAACCGTTTCCAACCTTACGGTAAAGGACGTCCACATGAACCTCAACGGCGCGACCGAAACCATCGGCGGGCAGAAAGTTGCGGCCATTTCCGATATGGCGGGCATCATCGCGGGCTATACGCAGGGCAACGTTACCTTTAAGAACATCACGGTGGACGGTTCTTCCGTGGACGGCGAAAAAGGCGAGTTCCACGGCTATGACGGCGTTGCCGCCATCGTCGGCAGATGCTACGGCGCAACGCAGAACGCTTCGGATAACAACACCGTGCTCATCGAGGACTGCCATATTTCGAATATTTCCATTTACGGTCAGCGCAGGGCTTCGGCTTTCGTAGGTTACTTCGGCGTGGGCGCAAACATAGTCATTAAAAACAGTTCCGTGACGAATGTGGACATCACGGTGGAAAGAAAGGACGGCGGCGCCCTGTATACGGGGCTTTTCGCCCATGCGCCAGGCGGCGGACACACCCTCACGGTGGACGGCGTAACGGCGAAAAATGTTACGACTTCGGTTAAGTTCTATAATGATCAGGGCAACCTTGTGGATCTCGCAGATGAGAAAATGCCCGGCGGTTCTGGACTTAAGCAATATTACTATATAGAAGAAAACGGCACGAAAGTTCTGCTGATGTGCTCGTCCAGGACGAATGAAAACGACCTGCGCGAAACGGGCAAAGGATTTACGCTAAACGATAAAAAGGTGGATATCTCCGCCGTCCGTATGCCGGGCAAATTATCTTTTGCGCAACAGCAACAATAAGCCGATAAGCCGCCGCGCGGAAAGCGCGGCGGCAAAACAGCCGTATCGCGGTGAACGGCTGCCAATAAGATAAATTCAAGGAGAAATGGTTATGATAAAAAAATTGAGAAAAGCATTTACGATCACCGAACTCGTGATCGTGATCGCGGTCATCGCAATCCTCGCCGCGGTTCTTATCCCCACGTTTACGCACGTTGTCAATAACGCAAAAGTTTCCTCTGCCATGCAGACCTGCAGAAACGCGCTCACCGATTATCTCGCGCTCGTCGGCGGCGACGACGATCCCGATAACGACGACGCCACGGGTATGGTTTTCGTTTCCGACGGCTATGCGTTCGTTTACCTCAACAGCGCGTTGCAGCAGATCGGCGAGGTGGATAAACTCGCGGTTATTCAGAACGGAACCACCGATCTTACAAGTATGAAAGAAACGGACGGTATTACTTTCGAAGGCAGTATTGCCGCAGAGAACGGAAAGGTTACCATTGCTTTCAACTATTCGAAAGAAGATGTGGAAGAAAAAGATCCGATAGAGATTAAAATGTCGGATTTGGCCGCCACGGAGGATAAGACTGCGGAAAATCTGTATTTCTATGCGATCACGGTCAACAAGACGCTTTATTCGGGCTATTTCACGTATGAAGCGGGCGAATCTCCCAAGCTTCAGCTGCAGGGCGCTACATATTCCCGCACCTGCGGATTTATCAGCAGTACCTACGGCACTCTGGTCGTAACGGGAGCTTAAATTCGATTTAAAGACTTTTCGGGAACACCGCGCTCAAAAAGTCGGAAACGGTCTTTTTATGAAAGAGGGAGTCTTTTTAAGATGTCCCTCTTTTGGCAAATTTACCGTCGGCCGATTTTTACGGCGCGTGCGGACGTTGCGGGGAATCGCGGTATGAAAGCTTTCACAAAAAAATATTCGCGGGCGTTCACGCTGTACGAGCTGATCATTTCCATCGTTTTGTTCGCTTTGGTCGCGTCGCTCGTAATTACTTTTATAACGTATATGTCGGCGTTCAGCGAAAAAAACAGCGCTGCCACGCAGCGGGTGCGCGAACAGCTCGCCCTGCGCAAAGAGATCGATTTCTGGTTTTCCGCCTTCGACGCGGAAAATTATTCTCTTTCCGTCGAACCGCGCGGGGACAGGCTGCTGCTCGCCGAGGATCAAGATACGGGCGCCGCATATCCCGTAACGCGGGAAATTTCCGCAGATGGGGAAACGCTGTTCGTATTCAGATATCCTACTACCACGGTCGTCGGGGCGGAACTTACGGTAAACCGCGTGGAATGTTCGCACATTACGGCGGTGTATTTCACCGCGTATCCCGAAAAGCCCGCCTATACGCTCGGCGAGGGCGAAAAATCGCTTCGCTTTACCGTAAACACGCTTGTAAATCCCGCGATATACGCTTGCGACATCGTCTATACATAAGGTAACAGCATGAAATTTTCATTAACCGATTTTTCTTTTTCGGATCTGAAACAAACGCCGCCCTCCAAGCGCGCGCTCAATATCGTGGTAGGGTTCGACTGCGTGTACAAGCAGGTGCGTATCCTGCGCCTTTTCGGGCTTGACTTCCCGAACGCCGTGGTGCAGGAATTTTCCTACGCCAATCATTTTTTATCGGAAGAATTTCTTACGGAGTTCAAGGGGATTTTCGAAGAATATTTTAAAACGCTGCCGACTTCCCGTCAGCTGGCGTGCTATCTCGTTCTGCCCGATAACGCCGTGGCCATGGACGATGTTTCCCTGCCCGTCATGAAGCAATCCAAACTGCTCGGCGCGCTCACGGCGCACCTGCAGAACGAATACAAAAATTACAAGGAGCTGCAGTTCAGCCATTATCTTGCGGGCGGTAACCGACAGTACGTTACCTTCTATCTCACGGTGCTGCGCAAAAATTATCTCACCAACCTTTACCGCTGTATGGCGATCAACCGCCTGTATTCCAAAACGGCGTCCTATACGGCGAACTGCATGCTGAATTCCGTCATGCAGTTCAGGCCGAACTTCCGCAAGCGCTCCTTTATCCTGCTGGACGTCAAGGCGGAATATACCCGCGTTGCCGTCTGCGTCAAGGGGAAGACTGCGGGGTTTGCGAATTTCATGCTCGGCCTCGTTCATCTGAAAGACGACAAGGTTCTGCAGGAAAACATGCAGTACGATCACGACGTTGCCGACCTCGCCATCATCAACGCCAAGGAACGCGCCAAGATGAAAGCGCTTACCGTGGACGAAATCCCCGAAGATCTGGCGGACGTGGCGGACAGCGTTACCGAACAGCTTATTGCGGGCATGAACATGAACGAGGCATCTGCGGACAGCGCGGTTTCCGAAGTGATCGCCGAGGCGCAAGAGGCGAAGCCGCAGGTCAATCCGCTCGTTTCCGCGGTGGAGGATATCGTTTCGCAAGGGGAAGAAGAGGCGGACGAATTCGACGAAGAACAGGCGGAGGAAGAGCGGCGCGAACGGCTGATGAAGGAAATGCTCGAGGCGCGCAAGAAAAAGGTGTTCGCGCGCAAAATGCCCAAGCGGCTGCCTAAATTCATGCTGCGCCCCGTGCCCGAAGATCCCAAAGGCGTCATGTACGAAAACTTCCGCATGCTTATCAAGTGGGCGCTTTTGTACAACGCGCAGCTCAAACGGCAGGAATATCTGCCGAAAATGGAATGTGTGGCGGTCAATATCCCCGCGGAATACGCCTTTTTGATCGATATGGCGAACGAGGGGGAGGAAAAGAGCGAACTGCCCTTCGAATATCTCGGCGTTCTCGGCAACGAAAACGTCAACGGAAATCTCGATCTCGTGGGGGCGCTCTACACGGGCATGTATAACAAGAGGCAGAATTTTTAATGGATACGCGGTGGAAAAAAGGGTATTCTCTCACGGAGATCATCGTGTCGATGGCGCTCATCGTGCTGGTGTCCGCCGCGGCGTTCATGGTGTGTTTCGTGGGCATGAAGGCCGAAAACAATTCGGATACGAATATGCAGATCTATTCGTCGGCCGAGTCCTTCCGCAAATGTTTCGAACATACGCTGCGGCAGTTCGGCAAAGGGGAGGAAGAGGCGGAAAAAGACGCGTTTTTAAGGGAATTCAACGAAAAAATATCCTTTTCTTTCGGCGCGGATATTTCCGATATGTTCGCGGAAAAATCGCTGCTCGGCGGCGAATGGAGGGTTTCCGCGCCCGCCGCGAACACGGGATACCGCGACGACGGCTCGCCTAAAAACGGCCTGAGCGCGTATTATTACGGCGCCGACCGCGCGGGCGCTACCTACGCCTTCGAATACGAGGCGTTCGCCGCGCTTTCGCGGGTGGTATGCAAGGTGAATCTGCGTTCGAACGTATATTACGTTACGATCGAGGGCTACCTCGCCGATTCCGGAAAGGCGGCGTATCTTTATACGGAGCAGTATTGAAATGAAAGGCAGAGCAAAAAGAGGACTTACGATAGAATACGTGCTCGTGATGATGGCGCTCGTGGCGGCGTTCATCGTCCTCGTGCTGACCACGGTTTCGCTCACTTCCGAACGGGCGGGGGCGTACCGCGAATATATCGAACGGAAAGCGCTGATAGACGATATCGGGCGGAGTTTTATAGACGCCCGCCTTGCGGGCGAAACGCCCGATTTGGAGGCGGAGTTTTCGGATAACGGGGAAAACCTGCAGTGGATAATCAGCGGCAATTCCCTGATCGTGAAATCGCTAAAAAAGATAGAACTCGTGGTGGAGCTGGCGCGCGTGGACGGCGCGCTCAAAGTCGTTACCTACCGCTACGGCGTGTTGTAAAATGGAAAGCTTTTATTTTTGGACGACGTTCGCTGTTTTCGCGGCGCTCGGCCTTGCGGTCGGCAGCTTTCTCAACGTGGTTGTCTACCGCCTGCCTCGGGGCATGAATTTGGCAAAGCCCGCCTCGCATTGCACGTCGTGCGGCCGCAAACTCGCCTGGCGCGACAATATTCCCGTGTTTTCCTATCTCTTTCTGAGGGGAAAATGCCGTTACTGCGGCGCGCCCGTATCCCCGCGCTATATCGTTGTGGAAACGGCGAACTGCGCGCTCTGGTGCATTGCCGTGCCGGCGTTTTACCCGCAGGGCGTGATCTATACGGCGTCCTGCGCCCTGTCGCTTTCCGTCCTGCTCGCCATGGCGTTTATCGACGAAGAAAACATGTTCATTCCCGACAGTCTGCAGATCGCGCTCGCGCTGTGCGCCCTCGCCGCGCTCTTTTCCGACCCCGTCGCGGGGTGGGAAGAAAAGCTCCTCGGCGCGGCGCTGAGCGGCGGATTCTTTCTGTTTTTCTATCTGCTGTCTTTTCCGCTGTTCGGGCGGGAAGGGCTGGGCTTCGGCGACGTGAAACTGATGGCGTGCACGGGGCTGCTGCTCGGCTGGAAGAAGGCGATCGTCGCCGTTTTGTTCGGCGTGCTGTACGCGCTCGCCGCGGTCGGCGCGAAAAAGGCGTTTTTCCGCGGCGCGCGTTCTCTCTACGGCGGCGCGGAGGAATTCGCCTTTGCGCCCTATCTCGTAACGGGCGTGATCTTCGCCCTCTTTGCTGGCGGGGCCGTCGTGAACGGGTATCTGTCGCTCTTTGCCTGAAAAGGGAGGTCGTTTTGAAAAAGTACAAGTATACGGCAATCAATCTCGATAAGAAAAAATTCACGGGAGTGTTTCTGGCGGAGGACGAACAGCAGCTCGCCCGCAGGCTGGCGGAGCAGAGCCTGTATCTCGTCAAGGCGACCCCGATCAAAAAGACGACCGCCAGCACTTTTTTTTCCGCGAGCGGCAAGGTCAGCGCAAACGAGCTGGCCACGTTCTGCCGCCAGTTCGCCATCATGGTTACGACGGGCATTCCCATCGTGGACGCGCTCGGCATACTGAAAGCGCAGTCCTATACGGGGCTGTTGAAAAAAACGCTGGAATTTATCTTCGAGGACGTAAAGAGCGGGCTGCTCCTTTCGCAGTCGCTCGAAAAACACAAAAAGATCTTTCCGCAGTTTTTGCGTTCCATGATATACGTGGGCGAAATTTCGGGCGCGCTCGATAAAATACTCGTAACGCTGGCGGACTACTTCGAAACGGACGCCCGCATCAAAAAGAAAACCAAGAGCGCCATGATCTATCCCGTCATACTCATATTCATGGCGGTCGGCATCATCGTGCTCATGGTCGCGTTCATCATACCGACCTTTATGGACGCGCTCTCTTCGCTCGATATCGAAATGCCCGCGCTCACCATGGCGCTTTACAATATGAGCGTTTCGTTCAAGGAAAACTGGAAAAAGATCGTGCTTATCGCGCTGGGCGCGGCGTTCGCGGTGTTTTTGCTGCTGCGCACCAAAAAGGGAAAATACGCTTTCGACGCGTTCAAGCTGAAAGCGCCCGTGATCGGCAGGATCACGACCGATCTCGTTACCGCGCGGTTCGCGCGGGCGTTCGGCCTGCTGATCGACGGCGGCATGGACGTGGTGGAATCGATGGAAACGGTGCAGATCGTACTCGGCAACAGGTATGTGGAAAAGCGGTTCAAGGCGGCTATAGAGGACGTGCGCCAGGGCATGAGCCTGACGGTGGCGCTCGATTCGTACAAGCTCTTTCCTCCGCTCATCATACAGATGATCGCCGTGGGCGAGCGCACGGGGTCGCTCGCGGAAGTGCTCATCCGTTCCTGTCCGTTTTTCGACAATCAGGCGGAAACGGCGCTTTCGTCCATTACGACCATATTGCAGCCGATCATTCTCATCGTCATAGGCGGGGCGGTCGGCGTGCTGTTCTACGCCATATATTCGCCTTTATTGCAGGTAATGCAGGGTTTCGGAGTATAAAAAATGGACATCAATTACGAACTTTTACAGTATTACGCCTATAAAAAGATCATCAAGCGCAAGCAGATCAAGGCCATTTACGACGAATGCACCCGCTTGGGCGTGCCCATCGAAAGCTATATGCAGGCGAAAGCGTATTGCACCGAGGTGGAGGCGCTGCCCGTTCTCGGCGAGTTTTACTGTCTGCCTTATACGGAAGTGGACATGCTCGACATCGACAAGTCGCTGATCGAAAAATTCGAATATTCCTTCATGAAAAAGCATAAGTTCCTGCCCGTTTCGCTCAACCGGAACGGCGTGCTGCTGATGGCGATCGGCCGCCCGCTGGATACGCACGCGAGATCGGTCATCGCGGTGGAATTCACCTGCGAAATGGACTTTATCCTGGTGCCGCCCACGCAGATCGATATTTATATAGATTCTATCGTGGCGGTCATTTCCACCACCAAGGCGCTGGGCGATCTGCAGGACGCCGGCGACCGCGACGTGATCAGCCGCGTGATGACTAACGGCATCACCGTTATCGACAGCGTGGACGACGTCATCAACAACCCGTCCGTCCGCCTGGTCGATTCCATCATACGGGAGGCCATACCCTTCAAAGCCTCGGATATTCACATAGAGCCGTTCGAGCGCACGGTCAAGGTGCGCTACCGCATAGACGGCGATCTGCAGCTGCGGGTCGAGTTCCCGATAGAGTCCTACTCGGCCATCTGCGCGCGGCTTAAAATCATGTCGGGCATTAACATTGCCGAGCGGCGTATCCCGCAGGACGGGCGCATCGGCATGAACATCAACGGCACGGAATACGATTTCCGCGTGTCCACCCTTCCCACCGTGTACGGCGAAAAGTTCGTTATCCGTATCCTCGACAAAACGTCGTTCAACTTCACGCGCACCGAGCTTGGTTTTACCAACGAGGAAAATCTCGTAATCGATAAAATTTTAGCGCATTCCTACGGTATCGTGCTGCTCACGGGGCCTACGGGATGCGGAAAATCGACCACGCTGTATTCCTTTTTAAAGGAAATCAACAAGCCTACGGTCAACGTCATCACAATAGAGGATCCCGTGGAGTACACCATGCACGGGGTAAACCAGGTGCAGGTAAACGCCAAGGCGAACCTGACGTTCGCCTCCACGCTGCGCAGTATTCTGCGCCAGGACCCCGACGTCATCATGGTCGGGGAAATCCGCGACGAGGACACGGCGGAGATCGCCGTCCGCGCCGCGATTACGGGACACCTCGTTTTTTCCACCCTGCACACCAACGACGCGCCGGGCGCCATTATCCGACTGGAAGACATGAAAGTTACCGACTATCTCGTGGCGGACGCCCTCGTGGGCGTGATCGCCCAGCGGCTCGTCAAACGGCTTTGCCCCGCGTGCAAAAAGCGCGGCAAGACCAACGAGGCGGAAATGAAGATATTGGGGATAGAGGAATCCGTTTCCGTATTCCGTCCGCAGGGGTGCCAGTTCTGCGCGGGCACGGGCTATAAAGGGCGCGTGGCCGTGCACGAGATCATGTACATGAGCGAACGGCTCAAATCGGCGGTAACCTCCGGCAGACCGCTCGAAGAGCTGAGAAAAATCTCCGAAGAAGAGGGAATGGTCAGCCTTTGGGACAGCTGTAAAAAGCTGGTGCTCAAGGGCGTAACGGATATAGCCGAACTGATGGGCTTATATGACGATTGAAACGGCTTAAAAGCCGGGTTCGATAGATTTTGGTAAATTCAGCAAGGAGAAACAACTATGAAAAAAATCACCAAAACCACTTGCGAACAGGGACTTAAATCGATGATTTTCATCGCGGTTTCCTGTTTCGTGCTCTTTTTACTGAGCGTGTTCGAAGTGCTTAAAGTGCAGAGCGCCACCTGGTATCTCATTCTGCTGCTCGCCGTGCTCGCGGCCGCGCAGTGGGCGGCGGCCGTCCTCGCGCTGAACGTCCGTTCGGACGAAACGGGCGAAAACACGGACATGCGGAAAAAGGACTGGGCGCTGACCTTTATTCCCGCCATGGCGGGCGCGGCGGTGCTCGTCGTGCTCTATGCGGCGCTGGGAAAAGTGCCGTTTTTCGCGATAGAGGGCAAAAACGTACTCCTGTCGCTGCTCGTTCTGCTCGGCGGCACGGGGCTTTGCTATCTCTTCGATTACGCCTACATAACGGCTACGAAAAAACATACCGTGCAGACGACCACGGTGAAGATCGTCAAAAAGGAAAAGGCGGAAAAGCGCGCAAAACAGGCTGGCAAAGAGGACGAGAAGGAAGCGAAAAAACTCGATCCCGAAACGGCGGTTTTTCCCGATCTCGTGGCCATAGACAAAAAATTCCTGCTCGAACCGTATTCGCCCGCGCCTTCGGCGGAGGTAAAACTGCACGAACTCTGTTCGGGTTTCAACGCATACCTCGAAAGCAAGGGCATGTTCTACACCATGGAAACGCTGCGCGCTTTCGTAAGCGGGCTGGCGTGCTCGCGCTTTATGATTCTCGAAGGGCTTTCGGGCACGGGCAAGACCTCGCTCCCGAAATACTTTGCGGAATACTGCGGCACCAACGTATGTTTCACTTCGGTGCAGGCCTCCTGGAAAGACCGCAGCGACGTATTCGGGTATTATAACGACTTCGTGGGCAAATTCAAGGAAACGCCCTTTCTCCGCGCGCTCTACGAGGCGAATTACGAAACGGACGAGATCAACCTGATGGTGCTCGACGAAATGAACCTCTCGCGCATAGAATATTATTTCGCCGATTTTTTGTCCGTGCTCGAACTCGACGAAAGCCAGTGGAAGATAGAGCTCATGCCCGTTTCCACGGGCGGCACGCTGCCTAAAAAACTGGTGGACGGCTGTTCGGTTGCCATTCCGAAAAACGTGTGGTTCGTGGGGACGGCCAACAAGGACGACTCCACCTTTACCGTTACCGACAAGGTGTACGACCGCGCGGTCATCATCGACTTTTCGCAGAGGAACGAAGCGAGCGTGCTCAACCGCCGCATTCCGCAGATCCACCTCGGCGCGGAAAAACTGCAGTCGCTCTTCGCGGAGGCTTTCGCCAACCCTAACTACAACTTAAAGCGCGAGGAATACGAGAAGTTTTCCAAGCTGACCGATTTCGTGCTGGACGCTTTCGACGTCAATTTCGGCAACCGCATACTCAATCAGATCGTCCGTTTCGTGCCCGTGTACGTGGCGTGCGGCGGCACTTCGGCAAAGGCGCTCGATCTCATGTTTTCGAGAAAGGTTTTGAGAAAACTCGAAGGCAAGTTTGACGACGGCATCAAGGCCAACCTCGTCAGGCTGGAAAAACTCGTGCTCGCGGAATACGGCAAAACGGAATTTTCCTCCACGCTCGAAGCCGTCGCACGTCTGAAAAGGAAGCTGATCTGATGTCGGTCGCGGCGCTTGAAAAATTCAATAAACAATTCGGAGAGGGAACGCGGAAGATAAGCGAGATACTGCATCTGGCGGAAAAGGGGGAGTTCAGCTTTTATATCCCCGCCGCGGAGGGACTTGACGTCGGCGCGCTCACGGACAGGGCGGAAAAATGCCTGCCGAGGCTCCGCGAGATCGTAACTTCGCCCTACGTGGTGCTGAAAAGCGAATACAGGCAGACGCGCACCGAGCTGGCGACGGGGCTTACGCCGCAGGGCATACGGTCCACGGTGAAAGACCCCAGGCTTTGGAAGATGAAGGACGGCAGGCCCCGTCCCGAATACGTGTATGCAAAGACCAACGAGGACGAATACAATATTTACGAAAACAGGGCGGTAAAGGCGCTTATCGACCGTGTGATCCGCCTGCTCGATATACCGACGGAACAGGCCAAGGGCGGGGTGAAAAACCTTTACGAAGCGTATTTCCAAAGTTCTTCGCTGAGCAAGCTCGACCTCGTGAAACTGATGGACATGGATCTTTTCAAAACGAGCGACGGCCGCGCTTTCGAAAATTATAAAAAGCTCTACTATCTGCGGGCGAAATTTTCCCAGCTGAAAAACAGCGCGTTTTATAAGATCATGTCCAACTGTCCCGCGTTTGCGGGCGCGATAGAGGCGACCAACCTCTTCCTGCACAACAAAAATTACAACGCCTGTTTCCTCCTCTGGCGCTTTTTGGACGAATTCTGCGCGGGGAGCGTGCTTTCGCAGGAACAGATCGGCTCGGTCTACGCGGCGTTCGTTTCCCTCGCCGCGATCGGGGCATACGTCCGCATGGGATTTAAAATCGTAAAGGACGCGGAGATCGGCCGCATAGACGAGGGGTTTTCTCTTAAAGGCTTCGGGCTGGAAAACGAACTTTTCAAGGTGACGTTTTCCGCGTCTGCGGAAAAAGCGGAAATCGCGGTTCAGTGCAAAAAAACCAGAACGCAGCAGGTTACGGAAATATATTTTCACACCGACGCCGCACAGCCGCCCTCCGCCGAAGGGCAGTTTGCCGTCAGCCTGCACCGCACCGATTACAGCGACCGTACGGCCTGCGTGGTCCCCGACAACAAAAACTCGCTTAAGGACCTCGAATCGATCGTGCGCTGCACGGTGTTCGTCTTTGCGGCGGAGGCGGGCGTCTACGACCGCATCTGCCTCGTCTGCGGCAGTCCCATGGTAGAGGACAAAAAATATTTTTATAGGTGCGAAGATTGCGGCGCGGTGTATTCCTTTATCGAAAAGGATCTTGTCTGGCTCAACCGTTTCAACGTGCTCGGCGGAAAGAAAGAAATTTGAGTACGGCGATTTTCATTGCAAAAAATAAAAAAGGCGGCTTAAAGCCGCCTTTTTCGGTGCGGAAACGCAAACGGTTAAAATTTGAGAATTAACGGTCGATTTTTAAGTTGAAAAAGCCGCGGGCGGGAATTATACTCGAAGAAAGCGGCGAACGCCGCGGAAAGGGGAAGTATATGAAACTTGCATTTTGCGATTACAGGGAAAAAGTTCTCGGCTGTATGTACGGCAAGACGATCGGCGGCACGCTGGGCGCGCCCTTCGAGTGCTATCGCGGCGTTTTCGACGTCGGTTTTTATACGCAGTCCGCCTCCTGCCGAACGAGTTTACCATGGAAATAAAAAGCGAGGGACGTATGGCGAAATACTATATTCCTCTCGTATTTCTGAACGGAAACTGCACGGAGGCGGACGAATGAGCGGCCGCGCTGTGCGCGACGACAGACTGCGCGATTTTCTGCCGCCCGTGCGCGCGGTTTCGTATGCGAACGCGCAAAATATAGATGCGCTGTTTTCCGAAAGCGAACCGCAGATCAGTTTGAAGGAAGAATTTCTCGCCGTAGTCGGCGGGGGCGGACACGTTCTTTTGGATTTCGGCAGGGAACTGCACGGCGGCATAAGGCTTTCCGTGTATACGTTCGCGGGGGAAAGCGTCCGTCTGCGCCTCGGCGAATCCGTAGGCGAGGCGTCTGCGGAACTCGGCGAAAAACACGCGGCGAACGATCACGGCCTGCGGGACGTTTCCGTCAGACTATCCGATTATTCTGATTTGGAATTTATGCAGAGCGGTTTCCGCTTTTTTCGGCTCGACGTGCCCGAAAACTGCGTGCTGAAATTAAAATCGGTAAAGGCCGTGTTCGTCCATACGCCCTCTGAACGCATAGGTTCGTTCGCCTGTTCTGACGAACGAGTGAACGAGATATTCCAAACCGCGGCGTATACCGCGGAGCTGTGCATGCAAACGTATTTATGGGACGGCATAAAGCGCGATCGGCTGGTATGGATCGGCGACATGTATCCCGAAACGGCGGCGGTGCTCGCGCTGTACGGCGGCGACCCCGTGATCAAACGATCGCTCGAATTCGAAAAGGCGCGCCGCCCCGTCCCCGACTGGATGAACGGGTTCCCGACCTACAGCCTGTGGTGGATAATCATTCTGCACGAACTGTACGAAAAGACGGGGGATGCGGCCTATTTAGCCGCGCAAAAGGATTATTTTATCGGGCTTTTGGAAGCGATAGACGGGCGCATAGACGAAAACGGCCGTTTCGATTTCGGTTTTTCCTTTGTGGATTGGCCTACGCACGGCCGTGCGGACGAGGAAGAGGGCGTGCGGTCGCTTTGCAGAATGGCGGCGAGAAAGGCCGAGGCGCTTGCGGGAGTTTTAGGCGGCGGCGAGCTCGCGGGATCGATCTGCCGCAAAATTTCCCGAAAATGCCTTCCCGTTAACGAGGCTAAACAGGTGGCCGCGCTCAAATATCTTTCGGGCGCGGAATTGAGCGGGCGGGAAAAAACGCTGCTTGCGGCAGGCGGAGGCAAAGGTTTTTCCTGTTTTTTGAGCGGGCAGATCCTCGCGGCGCTGGAAGAAACCGCGGGAGCGGAGGCGGCTTTGGACGCAATGAAGGAATATTTCGGCGGCATGCTCGACATGGGCGCAACGGCTTTTTGGGAGGAATTCGACCTCGAATGGATGAAAAACAGCGCGCCCGTTACCGCTTTCCCGCGCAGGGGGGAAACGGATATTCACGGCGATTTCGGCATGCATTGTTATAAAGGATACAGAAAGAGCCTGTGCCACGGCTGGTCTGCGGGGCCGGTACCCTTTCTGTTTGAAAAGATTCTCGGCATAAGGTTCCTTTCGGCGGGCGGAAAGGAACTGGAAATACGGCCGCATCTCGGCCCGCTTGCCTATGCGGAGGGAACTTATCCCACCGCCTGCGGAAAACTGGAAGTCAGCTGCCGGAAGGCGGGCGGAAAGACGGAGGTTTTTGTAAAAGCGCCTGCGGAAATTCGGGTGCGGTATTGACTTTTCGTTCGTTCCGCCTTATAATGGTACGCGTATGAAAGAACATTTGAAAGATAAAAGGGAAAACGACCTGCAATACGAAAAGATGCGCGACGCCGCCGAACGCTTTATCGCGGAACGTTACGTCAGCGACGGATTTTACATGCATTTTCACCGCAACGTGGAATTATACTGCGTATGCAGGGGCGAAGTGATCGTAACGGTCAACGGCGAAAGCAAGGTGTTGACCGACGGGCAGATGGCGCTGATCAGCGGGCTGGAAAGCCATTCTTACGAAGTGGACGAAAATGCGGATATAGCGTATTTTCATATCGGTACGAAATATATGGCCCCTTTCAAAAAACTGTACGGCAAAAAAGTGCCCGCCCGCTGGCTGCTCGACGCGGAATACAACGAAAAAAATATTTATCCCGTGGTGGAAAAAGTCATGCGGGACGGGGACGGCATGACCGAACTCGAATGCGTATGCTACGGGAACCTTGCCCTGGCGCGTATCGTGAACAAGTACGGTTTTAACAAAAACTGTGAAAAAAACACGGGGGGGGGGGGTAAAATTACCGATATTATCCAGTATATTTACGACAATTCGGACGCCGATCTGAACCTCGGCATCCTTGCGAAAAAATTCGGGTATGCGCCGCAGGTGCTTTCCCGCAAGATATCCTCCTGCATAGACGTGGACCTGCGCGTTTTCATCAACGACGTGCGCGCGCAGAAAGTCATGCTTATGCGCAACGATGAAAAATACAAAGACCTTTCCCTGATGGAGATCGCCTCGCGCTGCGGGTTCAACAGCGTGGCGACGTTCTATCGGTCGTATAACAGAAATTTTCGTTACAGTTCCCTGCACGGGGAGAAAAAAGAACCTAAAGAATAATGCGGCGGCTACCGTTTCGGCGGCCGCTTTTTTTATATTTTAAAAAACAGAAACGGTGAAGTTTTGAAAAAATACGGTAGAGTTTTGAGTTGATAGGCGGATTTTACGATGTTATACTTTGATTGTAAGCAAACTGTGCGGTGAATTTATGAAAAATAATACGATTGCGGAATTAGGGCTTCTGACGAAAGCCAGACTGACCGTGGGCGCGGACGACTGGCATACCGCGCCGCTGCCGCGGGCGGGAATACGCAGCATGACGCTGTGCGACGGCCCGTTCGGCGTGCGGTGCGAAGATCCGGAAACGGAATCGCCCGACGATTTCAACAAGAAAAACAGTTATCCCTCCACGTGCATGCCCTGCGGCGCGGCGATCGGGGCGAGCTGGAACGAGGCGCTGACGGAGCGCGTAGCCTCGGCCATCGGCAGGGAGGCGAAGAATTACGGCGTGGACGTGATACTCGGCCCCGCGATGAATCACAAGAGAACGCCGATCGGCGGCAGAAATTTCGAATATCTTTCGGAAGATCCGCTCCTTACGGGCAAGCTCGCCGCGGCCTACGTGCGGGGCATGCAGAAGGAGGGCGTGGCCGCCTGCGTGAAACATTACTGCGCGAACAATACCGAACTTAACAGGCTCACCGTCAATATCGAAGTAGAGGAAAAAGTACTCAGGGAAATTTACCTGAAGGGGTTCGAGATCGCGGTCAAGGAAGGCGCTCCCTATTGCGTGATGGGCGCGTATAACAAGATAGGCGGCAGGTACTGCTGCGAAAACGAACGGCTGATCGACGGCATACTCCGCAGAGAATGGGGGTTCGACGGCGTGGTGGTTTCCGACTGGCGCGCCGTGCACGACAGGGCGGCGGCGCTCAACGCCGGCTGCGATCTGGAAATGCCGTTTATGACGAAAAAGTCCGCGGCGGACGTCGTCCGCGCGGTGCGGCGGAACGATCTGCCCGCGCGCAAGCTGGAAAAATCGGTGTGGCGGCTGAAAAGGCTGTCGATACTTACTTCGGAGCGCGGCGGCAAAAACGATTTCACGCAAAATTATATAACGGCGAAGGAAATGGCGGAAGAGAGCGCCGTGCTTTTGAAAAACGACGGCGTTCTGCCCATTTCCGCGGATAAGAAAATCGCCCT